>Ga0207698_10001434_pt1 | contig 13850 bp, 8 predicted proteins | sample KBSCornC22_FD_184298 | JGI IMG/M metagenome (GOLD analysis project Ga0207698, IMG submission 184298) | Corn rhizosphere microbial communities from Kellogg Biological Station, Michigan, USA - KBS Corn C2-2 (SPAdes) (version 2) | ecosystem: Host-associated > Plants > Roots > Rhizosphere > Soil ...
CCCTGTTCCCAGCCCTTGTCGACGATGGCGCATTCGATCGTCTTGATGCTCACCGGCTGCTCGATGATGTTGATCGTGCAGGCCGCCTCGCACGGGGCGGGGCAGATGCGGCCGGTGAATTCCGGGAAGTTATTGGTCGAGTGCAGGTTGCGCAGCGCCTTCAGCCAGTCGCCGCGATAGACGAGGTCGTTCCAGTCCGGGATCTGGTTATTGACCGGGCAGCCGTTGTGGCAGAACGGCACGCCGCAATCCATGCAGCGCGCGGCCTGGTCGCGCGTGCCCTTGTCGCCGAGCGGGATGACGAACTCGCGATAGTTCTGCAGACGCTCCTTGACCGGAAGATAGTCGCGGTCGTCCTTCTCGATTTCGAGGAAGCCGGTGATCTTGCCCATAACGCCTACTCCGCCGCGACCTGAAGCCGGGCCTGTTCCTTTTCGAGCTCGGCGAGAGCCCGGCGGTACTCGACCGGCATGACCTTCCGGAACTTCGGCAGGTACTCGGCCCAGTTGTCGAGGATTTTTGCGGCCACGGTGGAGCCGGTGAAGCTCTTGTGGCGCTGGATCAATGCCTTGAGGCGGTCGGCGTCGCCGCTGCCGAGGTTGGACATGATCTCGACCAGACCCGAGGTCTCGAGGTCGCCGCCATGGCCGTACTCGCGCTCGGAGATCATCTCCTCTTCGACCACCGGCTCGAGCGACACCATCGACATGTTGCAACGGCTCTCGAACGTGCCGTCCTCGTCGAGAACGTAGGCGATGCCGCCCGACATGCCGGCCGCGAAGTTGCGGCCGGTGCGGCCGAGCACGGCGACGACGCCGCCGGTCATGTATTCGCAGCCATGGTCGCCGGTGCCTTCGACGACCGCAAGGGCGCCGGAGTTGCGCACGGCGAAGCGTTCGCCGGCGACGCCGCGGAAGTAGCACTCACCTTCGGTGGCGCCATAGAGCGCGGTGTTGCCGATGACGATCGAGTCTTCGGGCTTCGCCGCCGACTTCTCGGACGGGCGCACCACCAGCCGGCCGCCGCTCAGGCCCTTGCCGACATAGTCGTTGGCTTCGCCGACGAGATCGATCGAAACGCCCCTCGCCAGGAACGCGCCAAAGCTCTGCCCGCCGGTGCCGGTGAGGGAGATGGCGATGGTGTCCTCGGGCAGCCCGGCCTGGCCGTAGCGCCGGGCGACTTCGCCCGAGATCATGGCGCCGGCGGTGCGGTCGGTCGAGGCGATGGTCTCGCTGATCTGCACCGGCGTCCCGGACTCGAGCGCGGGCCTGGCCTTCTCGATCAGGCGGCGGTCGAGCACCTTGTCGATCGGATGGTTCTGCTTCTCGCTGTGGAAGATCGCGACAGCATCCGGGTTGGCCGGCTTGTGGAACAGCCGGCTGAAATCGAGCCCCTTGGCCTTCCAGTGGGTGACGACCTCGGTCTTGTCCAGCATCTGCATCTGGCCGACCATCTCGTCGAACTTGCGATAGCCCAGCGCGGCCATCAGTTCGCGCACCTCTTCAGCGACGAAGAACAGGTAGTTGATGACGTGCTCGGGCTTGCCGGTGAAGCGGGCGCGCAGCACCGGGTCCTGCGTGGCGATGCCGGTGGGGCAGGTGTTGAGATGGCACTTGCGCATCATCACGCAGCCGGCCGCGATCAGCGGCGCGGTGGCGAGGCCGAACTCGTCGGCGCCGAGCAGGGCGCCGATGACCACGTCGCGGCCGGTGCGGATGCCGCCGTCGACCTGCACGGCGATGCGGCCGCGCAGCTTGTTGGCCACCAGCGTCTGGTGGGTTTCGGCGAGGCCGATCTCCCACGGCGAGCCAGCGTGCTTGAGCGAGGTCAGGGGGCTGGCGCCCGTGCCGCCTTCGTAGCCCGAGATGGTCACGTGGTCGGCGCGCGCCTTGGAGACGCCGGCGGCGACGGTGCCGACGCCGACTTCGGAGACGAGCTTCACCGAGACCTGGCCGGCCGGATTGACGTTCTTCAGATCGAAGATCAGCTGCGCCAGGTCTTCGATCGAATAGATGTCGTGGTGCGGCGGCGGCGAGATCAGGCCGACGCCCGGCGTCGAATGCCGCACCTTGGCGATGATCGCGTCGACCTTGTGGCCAGGGAGCTGGCCGCCCTCACCGGGCTTGGCGCCCTGCGCCATCTTGATCTGCATCATGTCGGAGTTGACGAGGTACTCCGCCGTCACACCGAAGCGGCCCGAAGCCACCTGCTTGATGGCCGAGCGCATGGAGTCGCCGTTCGGCAGCGGCGTGAAGCGGTCGACTTCCTCGCCGCCCTCGCCGGTGTTCGACTTGCCGCCGATGCGGTTCATCGCGATGGCGAGTGTGGTGTGCGCCTCGCGGCTGATCGAGCCGTAGCTCATGGCGCCGGTCGAGAAGCGCTTGACGATCTCGGCAGCGGGCTCGACTTCCTCGAGCGCCACGGGCGAGCGTCCCTCGTCCTCGGCGGTCCTGAGCTTGAACAGCGAACGGATGGTGACGTAGCGGTCCTCGACCTCGTTCACGAGGCGCGCGAACTCGCGGTACTTGTCGCGGGCATTGCCGCGCACCGCGTGCTGCAGGTTGCTGACCGTCTCCGAGCGCCACAGATGCGCCTCGCCACGGAAGCGGAAGGCGTAGTCGCCGCCGACATCGAGGCTGTCCTCGAGCACTGGGCTCGAGCCGAACGCATCGTTGTGGCGGCGGACCGTCTCCTCGGCGATCTGCTGCAGGCCGACGCCCTCAATGGTGGTCGCCGTACCGGTGAAGTAGGTGTTGACGAAGTCCGAGCTGAGGCCGACGGCGTCGAAGATCTGCGCGCCGCAATACGACTGATAGGTCGAGATGCCCATCTTGGCCGTCACCTTGAGGATGCCCTTGCCGATCGCCTTGATGTAGCGATGGACAAGCTCGTGCTCGTCGACCTCCTCGGGGATGTCGTTGGTGTCGGCCCGCATGGCGAGCAGCGTCTCGAAGGCGAGGTAGGGGTTGATCGCTTCGGCGCCATAGCCGGCGAGGGCGCAGAAGTGATGCACCTCGCGCGCTTCACCGGTTTCGACCACAAGGCCCACAGAGGTGCGGAGACCCTTGCGGATCAGGTGGTGATGCACGCCCGCCGTCGCCAGCAGCGCCGGGATGCCGATACGGTCCGGCCCGACCAGCCGGTCGGAGAGGATGATGATGTTGTCGCCCGAATGCACGGCCATCTCGGCGTCCGAGAAGAGCTGGTCGAGCGCCGCCTTCATCCCTTCGGCGCCCTCGGCGGCGGGGTAGGTGATGTCGAGCGTCTTCGAGCGGAACGGGTTGTCTTCCATCGCCCCGATGGCGCGGATCTTTTCGAGATCGGCGTTGGTCAGGATCGGCTGGTGCACTTCGAGGCGCTTGCGGGTGCCGTGCCCCTCGAGATCGAGGATGTTGGGGCGCGGGCCGATGAAGCTCACGAGGCTCATCACCGATTCCTCGCGGATCGAGTCGATCGGCGGGTTGGTGACCTGCGCGAAGTTCTGCTTGAAGTAGGTGTAGAGGAGCTTGCTCTTATCCGACAGTGCCGAGATCGGGGTGTCGGTACCCATCGAGCCCACGGCTTCCTGGCCGGTGGTCGCCATCGGCGGCAGGATCAGCTTCAGGTCTTCCTGCGTGTAGCCGAAAGCCTGCTGCAGGTCGAGCAGCGGAACATCGTTCTTGGGCGCTTGCGACGGCACCTCGGGCAGGTCCTCGAGGATGATCTGAGTGCGGCCCAGCCACTGCTTATAAGGCTGCGCGTTGGCGAGTTCGGCCTTGATCTCCTCGTCGGAGACGATGGCGCCCTTCTTCAGATCGATCAGCAGCATCTTGCCGGGCTGCAGGCGCCACTTGCGGACGATCTTTTCGGGCGGGATGGGGAGCGTGCCCATCTCTGAGGCCATGATGACCTCATCGTCGTCGGTGACGATGTAGCGGGCCGGACGCAGGCCGTTGCGGTCGAGCGTGGCGCCGATATAGACGCCGTCCGAGAAGCACATGGCGGCCGGGCCGTCCCACGGCTCCATCAGCGCCGCATGGTACTCGTAGAAGGCCTTGCGGTCGGCGTCCATCAGCGGATTTCCCGCCCACGCCTCGGGGATCAGCATCATCGCCGCGTGCGGCAGCGAATAACCGCCACGCGTCAGGAATTCGAGCGCGTTGTCGAAGCAGGCGGTGTCCGACTGGCCGGGATAGGAGATCGGCCAGAGCTTGTTGATGTCGGCGCCGAACAGCGGCGACGACACCGAAGCCTGGCGTGCGGCCATCCAGTTGACGTTGCCGCGCACGGTGTTGATCTCACCGTTGTGGCACACGAAGCGATAGGGGTGCGCGAGGCGCCAGCTCGGGAACGTATTGGTCGAAAAGCGCTGGTGCACGAGCGCGAGCGCCGACTCGAAGTCCGGGTCGCTCAGGTCCTTGTAGTAGGCGCGGAGCTGGGCGGCGAGGAACATGCCCTTGTAGATCAGCGTGCGGCAGCTCATCGACACGACGTAGAAGTCGTTCGGCTTGCCCTCATAGGCCGAGTAGATCTTGCCCGAACAGATCTTGCGGATGATGTAGAGCTTGCGCTCGAACGCCTCCTCGTCGGTGACGCTCCTGCCGCGGCCGATGACCACCTGGCGATGGTAGGGTTCGGTAGCCGCGATCTCGGGAGCCTTGCTCAGCGAGGCGTTGTCGTGCGGCACGTCGCGCCAGCCGAGCACGGCCTGGCCTTCGTCCTCGATGACCTTTTCGACCACCTTCTCCATCTTGATCCGCAGGTCGGCGTCCTGCGGGAAGAAGATGTGCGACACCGCGTAGGCGCCGGGTGCGGGCAGGGTGATGCCCTGCTTGCCCATCTCCTTGACGAAGAAGGCGTGCGGGATCTGCACCATGATCCCGGCGCCGTCGCCCATCAGCGGGTCGGCGCCCACGGCGCCGCGATGCTCGAGGTTTTCGAGAATGGCAAGGCCGCGCTCGACGATCGAGTGCTGCGGCTTGTTCTTCAAATCGACGATGAAGCCGACGCCGCAGGCATCGGACTCGCGGACCGGGTCGAACAGGCCGAACGCCTCGGGGCGATTGGTTTTGCGAATGGCAAGTTCCGCGGCGGGGGTGGTTCCGTTCCGTGTTTGGGCCATTGGCAATGTTCCTTCGTTCGAGGTTCGTCGTGGGCCGGCGAGCCGGTGTTCCGTCCTTTCGACACGCCTTGCGTCCGGGCCGCGTACAGTACGGCTCAGACCGCTCAGCGCAATCTTATTCGTTGGGGAGCGGCTCTGCATCCAAATGGCCGCTCGTTCGGGCTTTATGCCCCGCCTTCCGTTTCCGCACTCGACATGCGGGCCAGCCGGTTCGGCGTGCGGACAGTCCCGGGGAGACCGGGTGTCCGCGTTTTAAGACAGCAAAGCTGTCCTATTGGGGCTACATTTGCACAAGTCCAAACCGCGGGCAAGCGCCCGATGCGACTTTTTTGTGGCCGTGGCAGAGATGCAAAAGCGGTCTGCCGATGCGCCGGCGGAGGTCGCTTCGAGATTGGTGCGATTTGTTTCCTTTGCAGAATTTATGTGGATGTGACGACGCGCTGTGCTACCAGAGGAGTGCGGGAGTTTGCGCTGGGGAGCGCGAGCTTGGGCGGACACTGGCTAGGGAGAGGCCACGGTGTCGCTGTCCACATCGAATTCGGTCAAGGTCTGGTCCACCGCCGCCATCGTCGCGGCCGGGTTGCTGCTGTCGCCAATTAGCCTGAGCGCGGGCCGCGCCGCCGATGCGATCTTTGCGCCGGGGGAGCCGATCATCACGGGCTTCTCGGGAGCAGTGGCGCCCATGTCGCCGCCCCCCGGCAGCGATCCCCTCGACCGCACCTTCATCGATCCGGCGGGAAAGTCCGTCGTCATCCAGCAATTGCAGCCGGATGGACCGCCCGCCGCGCAGTTGATCGCTTCGCCCAGCGTGTTCGGCGCGACGGCGACCGACGTCGGCCAGGTGTTCGGCGTCACGCTCGACGATGCGCCCGATGCGACAGGTGCGGCAGCGCCGAACATCTACGTCGCGGCGTCCTCGGCTTATGGGCTCAACATCGTCGTGCCGGGACCGGACGGCAATCCGGTGCGCAGCAAGGCGGGTGCGGCCGGTGCGACCTACATGCCGGGGCAGTGGGGCGCGGCGGGCGGCGCCACCGGTTATCCCGGCAGCATCTGGAAGATCGACGGCACGACGGGGCAGGTATCGCTGTTCACCACCATCGCCGCCAACACCGGCGCCGGCCTCGGCAGCATCGTCTACGATCCGGCGTCGTCGCAGTTCTTCGTGTCCGATCTCGATTCGGGTCTGATCTACCGGCTGGCTGCCGACGGTACGATCATCGACACATACGATCATGGCGTCACCGGACGGCCGGTGCACAGCCTGGCGCCGGTTGCCGACGACGGCAGCACCATCGACATCACGAGCCCCAGCTTCAACAGCGAGGATCCTTCGACCTGGGGCATCACGCAGCCGGAGCGCAAGGTCTATGGCCTGGCCGTGCATGGCGGCCGGCTCTATTACTCGGTCGCGGCCGGGCCGCAGATCTGGTCGGTCGGCATCAATGACGACGGCAGTTTCGGGGCGCCGCGCTGGGAGCTCGACGTCAACGGCCTGCCGGCACAGAGCGAGATCACCTCCATCAGCTTCGACGGCCAGGGCCGCATGATCCTCGCCCAGCGGGCAGCGCAGGTCGGCAGCTACGACTACACCGCGTTCACGAGTTCCGATCCGGCGTCCGTGGTCCGCTATCGCCGCGAACTGCCGGACGATCCGTCCACCCCGAGCCGGTGGGTCGAGGCTGCGGACAGCTACGCGATCGGCTTTGCGCCCGAGGGCAACAATGCCACGGGCGGAGTGGCGCTCGGCTATGGCTATGACGCGGACAGCAATGCCTTCGACGGCGCCTGCAACGCCACCTTGTGGAGCACGGGCGAGGCGCTGCGCGACGACCCGTCGCTGGCGCCGGCTTCCGAGGTTGCGGGCCTGCAGGGCAACGACGCATCGCTGGTGCGGCCGGAAAACGACCCGCCCGCCAAGTCGTTCTTCACGGACTTCGACGGCAACACCGATGCCTCGCAATCGGCCAATCACGGCCATGTCGGCGCGGTAGCGATCTGGCAGGTCTGCGGCGGCAGCGCCACGACCAACCCGGTTCCCCCGCCGCCGCCGGACTATATCCCGCCGCCGGACTTCGTGCAGCCCACCGACTTCAACCTGACGCTGCACAAGTGGTCGAAGCCGTATTTCTGTGCCGATGGCGGCGCGAGCTGGTGGTGCAATTTCACCATCCGCATCGAAAACACTGGAACGGTGCCCTATTGGGGGCCGCTCGCGGTGCATGACGAGCTGCCCGCCGGCAATCCAGGGGCGAGCCTCCACTTCTGGCCGCAACCGCCATGGGCGTGCAGTCCATCCGGCTTCGATGCCGCCGACTGCGACATGGCACCGGTGTTCCTCGACCCGGGCGACAGTGTCGACCTGCATGAGGTGGTGCTGCTGCCCAAATCGGCGACCTATTGCCAACTGCCGAACGTGGCGAGCCTCGTGTGGCCGTTCTGGGGTCATGACGACGATCCCTCCGACGATACCGGGTTCGGTGTCGCCGGCATCAAGGCGCCGCCGTGCGTGCCGGGTGGGACCGGCACCAATCTCGCGCTCAAGAAGGTGTCGCTGCCGGTCACCTGCAGCGACGGTGGCGCCGACTGGCTCTGCCGCTATGGGGTGATCGTGCAGAACACCGGGCCAGGCAACTTCAGCGGCCCGATCACGGTCAAGGACACGCTGGGCATCAACGCCCCGGCGACCACGACCGGGCCCTGGAGCTGCGGCCAGGTCGGCCCGGTGCTGACCTGCAACATCGCGGCGCCGCCGGTCAATGCGGCGCCGGGCTGGGCCTCGGGTTTCACGGTGACGGCGCATATCAAGAAGAACTCGGGGCAGCCGCTCTGCAGCCTCGACAACAAGGCCAACATCGCCTCGCCGCCGGGTGGATCGCCATCGAACCTGGTGCCGGGCGACGACTTCGACAGCGCCACCGACAAGATCCCCGATCCGGCGTGCTCGGCGCCGCAACCCAAGACCGACCTCAAGCTGACCAAGGTGCCCGCCGGCTGTTCGCCGTTCGTCTACCTGGGCACCAACGGGTATCTGTGCACCTGGAAGATCAGCATTTCGAACATCGGCCCCAACCCCTATCATGGGCCGCTGTCGATGTCGGATACGTCGGCGGGAGCGACGTTCAATTCGCTGAAGTCGAGCCCTGCCTGTACCGGTCCGGCGTCGAACGTCACCTGCGTCGCGCCGTCGCCGGTGACGATCGGCGCGCCGCTCAACCTGACTGTGAAGACGTTCTACAAGGGCGGGCCGAGTGTCTGCTCGGTGACCAATACGGCCTCGATCCTCAATCCCGCGCCGGGCTCGCCGCAGAATCCGGCGGGCAACGACTCGCAGTCGGCGGCCCAGAAGGTGCCAAATCCCGCCTGCGCCGCGCCGCCTGGCACACCCAAGCTCAACATCAAGAAGACGGCGACGGGCTGTGCCTCGGATCCGTCGAGCTCGGACTGGCTGTGCGACTTCAAGATCGTCGTAACCAACTACGGCACCGGGCCGCAGCCGCCTTTGCTCAAGGTCACCGATACGAGCAACAAGCCGACCACCTTTACAGGTGCGGCGTGCCTGCCATCGGGCCCGAACACCTACGTCTGTACGCGTTCGACGCCGCTCAATGCGCCGGGAACATGGCAATTCCAGGCAACGGCGCATGTGAACCCGAACAGCGTCTCGCTGGCCGATTGCGACGTGGTGAACACGGTGCATATCACGACGCCATCGTCGGCCGATCCGGGCTATGCGGCACAGGCGCAGGAGAAGGTGCCGCAGCTCTTCATCAACTCTGGCTCGGGACCGGTCGCGGTGTATTGTGACCCGCCCAGCCTTAAGCTCGTGAAGGCGCCCGGACCGTGCGTGCCGGATGGCGGCGGATACGACTGCTCGTTCACGGTCACTGCGACGTCGACGGGGCCCGATCCCTATCGCGGGACGGTCGAGCTCGACGAGCTGCTGCCCGGCGGGACGACCTACAAGTCGAGCAGCTGGGCCTGCAAGCCCACCACCGGCAATGACGTGCATTGTTCCTCGACCTACGTGACGCTGGCCGTGGGCAGCAGCACCAGCATGCAGATCGTGGTGTTCGTGCCCAAGGCCGAGGCCGTGCGCAGCCAGTGCGCCATCACCAACACGGTCAACGCCTCGATCTCGGCTGCCGTGCTGCATTCGAGCAAGGGTGCGCAGTACACCGCATCGGCAACCGATAAATTGCCGGCCGATGCGTGCGCCAAGCCACCGGTCTGTCCGCCCAACCAGCTCAAACCAGGCGGTGGTTGCTGCGATCCGGGCCTGGTCTGGAACGGACGCTCCTGCGTGCCACCCAAGCCGCTGCCGCCCAAGTGCCCGCGTGACAGCACTCTGGGGGACAACGGCGCCTGCATGTGCAAGCCCGGAACGCAGGGAACGCCCGGCCAATGCGTGCCTGTTCCACCACCGGCGCCCAATTGCCCCAAGGACAGTGTCACCGCACCCAATGGGGCCTGCGTCTGCAAGGACGGCAGTCATGGCCGGCCGGGCCGCTGCGTGCCCGATCAGCCGCCGGCGCCCAATTGCCCGAAGGACAGTGTCACCGCACCCAATGGGGCCTGCGTCTGCAAGGACGGCAGTCATGGCCGGCCGGGCCGCTGCGTGCCCGATCAGCCGCCGGCGCCGACCTGCCCGAAGGACAGCGTCGCCGGTCCAAACGGCGATTGCGCCTGCAAGCCCGGGACGACCGGCGCGCCGGGCCGATGCGTGCCTGACCAGGTGATCGTCAAGCCGCTGCCGATCGAGTGCCCCAGCGACAGCCGGCTCGACCGCCGCACGCTGCAGTGTGTGTGCCTGCCGGGAACGAAGGGCACGCCGGGCCAGTGCGTGCCGGACCAGGTGATCGTGAAGCCGCTGCCCATCGAGTGCCCGAAGGACAGCCACCTCGACCGGCGTACGCTGCAGTGCGTGTGCAACCCGCCGCTGGTCGGCAAGCCCGGCGCGTGCGTCGTCTCGCGCGTGCCGGTGCTGCAACTGCCGCAGACGCTGCAGACGCCGGTCCTCAGATAAGCAACAGGCAGTGTCGCTTCGGCGACACTGCCTCGATCCTCACTCGAGGTGGCTCTTGAGGAACCACAGGTTCTTGTCGAGCATGCGGGAGTAGGCGGTGAAGATGTCGGCGGTATCGGCGTCGCCGGCGTCGTCGGCCTTGTCGATCGCGGCGCGGGCGGTCTTGCTGACCTTGCCGAAGTGCTCGACCAGCGCTTTGAGGTGATCCTCGACCTTGCGGATGTCGGTGGGATAGGCCGGCAGCGTCGTCGCCTTCGATACGGTCTGGATGGTGCCGAGCGCCACGCCATCGAGCTGGGCGACGCGTTCGGCGATGATGTCGACATGCTCATCGACGTCGTCGCGCACCTCGTCGAGAAACTCATGCACCGCGATGAAGGTCGGGCCTTTGAGGTTCCAGTGGGCCTGCTTGGTGATCAGCGCGAGGTCGATGGCCTCGGCCAGCCGCTCGTTGAGCAGGCCGATCATTTCGGTCTTGGTGTTGGAAGCAATGCCGGTATCGGGGGATTTCATCGGACAAATCCTGGTTGACGCTGAAAGCTGAACGGGAAACCCATACGCAATGGCTGCGGTTCCCTTTGGGTTAAAAGGACATGCCGATGCTGGCGGCGCAATGATGTCTGTTGTTTTTCTCAGCGGTCCCATTGGCGTTGGCAAGACGACGCTCGGTCGTGCGGTCGCCGCGAGCCTGGGCGCCGCCTTCCTCGACGGCGACGACTTCGCCGCGCCGGACCGGCCGTGGTACGCCTCGAGCCTCAGCACCAGCCGCGGCATCCTGGAGGCGGCGCAAGGGGCCCTGCCGAAGCACCGGCTCGTCATCGTCGCCTATCCGCTGCGGTGCGCCAGCTATGTCTATTTTCGTCGCAGGCTAAGCGAAGCGGGGCACCGGACAATTTTCGTGACGCTGCGAGCCTCATATGCGTCGATCGTGCGCGCCGATCGGGGGCGCCGGCTTTCAAGGGCGGAAATGGCGCGCTGCGCTGAGATGATTGCCCAAGGCTATGCGGAGCGGCCATTCAGCGATCTCATCATCGAGACGGATCGCGTCGATTTCAACGAGACCGTCGACGATATCATCGCACGGCTGAAGCCGCTGCTTGCGGTGTAAACAAAGGCGCGGGCTCTTTCGAACCCGCGCCGTCAATTCCAATCGCCTCTCCGATCCGGACGAGCAGCCTTGGTGAAGAGGCCGTTCGTGACCGGAATTAGTTGACCGAAGCGTTCTCGATGGTCTTGGGCGCAGCGCCCTTGATCTCGATGGTGCGGGCCTTCTTGGATTCGGGAAGCTGGCGCTTCAGCTCGATGTGGAGCAGGCCGTTTTCGAGCGAGGCACCCGAGACTTCGACGTACTCGGCCAGCTGGAAGCGGAGCTCGAAGGCGCGCTCGGCGATGCCGCGGTGCAGGAACTCACGGGCTTTCTCATCGGCCGGGGTCGGCTTGCCGCCCTTCACGACGAGGCTGTTCTCCTTGGATTCGATCGCCAGGTCGCTCTCGGCGAAGCCGGCGACGGCGATCGAAATCCGGTAGGCGTCCTCGCCGACCTTCTCGATGTTGTAGGGCGGGTAGGTCTTCTGCTCCTGGCCGACCAGGGTATCGAGCCGGTTGAAGAGGCGGTCGAAGCCGACGGTGGAGCGATAGAAGGGGGAAAAATCATAGGTCTGCATTTCACATTCTCCGTGTGAGCAACGTGGATGTTGGCGGGTGTCCAACGCGCTATACCTTTGAGGCGACAGCGCATTCCCGGGTGACCCGGTCCCCGGTGTTACCGGCGGACAGCCTTGAGATAGGCTGCTTCGGCGTTCATTCAAGAGTGGACAAAGGCCGTTTGTTTCGCTGTTTTGACGCAGCTTTCGGAGGATCACATGAACCGGGTGGCCTATATCGCCGACCCGGACGGCAATTGGATCTCGCTTTACCATAACGAGCAGTGATCGCGGGCTGCGCAGCATCTTAACGTCCGCGCAATGAGGCGGCGGGTAGAGCCGGTGCCATGACGTTCATGGATCGCTCGCCCCGTCCGCGCCCGCGCCGCTCCGGCCCCTCCTGGGCCGTCGAGGGGCTCTTCGTCCTCGCTGCTTTCGTGTTGTTCCTGGGCATCGTGTCGTTGCTCTGGCCGCACCACTGAGGCCGTTTCCTCGCGATTTTTCTCGATGAACGGAATCTGAATGGCCACCTCAGGGTGGCTTCAGGCATCCCCTTATAGAACCGCACCTGTGCTCGCTGTCTGCTGCAACGGCACACCCCGAACGGATCGCCATCACCCGCCCCCCGCATGGCGATCATTTCAGAGGAAAGCCAGTGTCTCGCGAGGGACGCTGGCTTTTCTGTTTCGCCCGGTTTGCGGTAGGGCAGTGGCATGAACGCAATCGTCGATGCCGATGGGCCGAAGTTCTGCATCCTGCCCACCAATCCGGCGCCGGAGGGAATGAAGGGCGGCTATTTCACCACGCCCGACAAGGTGCGCATCCGCTATGCCACCTTCCCCAAGACGGCTGGGGCGGCCAAGGGCACGGTGTGCCTCGTGCACGGACGCACCGAGTTCATCGAGAAATATTTCGAGACCATTGCGGACTTCCAGAAGCGCGGCTTCGCCGTCGCCACCTTCGACTGGCGCGGGCAGGGCGGCTCCGACCGGCTGATCCGCAACCGCACGCTCGGCTTCGTCCGCCGCTTCGAGGACTACTGGACCGACCTGCGCAGCTTCCACGCCAATGTGCTGCTACCCGATTGCCCGAGCCCGTTCTATCTCGTCGGCCATTCGATGGGCGGCCTGGTGTCGCTGATCGCCGGTACGCGCGACCGGCTGATGTTCGACCGCATTTTCCTCAGCGCGCCAATGGTTGGGCTCGACCGCCAGCCGCTGAGCTTTGGCGGCATGGCTGCGGTGGGCGATGCCCTCTCGCTGATCGGTCTCGGCGCCATGCCGGTCGGCCGCGCCGCCGATGCGCCGCCGAGCGAGAAGGCGTTCCCGTCCAACCCGCTGACCTCCAATCTCGTGCGCTACATGCGAACGGTCGACACCTGGCGGGAGCGGCCCGACCTGATGATCGGCCGCCCGACGTTCAAATGGGGCGCTGCAGCCATGCATGCGATGGCGTTTGCCGCCACCGACCGCTTTCCGCTGCAGGTCAAGGCGCCGGTGATGATGCTTGCCGCGGCGCTCGACCAGGTCGTGTCGACCGCCTGGACCGAGCAGCTCGGCCTCAGGATGCGCACCGGCCGCCACGCAGTGATCCCGGCCGCCCGGCACGAGCTGTTCATGGAGAACGACACGGTGCGCGGCCAGGTGTTCGCCGCGTTCGACGCGTTCGTGACGGAGCAGAGCGGGTAACGTCAATCGTCGATCTCTCAGTCAGTGTCACTACTCTCTCGGTCCGTCATGGCCGGGCTTGACCCGGCCACCCAGAAGGATGTTCCACTTGTTGCATGGCGAGCTATGTTTACATCATGGCAAACAAGCGATACGGCACCATTTACGTCGGTGTCACCACCGACCTTGTTCGTCGCGCGTGGGAACACCGCGAGGGAATTCTTCCTGGATTTACAAGCAGGTACAAGCTGCAAGAGCTCGTCTACTACGAGATACATGAAAGCGTCGTCGATGCGATCCAGCGCGAGCACAACATGAAGCATTGGCCGCGACGTTGGAAAACGGCACTCGTGGATGGGATGAATCCCGATTGGGATGATCTCTACCCGACGATCACCTAGGCGGGAACTGCT
>Ga0207698_10001435_pt1 | contig 13842 bp, 15 predicted proteins | sample KBSCornC22_FD_184298 | JGI IMG/M metagenome (GOLD analysis project Ga0207698, IMG submission 184298) | Corn rhizosphere microbial communities from Kellogg Biological Station, Michigan, USA - KBS Corn C2-2 (SPAdes) (version 2) | ecosystem: Host-associated > Plants > Roots > Rhizosphere > Soil ...
TCGGCGAATCCATCAGACGAGTCTAGTTCGCGCGTCGCGCGCGGGCCGAGTCGCTCGACGGCTCGCGCCAATCCGTCGGATGCCCGCGCAGCAGGTTCTCGAGCTGGTCGAGCCGGGTCTGCCAGGTGTGCTCGATCGCACCGGAGAACCGCGGATCGGGCACGCTCACGTCGACCGTGACCCGGGTCGACGATCCCCGCGTGCCCCCGGCGACGTCGTCGGTGACGACTCGCACGTCGGCGAAGTCGGCCAGTCGCAGCACCGGATGCAGCCATCCCTCGAGCAGGACAGGGTCGACGAGCGCGTCGTCGACGATGGCGCGCGGCAGGTCGATGACCCGCTCGATCCGCACCGTCGCCTCCACGCCGCCAGCCTACGGTCCACCCCCGGCGCGGCTCGATAGCCTTGCCGTCATGACCTCGCCGACCGTCGCTCTCGCCGTCGACCTCGGCGGCACCAAGGTTGAAGCCGCACTCGTCGACTCCCGGGGCGCGATCCTGCCCGGCACGCGCTTTCGGCAGCCGACGGGGCCGACGCGGTCATCTGATGAGCTCGCGGCATCCGTCGATGCCGCCGTCTCGCAGGCGCTCGGCTCGTTGCCCGCGAACGCCCAGTTGATCGGGGTCGGCATCGGCTCGGCAGGCCCGATCGTCGTCACCGACGGTGCCGTGTCTCCCCTGAATCTCGCGGCGTGGCGCCGGTACCCGCTGCGCGAGCAGGTGCGGGCGCTCGTCCACGGGCACGCACCCGGGGTGCCGGTCACGCTCCGCATGGACGGGCTCTGCATCACGCTGGCCGAGCACTGGATCGGCGCCGCGCAGGGCGTCGACAACGTGATGGGAATGGTCGTGTCGACCGGAGTGGGCGGCGGCCTGATCCTGGGACGCCAGACCGTCGCCGGGCCGAGCGGCAACGCCGGGCACATCGGCCACATCGAGGTCGCCGGCTTCGACGATCCCTGCCCGTGCGGCGGTCACGGCTGCCTCGAGGCGATCGCCTCGGGCCCCCACACGGTCGCCTGGGCACGCACCCAAGGATTCACCGGCAGCACCGGCGAAGAACTCGGGGCCGCATATGCGGCCGGCGACGAGATCGCGATCCGGGCCGTCCGCCGGTCGGGCACGGCGATCGGACGTGCCATCGCGTCGGCCACCGCCCTGCTCGACCTCGAGCTCGTCGCGATCGGCGGCGGGTTCTCGCACGTGACGCCGGACATCTTCGACATGATCGCCGAACCGATCGCCGAGCGGCGCGAGTTCGATTACATCCGCGACGTGCGCGTCGTGCCGTCCGCCCTCTCCGGAGACGGGCCCCTGGTCGGTGCCGCAGCGCTCATCCACCGGGCGGAGCTGGTTCCGGCCGTCTGATTCAGAACGGCCGGTGCTCAGGACGGCAGGGGCTCGGCCGCCAGGATCGTGCGGATGCTGGCGTCATCCTCGCGCAGCCGTTCAACGAGCGCCTCGACCGAGGTGAACTTGTTCATCGGGCGCAGGTAGTCGACGAACTGCAGCTCGATCGGCTTGCCGTAGAGGTCGAGCTTCTGATCGAAGAGGTGGGTCTCCACCTGGTGCTGCGGCACGCCATCGAAGGTCGGATTGTTGCCAATCGAGGTCGCCGCGCCGTAGCCGACCCCGTCGACGACGGCCCAGGTCGCATACACCCCGTCTTTCGGAAGGTAACCGTCGATCGCCGGGTCGAGGTTCGCGGTCGGGTACCCCAGTTCGCGTCCGCGCTGCACGCCGCGCACCACCGTCGAGCGGATGCTCGGCAACCGCCCGAGCAGCGACGCGGCCTCGCGCACACGTCCCTCGGCGAGAAGCTCCCGCACCCAGGTGGCCGATGCGCGCCGCGGGCCGGAGCCGCCCGCGACTTGCACGTCGTCCAGGATCACCACGTCGAATCCGTTGGCGATGCCCGCCTTCCGCAGCAGCGCAACGTCGCCGGCGCCGCGCGCACCGAAGCGGAAGTCCGCTCCGCACAGCACGACCTGCGCGTGCAGAGCCCCCGTCAGCACGCTCTCGATGAACTGCTCGGCCGATTCGTCGGCCAAGGCCCTGTCGAAGCGGAGCATGAGGGTGGCATCCACCTCGGCCGCTTCGAGAAGACGGCGCTTCTGCTCGTTGCCGACGAGGGGATCCGGGCATTTGTCCGGGGCGATCACCTCGAGCGGGTTGCGGTCGAAGGTGACCACGGTCGCGGCGAGGCCGCGCTCATCCGCCAGCTCGCGCAACTGCCGCAGCACGCTGCGATGACCGATATGCAGACCGTCGAACTTGCCGATGGTGACGGCCGATGGCCCGAATCCGGCCGGCACCTCGCCGACCCCGTCGAAGAACTGCACGGTCAGGCCTTCGCCTGCGGTGTCGCGCCCCGAGCGCTGCCGCGAGCCGTGCGGCCGCGCAGATACAGCAGGCCGAGCACGGGAAGCACCAGCGGCACGAGCAGGTATCCCGCGCCGTAGGCGCTCCACACGGTCGAGTCGCGGCCGAAGGGATCGAGCGAATGCAGCCCGAGCAGCGCGGGGGCCACCAGGCTCAGGGTCCCGACCACCAGAACCCCGACCAGTTCGATGCTGATCGTGACCAGAGCCAGCGTGCGCAGCCGGGCACCGAGTGCAACGGTCGCGACGATGTAGATCACACCTGCGAGGGCCGAGAGCAGGAAGGCGACGGGGGCCTCGCCGAAGCGGTCGATGATCTGGAACACCGATCGTCCGGTCGCCGCGAGCGCCAGGATCGCGTAGACGGCGACCAGCACTCGGCCGACCCCGGCACCGGCGCGCCGAGCGGGTGCCGTGCCGGAAGCCGCGGACTCGGGGGTTTCGGTGTTCTGCGCGCCGGACATCGCACCCAGACTATCCGCCCGTGCGAGCCCTGCGCTGGGCGTACTGCGCTGGGCCTACGGGGTCCAGATCTGCTGCATCCTGACCGCCATGACGGCGATCGCGAATGCCGCGACACCGAGCACGACCGTGCTCCATCGGGTGCGCTCGATCAGCGCCCAGAACACCGCGGCCGGAGGGATCAGCAATGCGCTGACCAGGTACACGTAGAACAACGGCACGCTGCCGACCGGATGATTGCCCAGCGCCGGCGAGATCAGCGCGATCACCAGCTGGGCGAGCAGCAGCACCTCGACGACCACGAGCGCGCCGAGCGTCAGATCGTTGGGGCGACGGCGCGCGAGTCCGAGCACCGTGCACAGCAGTCCTGCCACGCAGGCCACGATGACCTGTGCAACGGTGAATCCCGCGATCATCGCACTCCTTCTGTCACGCCAGAACCTCTGCCGTGGGAAAGTTCACCAGAACGCGAGCCATCCCGTCACGCACCGAGACCAGCCCGACCAGGCGACCGGATGCCGCGAGCGCGGCCACCACGCCGGCGTCCTCGGTCTCGACCGTCACCCTCTTGCCCTGCGTGAGGTCGGCGACCTGAGCATCCGACAGCCGGACCACGGGGAACAGCTCGCTCGCGACCTCTGCGGGGTCGCGCAGCGACGCGGGCGCGATCTCGCCGACCTGCACCGCATCCGCCACCGAGAAGGGGCCGACGGCGGTGCGGCGCAGGGCCGTCAGATGCCCGCCCGGCGCCCGATCCTCCACGGTGAACGACGCACCCAGCGACGCACCCAGATCACGCGCGAGGGCGCGGACGTAGGTGCCCGACGAGCAGTCGATCACGACGTCGAGGTCGACAAAGGGCGCCTGACGCCGCTCGGCGAGAATGTCGAACCGCGATACGGTGACGGCGCGTGGCGCGAGCGCGACCTCCTCGCCGGAGCGTGCGCGCTCGTAGGAGCGCCTGCCGTCCACTTTGATGGCGCTGTACGTCGACGGCACCTGCGAGACCTCGCCGGTGAGCGCGGCGACGGCGGCATCGAGCTGCGCGCGAGTGACCCCGGTGGCATCCACCGGCTGGGAGAGCTCGCCCTCGGCGTCGTCGGTGGTCGAGCTCTGGCCGAGACGGATCGTCGCGGTGTACTGCTTACCCAGCCCCACCAGGTAGGTGAGCAGCCGCGTGGAGCTGCCCACGCCGAGAACGAGCAGTCCGGTCGCCATGGGGTCGAGAGTGCCCGCGTGCCCGATCTTGCGCGTGCCGAGGGCGCGGCGGGCGCGAGACACCACGTCGTGGCTCGTGATGCCGCCGGGCTTGTCGACGAAGAGGATGCCCGAGGTCACGCCGGCGTGCCCTGTGGCGGCGGAGTCTGTTGCGAGGGGCCGCGGCCCGGCGTGCGCCGGGTCGACGCGTCGAGGAGCACGTCCAGCTTGTTCGGCATCGCGGTTTCGAGCAGATCGATCGCGCAGGGGTCACCGTTCGCGTACTCGTCGGCCATGCGCAGCCCGACCATGGTGTTCATCATCATGCCGTGGGCCAGGAAGATGTCGGCGTCTTCCGGCGAGAATCTCGCCTCGAATCGGAGGAACTTGTAGACGTCGAGGAAGCCCTCCCGCGCCGCCTTTCCGATCACCGGGTCCGACCCGAGGATGAAGGCGTGCATCAGGCTCAGCAGCAACCCGCGGTCGGTGAGCAGGTCGGCATATGCCATGCCGATGCGGTGCGCCACGTCCATCCCGCTCTCCCCCGCCGCGATGCCATCAGCGAGGGCGGCGCGGAAGGTGACCAGCAGCTTGTCGAGGGCGCGATGCAGCACCTCGAGGAAGAGCGCCTCTTTCGTGCCGAACATCCGGACCACGTACGGCTGGCTGACGCCGGCGGCCTTGGCCACGGCGTCGGTTGTCGTCCCGACGTAGCCGCGCTCGCCGAAGACGGCCGTCGCCGCCTCCAGGATGAGCTCGCGCCGCTCTTCGGCGCGCATCCGTGTCACGGGTTCTGCGCGCTTCTCGGACAATGTCGTGGTCACGCTTGACATGGTATCAACTGATTACTAATCTCCACATGTAATCATTCGATAACTTCTTAGGGAGCCCCTCTCTTGACTGTCACAGCCCCCAGCGCGCGACGGATCCCCTTCGCGCTCGCGCTCCTCGCCACCGGCATCCCGATGTTCATGGCCACGCTCGACAACCTCGTCATGACGACCGCACTCCCGGTGCTGCACGCCGACCTGCACGCCTCGGTCGAAGAGCTGCAATGGTTCGTCAACGCCTACACACTGGTCTTCGCCAGCCTCATCCTCTTCGCGGTGGCCCTCGGCGACCGCTTCGGACGCCGCACGGTGTTCGTTGCCGGCATCGCCATCTTCACGATCGCCTCGGCGGCGGCGGCGTTCGCCACCGACCCGACGCAGCTCATCGTCGCCCGCGCCATTCAGGGTCTCGGCGGCGCCGGCATCATGCCGCTGTCGCTCTCACTACTCGCCGGCTCGGTCGAGCCGAAGCGGCGTCCGCTCGCCATCGGCATCTGGGGCGGGATCGCCGGCCTGGGTGTGGCCGCTGGTCCGCTGATCGGTGGCGCCGTGATCAACGGCTGGAACTGGCAGGGCATCTTCTGGATCAACGTGCCGGTCGGCCTGATCGCCATCCCGATCATCCTGGCGGTGCTCCCCAACGCCTTCGGCGCCAAGGTGCGTGCCGACGTGGTGGGCGTGCTGCTCGCGGGTCTCGGCGTGCTCGGACTGGTCTTCGGCATCGTGCGAGGCAACCCGGCGGGCTGGGACAGCTTCGAGGTCGTCGGCTCCCTCATCGCCGGTGGCGTACTGCTCGCCGTCTTCCTGGTGTGGGAGTGGCGGCACAGCGCTCCGCTGCTGCCGTTGCGACTGTTCCGCGACCGCAGCTTCTCGATCGCGAACCTGGTCGGCTTCGGCTTCAGCTTCGGGATGTTCGGGGCGGTGTTCATCCTGATCCAGTTCCTGCAGATCGTTCAGGGCCACAGCGCGCTGGAGGCGGCCGTGCAGACCACCCCGTGGACCATGGCACCGATGGTCGTCGCGCCCCTCGCCGGCATCTTCGCCGGGCGGATCGGCACGCGCACGCTGATCGTCGCCGGGCTGCTCTTCCAGTCGGCTGGCCTGTTCTGGTTGGCGCTGACGATGACCGCCACGGTGCCGTACACCACGATGCTGCCGGCGTTCATCTCGGCGGGCATCGGGATGGGCCTGGTCTTCGCGCCCTCATCGACGGCGGTGCTGGCCAACATGAAGCCGGAAGACAGCGCCAAGGCGAGCGGCACCAACTCGACCGTCCGTGAGATCGGCGTGGCACTCGGCATCGCCGTGCTCACGGCGGTCTTCACCGGCAACGGCGGCCAGCTCACCCCGACCGGCTACGTGGATGCCGCGATCCCCGCGGTCTTCGTCGGAGCTGCCGTCGTGCTCGCCACGGCGGTCGTCGCGCTCTTCCTGCCTGTAGGTAAGTCGCCGCGCTCAGCCGCGCCAGTCGAGCACACCTCCGAGAGCGACGAACTGCTCGCCGCAGAGTCGGCGCCGGTCGGCGTCTGACACCGAGCCGATCTAGGCTCGCTGCATGCGCATCGCCGTGATCGGAGCGGGGGCGGTCGGGGGAACCCTGGCCGCCCTTCTCGATCGTGCGGGGCACGACGTCGAGGTCACCGCCCGCGGCGAGAACCTCGCAGCGATCAAGCAGCACGGATTGCGGCTCGACGGCGGCTGGGGGGAGCACATCGCGCATGTCGAGGCGCACGAGACGCTGGCCTGGATCGGCGCCCCCGAGCCCGACTTCGCGATCCTGGCGACCAAGGCCCAGGATGCCGCGGCCGCCCTGCGCGCGAACCGCGAAGTCCTGGGCACCGTGCCTGTGCTCGTCGCCCAGAACGGTCTCGGCGGGCTCGAGGTCGCGCGCTCGGTGCTGCCGGAGTCCCCGCTGCTCGGCGGGCTGGCCCTCTTCGCCGCCTCGTACCTCGAGCCGGGCCGTGTGACGGTGACGGCGGCGCTCCCCCTCATCGTCGGCGCGGCCCTCGGCACCCCCGACGAGGTGTTCGAACGGATCGTCGAGGTGCTCGAGGGAGCCATCCCGATCGAGGTGACGAACGACATCGTCGGCGCGCAGTGGACGAAGCTGCTCATCAACCACGTGAACGCGCTGCCCGCGATCACCGGCCTGAGCGTGCAGCAGGTGATCGCCGATCCTGGCCTGCGCAAGGTCATGACGGCGAGCATGCGCGAGACGGTGCGGGTGGCGAGGCGGCTGGGCGTCCGGTTCGGGAAGGTGCAGGGCGTGAACGGCCGCGTCCTCGGCGCGATCGGATCGGCTCCGCTGGCATTCGGGGCGTGGTTCCCGAAAACGCTCGGATCGCGCATGGGCAGCGTGCCGAATCCGGGATCGACGTTGCAGAGCATCCGGCGCGGTCAGCTCACCGAGATCGACTTCCTCAATGGCGCGGTGGTCGCTGCCGCGAAGCAGGGTGGCGTCGCGGCGCCGATCAACGAGCAGATCGTGGAGCTCGTGCACGAGGTGGAGAAGACCGGCGCGTTCCTCAGCCCGGGCGAGGTCGTCGAGCGGGTGAAGCTCGAGCGCTAGCAGCTGTCGGCGAACACCCTTCTGGGGTGGTCGTCGTCGGTGTTGTCGATGATCGCGGATGCTGCCGTGCGCGGCGATGCCTCGCGCTGGTACAACTCCTGGGCGCCCGACACCTCGCCGGGCGTATCGAGCCACACCGAGAAGTTCCAGGTGCCGGCGAGCTCGGGCCGAAGCAGGAAGAGCCCATCGATGATCAGGAAGGCGTCTGCAGGCCCGGTCGTCCATTCGGCGTCGAAGGGGACATCACGCTTCACATCGAAGAACGTCAGTTGGAACCCGGTCGAGCCGGCCATGCGGAACGGGCCGAGCAGCACGCGGCGGAACGCCGAGTAGTTGAACGAGTCCTCGTAGAAACCCTCGGCAGAATCGCGGCCCTTTGCCCACCGCAGGGTGCGTGGCTGGTGGAAGTCGTCCATCGAGGCGCGGAACACCTCGTGCCCCAGCGAGCGCAACTCGGTTGCGAGATCGTCGGCGAAGACGGTCTTGCCTGCGCCGTCGGCTCCATCGATCGCGACGACGACGCGGCCGCGCGAGTAGTGCTGCAGCAGCTCCTCGGCGAGCGCGTGCAGCACGTCACGGCGCTCGGGTGCCCACCTGGCCATGGGCCTCAGCCTACTGTTGAGGAGTGTCGATGAGCCGGGAGATCGAGGGCGGCGGGGTGGTCGATCCGCGGCTCGGCGCACCGCTCGCCGAGCCGATCGCCGACTGGTACACAGCCGGACATCGCGAGCTGCCGTGGCGGCATCCCGACTATCCGGCGTGGGGCATCCTGATCAGCGAGTTCATGCTGCAGCAGACGCCCGTCGCCCGGGTGATCCCTCGACTCGCCGAGTGGCTCGCGCGCTGGCCGACGCCGGCCGAGCTGGCCGCCGTTCCGCCCGGGGAGGCCGTGCGCGCGTGGGACAGGCTGGGCTACCCGCGGCGTGCGCTCAACCTGCACGCGGTCGCCACGGCGATCGCCGAGCGTCATGGTAACCGCGTGCCCTCCGACGTCGACGAGTTGCTCGCGCTGCCGGGCGTCGGGCCATACACGGCGCGCGCGGTGGCGGCCTTCGCCTACGGGGTGCGGACGCCGGTCGTCGACACGAACGTCCGACGGGTGCTTGCACGAGCGGTCGGCGGGCAGGCCGAACCGGGGCCCGTGCAGACCCGGCGCGACCTCGCCGCGATGGACGCCGTCCTCCCCCTCGATCCCGCGCGCGCCCGGCTGGTCAACGCCGGCACCATGGAGCTCGGCCAGACCGTCTGCACGGCACACTCCCCCCGGTGCGATGCCTGCCCGATCGCCACCCTCTGCGCCTGGCGCGCGGCCGGCTACCCCGACCACGAGGGCGCGAGAGCGCCCCGCCAGAAGAAGTACGAGGGATCGGACCGCCAGGTGCGCGGTCTGATCCTGCGCGAATTGCGCGCGGCTGACGTCCCGCTGCCCCGCGATGCGCTGACGGCCCTCTGGCCGGATGCCGTCCAGTTCGAGCGAGCGCTGACCGGCCTGCTGCGCGACGGCCTGGTGACCGGCGACCCGGCAGACGGCTACCTGCTCCCCCTGTCCTGAATTCCGACGAGGCAGTCGTAGGCTCATCCGGTGCCCACGACGTCGTTGCGCCCCAGCGCCAGGATCATCGGTCCGGATGCCGCGAACGACGAACTCGCGAAGATCCTCGCCGCTCTCCCCGGCCAGCTGCACATCGAGCGCGACTTCCCCCCCGCTGCGCAGGCCGACGCGGACGCCGCCGCCCAGGCTTCTCTCACGCCCGGCTTTCTGGACGGGTTGCCCGACCGCACCGACATCGAGTTCGTCACCATCGACCCGGTCGGCTCGAACGACCTCGACCAGGCCCTCCAGCTGGTTCGCGAGGGTGCCGGCTACCGGTTCTGGTACGCGATCGCCGACGTTCCGGCGTTCGTGACCCCGGGCAGCGCGCTCGATGTCGAGGCGCACAAGCGCGGGCAGACGATCTACGCGGCGGATGGCCGCATCCCGCTGCATCCCACGGTGCTGAGCGAGGGGGCGGCCTCGCTGCTCGAAGGTCAGCTGCGCGGCGCCTTCGTCTGGGAGTTCTCCCTCGACGCGAACGCCAAGGTCTCGAGCTCGACGGTCGCGCGCGGCCAGATGCGCAGCCGTCGACGGCTTGACTACGAGGGGGTTCAGGCTCAGCTCGACGCCGGTACGGCGGACGAGACGCTGAAGCTGTTGAAGGAGGTCGGGCTCGCCCGACTAGTGCTCGAGCGCGCCCGGGGCGGGGCGAGCCTCAACATCCCCGAGGTGCTGATCGACAAGGTCGATGGCCGCTACGTCGCCAGCCGCCGCACTCAATTGCCGGTCGAGAACTGGAACGCCGAGCTGTCGCTGCTGACCGGCATGGAGGCCGCGACCATCATGCTGAAAGGCAATGTCGGCATCCTGCGCACCATGCCGGATGCCGACCCGGAGTCGATCGACCGCTTCCGCCACCAGACCAACGCACTCGGGCATCCCTGGCCGGCATCCCAGCCGTACGGCGACTACCTCGCGACGCTCGACGGCAGCAACCCGAGGCATCTGGCGATCCTGCACGCCGCGGCGTCCCTGTTCCGCGGGGCGGGCTACACACCGTTCGATGGCGCGCCCCCCGCCAACACCATGCAGTCGGCGGTCGGAGCGCCGTACGCGCATGTCACCGCTCCGCTGCGGCGCCTGGTCGACCGCTTCGGCCTCGTGATCTGCGCGGCCCTTGCGGCGGGAACCGCGGTGCCCGACTGGGCACGGTCCGCGCTGCCCGAGCTGCCCGTCGAGATGGCGCGCAGCAACAACATCGCGGGCCAGCTCGACCACCGGTCGCTGGATGCCGTCGAGGCCGCCGTGCTCGCGCCGCGGGTCGGCGAGATCTTCGACGGCGTCGTGATCGCGCAGAACAAGAGCGGGAGCGTGGTGCAGCTGCTCGATCCGGCCGTCACCGCGGAATGCTCGGGGCACGCCCCCAACGGGACGTCGCTGCAGGTCAAGCTCGTGCAGGCCGATGTCGCGACATCCACCATCCTGTTCGACCCGGTGGGATCGGGCCGATGACGACTGCTCAGCCGAGTCCGGAGCCGAGTCCGGAGCCGACTCCGGCCCCGACACCGGCGCCGACCCTCTGGCGGCACGGCGGCTTCTTGCGACTCTGGGCCGGGGAGACCGCCAGCCAGTTCGGCGAGCAGTTCGGCAACCTCGCGATCCCGGTCATCGCGGTGTCGGTGCTCGGCGCGACATCGTTCGAGGTCGGGCTGCTGAACGCGGCAGAGACACTGGCCTTCCTCGTCATCGGCCTTCCGGCGGGCGCCTGGATCGATCGCTGGATCAAGCGGAAGGTCATGCTGCGAGCCGACCTGATCCGCGCGGTGCTGCTGGCCGCGATCCCCATCCTGTGGTTCACGCACCTGCTGGCCTTCTGGCAGTTGCTGGTGGTCGGCACGGCCGTGGGAGTCTGCTCGGTCTTCTTCGACGTCAGCTACCAGAGTTTCATCCCGAACCTGGTGCGCAACGAACAGATCGGCGACGCGAACTCGAAGCTCGAGACCTCTGCCCAGGTGGCCAGGATCGCCGGACCCGCCGCAGCCGGTGGGCTGCTGGCGCTGCTCGCCGCTCCTCTGCTGCTCGCCGTGACCGCCGTGACCTATCTGCTGTCGTTCTTCGCCCTGACCAGCATCCGGGACAACGAGGTCGCCAAACCGGTCGAAGATCGCCGGCCGCTGGTCGTCGAGATCAAGGAGGGACTCGGCTGGGTGTTCCATCAGCCCCTGCTGGTGCGCATCGTGCTCTGCACCGGGATCGGCAACCTGTTCGGCTCGCTGATCTTCACCATGATGCCGATCCTCGTGCTGCGAGAACTCGGGCTCAGCCCCGCGTTCTTCGGTCTGATCGGCTCGGCGGGCGCGGTGGGCGGCCTACTCGGGGCCAGCCTGTCCGGCCGCATCCAGAAGTGGGTGGGCGAAGGCCACGCCATCCCGCTGTCGCAGATCGTGTTCGGGCTCTCGGTCTTCCTCATGCCGCTGGCCTTCTTCCTGCCCGGGATCGCAGTTCCACTGCTCATCGCCGGGGAGTTCCTCTTCAGCGCCTCTGTGCTGGTCTACAACATCGCGCAGGTCAGCTTCCGCCAGCGGATCTGCCCGCCCGCCCTGCTCGGTCGCATGAACGCGTCCATCCGCTTCATCGTGTGGGGTGTGATGCCGATCGGCGGGCTGGTGGCCGGCCTGCTGTCGACCGGGATCGGGGTCGTTACAACGATCATCGTGGGCTGCGCAGGGACCCTGCTGGCCGGCATCCCGGTGATCTTCTCGAAGTTATGGCGGATGCGCACCCTACCGACCTCCATGGTCGAGGGACCCGCGCAGGCCGACACCCCGCCGGCGTCCGCGTTCGAACCCGGCGCCGAGCCCGAGGGCTCCAGCCCGACCGAGCCGCTGAGCTAGCTTCCTGCGGAGATCCGGCGTCTGGGCGACACTAGATGCCATGCCCGAACTGCCGGAGGTGCAGGCGCTCGCGACCGATCTGTCGCAGCGGCTGAGCGGGCGCGTGCTCGACCGGCTCGACATCCTGGCATTCCCGGCGCTGAAGACGTACGACCCGCCGCTGTCTGTGCTGCTCGGCGCCACGATCACCGACGTGACGCGGCACGGCAAGTTCCTCGATCTGCACATCACGACGATCGATGACCAGCGGCTGCACCTGCTGATCCATCTGGCGCGCGCCGGCTGGTTGCGGTGGCGCAACGTGGCACCCGCGCCCATGCTGCGCGGCCCCGGCAAAGGACCGATGGCCGCCCGGCTCGTGCTCGACGACGGATCGGGGCTCGACATCACCGAGGCCGGCACCAAGAAGAGCCTGTCGATCTCGCTGGTCCGGCGGGCGGACGAGGTGCCGGGCGTCGCGCGACTCGGACCGGAGCCGCTCGACCCGGCCTTCACCGAAGAGGTGCTCGCCGGCATCCTGAAGCGTCAGGGGCGCGCGCAGCTCAAGGGCGTGCTGCGCAACCAATCGATCATCGCCGGGATCGGCAATGCGTACTCGGACGAGATCCTGCACGCGGCCAAGATGTCACCGTTCAAGTCCGCCGACATGAATCAGGATGACGTTGCCCGCCTTTACGCAGCCCTCCAGTCGACGCTCCGGGCGGCGGTCGAACGCGCGGACGGCGTCTCGGCCAGCGAGCTCAAAGGCGAGAAGAAGAGCAACCTGCAGGTGCACGGCCGCACCGGCCTGCCCTGCCCGGTCTGCGGAGACATCGTGCGCCAGGTGATCTACGCCGACTCGACCTTCCAGTACTGCCCGACCTGCCAGACCGGCGGCAAGCCGCTGGCCGACCGGGTGCTGTCACGCCTGCTGAAGTGACGCGAGGCTACAGCTCCTCGTCGGCATCCTCTTCGGCGATCTCGCGCGGCTTCACGTAGGGATCCTCGTCGCCCGCGTAGCTCGCGGTCGCGGCGAGCGCCGCCGCCTCGCTGTCGCGGGTCTGCGCCTCGCGCAGCAACGAGTCGATGATCGCGGCGTTCTCGGGGATGCCGTCCGGGATGAACTCGAGCGTCGGGGTGAGTCGGGTCGTCACGTTCTTACCCACCTCGGTGCGGAGCATCCCGGTCGCCGCCTTCAACGCCGCGGCGGTGTCAGCGCGTTCCTCGTCGGTGCCGTAGACCGTGTAGAACACACTGGCGTGCTGCAGGTCGCCGGTGACGCGGACGTCGGTGATCGTCACGAAGCCCATCCGCGGGTCGCGCAGGCCCTTCTCGAGGCGCTTCGCGATGACCTGGCGGATGAGGTCGCCCATCTTCGCCGGTCGGTCTGATCCCGCCATGGTGTCCTCCTTGTGTCGGGGTTCGGGAGGCGGTCTTCGATTCGAGTCATCTCCGGTCGCACGGCTGCGCCGCGCTCCTGCCAGACCCGCCAATGACTCGAATCGAAGACCGCCTCCCGACCCCTCCCGTTTTCGTTGGTGAAACCTGCGTCCGAGCCTGTTCGTAGGCGAACGCTGCGCCTCAGCTTGTTCGTTGGTGGAACGTCGGACCCAGCCGGAGGCGGTTGGCAGTCTCTGCCAGACCGTTGGTTGGGCCTGGCAGCGACCGCAGCCTGCGGAGGTCGCCGGAGACGGGCTGACAGAGACTGCCAATCGCCTCCGGCGTCCCACGCGTTACACCCGGACCTTCTCCTTGAGCTCGATCGTCTCGATCTCGTCACCGATCTGGATGTCGTTGAACTTGCCCAGCCCGATGCCGGCCTCGAAGTCGGTGCGGACCTCGGTGACGTCATCCTTGAACCGCCGCAGCGAGTCGATCTGAAGGTTGTCGCCGACGACGACGCCGTCGCGGATGACCCGCGCCTTGGCGTTGCGCGTGATCGTTCCGCTGCGCACGATGACACCGGCGATGTTGCCGGCCTTCGACGAGCGGAAGAT
>Ga0207698_10001449_pt1 | contig 13790 bp, 12 predicted proteins | sample KBSCornC22_FD_184298 | JGI IMG/M metagenome (GOLD analysis project Ga0207698, IMG submission 184298) | Corn rhizosphere microbial communities from Kellogg Biological Station, Michigan, USA - KBS Corn C2-2 (SPAdes) (version 2) | ecosystem: Host-associated > Plants > Roots > Rhizosphere > Soil ...
GGCGACTCCATTGGCATTGAGGCTGCGTCTCCCCTAGGGTCCGGGCCCCTAACCGGCAACGGCCGTGATCGTCCGGAGAAGGCCGCCGGCAAGGCGCGCAGCGCAGTCGGCTAGCCGAAGCCAGGCGCAAGCAAGCAACGCAGCCGGAGGCCTTCTCCGGACGACCCGCAGGGCGGCCATTGTCGGTTGCGGGTCCGGACCCTAACTCGGTGGGATGAACGCGACCACCCTTGCCGATCGTGCCCTGATCCGCCTGTCGGGCGAGGATGTGCGGGGCTTCCTCCAGGGCCTTGTCACCAATGACGTGACGGGTCCGCTGCCGGTCTGGGCCGGATTGCTGACCGCGCAAGGCAAGGCACTGTTCGACTTCATCGTCTGGGCGGACGGCGACGATCTGCTGCTCGATTGCGAGGCCGAGCAGGCCGACGCCTTGGCCCGCCGCCTCAGCCTCTATCGCCTGCGCCGCCGGATCGAGATCGGCGTGGACCCGACCCTGGCGGTGCACTGGTCGCGCGACTCGCAGGCAGGCGTGCCCGACCCGAGGCTGGCGGCGCTTGGGGCGCGCTGGCTCGGCCCGGCGGGCCCGGCCACCGAAGGATGGCGCGCGCATCGCCTCGGCCTGGGCGTGACCGAAGGCGTGGCGGAACTCGGGTCGGACCGCACCTTGTGGCTGGAGGCCAATGCCGCCGAATTGAATGGCGTGAGCTTTTCCAAGGGCTGCTATGTCGGCCAGGAGAATACGGCGCGGATGAATTGGCGCCAGAAGGTCAATCGCCGCCTGGTGGTGATGCGCACCGCCCAGGATCCCGAAGGCGCCAACATCTATTATCCCGCCCTTGGACTCGCCGTCCTCCGACTGCCCGTGGACCGCATCGTCGCCTCAGCCGCCCGCGGCGAGGTGATCGTCCCCCAGTGGCTTGCCCAAGCGATTGACACGCCAGGCTAATCTTCAAGCAAAGTCACGGCGGGCATTGCGTTAACTATTTATCTGGATTGCCAACCCGGATAGGACGAGTTATCCACAAGCCATAAGGCAGAGGCGTTTGGCCCCCTCCAGTCCTCGCGACTCGGGTCCCCAGACGGTCAACAGACCAAAAACAGAATTTGACCGGGGACGCGGCACCGATTGCCGCACGATTTAAGTGGGGAATCCGAAGATGCGTCATCGTATCATGCGGTCTTGCGCCCTTCTAGCGGCCGGCTTGCGGGCCAATATGTGCTTTTCGGCCGCCGATTCGGCATCCTCTTTCTCGAACGATATGACCGTTCAGGCCTTCACCGCACTGCGCGGGAACAACGATATTCACGAACCGGGTGTGCCGGAGCCGACGATTTGGGGGACGATCGTCGTCGGCTTCGGCATGCTCGGGACGGCGATGCGCCGGCGCCGCAAGGCCCAGGAGGCATTCGCCTAGTCCTTGACCAGTTCCGATGGGGGAGAAGCCCGGGCGGCGCGACACGCGACGCCCGGGCTTTTATTTTGGGCAGTGGCGAAACCATCCAGCCGAAGGCGCTGAATTGTTCCCCGGTCCTTCGGGCCGGTGTTGCAATGACATTGGACTTGCCCCGCCGTCATTGCGAGCCACGGATCCGCCGTCGCTGATCGGCCAGTCCAAATAATCGGCGCAGCACCTGATCGTAAAGCAAAGTCAAGCCAATCCGCGTTAACTACTTATCCGCATTGCCATTTCCGGGAGGTGAGTTATCAACAAGCCATAAGGCAGAGGCGTTTGGCCCCTCCAGTCCTCGCGACTCGGGTCCCCAGACGGTCAACAGACCAAAAACAGAATTTGACCGGGGGCGCGGCACCGAATTGCCGCACGAGCAGTGTGGGGAATTACAAATGATGCGTAATCGTATCGTGCGGTCATGCGCGATGTTCGCGGCCAGCCTGCTGGCGACCGCGGGCTTTTCGGCCGCCGCTTCGGCGACCAACTTTTCGATCGATACGACGGGCCCGGGGGATTGGGCCTGGATCGACGGGTCGGTCGGCAGCATCAACGGCACGGTCAATGTCGCGAGCGAGGGCGTCAGCGAAGGCGCGGCGATCGGCCGGATCAATCTGCACGGGCTGCGCTCCGACACGAATGCGATCGGCGACCTGGCGGTCTTCTGCGTCGACGTGAAGGATTGGCTCGGCAACGGCGTCTTCGTCGAGAAGCCGCTCAGCTATTTCACACAGGGCACGGGCGGCGCGCAGGTCCTTTATTCGGCCACGCAGATCCACGACATGTTCAAGTACCTCGTCTATGCGCAGCAGCAGGGCATCACCAACCCGCTGACGTCGGCGGCGACGCAGCTCGGCATCTGGGAAATCCTGAACGAGAGCGGGACGAGCTGGAACCTGACCAGCGGCAACTTCACGGCGTCCTTGTGGAGCGGGCCCGATGCGGTGAGCCTGGCGAATAACTGGCTCGGCAATTTCCAACAGACTTCGACCGCGGGCTACCAGCTGCACATGCTCGATCCGGGCCATGGCAACCAGCTGCAAGCCTTCACGACACAGGGACCGAATGTGCCGGAGCCTGCGACCTGGGGGATGATCGTCGTCGGCTTCGGCATGCTCGGGACGGCAATGCGTCGCCGTGGCAAGGCGGGGGAGGCGCTCGCCTAAGTCCCGACGATTCCGAGGGGGAGAAGCCCGGGCGACGCCTCGTGCGACGCCTGGGCTTTATTTTGGGCGGCCGCGAGAGCATCGCGTGGGAGCTGGATTGCTTCCCCGGCCTGCGGCCGGTGTCGCAGTGCCGCCATACCCTGAGGTATGACGGCACCTTCATCCTGCTCGAGGAGGTTCAGCCGAAGGCGACAGCAGCCTTGCGGCGACTGCGCATTGCGCCACCGATTGCGCCGAAGCCACCAAGCATCATTGCCCAGCTCGCCGGCTCGGGGACTGACGGATGAATCGTCGACGAGAAATCGGGGATATAATTGTTGTTGGCGTCGCCGATTTGCCCGGTCACCTGGTAGTCCGTCCAGACGGTGAATTCGTAATTCTCCGGCGTGAAGCCCGTCGAAGGCAGATAGGAGAGCGGAAGCCAAGCCGTAAGCGTATCGCCGCTGATGCTCACAGCGCCCGGCAGACTGACGAAATTGGGCGGTGGGAGCACCGAGAGGTCGGGCGGCCCGTTGGTGTAAGCGAGAAGAATCGCATCGAAGTTCAGGTCGGGCCGCAACGGCGGCGGCGCGCCGATGAACTGCAGTCGCGGAATCCCTGCGCCCCGATTGATGCCCAACACGAAATAGGATTTGCCGGAGCCACCGATAATATCATCGGCCTTCACGGTGATCTTGAAAACGCCGGCCTGGAGCCGAACGTCGATACAGCGTATGTCGACTTCGCCGACGTGTGGCCCAGTATAGGTTGCAAGAAAATCGCCCTGGGGATCGGGTGTGCATGCCGCCGAAACCGGGCCGGCTAACCCAATTGCGGCGAGCACACCCCCGCAGACGGCAGATATAAATGCTTCACGAGACATGATCCTCACTCCCTGTTTGGTGGGAGGTCAGGATCGCTTGAGCGTGCGGTGATCGCCACACGCTCAACGTTATGATCTGCTTATGAATGGCTGATCTGAACCATTCCGGATCAGATCAGACCCAGGAAATCAGGCCGGCTATTTGTCCTGTCCCAATAGGCATTCAGGCCGAGCCGGCGCGTCAGGTTCGTGAACCGCCGATCCTGCCACAGCGGGCGCATGGGGGGCTCGAACAATGGCGGGGTCCAAAAGCCCCCTTCGCCGCGATCCTGATCGGGTGAGATCCCGGACCAGGGACCCCGGCGGAAAAAATATCCTTCGAGGATCGAGAAGGCATCCTCCTTCGCTCCCAGCGCCGCCAATCGGTGCGTTACGCCGAAGACATCGCGGATCGCCGGAAGGGCCTGGAGGTTCAGCTGGATCGCCGCTTTGGCGTCTGCCGTAGAGCCAGAGCGGATCGCCCCCGCCGCAGCGATCAGCGGCACGAGCTCGCCGGCGGTCGTTTCCGGTGGCCTACTATTCGAGTCTTGCGCGCGTCTGATCGCCTCGTCCGGTTCGCCGCCATACATCAAGATCCGGATCTGCGCGCTCCAGGTCGCCGGATGCCGCGGAAAACGCTGCACCGCATCAGCGACGGCAAGTTCCGCCGCGTCGAACTGGCCGCTTCCCCATAAAGCCATCACATATCTGCAATGGCCGATCGGATTGGTGAGAAGATCGTGGTCCACCTCGTCGTACAAGGGAGCGGATTCGCGCCACCGGCCCACATCTTGCAGCACGCCGCCCAGCGACCCGACAACGATCGGGTGCCGATGCGTGGGCTCCAGGAGCGAACGCGCCTGCGTCTCATAGTCCGCCCACCGGCCAAAGGCCGTGGAAAGACCCAGCAACGCCATGGATGCACGCGGCTCCTTTGGGTCGAGCGCAAGCGCTCGCGCGGCTGCCGAACGGACGCGCGCGGCTAAATCGGGCCGCTGCGCACGTGGAGCAACCTCATATCGACCCGCAAAGACGAGCGCGAGACCGCCCCACGCGGTGGCATAATCAGGGGCGATCCGGACGGCCTCGCGGAGGTCGGCGAGGATCTGCGGATTTAGGTCGGCGCCGCGATACTCGACAAAGCTGCTCATCGCATGATCGGTCAACCGAACCGCCTCGGCGGATGGCTTTCGGCGGGACGCCACCCACCATGCACTTCCCCCGGCCGCCGCCACCACCGCACCGACTGCAGCCCCGAATATCGCACGGCGGCTGGCCCACCAGGAAGACTGGATCGCGTCGGGTTCCGCCTTGGCCATGGGCTCGGGCGAGGCGGCCTCGGCTGCCTTCAACCGATAGCCCACCTTGGTGATCGTCTCGATCTCGAAGGCATCGGTTTCCGCGCCCAGGGTGCGCAGCAGCGAGATGACGCGGTTGATCGCAGTCTCGCCAACGATGCGGCCGCTCCAGCAGGAATCGACCAGCGCATCGCGCCCGATGACGCGGTCCTTCGCCTTGGCGAGGGCCACGAGCACCTGCATCACGCGCGGTTCGATCGTACGGCTCTCGCCGGCATTGGACATCTGACGAAGCGCGGGTTCGACGGCCCAGCCGCCCAACCGGAACGCCGGCTCGGATGAGAGGAGAATCCGGTGCGGAGGCTCCGTGTTCACCAGAGGGAGGCTGCCTGATCCCGTCCCATTTTACCACCTGCGAATGCGGGAGGCGACCGGACGTGACGGCGCAGCGGTCTCAAACCGGCGAGTGGCGACCCAATCCAGGCCCCGGATGAAGGGGTGCCGCGGCCGTCAGGCGGCCAGCTTGCGCAGCACGTAGGGCAGGATGCCGCCGTTCAGGAAATAATCGAGCTCGTTGACCGTATCGATGCGGCAGCGCGCCTCGAAGCTGGTCTCGCTGCCGTCGGCGCGCTTGACCTTGACCGTCACCATCTGGCGCGGACGCAATCTTGCGACATTCTCGATGGTGAAAATCTCCGAACCGTCGAGGCCCAGCGTCTTGCGGTCGACACCTTCGGCGAACTGCAACGGCAGCACACCCATCCCGACCAGGTTCGAACGGTGGATGCGCTCGAAGCTTTCGGCGATCACCGCGCGCACGCCCAGCAAATTGGTGCCCTTGGCCGCCCAGTCACGCGACGAGCCGGTGCCATATTCCTTGCCCGCGACGACGACGAGCGGCGTGCCGTCCGCCTTGTACTTCTGCGCCGCGTCGTAGATCGCCAGCGTCTCGCCGGTCGGCACATATTTGGTCATGCCGCCTTCGACGCCCGGCACCATCTCGTTGCGGATGCGGATATTGGCGAAGGTGCCGCGCATCATGACCTCATGATTGCCGCGGCGCGCGCCATAGCTGTTGAAGTCGGCCTTCGAGACCTGATGCTCGTTCAGGTAACGGCCCGCCGGGCTGTCGGCCTTGATCGAACCCGCCGGCGAAATGTGGTCGGTCGTGATCGAGTCGCCCAAGATGGCGAGCGGCCGCGCCTCGACAATGTCCTCGACCGGCGCCGGGGTCATCGTCATGCCCTCGAAATAAGGCGGGTTCTGGACATAGGTCGAGCCCGCCGACCACGTATAGGTGTCGGAGCCCTCGACCCGGATACCGCGCCACTTGGCGTCGCCTTCGAACACGTTGGCATAACGCGTGCGATACATGTCACTGTCGATCACCGACGCGATGAGATCGCTGATCTCCTGATTGGTCGGCCAGATATCCTTGAGCATCACCGGCGTGCCGTCTTCCGACGTACCGATCGGGGTGGTGGTGATATCTTCGCGCACCGTGCCCTTGAGCGCATAGGCGACCACCAAAGGCGGCGAGGCGAGGAAGTTGGCGCGCACGTCGGGCGAGACGCGGCCTTCGAAATTGCGGTTGCCCGACAGCACGCTGGCGGCGACGAGGTCATTCTCGTTGATCGCCTTGCTGATCGGACCAGGCAGCGGGCCCGAATTACCGATGCAGGTGGTGCAGCCATAGCCGACCAGGTTGAAGCCGATCGCGTCGAGATCGTCCTGCAGCTTGGCCTTGGTGAGATAGTCGGTCACCACCTGGCTGCCCGGCGCGAGGCTGGTCTTGACCCAGGGCTTGGGCTTGAGGCCGAAGGCGCGCGCCTTGCGCGCGACCAGACCGGCGGCGACGAGCACCGAGGGGTTGGAGGTGTTGGTGCAGCTGGTGATGGCCGCGATCACGACGTCGCCATGGCCGACCTCGAAATCGCCGCCCTCGACCGCGACGCGCGCATCGGCCTCGCCGGTCTTCTTGTAGCCGGTCACCAGCTCATTGTTGAAATTGTCGTCGACGTTGGACAGCAACACCTTGTCCTGCGGGCGCTTGGGGCCGGCCAGGCTCGGCTGCACGGTCGACATGTCGAGCGCGAGCGTATCGGTGAAGACGGGATCCTCGGCGGTGGCGTCGCGCCACAGGCCCTGCGCCTTGGCATAGGCCTCGACCAGCTCGATCTGCCAATCGTCGCGGCCGGTCAGGCGCAGATAGTTGATCGTCGCGGTATCGACCGGGAAGAAGCCGCAGGTGGCGCCATATTCGGGCGCCATGTTGGCGATGGTCGCGCGGTCGGCGAGCGTGAGCGCATCGAGGCCGGGCCCATAGAATTCGACGAAGCGGCCGACCACGCCCTTCTGGCGCAACATCTGCGTGACGGTGAGTACCAGGTCGGTCGCGGTGATGCCCTCGGCCAGCGTGCCGGTGAGCTTGAAGCCGACCACTTCGGGGATCAGCATCGACACGGGCTGGCCGAGCATCGCCGCCTCGGCCTCGATCCCGCCCACGCCCCAGCCGAGCACGCCCAGGCCATTGACCATGGTGGTGTGGCTGTCGGTGCCGACGCAGGTGTCGGGATAAGCCACGTCCTCGCCGTCCGCATCCTGCGACACCCACACGGTCTGCGCGATATTCTCCAGGTTGACCTGGTGGCAGATGCCGGTGCCCGGGGGGACCACCTTGAAATTGTTGAGCGCCTTCGAGCCCCAGCGCAGGAATTCATAGCGCTCCATGTTGCGCTGATATTCGATGTCGACATTGTCCTGGAACGCGCGCGGCGTGCCGAACTCGTCGACCATCACCGAATGGTCGATCACCAGGTGCACCGGCACGAGCGGATTGATCTTCTGCGCGTCGCCGCCAAGCTTGCCCATCGCATCGCGCATCGCCGCCAGGTCGACCACGCAGGGCACGCCGGTGAAATCCTGCATCAGCACGCGCGCCGGACGATATTGGATCTCGCGTTCCGACGTACGGTCGCTCAGCCACTGGACCATCGCCTTCAGATCGTCGGTGGTGACGGTGGTGCCGTCCTCGAACCGCAGCAGATTCTCGAGCAGCACCTTCATGCTGAAGGGCAGGCGCGAAATGTCGCCGATCGTCTCGGCCGCCTTGGCGAGCGAATAATAGGAGACCTGGCGCCCCGCGACGTCGAGAGTCGAACGGGTGCCGAGCGTGTCCTGGCCAACGGCGGTCATGGCGGAATCCTTATGCTGCGATGCGGTGTACGGCGGTGCCCCTAGCAAGCTGCTTCCCGTGGGGGAAGGGCATGGCGCCAAGTAGCTGACCCGCCTGCCAAAGCGGGTGCAGCATGGGTTCGAATCACGGGCGTCAGGCCGCGACCAGCGACCGCCATTCCGCGAATTCGGCGAATTCGAGCGGTTCGGTCAGCATCACGCCCGCCTCACCATAGCGCCACCAGCGGATCGTCGCGGGACGCGGCTCAAGGCCCGGAATGCCGATCATGCAGGGCGATTCCGCCGTCAGCGGATCGGCCGACGCGATCTGCAATCCGGCCTGCGAGATGTTGCCGATCGGTACGACCCGCTGCGTTCCGCCCGCGACCAGGATGCCGCGCATGTTCACGTTCAATCGCGGCGGCCGGAGGTTGCCGAGCCGCTCGTCGAACGAGCAATGGGCGAGCACCGCCGACATCGGCATCGGCTCGTCGAACGCGACACCGATCGCCTTGTCGTCGATCCAGGCGATGCATCCGCCGATGATATGGCCGGTGCGCAGCTCGATTTCGATATGCGTGCCGACCTCGACCGACACATAGACTTCGGCGCGCGCGCCCTCGGGCGAGATGTCGCGCAACAGGCACAATTCCTCACGCCGAGCGTCGAGCCGCAGCTTGGCGACCTGCGTCACCGTCGCATGGCGGATACTGCGCCGCCGTTCCTGGGCCGGCGCGGGTTCGGCGGCTGTTTTCGATCTGGAAAAGAACACGCAGACTCCACCCGTTGCGGGATTGGGACGCCTCGATGTGGCGTACAAACCCGTAACCATTCCCGCCTCAACGTCGTTGACGGTAAATTAAGCATTATTGTTTCGGGCGCGGGACGGAACGGGCGGCCGATGCCACATACCGGCGTCATGCCGACGAAAGCCGGTATCCATTTGGCCCTTCGCGGCACCCGGCGTGCTGCCCCCATCGCGACGGAAGCGGCCGCGTTCCCACCGCGGGAGACACAAAAGCGGAGGTACTCGCGACCCTGTGGATCCCGGCCTTCGCCAGACTACCGAAACCGCAGGCGCGGTGTTGGCAGACTTCCGGTCAGCGCTTGCCGGCGCGCCAGCGGGCGAAGGTGGCATAGTCGAACGGCTCGACCAGCATCAGTCCGGCCTGCCCTTCGCGCCACCAGCAGACCGACGCCGCGCGCGCGGGCAGGCCGGGGAAGGCGATCGAGCAGGCGGTGCCGACCCGGAGCGGATCCGGGGCTTCGACCTGCATGCCGGCGAGCGAGATGTTGGCGATATTCGCCATCTGGGCAGCCTCGCCCATCCGCAGCAGCCCGCGCAAATTTACCCGCAACCTGGGTGGGCGGAGATTGGCGCCTTCCTCGAACGAGCAATGGGCAAGCATCGCCGCGGTGGGAATGGAGGCGTCGAACGCCACGCCGATCTCGCCATTGGCCGCCCATACGACGCGGCCCTTGGCGGTATGCGCTGTGCGCAGCTCGACGTCGATCTCGGCACCGGTGTCGAGCGCGACATAGACTTCCGCGCGCACACCCTCGGCCGAAATATCCTTGAGCAGGCACAATTCCTCGCGACCGGAGGCGAGCCGGATCTTCGCGACCTGGTTGACCGCGGCATGACGGACGCTGCGGCGACGCTCATCCCCTGACATCTGCGCGACCGGCTTGGGTTGGGTGATGAACACGAAAACGCCGCCTTTTACAAAACCTTGGGCAGATGTTGTGGCGCGGAATTGGTAACCAATGGCGCTAAAATTTGGCTTTCGCGAAATTAACGAAACATGTTCCGGAGCCGTATCGCTGCCGGGCGTGCCAGATCATTGCCGACGAGGGCCGATCCGGACATCGACCGTGAGCGACTCCACGCCGCCTCCGATCCGCGCGCCGGAGACCGGCGCGGCCTGGCCATGGTCGAGGCCGACCGCGAGCCTCACATAGGATTCGGTCGGGCAACGGCCTTCATGGGGGTCGAAGCCGATCCAGCCATAGCTCTCGACATGAAGCTCGGCCCAGCCATGGACGGCATGTGCCTCGGCCTCATAGGGACGGTAGAGGTAACCCGAGACATATCGCGCCGGATAGCCGGCCGCACGCGCCGCGGCGATCAGCAGATGCGCGGCCCCTTCGGCATCGCCTTTGCGCGCAGCAAAGACGGTGGCGGCACGGTGATCGCCCACTTCGTGCGGCTCGTCGAGCGCAAGATGCTCGTGCACCGCCTCCGCGATCAGGTGCGCACCGGCGAGCGGATCGGTCGGCAGCTTCAGGCCGCTTACGAAATCGCGAATCGCCGCATCGGCCTGGGTGAGCGGGGTCGGCTGAAGGAAATGGAGCGGGGGCAGCGGTTCAGCCGTGCCCTTGACCATGCCGGCATGATCCTCGGCCAGCACCTCGCCCGAGACGGTGAGGGTGATGCCCTCGACCGGCCCATCGACATAGAGCATCACCGTCTCATTGCCATAACCGTCGCGCGACGGCTTGAGCCGCGCGTCGCAATCCATGTCGATCGACCAGTCGATCACGTTCTGGCCGATATGATTGCCTGGCGTCAGCCGCAGCAATTGCACCAGCCGCGCCTGGGGTCGGCTGAAGCGATAATAAGCGCGGTGGGAGACGTGGAGGCGCATCGGCTATCCGAAGCGGAATTGCTTGGCGACGGCCTGATCGAGTTCGCCATTCTGGACCACGAACTCCTCCAGATATTCGTGCAGTCCCTGCGCGAAGATCGAATCGATCACCATCCGGCAAAGCACCTGCTGACGGCGGCGCGCGAGCCGGTCGGCCTCACCCTGCCGGCCGATCATCTTGCCGATCGCGGCGAGGTGCTGGACGATCTCGTCGGTCGCACCGGCCAGGCTGCGCGGCATCTCGCTGCGCAGGATCAGCATCTCGGCCACGAGCCAGGGCTTGAGCGCATCATGATAGAGCCAGCGGTAGGCGGTATTGGCCGACACGGTATGGAGGATGGTCGTCCACTGGTCGCGGTCGATCACGCCGCCCACCTCTTCGCCCGCGGGCAGCAGCAGGTGATATTTGACGTCGAGCAGACGGGCGGTGTTGTCCGCGCGCTCGATCGCGGCGCCGAGCCCCACGAAATGATGCGCTTCATTGCGCAGCATGCGGCTGAGCGCGCCTTCGAAGCCGCGCGTCTCGGCGCGGATCATCGCGGTCAGTGCCAGCGTCTCCTCATAACCGCCGGTGGTGGCGAGCCCGCGCAAGCCCAGCCAGGCGCGGTTGATCGCTTCCCATGCATCGCGCGTGAGCGCGGTCCTGACCGCCTTGGCATTGGACCGCGCCTGATCGAGGCAGGACCGGATCGAGCTTGGATTGGCGGTTGCGAGCGTCAGATAGGAGGACACCGCCTGTGGGCTCATGCGCTGCCCGGTCGCGGCAAAACCTTCGTCGCAGGCGGTGACGAGCAAGGCGCTTTCCCACGCCGCCTTGCCCGCGGGCCGCGCGGACAGGGCATCGAGCCGCAGCGTGGCCTCGACCAGCCGCGCGGTGAATTCGGCGCGCTCGACGTAGCGGCCGATCCAGTAAAGGTAAGCGGCGGTACGGCTCAGCATATCAAGCCCCCCTCACCCCTGCATCTGCCGCTGGCCGCCCGACCCCTGCGCCTGGATCTGATCCTCCGGCAGGTCGGACAGGATCAGGCTGTCCTTGGTGCCGCCGCCCTGACTGGAATTGACCACCAGCGAGCCTTCGCGCAGCGCGACGCGGGTCAGTCCCCCGGGGACGATATGCACCCCGTCCGCGCCGGTCAGCACGAACGGACGGAAGTCGACATGCCGCGGCGCGATGCCCTTGTCGGTGAGCGTGGGCACGGTGGACAGCGCCAGCGTCGGCTGGGCGATGTAACGCTGGGGCTCGGCGACCAGCGCGGAGCGGAACTCCTCGATCTGCTGCCGGCTCGCGGTCGGGCCGACCAGCATGCCATAGCCGCCCGATCCATCGACCAATTTCACCACCAACTCGTCCAGATGGTCGAGCACATATTTGAGCGCCTGCGGCTCGCGGCAGCGATACGTCTCGACATTGGGAAGCTTGGCCTCGCCGCCCGAATAATAACGCACGATCTCCGGCATGTAGGAATAGATCGCCTTGTCGTCGGCGATGCCGGTGCCGGGCGCATTGACCAAAGCGACATTGCCCGCGCGATAGGCGGCGATCAGGCCGGGCACGCCCAATAGCGAATCCGGCCTGAAGACGAGCGGGTCGATATAATCGTCGTCGATCCGTCGATAGATGACGTCGACGCGCACGCGCCCGTCGATCGTGCGCATCCAGACGATGTCGTCGTCCACCTCCAGGTCCGCCGCCTCGACCAGTTCGATCCCCATCGAATCCGCGAGGAAGCTGTGCTCGTAGAAGGCCGAGTTGAAATGGCCGGGCGTGAGCAGGACGCAGACGCAGTCATGCCGCGAGCGCCGCGGCGCCACCGAGCGCAACGTATCGCGCAACTGGTCGGGATAACGGTCGACCGGACAGACCGGGAAGAGATGGAAGATCTCCGGGCAGAGCCGCAGCATCGCCTCGCGATTTTCGAGCATGTAGGACACGCCCGACGGCGTGCGGGCGTTGTCCTCCAGCACGAAGAAATCGTCGGGGCCGGTCCGCACCAGGTCGATCCCGCAAATATGCGCGAACACGCCGTGCGGCGGCTTCTGCCCGTGCAGATGCCCACGAAATTGCGGGTTGGCGAGCACCAACTCGGGCGGGACCACGCCATCGGCGAGGATCTTCTGCGGCCCATAGACGTCGGTCAGGAAGGCGTTGATCGCCTCGACGCGCTGGACCAGGCCTTCGCTCAATTTCGCCCATTCGGCGGCGGTGAAGATGCGCGGGACGATGTCGAACGGGATGATGCGCTCGGCGCTCTCCTCCTCGCCATAGACGGCGAAGGTGATGCCCAATTGGCGGAAGGCCGCCTCGGCGGCGCGCTGGCGGCGTTCAAGCTCGGCGGACGGCGTGTTGGCGATCCAGTCGGCAAGCGGGGCGAAACCGGGGCGGCCGGTGCGATCGCCGTTCCTTCCCCAAACCTCGTCAAACGCGTCGCGCATTCCGCTCCTTGGATACAGTGCCCTTGAGCGGAGACTGCAGCGGATTGCTGCGCTGCACAAGAGGATTTGATGCCGGGTGCAGAACGAATGATTTTGCCAAAGCGTTGCAGCCAGATAGGCTAGGAAAAGAGCCAGACATGCCCGCGCCCGACCCGCCCTCCTTGCCCGAAGAGGCGCTGGAAGAACGCTTCCTCGCCGCGACCGGGCCCGGCGGGCAGAATGTCAACAAGGTCGCGACCGCCGTCCAGCTGCGGCTCGACGTCTATGCGCTGCGCCTGCCGCCCGACGTGTTCGCGCGGCTGAAGGTGCTCGCGGGCAGCCGCTGGACTATGGACGGCGGCATCCTGGTCACCGCGCGCACCCATCGCACGCGCGAGGCCAATCGCGAGGAAGCGCGCCGGCGGCTCGCAGAATTGGTCGCCGAGGCGCGCATCCGCCCCGAACGGCGGATCAAGACCAAACCCAGCCGCGCCGCCAAGATCAAGCGGGTGGAGGCGAAGGCGCGCACCGGGGCAGTCAAGCGCAACCGGGCGAAGCCGCGGCTGGATTGAGCCGCCTCCTCGCTCGTCATGCGAGGAGGGCACCCAGCAAAATGTCATTTTGCTGGGACCCGGGCCACGCTGGTGTGACGAGCAAGGACGGCAGATCGGCCAACTGCAAAACCGCCGCCCCGGAAGGCCGGGGCGGCGGCAGTTGTTGGGATGAGGAGAAGAAAAGCTTAGGCGACGTCGGCCATCTGGCCTTCGGTGGGTTCGCGCAGCACGTAGCCGCGGCCCCACACG
>Ga0207698_10001452_pt1 | contig 13786 bp, 14 predicted proteins | sample KBSCornC22_FD_184298 | JGI IMG/M metagenome (GOLD analysis project Ga0207698, IMG submission 184298) | Corn rhizosphere microbial communities from Kellogg Biological Station, Michigan, USA - KBS Corn C2-2 (SPAdes) (version 2) | ecosystem: Host-associated > Plants > Roots > Rhizosphere > Soil ...
GGCGAACCGATTCCGCAGGCGCTCGTCGACAAGGTCACCGCCGCAGAGAAATTCAACCAGGGCTTCACGACGACCGAATACCTCGGCGCCGCGCTGCTCGACCAGTCCTGGCACCAGATCAAGCCGGAACAGGCACCTGAAGCGGCCGGCGTGCTCGACTTCGAAGCCGCTGCGCTGAAGAAGGCCGGCGTCGACTTCGCACCGGTGCCGCCGCGCTACCGCAGTGCCTACTTCTCGCACATCATGGGCGGCTATGCGGCCGGCTACTACGCCTACATCTGGAGCGAAGTGCTCGATGCCGACAGCGTCGAGTGGTTCAAGGAAAACGGCGGCCTGACGCGCAAGAACGGCGACCACTTCCGCAAGACCCTGCTCTCGCGCGGCGGCAGCGAGGACGCCATGCAGCTGTTCAAGGACTTCCGCGGCCGCGACCCGGACGTCAAGCCGCTGCTGGAGCGCCGTGGTCTGACGGCTAAGTAGGGAAGAGCGAGAAACTAGAGGGGAGTGGGTAGGAACTAGGCAAGGCGTATTCGCCGACTGGTTACTATCCACTTCTCGTTGATGGTTTCTGAAGCGTGGTCGTCGGAAGCCGAGGAACTAGAGGGGAGTGGGTAGGAACTAGGGGAAGCGGGTTTGCCGCGACTTGTTGCTATCCACTCTCTATTCGAGTTCTGCGGCGCAATTGTCAGGACGGCAGACGGCAGTAAATACGGCAGACGGCAGTAAATAGGGAGAAGTGGGTAGGAACTAGAAGGCGTATCCGCCGGCCAGTTGCTCTTCCACTTCTCTATTTCTCTATCTTTTCCGATTCGAGAGCGCAGACGTCAGGAGCTTCGGGAGGCGTCCCCGCCTCGACTCTAGTTCCTACCTACTCTCCCCTAGTTTCTACGCGTCAGACATCGCGCCGCGCGGCCTGCGACACACGAAACGGCACCTTCTCGGCGTTGAGCAGGCGCTCGATGCGCATGAACACTTCGGCGCGGGAGAACGGCTTCTTCATGAAATCGTCGGCGCCGATGCGCTGGGCGTAGAACTGCTCGGTGGCCTGTTCGTTGCCGCTGATCATGATGATCGGGATTTCCTTGGTGCGTGAATCGCGGCGCAGCTGGCGCAGCGCGGCGAAGCCGTTCATGCCGGGCAGGACGATGTCGAGAAAGATCAGGTCGGGTAGTTCGACCTGCGCGAGCCGAATGCCCTCCTCCGCGTCGCCGGCTTCGAGCGTCGCGTAGCCGTTCTGCTGCAGCAGCTTGCGCAGCAGCGCCACGATGGTCGGCGAATCGTCGACGATGAGCACACGGGTGCCTTCGCGTGCGTTGATGCGCGGCTTGTCGCGTCGTTCCGACGCCGCCGGTGTGCTGCTGAAAATCCGTCGCAAGAACGCGAAAAAGCCCACGTCGTCTCCCCAAAACTCCCTGCCCCGCTGGGGAGTGTCCGGCTTAGCGGCTGGCCGGTCAAACGGCTACGCCGAAAACACCGGCCCGTCGCGCTGGTCGCAACGAAAAGGCCCGGCTTGCACCGGGCCTTTGATTTTCATGAACACGCTCGCTGCGGAGCAGTGCTGCAGCGACGTGTGCGGAAGTGACTTACGGCTGCACGAACGCGCAGGGACTCGGATCGAAGCTGTCGGTGAACAGGATGTCCTCGATGTTGGTGCTCCAGTCGATGTCGGCGAACAGCGGCAGGGTGAGGTCGACCTTGTTGAAGATGCTGCGGTTGAGCGCCGGCTCCATGAGCAGGTTCGGGAACGCGTCGGAATGGAAATGCGATACCGACGAACCCGACTGCAGCGGATTCGGCGCGAACATGCGCACGCAGCCCGAGTTGGTGCCCGACAGGGGACCGCTGGCAAGCTGGCCCAGCGTCGCGTTGACGCCCGGCGATGGCAGGCTGCCCTTGATCGTGGTGCCGGTGGCCTGGGTCACGCCGAGCGACGGAATCATGATCGTCGCGTCGGCGCCGGCCATGCTCGGGAAGCCCGCAGCGACATTGTTGGCGACGATGACGCCGATCGCGCCGTTGAGCTGCGCGTTCTTGACCTTCAGCGCGAACACGCACACGCCGCGGTCGATCAGCGCGATCTTTCCGGCCACCGCAGCCGCATTCACGTACGGCGTCTCGCAACCGTCGTTGATCGTGCCCGCACCGGTGACGCCGTCGTCGACAAGCACCACACCGCCCGTGACGGGATTGCTCGCTACGCTGGCGCCGAACTCCGCGGTCTGCGCATCGTAGTTGCCGGCGATGCCGGCCGGCGAGTTGATCGTGACCTTGGCCGGCGGGCCGAGGAACTTGCGACTGAGCTTGCTCGTGCGCGGTCCGGTCCAGACCAGGTCCGGATCGTTGATCGACGACGCGACGCGTTCCGCGTTCGTCATGTCCTTCCAGTACTTGCCGGTCTCGACGTCATAGAGATAGGACGCCCAGATGCTCGGCGTGATGCCGGTGATATAAGCACCGTTTGCGGTATTCACGCCGGAACTGAAGCCGAGGCCGTGGCCGATTTCATGGAATACGACCGGCAGCAACGGCGTGCGGTCGTTCGGAATGGCCACCGACGGATCGGTGTTGTACCACCAGCCTGCCGTGCCGTTGAGGCAGGTGCCGGTATCGAGCGCGAGGTTGAACGTGGCCTGGATATCCGGCGAGATGATATTGAGGTCGGTGCCGGCGTAGGAATTCGCCAGCGCTTGCGGATAGGCGATGTTGGCGCGCGGCGCATTGAGGAAGTTCGCATGCGAACTCAGCGCACCGGCCGAGCCGAGCACGGCTGAAGTCCCCGAACAATTTTGTGCATCCATGGCCGCACGGACCTGGATCTCCACCGTGGAATTGAGCAGCCGCTCCCATTGGTCGGCGGCGGTCTGGAACACGCGCAGGCGGCAGGCGCCGAGCGTATCGCCGGGCTGGCAGCCGATGCCGGCGGCCGGCGTGCTGGTGTCGTTGAAGCCTACGCCGGCGCTGTTGTTGTTGATCACCGTGATCGTGGTCGCGCCGGCACCGCCGGCGAACGCGAGCGCGCCAAGGACGGCGCAGCGCAGAAAGAATCGCTCAGCGGTCATTGGCCACCTCCTGCGCAGCGGTCTTCACATGACCATCGATGACGCCATGCTCGGCGCAGGTCAGCGCGAGCTTGCCGTCGCTGCCGCGCGTGGCGACGACCGCTTCCTGCACGTTCTCGTGAATCCACGTGGTGGAGCCGTCGGCGTTCCGGATTTCCTTGATCTTGCTCATGTCGATCGGCGGCAGGTTCAGCACGCGATCCTGCTGAGCCGAGGCCGGACGTGCGGTCACGGCGCCGGTTTCCGGATCCGCATAGGCTCTGACGCCGGCTTCGCCTGCGACGGGCGCCGCAACGCCGGCCTTCGCGTTCTTCGGTGTGGTATCAGCCGCCAACGACGCTGCCGATACAAAGATGCACAGACCGCCGACGGCGGCCAGGAACCGATTTTTGATCATGGCACTCGATCTCCAGCGCTGAAAGTTAGCGATGGCTGCGGTGCGAACTTCCGCGCCGGCCGCCTGGGGGCGCCATGACCGCGAGGGGCGGCCGGAGCGTCCCACCCTGACGCAAGCGCCGCGGTGAGTGACCGCGGCAGTCGCTACGCTGGCGAGTCGTGCCCGAACCCGGCATTCGCCCGCGTCGTTGGCTTATAGCACCGGCCTGCGGGAGCGTAAACGGACCTCGACGGAACACAGTTCCGTCTTAACGGACACGCCCGCCGCCGACCCGTCCACGGACTCAGCGCTTATCCGTCGGGCGAATCAGCAGCGGGTGGAAACGATGCTCGCGTTCAGCGGAGCAGACTGCCGACCAGGCGCGGATCCAGCAGCGTCATGAACAGCAGGCCGAAGCCGGCGCCCCAGAGATGCGCGCTGTGATTGATGTTGTCGTTGGACTGGCGGTCCATGTACCAGGAATACGCGAGGTAGGCGACGCCGAAGATCAGCGCCGGCACCGGAATCACGAGCAGGTAGATGGTCGCGCCGGGACGCAGCAGCACGAACGCGAACAGGACCGCGGACACCGCGCCGGACGCACCGAGGCTGTAATAGTTGGGATCGTTCTGGTGCTTGAGGTAGCTCGGCAGTATCGAAACCAGCAGGCCGCCGAGATACAGCAGCGGCAGGCCGAGCGGTCCGATCCTTGCCGTGAGGTAGACCTCCATGAACTGGCCAAACATGTACAAAGTAAACATGTTGAAAAAAAGATGCATGCCGTCCGCATGCACCAGACCGTAGCTCAGCAGGCGCCAGTACTCCTTGTTGCGGCGCACGGCCGGCGGCCACAGCACGAGCTGCTGCTTGAGACGTGGATTGTTGAACGCGAGCAGCGACACGGCCACGGTCAGGCCGATCAGGATGAAGGTGACGATCATGCGGACACGACTCCGGCGGGCTGGCCGCTCAAGCTACGGATCAGGCTACTTATCACGCTGCACAAAACCAGGGGCAGCCGGAACTGCCCCTGTGCATTGCCATCAGCCGCGCGGCTTGAACAACGCCGCATCGATGATCGACCACAGGTGGATGATCCAGCCGAGGAAGATCACCCAGAGCACGGCAGCCAGCACGAAGTGCACGAGGGCCATGAGCACGCGCCCCTGCACGAGCTGCCCGAGGCCGGGGATGAAGAAGCTGCATACCGCGGCGATCACGTTGCCGGCGGAACCTTGTCCTGTACTCATTGCGGGTCGTCCTGCGGAAGTCATGCGGTCAGGTCGCAGATGTTATCCGTATGCCGGCATTTCAAGCGCTGCGGTTGCTTTCGCCCGTGACGGCGACTAGTGTGCCGGCGCATCAGTTTTTGAACGGAATACTCCGGAAAGACGCCGGAATGTTCGGAAACGTGTGGGTCGGCACAGGCTGGCCTGCCCCCATCACTTCAGCGGCCGCCGCGGTCGCCGTTTTCCGGGAGACGTAGCGTGAAACCAGTTCGTTCCGCACTTGCGCTGGCGCTGACATTTGGCATAGGCGCAGGCATGCACCCGGCCACATCGGCGCAGGCCGCCGACGCTGCCGCCGCCGACCGCTTCGTCGCCGGAATCAACCAGGAAATCCGCGACAACTACGTCGAAGTGACTGCCGCGCAGTGGGTCGCCGAGACCTATATCAACGGCGACACCGAAGTGCTCGTTGCCAAGGCGAACGAACGCGCGCTGGGCCGCCTTTCTGTCAATGTGGAGAAATCCAAAGAATTCGTCGGCGTCAAGGGCATTGCTCCGGCGACCCAGCGCGGCATCGACCTCGTGAAGATGCAGACCGCGATGCCCGCGCCGAAGGATCCGGCCAAGCTCGCCGAGCTGACCCAGATCGCGTCGCGTCTCAATGCGGCCTACGGTTCGGGCAAGTCCTGCACCGATGAGTCGAAGCCGGAAACCTGCCGCAACCTCGACCAGCTCAGCAAGGTGCTGGCCGAGAACCGCGACTGGGACGCCGATCTCGATGCCTGGACCGCGTGGCACAACATCGCGCGCGGCATGCGCAAGGACTACGTGCGCTTCGCCGAACTCGTCAACGAGGGCGCCGGCGAGATGGGCTACGCCAACGCCGGCGAGATGTGGCGTGCCGGCTACGACATGAGCCCCGCGGATCTGCGCAAGGAAACCGACCGACTCTGGGGTCAGGTCGAGCCGCTGTACAAGGACCTGCAGTGCTACGCGCGCCACAAGCTCGAGCAGCAGTATCCGGGCAAGCTGGCCAAGGACGGCACGATTCCGGCGCACATCACCGGCAACATGTGGGCGCAGGACTGGTCGGCGCTGTACCCGCTGCTGCAGCCGTATCCGGGCGTGTCGAATCTCGACGTTGACGCGGCGCTGAAGGAAAAGGGCCTGACGCCGGAAGCGATGGTCAAGCGCGCCGAGGACTTCTACAGCTCGATCGGTTTCCCGGCGCTGCCGAAATCGTTCTACGAGAAATCGCAGCTCAAGCGCCCGGCCGACCGCGACGTGGTCTGCCATGCGAGCGCCTGGGACCTCAACCTCGACGGCGACGTGCGCATCAAGATGTGCATCAACGCGAACGAGGAAGATTTCCGCACCATCTACCACGAGCTTGGCCACATCTATTACTACCTGGCCTATAACAAGCTGCCGCCGCTGTTCCAGACCGGCGCGCACGACGGCTTCCACGAAGCCATCGGCGACACCATCCAGCTCAGCCTGACGCCGGGCTATCTCGCGCAGATTGGTTTGGCCGGCGCGAACAAGCCAAGCAAGGAAGCGATGCTCAACGCGCAGATGAAGCAGGCGCTCGAGAAGATCGCGTTCCTGCCGTTCGGCAAGCTCATCGACGAATGGCGCTGGGGCGTTTTCGACGGCTCGATCAAGCCCGAAGGCTACAACGCCGCGTGGTGGGCGCTGAAGAAGAAGTACCAGGGCGTCGCGCCCATCGTCGCGCGCGACGAAACCGACTTCGATCCGGGCGCGAAATACCACGTCCCCGGCAACACGCCGTACATGCGCTATTTCCTCGCGCATATCCTGCAGTTCCAGTTCCAGCGCGAGCTGTGCAAGGTCGGCGGCTACAAGGGCCCGCTGCACGAATGCTCGATCTACGGCAACAAGGCCGCCGGTGCGAAATTCTGGGCGATGCTCGAGAAGGGTTCGAGCCAGCGCTGGCAGGACACGCTCAAAGAGCTTACCGGCAAGGGCGAGATGGATGCGTCGGCCATCCTCGACTACTTCGCGCCGCTGCATGCGTGGCTCAAGCAGCAGAACAAGGGCCAGGACTGCGGCTGGAACTGAACGGCGTGCGACGCCGCGTCCGAGGACGCGGCGTCGCGATGCCGCTAGTGCGCGGTGCGCGTCAGCGCATGCGAGAGAAAGAACTCGACGATGCGCGCGCTCGCATCGGGGCCGGTCGGATCGGTGTAAGAGCCCGCGCCCGAGCCACCGGACCAGGCATGGCCGCCGTTGCGCACGATCCACTGCTCGATGACGAGCCGGCCATCGGCGGTGTGGAAGACAGATTTCGTGAGCGCCGGCGCAGTCGTGGATTTCGCCAGGAGCGTGCCTGCACCGCCGTGTTCGTAAGCGTCGCGCAACTGACGCGTGACGGCTTCGCCGTTGGCGGGCGCCACGGTGCGGTCCGCGTCTCCATGAATCACGATTCCCGGTACCGCACGTGCACCGCGCCTTGCGGCATCGTTGCCGGCGTGCGTTTTCGATCGCCCGGCCATGGCTGCGAACGCCGACGGCACATCACGTGCGGCGCCCAGCGGCAATCCGGAATGAACAGCGACCGCGGCAAAAACGTCGGGATACGTCTGCGCCAGCACCATCGCCATCGCCGCGCCGGCTGACAGACCGGCCACGTAGATGCGCGCCGCATCGATGGCGTATTCGCCCGTGAGCTGCGCCGTCATTCCTGCAACGATCGACGGCTCGCCGCGGCCGCGCGCCTGATTGGCGGGTTCGAACCAGCGCCAGCAGCGCTGCGGATTCGCGCTGCCATCCTGTATTGGATACAGCACATAGCAGCCTTGGCGTTCCGCATGTTCGTTCATGCGGGTGCCGCGCGCGAAATCGTCGGCGTCCTGCGTACAGCCGTGCAGCATGACGATCAGCGGCCGTGGCGATGCGCCCGCATTTCCGGGCACCCATAGCTTGTAGGCGCGCGTGCCGGCTGCATTCGAATAGACACTCGACACCCATCGTCCCGGCGAGGCCGGCCGGGTCGCACCGCTATCGGCGCTGCGCGACTCCGGTCGCGGTGCGACGCCATCGGCGTTTCGCGACTCCGGCTCAACGTCGGGCGACCGTGGTGGCGGTTCGAGCAGCAGCGGTGGCGACGGAACGGAAGCTCTGTGTGCCGCTTGTGCATTCCGCGATGCGGGCACGAACGTGCCTTCGTGCGTTGTCGTCGGAGACACCGGCGAACCACGCAGCGATTCGCGGATCACGCGCGTCGCGTCGCGCAGCGCGCCCGTACGGGTCAGGCGCAGGGCTTCGCGCATGGTTTCGGAGAAAGCCGGCATTCCGTGATTCCTTGGATTGCGAGATGTGCGAGTGACTACTTGATGCGCGAGCCGAGCCGTTCTTTTACGGCAGCGCTCGCATGCAACGCGCCGAGCACTTCGATCGACTCGATCGTTTCGGCGGCGAGCGCCGCGGTCACGTCGTCGGCGATGCGCACGAGGCCGAGGCCACGGATGCGCAGTCGCGTGCCGGCATCCCGCGCGGCTACGAGGTCGGACGCGGTGATGTCCTGCACACCCATGACGAAGGTCTTGCGCACGGCGGTCTGCCGCACGGTGTCGGCGTGAGCGAGCAGTTGGGCACGGATCGCCGAGCGTATGAAATCGGAGCGGTTGTTGAAGAAGCCTTCCTGTACGAGCAGGTCGATCTGGCCGAGATCGATCAGACCCAGGTTGATCGTGATTTTCTCGGTCTCGGGCAGGCGGGGCTTGGTGTCCACGGAGCGGTGTTCCTCAGCTGTCTGGATGGACCATACCATCCAGGTGGATGGATTTCCGTTCAGTTTGGTGCGGATGTGAAAGCGCAGGCCAGCGGCCCGACGAGAGCGCCGCGAGCGCGACGTGACGGCAAAGCGAACACAGCTCAGTGCGCTTTGTATATAAAACAACTAATAAAATACCGTGCAACGATACCGTCGCGGCCGCTGCGCGCGTCTCTTCATGCAATGCGCGGTTCGGGTAATCGCGAGCGTGCGTTCTGCTCGGTCATCCGCTCGAGTCGCGTTTGCGCCGGAACTACAAAACCGGCTTGTTTCACGGCGTTTCCGACGATTTTTAGTATTGCTATCCGGCTTGGCACGCCGGTTGCCACTGCTCACGGCGATGTCCCCCACAACCAGGAGCAACACCATGGCAATCGACAAGCCGCTTTCCACTGAACCCGTTTCGACCGACCTCAACCTCGATCCGCTCAGCGGCGCCACCGGCGCTCATCCGGTCGGCACCGGTCTCGGTGCGGTCGCAGGCGGCGTCGCCGCTGGCGCTGCCATCGGCACGGTCGCCGGCCCGATCGGCACTGCAGTCGGTGCAGCGGTTGGCGCCGTGGTCGGCGGTCTCGCCGGCAAGGGTGTCGCCGAAGCCGTCGACCCGACGGCCGAAACGGTCTACTGGCAGAACACCTACGCGACGCGTCCCTACGTCACGGCCGGTGCACCCTACGCCAATTACGAGCCGGCCTACCGCTACGGCTGGGAATCGCGCGCGCAGTACGCGGATCGCAGCTGGGATGAAGTCTCGCCCGAGCTCGCCTCGCGCTGGCCGGAACGTGCCGGCACGAGCGGCCTCGCCTGGGATCGCGCCGAACCGGCCGTGCGTGACGCGTGGTACCGCCTCGACGGCACGCGCGCGAGCTAAGCGCCTGAGCAGTTGAGAAATCAGACATGACACGGACCGTCTCGCCCACTGCCAGGATCACTCCCCCGTCGCTATGGAAGGTCGCGGGGGAAATGCGCGTACTGCTCGATATCGGCAAGACCGTGCTGAGGCGGCGCCGTCCGCTGCAGCGCGCACACGGTGAACCCGTGCTCGTCGTCCCGGGATTCGGCACCTCTGACCGCGCCACCGTTGTGCTTCGTGACTACCTGTCCGCAGCGGGCTTCGATGTCCACACCTGGAACCTCGGCATCAACCGCGGTCCGCGTGCCAATATCATGCGTCGCCTGTCACAGCGCGTTCGCGCGCTGGCCCGTCGCACGAAGCAGCGCGTACGCATCGTCGGCTGGTCGCTGGGTGGGCTCATGGCACGCGTCATCGCGGGCCGGTTGCCGCGTCTGGTCGGACGCATCGTCACGCTCGGATCGCCGCTGACGGCCGATCCCCAATCGAGCCATCTGTCACGCATCTACGACTGGCTCGGCGGAATACCGCTGCAAACGCGCAACATGAAAGCCATGCTGCGTGACGGTGCCCGTGCACCCGTGACATCTATATTCAGCCGCAACGACGGCGTCGTCGCGTGGGAAGCGTCTGCCGAGGGCCCCGGCACCTGCCGCTGTCTCGAGGTCGAAGCCTCGCACCTGAGCCTCATCGTCGATCCGCACGTGCTCGATCTCGTCGCGCGCGAAGTCGCACGCTGACCTACGCTGGGTGCGCCGGGCCGTACGCACGCGATCAACATCGCGGGCGATTCCGCATCCTCTCGCCGCGCGGTGGCGTGATATGTTCGCGCCAGACCACTTCCGAGACTCGCACCATGCAACGCTGGATCAAACTGCCCGACGGCCGCTTCGTCGATGCCAACCGCATCATGTACATCGGCAAAGTGGAAACGTATCCGCGCATCGACGAGGACGGCAACGATCTCGGCCAGGGCTACAACGTCAACATCGGCACGGATATCGCGCGCGAGCGCCAGCTCACGTTGATGGGCGGCAAGGACGAAGTGCTCAACGTACTCAAGCAGATCCTCGGCACCGCGCCCGCGGCCTGAGGCCGCGGCACCGATCAGTCGTTGGCGGACACTTCTCTCGCATCCGCCGCCGCGCCGCCTGCGAGCGCTTCTTCGACATGGACGCGTGTGCGGAAGATGCGCCACGCGATGAAACCGATCGCGGTCAGGCCCGCCGCGCTCAGCGCCAGGTGCAGCGCGCTGTCGGAAACGAATACGACGATCAGCCCGGCCAGCACGGCGTTGAACACGAGACTCACGAACGCCTGCAGTGACGACGCACCGCCGCGATGGCGCGGAAAGCGGTCGAGCAGCAGCACGACGAGGCTCGGGAACGACAGGGATATGCCGATCGCGTGCAGGCCGATCGGCAGCACCGACCACGGTATCTGCGGCTGCGGCAGGATCAGCGCCACGACGATATTGATGCCCGATGCGACCAGCATGATCGTGTAGCCGAGCCCGATCGTGCGCGGCACGCTGTAGCGCCCGGCGAGGCGGCTCGACAGCAGCGAACCCAGAAACATGCCGCTGACCGCCGGCACAAACAGCCAGCCGAACTGCTGCGGTCCGAGCTTCAGTAGCCCGACGACGAACGCCGGCGCTGCCGAGATGTAGAGAAACAGCGCGCTGAAGTTCATGGTTCCGGCAATCGCGAGCGGCCAGAACTGCCGGTCCAGAAACATTTCCGCATAGCCGCTGAGCAGCGCACCCGCACGCAGCGGAATGCGCTTTTCGGGCGGATGCGATTCGGGCAGGCGCCAGATCGATGCGACCAGCAGCAGCGCGCCCCACAGCGCGAGGAACCAGAAGATCCAGCGCCAGTGGCCCATGAGCAGCACCCAGCCGCCGATCATCGGCGCGAGTGCCGGCGCGACGGTGAACAGCATCGACACGTTGGACATCAGGCGCTGCACGACCGGACCTTCGTACAGGTCGCGCATGATCGCTCGCGCGACGATCCAGCCGGCGCCGGCGCACATGCCTTGGACGGCGCGGAACAGCCACAGGCTTTCGGTCGACCAAGTCAGCGCGCAGCCGATCGAGGCCAGCGTAAATACCGCGACGCCACCGATTACGACGGGCCGGCGCCCGAGCGCGTCCGACAGTGGTCCGTGCACGAGCGACATCACAGCCAGCGCGATCAGATAGATCGACAAGGTCTGCTGCATCGCGAAGTCGTCGGCGCCGAATTCCGCGGCGATCGCCGGGAAGGCCGGGAACATGGTGTCGATCGCGAACGGACCGAACATGGCCAGACCGGCCAGCAGCACGGTCAGCCCGCGTTTGGGTACTACGCTCATCGGTTGCGTGATCTCCCGCGACTACGCGATGGGCTTCACTGCCCCTTGCCGCAACACTGCTTGTATTTCTTGCCGCTGCCGCAGGAACAGTCGTCGTTGCGGCCGACCTTCGGACCCTCGCGCCGCACCGTCGCCGGCTTCAGACGCTGCTCGAGCCAGAAATCGTGCGCATCGAGCGCGAAGCCGACCATGTCGTCGATGAGTTCGTCGCGCTGCTCCTGCGTCGCGACGTCGGGACCGGTTTCGTCGTCGTCGGGACCGCGCGCGAGCAGATCGATCGCCTCGAGGTCCTCTTCCCATTCCGGATCGCCGAGCAGCGCGTCCCACGCTTCTTCGCGCAGACCGACGCCGCGCAGATAGCCGAGCGCCCACTCCTGGCCATAGGCCGCGACGCCGCCGTCCTCGAGTTCGAATTCGCCGATCCACGGCTCGAACTCGGCGCCGCCCTGGGCGAGCACGCCAGCGATGCGGTTGTAGTGGCGCATGACGAGTTCGAGGATACGCTCGGCCTCGGACTGGTCGTCGAATACGGCGGCTTCGTCACCGACGGCTTCCTCACCGGCCCAGACCTGCGGCAGCCATTCCGACGGCGCGATCGTTTCCGGGCCGGACAGCACGGCGGTCAGATAGCCGTCGAGCATTTCGAAGCTCATGCCGTCGCGCTCGACCGCGCGTTCGTCGAGAAAGCGCGACAGGATCTGGATTTCCTCGTCGTCCAAGGGCTTGGTCAGGGCATCGCGCTGGGTCATGGTCGGTCCTGGAATGCGGGCGCTGAGGCGCCGCATTCCACGCGGCGCCGGGCTGGCCATGATGCACCATGCGCGGCCGGCCTGCGCGGCGGAATTGCGGATTGGCGGCCATGACCATCGTCACGCTTGCCAGTCCCGCTAGAATTTGCGCACTCACGGCGGCGGAGCGGCGCGCATGGCATGGATATCGGTCGCGGCCGTGGGCATCGGTGCCGCGCTGGGCGCCTGGCTGCGCTGGGGGCTGAGCCTCTGGCTCAATCCGCTGTTTGCGAATCTTCCGCTCGGCACTCTCGCGGCCAATCTCGCCGGCGGGCTGCTCATGGGCGTGCTCATGGGGATCGTCGACGCGCACTCGGACCTCTCGCCGGCGCTGCGCCTGTTCGCGGGTACCGGCTTTCTCGGCGGGCTTACCACATTTTCCACATTTTCGGGCGAAGCCGCGGCACTGCTCGATCGTGGCGACTACGGCTGGGCCGGCGCGCTCGTCGCAGCCCATGTCACCGGATCGGTCATCGCCACCCTCGTCGGCCTGTTCCTCGTGCGCGTCCTGCTGCGCGCCTGATTCGAAGCCCGCGTCCGAATCCGGCACAATGACGGTCTTTGCGCGGAGCTTCCGGCCCGCGCGCCCGGACTGGTCGGAACGATGAGCCTGCAAAGCAATTTCGAACGCATCCCCCTCAAGGAATACGCCGAGCGCGCCTACCTTGACTACTCCATGTACGTGGTGCTGGACCGCGCCCTGCCCTTCGTCGGCGACGGCCTCAAGCCGGTGCAGCGGCGCATCGTCTATGCGATGAGCGAACTCGGCCTCGACGCCGCATCCAAGCCGAAGAAATCCGCGCGCACCATCGGCGACGTGATCGGTAAATTCCATCCGCACGGTGACTCCGCCTGCTACGAAGCGCTGGTGCTCATGGCGCAGTCGTTCTCGTACCGCTATCCGCTGATCGACGGCCAGGGCAACTTCGGTTCCGCCGACGACCCGAAATCGTTCGCGGCCATGCGCTATACCGAGTCCAAGCTCACGCCGATGGCCTCGCTGCTGCTCAGCGAGATCGGCCTCGGCACGGTCGACTTCACGCCGAACTTCGACGGCACGCTGGAAGAACCGTCCTGGCTGCCGGCGCGCGTGCCGCACGTGCTGCTGAACGGCTCGATGGGTATCGCCGTCGGCATGGCGACCGACATACCGCCGCACAACCTGCGCGAGATCGCGAGCGCCTGTATCCGCCTGCTCGACGATCCCGATGCAACGGTGCGCGATCTCTGCGAGCACGTGCTGGGTCCGGACTATCCGACCCGCGCCGAGATCATCACGCCGAAGGCCGAACTGCAGGCCATGTATGAGAACGGCACCGGCAGCGTGCGC
>Ga0207698_10001453_pt1 | contig 13782 bp, 14 predicted proteins | sample KBSCornC22_FD_184298 | JGI IMG/M metagenome (GOLD analysis project Ga0207698, IMG submission 184298) | Corn rhizosphere microbial communities from Kellogg Biological Station, Michigan, USA - KBS Corn C2-2 (SPAdes) (version 2) | ecosystem: Host-associated > Plants > Roots > Rhizosphere > Soil ...
CCCGTCTCGACCACCACCTGGTGGCCGGCCGCGACCAGCTCCGCCACAGACGGCGGCGTCAGGCCGACGCGATATTCGTGATTCTTGATTTCCTTGGGCACGCCGATGCGCATGGATCCGCTCCTGTCTTCCGAATTTGGCCGATCATAACGTATTCATGCCCGCGAATCCGTGCAAAGATGCTTCTCAACCCGGCCTTTCGTGCATAATCCATGCGCACTGCGAGGCGAATCGCGAGGAATCATGCAGGCGCCCGACCGGATCGATTGCAAGATCATGAAGCTGCTCGCGCAGGATGCGCGCACCTCCGTCAGCCGGCTGGCGGAGGAAGTCGGCTTGTCCCAATCCGCCTGCACGCGCCGTATCCAGGCGCTCGAGGCATCGGGGCAGATCACCGGCTATGGCGCGCGCTTCGGGCACCGCGCGCTCGGTTTCCATGTCACGGCCCTGGTCGACATCACGCTGTCAACGCAGGTCGAGGAGGAACTGGCCCAGTTCGAGCGGGCGGTGGCGGAGATCGATGGGGTGGTCGAATGCATGCTCGTCTCCGGCGGGCACGATTACCGGCTCAAGATCATCTGCCGCGATTTGGACGATTATGAGCGGCTGCACCGCGAGCACCTGGGCCGGCTGCCGCGCGTGACCACGATCAGCAGCAGCTTCGTGCTCCGCGCCGTCCCCACCCGCAGCGAGGCCGATGCCCTGTTCAATTGAGCGCTATTCAATTAGGCTCCGTAACGATCGTTCAAACCCTGTTCAGCCGAAGGCCCTTCCGACCGGCTGTTGCGGCCCCCATATGTTAGTGGTAACGCGCGCCCCCGCTGCTACCGGAGAGGGAAGCCCGGGCGTATGAAAAGGCAGCCGCCTTCACTTAAGGTTTCCTTGTTTCAATGACATCCGGCGCCGCCGTTCAACACAATGCCGACAAGCTCGAGCCGCCTTTGGGCGCTGAGTCGCACGGCCATGGCAATCAGAGCCTCGCGCGGCTTGCGCTGGGGGCGGTCGGCGTCGTGTTCGGCGACATCGGCACCAGCCCACTCTATGCCTTCCGCGAAACCTTCACCGGCCATCATGTGCTCGATCCCAGTGACGACAATGTCCTGGGCGTGCTGAGCCTGATCTTCTGGTCGATGATGCTGGTGGTGACGATCAAATATGTCGTCATCATCATGCGCGCGGACAATAAGGGCGAAGGCGGCAGCCTGGCGTTGCTGGCGTTGATCTCGCGCTCCAACTCGACCAAGGCGCGCTGGACGCGCGGTCTGGTGCTGCTGGGCGTGTTCGCGACCGCGCTCTTCTACGGCGATTCGATGATCACCCCGGCCATTTCGGTGCTGACCGCGGTCGAGGGCCTCAAGGTCGTCAATCACGGCTTCGCGCCCTTCGTCATCCCGATCGCGATCGGCATCCTGGTCGGCCTGTTCGCGATCCAGTCGCGCGGCGTGGGCAAGGTCGGGCTGATGTTCGGGCCGGTGATGGTGCTCTATTTCCTGGTGCTGGCGGTGCTCGGCATCGTCAACATCATGGCCTGGCCGCAGGTCTTCCTCGCGCTCAACCCGTGGCACGCGATCCGCTTCTTCATCGACGACGGCGTGCATGCCTTCCTGGCGATGGGCTCGGTCGTGCTGGCGGTGACGGGGGCGGAGGCGCTCTATGCCGACATGGGGCATTTCGGGCGCAACCCGATCCGCGTATCCTGGCTGTTCTTCGTGCTGCCGGCCCTGATGCTGAACTATCTGGGGCAGGGGGCGATGATCATCGCCGCGCCCGACGCGCAGGTGCCGCACATCATCCACAATCCGTTCTTCCTGCTCGCACCCGAAAACCTCCGCCTGCCGCTCGTCATCCTGGCGACGATGGCGACGGTGATCGCGAGCCAGGCGGTGATCTCGGGCGCTTTCTCGGTCACGCAACAGGCGATCCAGCTCGGCTTCATGCCGCGCCTGCGGATCGAGCATACCAGCGCCAGCTCGGCGGGGCAGATCTATATCCCGGCGATCAACTGGGCGCTGATGATCATGGTGACCCTGCTGGTCCTGTTCTTCCAATCCTCGTCCAACCTGGCCGCGGCCTATGGCATCGCCGTCACCGGCGCGATGCTGATCGACACTTGCCTGGTGTCGGTCGTGCTGTTCCAGCTGTGGAAGTGGAACAAGGTTGCGGCCGGCCTGATCCTGGCCGCGATCGGGATCGTCGACCTCGCTTATTTCAGCGCCAATTTGACCAAGGTGCCCGATGGCGGCTGGTTCCCGCTGCTGATGGGCTTCATCATCTTCACGCTTCTGACCACCTGGGCACGCGGGCGCGCGCTGATGATCGAACGGATGCGCGAGGCGGCGATCCCGGTGCCGGTGTTCGTCAAGTCCGCGGTCAATTCGGCGACGCGCGTGCCCGGCACAGCGGTGTTCATGACCTCCAGCGCGGGCGGCGTGCCGCATGCGTTGCTCCACAACCTCAAGCACAACAAGGTGCTGCACGACCGTGTGGTGCTGCTGACCGTGAAGATCGAGGACGTGCCCTATGTCGATCCGATCAAGCGCATCTGGTTCGAGGATCTGGAGGCCGGCTTCTATCGCCTGATCGTGCGTTACGGCTTCATGGAGGAGCCCGATGTCCCCGCCGCGCTGGCGCTGGCGACCGAATGCGGCGCCAAGTTCAAGATGATGGACACCAGCTTCTTCCTCGCCCGTCAGACGCTGATCGCATCGTCGCGGCCGGGGATGGCACTGTGGCGCGAGAAATTGTTCGCCTGGATGCTGCGCAACGCCGAAAGCGCGATGGAATTCTTCCGCCTGCCGACCAACCGCGTGGTCGAGCTCGGCAGCCAGGTGGAGATTTAGGACGACCGTCTCCTCCCCGGCAGTTGCCGGGGAGGGGGACCGTTGCGCAGCAAGGGCGGAGGGGTGCTTTCCTATCCGCCCCACGGAAGACGATATTGCCCCTCCGTCATGCCTGCGGCATGCCACCTCCCCACGAACTCGCGGGGAGGATTTGAGACAGTGCCGAACCTCCGCGCGGCGATCATCCTGGCAGCGGGCTCGTCCAGCCGCTTCGGCCGGCGCGACAAGCTCAAGGCAAGGCTGAACGGCCAAAGCCTGCTCGACCACGTCATCGCCAATGCCCGCGCATCGGGCGCCTGCCGCATCCTGCTCGTCACCCGCTCGGGGCAGCGTCGCGCCGGCCTGACGGCGGTGCGCCTGCCGGCGTCCGAGGCCATCTCCGCCAGCCTCTCCGCGGGCCTCGCCGCGCTGCGTCCGGTCGAGCGCGAAGCCCTGATCTTCCTCGCCGACATGCCTTTCGCCCGCGCGCCACGTCTGCGCGTGCGCCCCGGAAAGGATGCGGTCCGCCCGCGCCTTCGCGGTCAGCCTGGCCACCCCGTTCTGGTCAGGGTCAAGGCCGCCAAGGCAAAGCTCGGACAGGGCGACCAAGGCCTTGGCCGCGCGCTCCGCACCGCCTTCGTCCCCGGCACCTCCGCCCACCTGCTCGACGTCGACACCCCTGCCGCGCTCCGCCGCGCCCGTCTCTACGGATCGCACAGCAGGCGCTCGCGTTCCGCCCTGGATTGCCCAGGGAGACATTGATGCTCGCACTCGCCGGCTGGATCGCGCCCGCTGCCACGATGATCGCCGCGATCATGACCGCCGCCAACCTCGGCTCGCGCGTGACCGGCTGGGGCTTTGCGGTCTTCTCGATCGGGGCGGTCGCCTGGATCGTCGTCGGCGCCTCGACCGGCCAGCAGAATCTGCTGTGGAGCAACGCCTTCCTGCTGCTGGTCGACCTGATCGGCGTGTGGCGCTGGCTCGGCCGCCGCGCGCGCTACGATGCCGGGGCCGAGGCAGCGGCCGAACGCAGCGCCCGCGCAGCCGCGCCGACCTTGTTCGCGCTGACCAAATTGGAGGGCATGGCGGTGCAGGGGCGGGATGGCGCAACCATCGCCACCGCGATCGACGGCATGGCAGCGTGCGACAGCGGGCGGATCGCCTATCTGGTCGTGCGCGAAGGCGGCGTGGGCGGGGTGGGGGAGAGGCTTCACGCGCTCGGCTGGCACGAGGTGGCGATGCGGGGCGGGCAATTGGTCACCGGGCTCGATGCGCGCGCGCTCGAACGCCGGCCCAGCTTCGAACCGGGCGAATGGCCCGCGACCGCGGCGGCGGCCGGTGTCGGCTGACCCGCTGATCGTCTCGGCCTTGTTCGGCCCGCGAGATTTCACCTGGCTCGATGGCTTGCGTCGCGCGCATTATCCGCCCGATCGCAACCGCCTGCCCGCGCACCTGACCCTATTCCATCATCTGCCGCCGAGCCTTGGGTCCGAGCTCAAGCGGCGACTGGGGGAGGTGGTCCGCGCGCCGCGTCCGGCGGCCGAGGCGGCCGGTCTGATCAATCTCGGCCGCGGCGTCGCGATCCGGATCGAGGCGCCGACGCTGGAGGGCATCCGCGCGGACCTGGCCGACGCCTTCTCCGGCCTGCTCATGCCGCAGGACACCGCCGCCTGGCGCCCGCACGTCACGATCCAGAACAAGGTTGCGCCGGAGGATGCACGGGCGCTGCTGAAGCAGCTGGAGCGGGAGTTCAGGCGGCGGCCGGTGGCGGTGGAGGGTCTGGCGGTGTCGGCTTATCGAGACGGTGATTGGGACCTTGTCTCGCGGCATCCGTTCAGGGGGTAGCGCTTCAAATCCTCCCCGCGATTTCGCGGGGAGCCGGCACGCCGCAGGCGTGACGGAGGGCGTGACCGCCTCTTCAAACGTACATTGCTGCGGGATTGCCCCTGCACCGCCCTCCCATGCTCGGCCTGGGGAGGGTCTAAATGCCTAATCGATCTGCCCGATGCCTTCGCAGCTCATATCGAACGCCGCCAACCCCGCATCCAGATAGGCCGCCAGGGTCGGCATATCGAGCAATTGGTCGACCGGATCCTCGGCATCGGGGTCGGCTGCCGCCTCCAGCGCCTCGTCCCATTCGCTCGCGTCATAGGTGCCACGCCCGACCCAGGCGAGCGCCAATATCTCCTGCACCTGGTCGTCGCCCAGATCGTCGAGCAGGGCGATGATCTCTTCCTCGATCGCCTCGTTCGCCTCATCCTCCAGCACGGCGAATTCGTCGTCCGAGTCGGTCGGATCGTCCTCGTCGTCATTCTCGATCGACGGCACCTGCGCTTCCAGTTCGCGGGCGCGGATGATCAGGCGACAGATCGTCTCCAGCGGCGTCGACAGGTCCATTTGGGCCACATCCTCCCTATTCCAACAAGCGCGAACGTCGCGCGCCGGGGCACGGTTCCTTATAGCAAACGCAAAGAACGTTGACCCGCTTTCGCGCGCTGCTATAGGCCGCGCCTCGCGCTGGCGCGACGCCTTCATGGGGCGGAGTAGCTCAGCTGGTTAGAGCAGCGGAATCATAATCCGCGTGTCGGGGGTTCAAGTCCCTCCTCCGCTACCAGCGCGTTTCCCATCAGGCCTGAAGACCGGACGCGGCGAACTCCGACCTGCGGAACCTTTGCTGCCCATGTTTCGTCTCCGCACCGAACCTGCCGCGAGGAATGTGTGGACCGCCTCTTTACCGCAATTGCCAATGGCATAGCCCGCTTCGTCGGCGATCCGCTGGCCTTCATCCTCGCTTTCCTGACCGTGGTCGTCTGGGGCGTGACCGGGCCGATGTTCCATTATTCGGACACATGGCAGCTGGTGATCAACACCGGCACCACCATCGTCACCTTCCTGATGGTGTTCCTGATCCAGAATTCGCAGAATCGCGACGCTGCGGCGATGCAGGCCAAGCTCGACGAGATCATCCGCGCGATCGAGGATGCGCGCGGCCAGTTCATCGGCATCGAGCACAAGACCGACAAGGAGATCCAGGAGATACGCAGCGAGCTGGAGGAAGAATGCGCCGAGGAGGAAGAGGCGCAGGAGAGCCCGCGCAAGCCGCATAGCAATACCTATGTCGAGCGGCTCCAGCACCGTCGCTGATCGACGGTTGATAAAGCAGGCATCCAGCCCCTATCTGTGACCGACAGTTTAGGGGTTTTCGAAGAATGTCCGCCGTTCATTCCACGCGTATGCTGATCCTGGGTTCGGGGCCCGCCGGCCTGTCCGCCGCCATTTACGGCGCGCGCGCCGGCCTTGCGCCGATCGTGGTCCAGGGCCTGCAGCCGGGCGGGCAGCTTACCATCACCACCGACGTCGAAAATTATCCGGGCTTCCGCGAGGTCATCCAAGGCCCCTGGCTGATGGAAGAGATGCAGGCCCAGGCCGAGCATGTCGGCGCGCAGATGATGTGGGACACGATCGTCGAGGTCGACCTGTCCGAACGGCCCTTCCGCCTGAAGGGCGACGGCGGCGCGCTCTACGTCTGCGACACGTTGGTGATCGCGACCGGCGCGCAGGCCAAATGGCTGGGCGTTCCGGGGGAGGAGGAATTGGGCGGGCGCGGCGTCTCCGCATGCGCGACCTGCGACGGCTTCTTCTATCGCGGCAAGAAGGTGGCGGTGATCGGCGGCGGCAATACCGCGGTCGAGGAAGCGCTCTACATGACCAACCATAGTCATGACGTGACTTTGATCCACCGCCGCGATTCGCTGCGCGCGGAGAAGATCCTGCAGAACCGTCTGTTCGCGCATCACGGCATCCACCCGATGTGGAACAAGGCGGTCGAGCGCTTCATCGGCGATCATGAGACCGGCCTGGTCGCGATCGAACTCAAGGATACGCGCACCGGCGAGCTGTCGACGCTCGAGGTGGACGGCGCCTTCGTCGCGATCGGCCATCACCCCGCGACCGAATTGTTCGCGGGCCAGCTGGAGCTGGACGGGGGTTATATCAAGGTGACCCCGGGCACCGCGAACACGAGCATCCCCGGCGTGTTCGCGTGCGGCGACGTGATGGACAAGGTCTATCGCCAGGCGATCACCGCCGCCGGCACCGGGTGCATGGCCGCGCTCGATGCGGAACGCTTCCTGCAGGAGCAGGATTTCCCGGTGGCGGAAGAAGCGAAGGCAGAGGCCGTCGCGGCGGAGTAGCCTCTCCTCCGTCGCCCCAGCGCAAGCTGGGGCCCATCTCCTGACTGTCCGGCCAGGTCGACGTTGAGGAGATGGATGCCAGCTTTCGCTGGCATGACGGTATCAGTAACGCGCCCGCACGAAATACAGCCCCTCAGCCGGTGCATTGAGGCCCAAAGCCGCGCGGTCCTTCGCCTCCAGCGCGGCCTTCAGATTCCCCGCGCTCCACTGCCCCTGGCCGACCATCGCCAGGCAGCCGACCATCGACCGCACCTGGTGATGGAGGAAGGATCGCGCCGAGGCTTCGACCAGCAGCGCATCGCCCTCACGCCGCACGTCCAATCGGTCGAGCGTCTTGACCGGGCTTTCGGCCTGGCAATGGACCGATCGGAAAGTGGTGAAATCGTGCAACCCTACCAGGACCTGCGCCGCCTCATGCATCGCATCCGCATCCAATATCCTGGCGATGCGCCAGGCGTGGCCAAGCTCCAGCGTCAGCGGCGCCCGGCGATTGACGATGCGGTAGAGATAATCGCGGCCGATGCAGGAAAAGCGCGCATGCCAGTCGTCGGGCACCGCCTCGCAATCGAGGATCGCGATCGGATTGGGCCGAACCTGCGCGTTCAGCGCCTCCATCAGGCGGAAGGGGGTGATCGCCTTGTCGATATCGGCATGCGCGGACATGGCGAGGCCGTGCACGCCCGCGTCGGTGCGGCCGGCGGCGTGGATCACCGCGCGCTCGCCGGTCACGGCCGCGATCGCCTCCTCGATCGCCTGCTGGACCGAGGGGCCGTGCGCCTGCCGTTGCCAGCCCATGAAGGGGCGGCCGTCAAATTCCACCGTCAGGCGGAAACGCGTCATGCCAGGCGCGTGCCCGCCGGAATGGCAAAGCCGCGCAGCAACTCGGCCGCGGTCATCACGCCGCGGCCGGCGCGCTGGACGGTGCGCGCGCGGACCGCGCCGCTTGCGCAGGCGATGGTGAGCGTGTCGTCCAGCACCGTGCCGGGCGCGCCCTGGAAATCCTCCACGTCGGCCGCGAGCAGGCGGATACGCTCGCCCTCATGCTCGAACCAGGCGCCGGGGTTGGGTGCGAAGGCGCGGACCTGGCGTTCCACCTGCGCGGCCGGCTGCGCGAAATTCAGCCGCGCCTCGGCCTTGTCGATCTTGGCGGCATAGGTCACGCCCTGCTCGGGCTGCGGCTCGGCGAGGAAGGCGCCGGGATCGGCGAGCACCTCGACCATCATGCGCGCACCCATCTGCGCCAGTTCGGCGGTGAGGTCGCCCGCATCCTTATCCGCGATCGGCGTCCGCTCGACCGCGAGCATGTCGCCCGTGTCCAGTCCCGCCTCCATCGCCATGATCGTGACGCCCGTCTCCTTGTCGCCCGCCAGGATCGCGCGCTGCACCGGTGCCGCCCCGCGCCAGCGCGGCAGCAGTGAGGCGTGGACGTTCAGACATTCCCACACCGGCGCGTCGAGGATCGGCTGGGGCAGGATCAGGCCATAAGCCGCGACCACCGCGACATCGGGTTCGAGCGCGGCGAAGGCGGCCTGCTCCTCCTCGCTCTTGAGCGATCGGGGCGAGCGCACCGTCAGCCCGAGCGCTTCGGCGCGCAGCTGGACGGGGGAGGGCCGATCCGCTTTGCCGCGCCCGGCGGGGCGGGGCGGCTGGGTATAGACCGCGACGATGTCGTGCCCCGCCGCGTGCAGCGCCTCCAGCGTCGGCACCGCGAAATCGGGGGTTCCCATGAAGATGATCCGCATGGCGCGCCTTCACCACAAACGAGGAGGGGATGCTACTGTCGTTTCCCGAAGCCCGTCATTCCTGCGCCCCACCCCGTCATCCCGGCGAACGCCGGGATCCATCGTGAGGAAGTAGCCTGGCCGCAGAATGGATCCCGGCGTTCGCCGGGATGACAGGTGGGGTAAGGTAAGGAATAGGCGCCTCGCCCCCACTGGCGCCACCCGCGCAACGACGCCATATGACCCGCATGGCCTCCTCCGAGATCGACGCGCTGACGCAGGCTCTGGCCCGGCTGCCCGGGCTCGGCCCCCGTTCGGCCCGCCGCGCGGTGCTGCACCTGCTCAAGAAGCGCGAGGCGGCGCTCGGCCCCTTGCTACGCGCGCTGGAGGTGGTGAGCGAGAAGCTGGCGACCTGCTCGACCTGCGGCAATGTCGACACGTCCGACCCCTGCCAGATCTGCGCCGATCCGCGCCGCGACACGCGCATGCTGTGCGTGGTGGAGGAGGTGGCGGACCTGTGGGCGCTCGACCGCACGCGGCTTTTCCCCGGCCGCTTCCACGTGCTGGGCGGCCGGCTCGCGGCGCTGGAGGGGATAAGGCCCGAGGACCTCACCATCGACCAGCTCGTCGGGCGGATCGAACGCGGCGGGATCGACGAGGTGGTGCTGGCGATGAACGCCACGCTCGAGGGCCAGACCACCGCCCATTATATCGCCGAGCGGATCGAGCGTTTCCCGGTGCGCGTCACCCAATTGGCGCATGGGCTGCCCGTCGGCGGCGAACTGGATTATCTGGACGAAGGCACATTGGCGCAGGCGCTGCGGGCGAGACGGCCCGTTTCCTGAGCCCGGGGAAGGGCGAAACATGGGCGTGACGGGTATTGGCGGCTTCTTCTTCCGCGCGCAGGATCCCAAGGCGCTCGCCGCCTGGTATAGCGCGCATCTCGACGTCGGCGACGGCGAATGGGGGATGTGGCACCCCGCGGGCGGCCAGAGCGTGTTCGCACCCTTCGATAGCGGCACCGATTATTTTCCCTCGGCCAAGCAATGGATGATCAATTTCCGGGTCGAGGGGCTGGATGAATTGACCGCGACGCTGGCCGCGAAAGGCATCGAGATCGTCACCAATCCCGAATGGGATGCGGCCGGCGTCGGCCGCTTCGCGCGCATCCACGATCCGGAGGGCAATGCGATCGAATTGTGGGAACCGGCTTGAGGATTCTTGCAGGGAAAATCGATCGGCCGGATCAATGCGCTTCGCTTGAAGAAATGGCCGTAACTCCCTAATTCGAGGCCATGGCCATCCTACCGATCATCGAGGCGCCGGACCCCCGGCTGCGCGTTAAGTCCACCCCGGTCGAGACGGTGGATGACGATCTGCGCGCGCTGATCGCGGATATGTTCGAGACCATGTATGCCGCGCCCGGCATCGGCCTTGCCGCGATCCAGGTCGGCGTGCCCAAGCGCCTGCTCGTGATCGACCTCCAGGAGGAAGAAGGCGAGGACGGCGAGCTGATCCGCACGCCGATGGTGTTCATCAACCCTGAACTGACCGATCCCTCGGCCGACCTGAACATCTATAATGAAGGCTGTCTGTCGGTCCCGGACCAATATGCCGAGGTCGAACGCCCCGCCACGATCCATGCCAAATGGCTGGACGAGAATGGCGTGGCGCATTCGGAACTGATCACCGGCATGCTCGCCACCTGCCTCCAGCACGAGATGGACCATCTGGAGGGCATCCTCTTCATCGATCATCTGTCCCGGCTGAAGCGCGAGATGGTGCTGAAGAAGCTGGAAAAAGCGCGGCGCCAGAAGAACGCAGCGTAAGCTATCCTTTTATCTCGTCACCCCAGCGCACGCTGGGTCCATCTCCCATACGTCTCGCCTGCTCGACCGTCAGGTGATGGATGCCAGCTTGGCTCGGGTCCCAGCAAAGTAATACTTTGCTGGGTGGCCTCCTGGCATGACGGGGAGGGCGAGGGGCGGTCCACCAACACACCCCCGTCATGCCGGACTGGTTCCGGCATCCACAGAGCGGCGAGGGATTCCGCCGTGGATGCGTGGATCCCGGGACGAGCCCGGGATGACGAAGGGCTCAGCGTAAAGGGGAGCACCCGAACCCTCAATTCCCCAACGTCGCCAGGGCCCGCCGGCAATCCTGCGCGCACTCCCGGCACATCTGCGCGCAGCGCTTGCAATGGTCATGGTCGTGCTTGTCGCATTCGTCCGCGCACAGCCCGCAAATGTCGATGCAGGCGCGCAAGGCGGCCCTGAGACCGGCATTGTCGCTGCCGGTGAAGCGCACGCCCATGCGCGACACGGCGGTGCAGATGTCCGCACAGTCCAGGCACATGCGGATGCACTGGCGCATGTCCATCCCCTCGGCCGAACAGGCGTCGGCGCAGGAGGTGCAGATTACCGCGCAATACATGGCGTGCTTGGCGGCCTCGGCGAGCGGTTCGTTGATATGGCCGTGCACGGCGGGGTGCGACGCGATCATCTTGCGGATGGACATATCTCTCTCTCCCGGTTGTCGAGACCCAACCCTGCGCCCGCGCGCCCGTTCCGTCCAGCCGATCTTATCGCGCTTGAGCCGGGCGTCGCGGCGGGCTAGGTTCGCATTTCGTTCCGGGGAGTGAAGATGGTCCTGACACTGGCGATCGGCATGGTGGCGTTGCTGCTGGGGCTTGCGCTCGGCTGGCTCGCGCGCGCGGGCTCGGCCGCGAAGGCGGAGGCGATGGCGGCCGAGCTGCCGCCGCTGCGCACCCAGCTCGACCAGGTGACCGCCGCGCGCGACATAGCGTTGCGCGAGCTTGCGGCGGAACGTGCCGCCACGACTGAACGGACGCGCTCGTTCGAGGCTCAAATGAACGAACTGAGGCAGGCCAAGGAGGCGCTTTCGGCGCAGTTCAACGAAGTGGGGGCCAAATTGCTCGCCGACGCCCAGCGCCAGTTCCTCGAACGCGCCGACCAGCGCTTCGCGCAGGCGAACGAGAAAGGCGAGGCGCAGCTGAAGGCGTTGCTCCAGCCGGTCGAGACCACGCTCAAGCGTTACGAGGAGGGACTGCAGAAGGTCGAGAAGGAGCGGGTCGGCAGCTATGAGGCGTTGAAGGAAGCTGTCAGCAGTCTGGCACAAGGCAATGATCTGGTTCGGAAAGAAACCGCAAGGCTGACCAATGTGCTGCGCTCCAGCCCCAAGCATCGCGGCCGCTGGGGCGAGGAGCAGTTGCGCACCATCCTCGAATCCGCAGGCCTCGCCGAAAATGTCGATTTCGAGCTGGAAAGCGCGGTCTCGGACGGCGAACGCCAGCTGCGGCCCGATTGCGTGATCAAGCTGCCGGGCGGGCGCTGCATCGTGGTCGACGTCAAATGCCCGCTCACCGCTTTCGAGCAGGCGTATGACGAGGAGGATGAGGCGCGGCGCGGCGAATTGCTGCTCGCCCATGCCAAGGCGATGCAGAGCTATGCCACCGATCTGGGCCGCAAATCCTATTGGCGCCAGTTCGATCTCTCGCCCGATTTCGTGATCATGTTCATCCCCGGCGAGCATTTCCTCGCCGCCGCCGCCGAGCGCGCGCCGGACCTGATCGAGCAGGCCTTCCGCGGCGGCGTGATCATCGCCTCGACCATCAACATGCTGGCACTCGCCAAGGTGATGGCGGGCATGTGGCGCCAGGAAGGCCTCGCCCGCCAGGCGGAGGAAGTCGGCAAGCTCGGCAAGGAGCTTTATTCGCGGCTGCAGACGATGGGCCGCCATGTCGAGCGACTGGGCCGCAACCTCAACCAGGCGACGGGCGCCTATAATGACTTCGTCGGCAGCCTCGAAAGCCAGGTCCTGACCCAGGCCAAGCGGTTCGAGGGGCTGAGCATCGACACGGGCGGCAAGCTGATCGAGCCGCTGCCGGTGGTGGATAGCGCTGTGCGGCCTTTGACCAAGTTGTCCACGGGGGTTGCGGATTTGCCTGAGGCGGCGGAGTGAAAGGGCAGTCGTCGGAAACAATCCGTTCGGTTCGAGTAGCCATCGAGCTTGTCGAGATGGCGTATCGAGAACACTGTCTCGATACAGGTTCTCGACAAGCTCGAACCTTACTCGACACGAACGGTGGTAGGTGAGTTGACGGGGCTAACTCAAGCACCACCCACGCCGCGCCCGCTCGCGCGCTGCCTGGGCGTGCTCGGCATCCTGTTCCTGACGCTTTCCGCCACCACGCCGGCTTCGTCGGTCTTCATCATCGTGCCGGGGATGCTGCAATCGGCGGGGACGGGCACGCTGTGGGCGTTCCTGCTCGCCGGTCTGGTCTGCCTCGCAACGGCTTACGTCTATGCCGAACTCTCCTCCGCCTTCCCGATCGCGGGCGGGGAATATGTGGCGGTGGCGCGCACTTTGGGGCCGCTGCCTGGCTTCGTCGTGCTCGGCATCAACGTGTTCAACAACATGATCTTCCCGCCCGTGGTCGGGCTGGGCGTGAGCGCGGTGCTGGGCACGGTGATCCCTGGCCTGCCGCAGATCCCCACCGCGATCGCGGTGGTGGTCGGATCGACGCTCTGCGCACTGCTCAACATCCGGGTGAATGCGCTCGTCACAGGGCTCTTCCTGCTGGTCGAGGTTGCGGCGCTCGGCGTGCTGGTCCTGCTCGGCCTGTTCCATCCCGCGCGCGCGATCATGCCCTTGTTAACGCATCCGACGATGCTGACAGGCGGGGCGCTGGTGCCGGCGTCGCATGCCTCGATCGGGCTCGCCACCACGGTCGCGATCTTCGCGCTCAACGGCTATGGCATGGCGGTCTATTTCGGCGAGGAGATGCATGACGCGCCGACCAGGATCGGACGCGTGATCCTGGTCTCCTTCGTCATCTCGCTTTTGCTCGAACTCGCGCCGATCGTGGCGGTGCTGGCGGGCGCGCCAGACCTCAAGGCCCTGTTCGCCGCCGACGATCCGTTCGGCCTGTTCGTGGCCGGCGAGGGCGGCACTTTGCTGTCGCAACTCGTCGCGATCGGGGTGGTGATCGCGATCGTCAATGCCGCGATCGTGACCGTGCTCGCCTCT
>Ga0207698_10001455_pt1 | contig 13772 bp, 15 predicted proteins | sample KBSCornC22_FD_184298 | JGI IMG/M metagenome (GOLD analysis project Ga0207698, IMG submission 184298) | Corn rhizosphere microbial communities from Kellogg Biological Station, Michigan, USA - KBS Corn C2-2 (SPAdes) (version 2) | ecosystem: Host-associated > Plants > Roots > Rhizosphere > Soil ...
TTTCGCGCCGTGGCAGAAGAAGTTCCGGAGCCTGATCGCCGAGGGGCGGATCGGAAGCGAGCGCATCCTTCTCCTTAAGCCGCAGACCTTCATGAACGATAGCGGCGACGCGGTCAGTCAGGCGCTGCGCTTCTACAAGCTCGATCTTGATGCGCTTACCGTTTTCCACGACGAGCTCGATCTCGCGCCGATGAAGGTGAAGGTGCGGGCCGGCGGCGGGCTCGCCGGGCACAACGGGCTGCGCTCGATTGACGCGCACCTCGGGCCAGACTTCCGCCGGGTGCGGATTGGAATCGGTCATCCTGGGCCGGGCCGGAAGGACCTCGTCACTCCCCACGTGCTCGGCAACTACGTGAAGGCGGAAATGGAGCCACTGTCGGATCTACTCGCGGCTATGGCCGACGAGGCGAGCTGGCTCGCTAGCGGGGATGATGCGCGCTTCATGAGTGAGGTCGCGCTGAGGATGCAGCAGAGCGAATGATGCGAGATATGTTCGTGACCCGCTTGTACGAAGCCGAGCTCGACGACGAGCGCCTGCTGACTGAGCTTGCCCACTCGATCCGCGCTCTGGCCGAAGATGACGAAGCGGGCCGCCGCTGGTCGAATGAGCATCGGTACGCAGGCTACACCAGCTATGCCTCGCTCAACGATCTCCCCAAGCGCGACCCAGGCTTCGCCGAGCTGGCGAAGGTATTGACGCGCCACGCTCAAGCTTTCGCGCGCGAATTGGGGTGGCAGGTAAAGCCAAGACTCGACAGCCTGTGGGTGAATCTGTTGAAAACTTCGGGGCACCACAGTGGACATATCCACCCGCACAGCATCCTTTCCGGCACTTTTTACGTGGAGGCCCCGCCGGGATCCGGTGCGATCCGCTTCGAGGATCCGCGGTTGCCCTTGATGATGGCTGCTCCGCAGCGGCCGGACAGTTTCGTCACCGTGGAACCGCGCCCTGGGCTTCTGCTGTTATGGGAAAGCTGGCTTCGCCACGAAGTCCTCCCTGGCACCGGGCGCGGGGAACGGTTGAGCATCAGCTTCAACTTCGCTTAAGGGGCTGCATCCCCGAATTAAGGACTTCCAATGGGCTTTCGCTGCGGCATTGTCGGCCTGCCGAACGTGGGCAAATCGACGCTCTTCAACGCTTTGACCGAAACGGCCGCGGCGCAGGCGGCGAACTATCCCTTCTGCACGATCGAGCCCAATGTCGGGCGTGTCGCGGTCCCCGACCCGCGGCTCGACAAGATTGCGGCGATCGCGAAGTCGGCGCAGGAGATCGAGACCCAGATCGAGTTCGTCGACATCGCCGGGCTGGTGCGCGGCGCGAGCAAGGGCGAAGGGCTGGGCAACCAGTTCCTCGCGAACATTCGCGAAGTCGACGCGATCGTTCACGTGCTTCGCTGCTTCGAAGGTGGGGACGTGACCCATGTGGAGGGCCGCGTTGATCCCATTGCGGACGCAGAAACCGTCGAGACCGAGCTGATGCTTGCCGACCTGGATTCGCTTGAGAGGCGCGTGCCGAACCTCGTCAAGAAAGCGCAGCAGGGCGACAAGGAGGCAAAGGCCGAAGCTTCAGTGTTGGGGCAGGCGCTCGATCTTCTTAGACAAACGAAGCCGGCTCGCCTCACCCAGCCGAAGGATGCCGAGGAAGAACGGGCGCTGAAAAGAGCGCAGCTTCTGACCGCAAAGCCCGTTCTCTACGTCTGCAACGTCGACGAGGCGGACGCAGCCACCGGGAACGCCCTTTCGGCCGCTGTGGCTGCCAAAGCCGAGTGCGAGGGGGCCGCTTCCGTCGTCATTTCCGCCGCAATCGAATCGGAGATCGCCACGCTGCCCGAGGAGGAGCGGCAGGCCTTCCTTTTCGACCTCGGGCTTGAGGAGACCGGCCTCAACCGGATGATCCATGCCGCTTACGCCCTTCTCGGCCTGATCACCTTTTACACTGCCGGCCCGAAGGAGTCGCGGGCGTGGACGGTGCGCGACGGTGCGAAAGCTCCCGAAGCCGCCGGCGAAATCCATTCCGACTTCGAGCGCGGGTTCATTCGCGCTGAGACGATCGCGTACGACGATTATATCCGGTGCGGTGGGGAACCCGGGGCTCGCGATGCTGGCAAGCTACGTTCCGAAGGCAAGGACTATGTCGTCCAAGACGGCGATGTGATGCTGTTCCGCTTTAACGTTTAGGCCGAGAACGCGGTCGATATCGCCTCGCGATCCGTTCCGCCATCGGAACAGTCGCGAGCACCCACAGGGCACCGAACGACCATCCGGCGACGACGTCGCTGGGCCAATGCACGCCGAGCATCGGTCGGCTGAGCCCAATCAGCAGTGAGAGCGCAATGGCTGCTGGAACCGCGGCGCGCGACCATCGACTGCCTTCGGTGAGCACCAGCGCCACCGTCAGGTAGACGATCATCGAACTGGTCGCATGCCCGCTCGGGAAGGAAGGGGTGTACTCATTCACCAGGTGCGGCACGATTGTCGGGCGGGACCGCTCGATTGTGAATTTCTGAACCTCCGCCAGTCCGCGTCCGGCGAGAGTGACGACTAGCACCGCAACAGCGTAACCGGGCCAATGACGCCACCATAACCACGCCGCGGCAATGAAGCCGAGCGTGAGCAGCACTGGCGGCTGGCCTAGAAAAGTGAGGAAACGGCTCGCAGCGATCAACGTCGGGTGGCCTCCGGCGTAGAGCAGCAGCAGGAGCTGGCGGTCCACCTCCCCAGTTCCGAGCAGAAGCATTGCGAGCCAAATGAGAGCAAGCGCGCCCATTGCTGTCACGCGAAGATGGAAGAAATGGCCCATCGACTCATCCAATTCGGCAGTGTTGTTAAAATCGCATAGCCCTTCCGTTGATTAACACCGTCGCGAGTAGGGAGTGGCGAGTATGAGTAGCGTAACCAAGGTCTTCCAGCCCAGCCTTGTCGCGGATGTTGGCCGAACCACCGTCCGAATTGGACTGACGAACGCTTCCGGTCACCTCGACCAGGCCAGTGTCCGCGAATACGATCCCAAGCTGCGGCCGACCATTTCAACTTCGATCTCGGCCTTTGCAGAAGACAGTGGCCTGCGCCAGTTGCCGAAGCGCGCGGCCATCGCCGTATCAGGCATCCCCCGCGGAGAGACGATTTCCATCACCAATAGCCGATGGATTCTGTCAAGATCTGGGCTGACTTCCATGTTTGGTGCGGAGCCGCTGATCATCAACGATTTCGCGGCAACCGGCTGGGCGGTCGGGTCCCGCCATATGGCCGGCCGAATCGAAGCCATGGGCGGCTATGCAGTGCAGCCGCATAAGCCGGGCACATATTGCATCATTGGAATCGGCAGCGGACTTGGAGTCGCCGCGGTGACGCGAGACCGGCATGGGGTGGTCAACGTCGTTCCGACCGAGGCGGGGCACATGCGCCTGATGGACGGACTGCCGCTCCAGCCCGAGCTGCTTAAACGCCTGAGGGAGAAGGAAACCCCGACGGGCGAGGACCTTATTTCCGGGCCAGGGCTGCAGCGTATCTATTCGGCTGTGTGCGATTTGCACCGCGTGCGTGAGTCTGTCTCGCTGGCCGACATTCTGAACCCCGCTAGGAGGTCTAATCCGTTGGTGGCCGAAACGCTCGAAGCCTTCGCCGCTGTCTTCTGGTACTTCGCCGGGAATATCGTGCTCGCTTACGGCGCTTGGGACGGCTTGATCATTACCGGTAGCATCGCTGCCCAGACAAAGAATGCGCTGCAGCGCAGTACCGTGAGGGGAAACTTCGCTGTTGCCGGCCCGTTTGCCCACCGGCTTGCGGCAGTGCCCGCTGGAGTTGCCTCGTTTCGCCACGCCGAGCTGGAAGGTGCCGCGGTCGCACTGCTGGTCGATGACGCGCACCGGCACTTTGGTCAGCGATTGCAACCGCCGGGCGGAGCGGATCTCGCCGGAATAACGGACCAGCGCTTGGTAGAACGGCCGCCAGAGAGGGTGGCGAGGACTTCGTCCAGCTACCCTCGTCCATCTGCAGGACATTTCGCAAGCAGGCGACCCGCCTGCGCCTAACACCTATGGCTAGTGGTTATGGTGCCAGTTGTTGTTGGTGCTGGTGGAGTTCGTGCGCGTGGAGCCGTCATTCGACCGATGGCTGAATCCGCTCCAGTTTTCGCGGAACTGCGGCCGCTGGTAGTTGCGGGTGGTCGCTGTAGTCGTCACCGACTGCTGCCGCTGACTCCAGTAGCGCCGCTGTTGATCGTTCCAGCGGTGCGGACGCCGATAGCTGTCATAGACGTAAACGCCGGTCCCAGGATAATAGCCGCCGCCGTACCAGCCGAAATAGGGATCGCCGGACCAGCCGCCATAGTCGAACGGACTGTAGCCGTAACCTAACGGGCTATAGCCGTAGCCATAGTCGTAGGGGCTGTAGTAGCCACCATAGCCACCGCCGTAGCCAAGGCCCACGGAAAGACCACTATAGGATCCGTAGCCGTAATCGGCGCAACCGCCGAGGGTGGCGGCAGCTGCCGCCAGAAGTGCGAGACGCGTACGCATAACTCCCTCCATCGTGAGGATGGCTCAATGCCGGGAGCAGCTTGATCGTTCCTGTATGTCCCTCAGATGAATGAGGTTATTTCACCTCAAGCGCGAACCTGCTCAGCCCTTCACTCCAGCCTTCCGGCTGGCACGCGCGCGCTTGACCTGGTTCTCCGGGTCCAGCGGACCGGTGAGACGGACCGAGCGCTTCGCCTCACCCCAGAGCTGATGATAGGCGAGGAAACCGAGAATTGCCGCGAAAGCGAGGAAGATCGCGACCGCAATTCCGGCCGCATGGCGCCGGTTGAGATCCGGCTGTGATGTCCACACCAGGAAAGCCGCGACATCCTTGGCTTCCTGATCCGCCGTGTTCGGAGTTCCATCGGCATAGGTCACCTCGCCGCCGTGAAGCATCTGCGGCATCGCGATATTGAGGCTGGCGAAATACGGATTGTAGTGGAGGTTCGGCGGAGTCTTTGCCGTCGGGAACTTCTGCAGCAGTGCCGCCGGCTGGTTCTGGTAGCCGGTCAGGATCGAATAGACGTAGGCCGCGCCGCCTTCACGCGCCTTCACGATGTCCGAAAGGTCGGGCGGAAGGGCATTGTTGTTGGCAGCCCGTGCGGCGACATCGTTCGCGAACGGCGACGGGAAGTGATCGGCCGGAAGGCCCTTGCGGGTGCTCGGCTCGCCGGTATCCGGATTGATGTCCGGCACCTGCCATTGCGAAGCGAACGCCTTCACCTCGGCATCGTCATAGCCGATCTGCTTGAGGTCATAGAAAGCGACGAGCTTGAGGCTGTGGCAGGCCTTGCAAACCTCCGAATAGACCTGAAGCCCGCGCTGCACCTGGCGGTTGTCGAACTTGCCGAACGGGCCGTCGCTGGCAAGGTGCAGAGGCTTCGGATCCTTGTGGAATTCGTCCTGCGGAAGCGGCACCGGCGGGTTCTTCACATAGCCGGCAATGCCGGTGAACAGCGCAAGCAGAAGGACGAAGGCAAAGCCCAGGCCGATGAGATATTTCAAACCCCGAACGAACATCGCGAGGCGCCCCCCTTAACCGGCAACCGTGGTGACACCCGGGCGGCCGCTGCCGGCCGGGGCGCTCTCCTGCTCTTCGCCGTGAAGCACCGATTCACTGATGGAATTGGGCAGCGGCAACGGAGTCTCGAACTTCGAGACGAGCGGCAGGATCACGAGAAAATGAAGGAAATAATAGGTCGCCGCGATCTGGCCGACAGCGACGGTCAGCGGCTTCACCGGCTGACCCCCGACCCAGCCGAGGACGAGCACGTCCGCCACCAAAATCCAGAAGAAGCGCTTGAACACCGGGCGGTAATTGCCTGACCGGACCGGCGATTTGTCGAGCCACGGCAGGAAAAACAGCAGCAGGATCGAACTGAACATCGCGATCACGCCCCACAGCTTCGCCGGAAGGATGAAGTCCGCGGTGAAGGAGCGAAGGATCGCGTAGAAGGGCAGCAGATACCATTCGGGAACAATCTCGGCCGGGGTCGAAAGGTTGTTGGCCGGAATGTAATTGTCGGGGTTGCCCAGCCAGTTCGGAGCGAAGAACACGACGATCGCGAAGAACAGCAGGAAGGCCGCCGCGAACCAGCCGTCCTTGGCTGTGTAGAAGGGATGGAAGGGCAGCGTATCCCGCTCGTCCTTCACATCGACCCCGGTCGGATTGTTGGATCCCGGAATGTGTAACGCCCAGATGTGCAGGATCACCACGCCGGCGATCACGAAGGGCAGCAGATAGTGGAGCGAGAAGAAGCGGGTGAGCGCCGCCTGGTCCGGCGCATAGCCGCCAAGGATCCAGACGCGCAGCGGCTCACCGATAACCGGGATCGCCGAGAAGAAGTTGGTGATGACCTGCGCGCCCCAATAGCTCATCTGGCCCCAGGGGAGGACGTAGCCCATGAAGGCCGTCGCCATCATCAAAAGGTAGATGACGAGGCCGAGCATCCACACCAGCTCTCGCGGCGCCTTGTAGCTGCCGTAATAGAGCCCGCGGAAAATGTGGATGTAGGTGACGAGGAAGAAGAAGCTCGCGCCGTTCATGTGCACGTAGCGGATCAGCCAGCCGCCGTTGACGTCCCGCATGATGTGCTCGACCGAATCGAAGGCTCCGCCGGTGGTCGCATAATACCACATCGCGAGCGTGATCCCGGTTACGATCTGGATCGTCAGGAACAGTCCCGCGAGAACACCGAAATTCCACCAGTAATTGAGGTTGCGCGGGACCGGATAGCCACCGCCGATCGCGCCGTAGACGAGGCGCGGCAGCGGAAGCCGGTCGTCCAGCCAGCGCATCAACGGATGCTTGGGTTCGTAAGGCTTCGCCCAGGAAAAGCTCATTGACCCTGTTCCCCCTCAGCCGATCGTAACTGCAGTCGGCGACGTGAATTTGTAAGGCGGCACCGTGAGGTTCTTCGGCGCCGGCCCCTGCCGGATTCGAGCGGCGGTGTCGTACATGGATCCGTGACACGGACACGCCCAGCCGCCATAGGGGCCGCGATTCTCACCCTCGGCGGTTCCCAGCGGAATGCAGCCCAAATGGGTGCAGACGCCGATCACGATCAGCCACTCGGTGTGGCCAGCCTGAGTACGCTGGCTGAGGCTCTCGGGATCGCGCAGCGACGAGACAGGCACCGCGTTTGCATCGGCGATCTCTTTGGCGGTGAGATGCGCGACAAAGATCGGCTGCTTGCGCCACAGCGCCTTGATGCGCTGGCCCGTCTGCACCTTCGAAATGTCGATTTCCGAGGTCGCTTGCGCCTGCACGTCCGCGGGAGGCGCCATTTGCCACAGCAAAGGCGCGATCGCGGCGACTGCGCCAACGCCAGCAAATGCAACGGGAGCGACATAAAGGAAATCGCGGCGGCGAACGCCCTCACCGGTTTCGCTTAAGTTCCGGGAACCCTCAGCGGACTCTGCCTCAGTGGCCATGCTCACCCTTTTTTTGACGCGATGCCCCCCATCGCGTGAAGGGGCAGGATGCGACGCCGCAACGGACGAGCCGTGCGACTGGCGCGTCTGATAGCGGCGGGATTCCTCGATGTGAAGGGGCTGAAACGCGAGGCAGCCTCTGTCCTACATCAAGCCAAATCGCTTAGGTTCGGCGAATCGCGGGAAACGGAGATGAGCGCACGTCAAACAGTTCCAGTCACTGCGAAGATTGGGGAAGTTTCACGAGTGAACGAGGAGTTATCGGGCACAATGCTTGCCTTGGACGAACAGCAGAAGGTGGCAAAGCACTGGTTCGAAAGCCTGCGCACGCGCATCTGCGAGGCGTTCGAAGCCATTGAACGCGAAGCCGGTTCCAACGCCGTGTTCGAATTCACCCCGTGGCAGCGCGAGGATTCTTCCGGCGGCGCCGGGGGCGGCGGCGTTCGGGGCCAGATGAACGGGGAAGTGTTCGAGAAGGTCGGGGTCAACGTCTCCACCGTCGGTGGCCGTTTTTCGCCGGAATTCGCGCGGACCATTTTCGGCGCCGACGAAGCCGATCCCAGCTTTTTCGCGACCGGGATCAGCCTCGTCGCGCACATGGCGAATCCGCACGTACCGGCCGTGCACATGAACACCCGTTTCCTGACAACCACAAAACGATGGTTCGGCGGAGGCGCCGATCTCAACCCGGCAATTCCCTACGAGGAGGATACGGAGGCCTTCCATGCGCGGCTGCGGGCCGCCTGCGCAGCGCACGATCCGACTTTCTATCCGCGCTTTTCCAGGTGGGCGGAGGAATATTTTTTCCTCCCGCACCGCGGCGTCTCGCGTGGCGTCGGCGGCATCTTCTACGATCATCTCGAATGTTTCGAACCAGGCGAAGGACCCACCTTCGAAGACAATTTCGCTTTCACTCGCGATGTCGGCGAGGCTTTCCTCGAGATTTTTCCGGCGATCGTTCGCAAGCGGATGGGAATGCCGTTTTCGGATGAGGAGATGGAGCGATTGCTCGAATTCCGCGGCCGCTATGTAGAATTCAACCTTCTCTACGATCGGGGCACCCTATTTGGGCTCAAGACCGGCGGTAACATCGATGCGATCCTGATGAGCCTCCCGCCGCTGGCTAAGTGGAAGTGATCTGCCGCGCGACGGCGCGTCTCAGGCGCCGCTGCTCGGCACCGAGACGTCGATGGAGCCGCCGCCGGACAATTGCACGTAAACGCGGGCCAGCATGACTGTGAGAATCGTGATGAAAACACCGTTGGCGATCCCGTCAATAAGAGCGACGACGAGGGCGCTCGGGGACAGTGAATCGAGAGGGCCCAAGGTCACTGTAGCGACCAGAGCTGCCACCAACTGCACAGCCTTCAGTGCTATCGCTCCGCCGACAAAGAACAGCAGGAGAAGAGCCAACAGTCGCCAGAAATGGCCAGCGGTCATGTCCCAGCTGCGGCGTATTATTCCGATGGGACCCGCCGCTTCCGCGCCGGCCACGGGCGCAGCCATGGCGAGGATCCGAACCCAGAGAAAGCAATATACAAAGAGGAATATGAGTGCGGCCGCGCCAAAGGCAGGCGACGTAGCCAGTTGCTCTGGACTCGTCGGAGCTCCCGTCGCCAACAGGACCATCCCGAGCACGATTACGAGTACCAAGAGGATGACGCCGATCACCAGGCTGGCGAGGACATAAATGGGCAAGCGGCGGGCGCCGTGAAGGATGGCATCCCCCACGCTTACCGAAGGACGGATCGCTAGCCGGATTATCGAGAGTTGGCCGGTCAGGAGAAGGATAAGAACCGCAATCCCAAGCACGATTAGTCCAGGCGACTGGAGATTCTCCCTCGTGAACCCGTTTGGCTCGATGACATCGACCACCGCGATCGGCAACGCCACCAAAGCGGCGGCCACCGTAGCAAGCAGACGGCCATCAGCGGCGAGGCAGGATTTGGTCTGTTCCCACGCCAGTGAGATTGAGAGCCGGCGCATTAATGCCTTTCCAGTTTCGGCGGTCGGACGCGCTTATGCGGGCGTTGCCCTGCGCTTGCAATCTTGCCGACGGCGCTTGCCGGCTCCATCTGGCGGCAATGGACGACGGGCTGGAAGTTGAGTGGCGAGTCAGCGATCAACAAGTGCCCTACGAAGAGGCGCTCGCCTTCATGGAAGAACGCGCGCGCGCCATTCGAGAGCGCGAAGCAAGGGAATGCGTCTGGTTGCTCGAGCACCCACCGCTCTTCACAGCCGGCACGAGCGCCAATCCCGCCGAGCTCTTCAACCCGCTTGGTTTGCCTGTGTATGAAGGCGGCCGCGGCGGCCGCTACACCTATCACGGCCCCGGTCAGCGCGTCGTCTACCTGATGCTCGATCTCGAAAAGCGCGGGCGCGACGTTCGCCGGTTGGTGTACGCGCTCGAAGGCTGGATCATCTCGACGCTCGAAGAACTGGGCATCGATGCTCATCGTGCCCCAGGCCGAATCGGCATCTGGGTCGGCGAAGGAGCCGACGAGGCGAAGATCGCTGCCCTTGGAATACGGGTCCGGCGCTGGGTCACGATGCACGGGATTTCCATCAACGTGGATCCTGATTTGAGCCACTTCGAAGGAATCGTGCCCTGCGGGATCAGCGATTTCGGAGTCACGAGCATCGCGAAAGTCGCGGAAAAAATGCCGATGTCGCGCGTTGATGCCGCTCTGAGCGGAGGTTTTCGTCAATTCCTCAAGGACTTGTGCCAATCAAATCAAGTCTCTTGATGGCGGGGAGCCGTTCAGATTATGCTGAAGGCGATTTGGGACGCGGGTGACCGCTCCAGATCGGACAATCAAGGGAGTCTTGAATGCGTGCTCTTATCCTGGTCGCCGGTGCGGCCCTGGCGCTTGCAGCTTGCAGCAGCAACAACGGCGCTGACAACAACACTATGGCGGTCGACAATCTGACGGCTGAGAATCTGGTCGTCGAGAACACCACCACCACGACCGATATGAACGCCACCAATATGGCGACGGACAACACGATGGCAGACGCCAACGCGGCTGGCACGAACACCACTACGACCACCACCACGACGAACACCACCAACATGTAATTGGAAGCGGCTCGTCGAGGGCCGCTTGGCGTTCTTGAGAGGCTGTCGGCGAACTGTCGTCGGCGGCCTCTCTTTTTGACTTTTTCCCCCGGCTGATGTGGAGGGCGTTTATGCGAATCCAGGCCATGATTTTCGCCGCACTCGCGCTCAGCGCCTGCGGCAGCAAGAATGCGGCGGACAATTCGGCTATCGCCGGGGACAATGCCGCGAGCCAGACGATCGTGACCAACGACGTGACCGCGATCGACGCCGCAACCGGGGAAGCGGCCAACATGGCGCCTGACGTAAACTACACGTTTAACGAGGCGAATCTCGAAAGCGGGACGAACACCTCCAATGGTTCGGCTGTGCACAAGCCGTCGCGGAAGGCGACCAAACCACAAGCGATCGAGAGCAATTCTGTCGCAGCTGCGCCAAGCAACAGCGCCCAGTAATCAGGGCAATCCGATTACCTTGTGCGCCTGGAGTGACAGGCGCCACTTCGGGCGATCCATCGCCAGACGAATCGAAGACGCAAGCGCGGCATCCGGGTCGTCGCAATCCATCGGCTGCACGAGAAAATGGCGGAAATCCCAGCTCTCGAGATTGGCCGGATCAATTCCGTCCTGCGGCCAGACCAGCTTGAGTTCGTCGCCGCGGCGCTGAACAACGTCCGTGCCTGCTTTCGGACTGACGCAGATCCAGTCCACTCCCGCGACGGCTGCAATCGTGCCGTTAGTCTCGACCGCAACTTTAAAGCCGTACTCGTGAAGCGCATCGACTAATCGTTTGTCGAGCTGAAGCATCGGTTCCCCGCCGGTGATCACCACCAGCCGATAATCCTTAGCTTCGCCCCAGATTTCGGCCACGGCTTTTGCCAATTCGGCAGCGGTCTGGAACTTACCACCACCAACCCCATCGGTGCCGACGATGTCCGTGTCGCAGAAGTGGCACTTGGCCGTTGCCCGATCCTCTTCGCGGCCGGACCACAGGTTACAGCCCGAGAAGCGGAGGAATGTAGCGCGCCTTCCGGCTTGCATCCCCTCCCCTTGCAAGGTCAGAAAAATCTCTTTGACTGAATAGGTCACGGCGCCGCCGCATAGCGAGTCGGGTCCGGCAGCGCTGCCTCGGCGAATCCCTTCGAGCGCAATCTGCACGCGTCGCAGAGGCCGCAATGAGAGCCATCTGGCACCGGATCGTAACAGCTGTGGCTCAGCGAAGCGTTCAACCCAAGTCGGTCAGCTTCGCGTGCGATGTCCGCTTTCGTGAGATTCTGCAGCGGCGCGTGGACGGTGAAGCCGTTTCCCTCGACTCCTGCTTTGGTTGCCCGGTTGGCCAATTGCTGGAAGGCGGCGATGAACTCCGGCCGGCAATCAGGGTAGCCGGAATAGTCCAGCGCGTTCACGCCGATGAAAACATCGCGCGCGCCCGCCGCCTCGGCCCAGCCAAGCGCCAGGCTAAGCAGGATGGTGTTACGCGCCGGAACATAGGTCACCGGAATTCCGGGTGCGACGCCGTGCTTGGGAACGGCAATGTCCGCGGTAAGCGCCGAACCACCGAATCTGGTGAGATCCAAGTTCAGCACGACGTGGCACTGCGCAATTTGCGCGGCGATCGTTCTCGCCGCTTCCAATTCAATTCGGTGGCGTTGGCCATAATCCACGGTGAGGGCTAGCAAGGAGTAACCCTGCTCGCGTGCGAGCCCGGCGCAGACCATCGAATCGAGACCACCGGAGAGGAGCACCACCGCGTTCGCCATGGTGGCGCGCTCTAGTAGCGTGATCGCTCAAAAAGAAGGGCCGCCCAACTTTCGAGGGACGGCCCAGTTATCGAGCCCACGCCCGATAGGGAGGAAAGCGTGCCGATCCGGCACCACTCCTCCCTAGCGCAACATGGTTAAACACTCCCTTAATGAGGCGAACAATCGGCTACACGCCGGGCATCGAGCACATAATGATAGGGTTCTCCCCCAAGGATACCCTGAGTGTCGATCTGAAGTGACCTCGGCGTCAGAACGGACAGCTGGCTCTGACCGAATCCGCCACCGGAGCAGCTATAGCTAACCACGGCGGATTGTCCGTCCGTTCGAATGAGCGAGCGTGTGCAGCTGGCGGAGCGGTGCTCGTAGGCTGCGAGGACAAGAGGATCGGCGATGCACAAACGCACAGGCCGCCCCTGGCCGGTCACTTCCCACAATCCACCAGCTACCCCCGCCAGCAGCGACGGCGCCGCGGCAGCAAGTCCGGCACAAAGCAGCGCGCTACCGCAAGCGCGCAGGACAATCCAGCGAGTCATGGAAGCGCAATTATCACGCGTCCGTTACAAAACGAACTTACCTTTCGCTGATGTCTTCAAGCGCGATCGGGAAGCTCTGCGAGCAGAATTCGCAGTCGACCCGGATCAGCCCATCGGGGCCGGCCATTTCTGCGCGCTCCTCTTCCGGAAAACGGGCGACCACCGACCGAACGTAATCCGGGTTGCAGCGGCAGCCGCGCGACAGCGGAAGGGGCTCGAGCGTTCGAACCTCTGCCTCTTCGTGGAAAAGCCGCCAGGCGATATCGTCGAGCGGCAACGCGGGATCAACGAGTTCTTCCGGCTTCACCGAGCCGGCGAGGATGGCGACGTGCGGCCAGTCGGGATGATCGAGACGCGTGTGAATGCGCTCTCTGCCCTCCTCCCCTTCCGGTAAATGCTGGAACAGCAGCCCGCCTGCCGACCAACCTTCCTCCCTCTTCTCTGCGGCGAGACGAACCACGCTGGGGATCTGCTCCGACTGAGCGAAAAAGCTTTCCGCAGCCTTGGCAAGAGTTTCGCCTTCAAGCGGGACGATCCCCTGGTAACGCTCTTTCATCACCGGGTGATCGAAGGTGATTGCCAGATAGCCCTTGCCGAACAGCGCAAATAGCGACGGGTTCGGGCCTGCGTCCGCGAGCCGCGCGGCGTCGTGGCGAACGTAGCCTCGAAGCTGCCCGCCGAGATAGTCGCAGACCAGCAGATCGATGATCCCGTTCTCTGTCTGTGCCTGGAGGGTGACCTGCCCTTCCCGCTCTTTCAACATCGACCCGAGCAACGCTGTGACCACCAAAGCTTCGGCGAGCAGGCGTTCGATTGCAGGCGGATAATTGTGGCTTGAAAGGATCTGCTCGAGCGCGGGACCTATGCGCACGATTCGGCCGCGCGCGTTGCGTGCCGGAATGGTGACGCCGAGGGCGATGTCGGTCGTGAAGTCTGTTGTGGGCATCGCGGGTAGATAGGAAGCCGCC
>Ga0207698_10001460_pt1 | contig 13749 bp, 13 predicted proteins | sample KBSCornC22_FD_184298 | JGI IMG/M metagenome (GOLD analysis project Ga0207698, IMG submission 184298) | Corn rhizosphere microbial communities from Kellogg Biological Station, Michigan, USA - KBS Corn C2-2 (SPAdes) (version 2) | ecosystem: Host-associated > Plants > Roots > Rhizosphere > Soil ...
CATGCCGCGGAAGCGAACATGCCGCTGCCGGCGGAGCCGGTCCTGTTCACCAAGGCAGCGGGCTGCATCCAGGGGCCGAATGACGATGTTCGGCAGCCACGCGGGTCGACCAAGATGGATTGGGAAGCCGAGCTGGCGATCGTTGTTGGAAGTCGCGCATCCTATGTGGATGAGGATCGAGCGCTCGATCACGTTGCCGGCTTCATGGTCTGCAACGACCTTTCCGAACGCAATTTCCAGCTCGAGCGCGGGGGCACATGGGACAAGGGCAAGGGTTGTGAGACTTTTGGACCCATCGGCCCGTGGCTCGTGACGAACGACGAGCTGGAGGATGTTCAGAACCTGGACATTTGGCTGAACGTCAACGGCCAGCGGATGCAAACCGGCAATACGAGGACCATGATCTTCAGCTGCCGAAAGCTTGTCAGCTATATCAGCCAGTTCATGGTTCTTCTAACCGGCGACATCATCACAACCGGCACACCTCCCGGGGTCGGGATGGGAATGCGGCCGCCGAGATTCCTGAAAGTGGGGGATGTGGTGGAGCTAGGGATCGCGCAACTCGGTACGCAGCGCCACCAAGTCGTCGGGTGGGATGCCCCTCGATGAGCTGAGCACGGCATATCCATTGTCAAACGTAGGCAGCCTCGGCGGAAAGGGCCGCCGACCAATCCGGCCGGTCCGCATCGTCACCCAATCAGCTCATCAATGCGGGCCTGGTCCTCCGTGGCGGATCTGTGCTTTCGCAGAATATCTCTCGGTGAACGGCATCAGTGGCGCGGACGCTGCCGCATCTTCGGGGTCGGCACTCGAATAAGCAGCCGGGCCCATTCCGAAGCGCCGCTCAAAAGCTCGGCGAAACACGTCGGCGCTCTTGAATCCGACCGACAAGCCTACGCTCTCGACCGTATGCTTGGGAGCTCCAAGCCGCTCACGCGCCGCCGTCAATCTTAGAGTTTCGACATATTTGGCAACGGTCGTCCCGAAAGCGGTCTTGAAAAGGCGTGCGAAATGACGCGGACTCATGTTGGAGCGCCGGGCGAGAACCTCGACCGAAAGGTCATCAGCCAAATGGTCCGGCAGCCACGCCGCGAGGCTTGCAAAACGGTCAGTCGCGCGGGTCTGAAAACGTAGCGGCTCGGAGAATTGGCTCTGGCCTCCCGGCCGCTTCAGGTAGACGACCAGCATGCGTGCGATCGCGAGGGCCAGCTCCGGGCCGTAATCATCTTCGACGAGGGCGAGCGCCAAATCCACTCCCGCGGTGACCCCCGCGCTCGAGAAGAACGGCGGATCCTTGACGTAGATCACCTGTCCGTCGAAGGCGACCTTGGGGAAAGAGCGGGCGGCATCGTCGGCATGGCGCCAATGAATCGCGACGCGTCTTCCATCGAGAAGCCCTGTCGCGGCGAGCGCGTAGAGGCCCGTGCAAACCGAAACCATGCGTCGCGTTTTCGGGAATTGGGCGCGCAGCCAATCCGCAACGACCCTGCTGATGTGAGGGTCGCGCAAGCCCTGCCCCCCGGGCGTGACGATCGTGTCGAAACCGCCGGCTTTCGCGAATTCCTCATTCGGCAGCAGAGCGAAGCCCGATTGCGATACGAGCGGCGCCACTGTCTCGGCAACGATGGCCAGCTCATAGAGCGGCTTCTGACTGAGACTGTTCGCCATCGCGAACACCTCATAGGGCCCGGTCAAATTGAGCAGGCTGAGACGGGGAAAGCCGACAAAGGCGATGCGGAGGGGCCGGCCGGCAGCCTCGGGGGTAGCAAGATCTGATGGTTGGGAATGCAGCGCCATAAGTCTAGCGTCCATCGATCGCGGTTTTCATCTGACAACGACAAGCGGGTGCAGGATCGGGGGAGAAAAGTCCACAGGCGCATCGACATGAGAGCAGGGCTGTTAGACAGACGTCCTTTTCGCGGCGGCCGCGCTCCCATTTATCACCGGCTGTAGGACCATTCGCGCTCGCCGGCAGTTCAAGGCGATTGCGCTCAGTCGTGACTAGCAAATGTCAAGCACGACCTTGCCCATGACCGTGCCGCTCTCCACCAGATCATGCGCTTGAGCGATGTCGCAAAGCGGCAAGCGCCGGCCGATCGTGTGGATCAGCGCGCCGCGCTCCAATAGCCCGCTGATTTCGGCGATGTTGGCGAGCCGATCAGCAAGAGGCGTCTCGTACACGAGAAAGAAGTTCAGGCTAATCGAGTTGCGCATCAGCCACAAAGCCGGAATGACGACGTCGGCCGCGCTCACTCCATAGACCACGACCCTGGCATGCTGCTTCAGAAGCTTGGGGTAGGTCCTTGCATTAAAGCTGAGATCGACTTCAATCAGGGCCTCGACCCCGTCCGGTGCAATGGCCTTCAGCGCATCGCCGAGGTCCTCCTCGCGATAGTTGATGATGTGATCGGCGCCCGCCGATCTTGCGTGGGAAGCCTTTGCGGTGCTGCTGACCGTCGCCACGACGCTCGCGCCTCGTGCTTTCGCGAGCTGGATGACATAGCTTCCAACCGATCCCGCACCTCCGCTCACCAGGACCGTCTCCCCAGGCTCGAGACGGGCCAGCCGGATCGCTTGCGACGCGGTCAGAAGCGGGATTCCAAGACAAGCCCCTTCCGCGAAAGTGACACACTCCGGCAACCGGACCGCCTGAGCGGAAGGGAGCACGATATATTCGGCGGCGGTACCGCAAGGGCGCTTCCATTGACCATTGAAGATCCAAACTCGCTCACCGACTCTGTCCTCGAGCCCGGGCCCTGTCCGATCGATCTCGCCGGCCCCATCGCTGTGGGGAATGATCGGCGGGTTGATCAATCCCACACCGAATCCGCCCTTCCGAATCTTCCAATCGGACGGGTTCACGCCCGAAGCATGGACGCGCACCCGCACCTCTCCGGGTCCCGGCTCGGGAGTGGCCAATTCGCCCAGTCTAAGCACCTCGGCCGCTGGACCCTGGACCCGGTAAAAGGCGGCGCGCATGACTGGGTCGGCGTCCGGTCTAGGAGGGCTGCTTGCCGATGTCGTGATCCGGGCTGTGGCTCATCGGTACATTGGTCCGTTGTTGATCGCAAATTCCGCCGGATTTCGAAATATTATTCAATTGCCCTGGTTTCTTTACAATGACTCCGCAGCGACCATTTCAGCCACGCGAGCGTTTGTCGATCAGCCTCCGAATTGCTGCACAGCAGTTGGCGATCGGCGCGACGGTAGGCCTGAATTGGCTCAATGCGCCGGAACGGTGGGCGATCGGCGCTCGAGGATGCGCTCGACGATATCGCTGGTGACCCCTACGGGACTCGAACCCGTGTTTTCGCCGTGAGAGGGCGACGTCCTGGACCGCTAGACGAAGGGGCCATCGCCCCGGACCTGATCCGGGGGAGGCGGCGATATGTGGGCTGACGCTCGGCTAGTCAATCAGTGGAGCTTCAATCGAACGAACGCCATCGTGCCCACCGGATTTCGCCCTCCATATAGCGGCGCCAGAGCCGCGGGCACGAAATTGGCGGCGAACAGTCCGCCCGCGCCCAAGCTCAGGTGACCGGCAATCGGAAAATCGCGCAACGCGCCGAGCGAGACCTTGCCGACTCGAAAGGCAGACCCTTGCTTCTGAAGGCCGAGCAGCTCGCGATTGTCGACCATTTCGCCGCGGCCGAAGATCGTCCAACCGGCATGCTTTAACGAAGCTTCCGCCGCAAAAGCATCGTCGCTGTGATGCTCGATAGTCTTCCGGCCCCACGCCAACATGGCGGCTGCATGCCATCCAGACGCGAGGTCGTCTGCCCAGAGCGCGCTGGCAGACAGACGCTTCTGATCGACGCCCGGCTCGAGCTGCTCGGGATCGGTGAAATGCCCCCAGCTGCCCTGAAGTGAGAGGGTTCGTACCGGATTCCATGATATCCGCATCGACGTGGAATCGAGTGGGCCTGTCTCGATATTCCACCGGTGCTGGTCTGGCTCGCGCGCATTGAAGCGGCTGACCTCGAGCTTGACGCCGCCAATCACTGCTCCGGCCGTGAGAACGCCGAAGCTGATGTGGGTCGAATCGAGCCAGTGATGGCTGATCGGCGCTTCGGGCGAATCCATGATCGATTCGCGGTGCATGAACGCCGGCGGCCCGAACGCCGGCTCCCCGGGAAGGCCACCGTAAATGAAGAGGCTGCTTTCCCGCCCGATATTTTGCGAAACCGAGGCCGATAATTCCATGAACAGGTCGTGCGGATGCTGGCGATCGATCAGCGGCGTGCGTCCATTCGCCGTCTCGCCGATCTGGAGCAGGAGCGGATAACCGCGAGGTCCCATCAATGGATCGGGACTGAGCATGGTCCGCAGCTGCAACATGCCATCGCCGAACGGGCGGCTGGCCATCGCCATCACCATGCCGGAGACGAAAGCCTTGTTTCCGCCGCGCGGGCCCGACTGATGATCATAGACGAGATTGACGATGCCGTGCGCCATCAGCGTCCAGCCGCCCGCCGTCGTCATCGGTCCACTCATCGCGCTCGAGGCATCCGGCTGCCACGCCGTGCCCGAGGATTCCCGCTGCTCAGGGTATGCGCCGAGCGCGGCCTTCATGGTCATGCCCTGCATCCCATGCGCCATGCCTTGCATCGGCGTCGCGCCCACCTGGTCCGTCTGCTGCTGATTCATCGGCATGGTCATCGGAGCCCCGGGCGCGGGCTGCGACGGCATGGTCATCGGAGCGCCCGGCGAGGTCTGGGGCGGCATGGGCATCGTCATCTGGCCGCCGGGCGTCGATTGCGATGGCATCGGCATCGATTCGCCCATCGGCATCTTCATCGACCCGGAAGCCTTCTCGGGCGCCGTCCTATGAACCCTGCGAGCCGCCTTCCGCGTCAGCTTGGCCGTTTTCGCCGGCACTTTCTTGTGAGCGACCTTTTTCGCCGGCTTGGCCTTTCGCGCCGGCATCGTCATGCCCGTCATGTTCATCTGCGCCGCGGCTGGCGCGCCAACCAGCGCCGCAACGACGCCGCTCGCGACGAGTCTGTGGAACCAATGCATCTACGCTTCCCGCGCTATAGGCCGGAGCGACCGACGACCTCATTGGGCGCCGACCATTTACCTCCGCTGAGCAGGCGACAGAGCTTAGTGATGCATCATCCCGCGGGCCATCATCAAATGGTGCGGCTGATGATGCGATCCCATCGTCAGGATCCCGAAGAAGCCGAGGCCGTAGATCTGCGCGCTGTCCGCAGGATCGCTCGAAACCACCGTCACGTCGGCGCCCGTCGCGGTGGGTTTTACATGCATCGTCCACGGCTTGCCGAGGTCCGACTGCGCGAAATGCGACGTCGTCATCCGCTGGATCGATCCAATCACCGGCCCTTCGCCGGTCACGTGAAACACAGCACCATTGGGGAGCTTGCTCTTCGACACGGTCGCTCGCAGCGTCACATTGTCCATGTCGATCAAGTGGCTTCGCAACGCGTCGACGTCGACGGCGGACCAATCTGTTTGTGGATCGGCGAGCAGGATTCGGACCGCCTCGCCAAGTGCCGCATAAGCGGATTGCCCCGCCTCCACAGGAACGGCGCCCGGTTGGGATTGACTGGCCGGCTGCGCGGCGACGTCGTGATTCATCGTCGCGTGATCCATCATCTGTGCCGGGCTGCCCGTCGCGGAAAGCACAAGCATGCCCGTGAGCAGGAGAAACTTGTTCATCTGACCCTCCTTTGAAGGGCCTCATGCTTGCCATCAGACGAAGAAATACGTCATGATATCTATCATGTTAGATTTGAGCGAAGCCATTCGGTCCCTCCCCGGCCGTCGGGCCGAAACAACACCGGGCGTCACTCTCTTCCGCCGCGACGACCGCGTCCGCCAGCTGCACTTGGTCGAAGTGGGATGCGTCCACCTCGTCCGCTATGGCGAAGACGGGTCGGCGGCGGTGATGCAGCGGGCAACGGCCGGCGACATTCTCGCCGAGAGCTCGATCTTCTCCGACCGCTATCACTGCGATGCGTTGGTGGTCGAGGATGCGGTACTTTGGACGTCCGAGATGGCGGATGTCCGCGCCGCCTTTGAGGCGGACAGCCACTTCGCCGAAAGCTTTGCAAAGCATTTGGCCGGCGAAGTCATGCGCATGCGATCGCGAGTCGAGGTTCTGTCACGCAGGACGGTCCAGAATCGTCTCGACGGCTGGTTCGCGCTTAATGGCGGCTCGCTTCCGCGCAAGGGAAGCTGGAGATCGGTCGCCGAGGACATCGGCGTATCGCCCGAAGCCTTCTACCGCGAGCTCCAGCGCCGCCGATCTCAGTCGTCGCGGTCGCGCTCGCTCAAATAGCGCATCAGCTCGGCGAGCGTGGATTCCATCTGGTCCTGCATCTGGCTGACGAGCTCGTTCTCGCGCATCCCGACATGGTCGAGCGGCTTGGAATAGCTGTCGGAGAAGGCCTGCAGATCACCGCGCAGCGGCCTCGGAGGGCTCCCGTTGTGGAGTCCCCCGATTCCGCCCCGACGCTTGCGCGCTATCGCGGAAGCGAAATTGTAATCGCGGCAGCCACAAGATCCGATGTCCCGGTATAGGCGATATCGCGAGCCCGCTGGACGGCACGGTCAATCTGCGGGCGGGCTCCGTTCCAAGCCTCGCTGCTGCATTTCATCATTGAGAATTTGAATAAGACGCTTCCGTCTGGTCCGCCGGTCGCTTCATTGCAAAGATCCCTGACTGCGAAATTAACCCGCCGGTTTAGCGTCTGCTGGCCAGGCGCCGAGGCGAGGTTGAGATCGGCATAGCTCACGTGTCTGACCACGACCTCTTCCCACGGCGGCGAGGTGACCATGATCGGCGCGGTGCGGCCGAACACCGGCGAGCCCATGATAAACAAAGCGCCGGAAGTGACGGCAACCGCTGCGCAGAACGAGATCGCTCTTACGTAATCCATTGTGGGCCCCTTTCCTTGTCCCCGAGTGGACAGGCGGCAAATGCATGCCGCGCGGAAGATGCGCATTAACTTTTCGTTTATCGCGCCGCGGGAGAGCGGACGAAGGGCTTTCCCTTCGACGACTGGTCTGCGCTCATCGACGAGTGCGCAATTTTGAGAGTTTCCGCGACGTGGCTCTTAGCGACCCGCTCGGAGGAGCCGTCTCGCAGACGCGCGATCCAATGGTCGTCTTCGCGAACGAGACGATCGATGAAGGTGTTCCGAACGATTATGGAACGGTGCAACTGAATGAAGTGCTTGCCGCCAAGGCGCTGAAAGAGCGAGTGCATTGTTGCATGCAGGAGCCAGTTTTGCCCCTGCGAGTACACTCGGGCATAATCCCTTTCCGCGACGATCTTGTCGATCGACAGATGGTCCAGCCGTCGAAACTCATCGTGCCAGCGGACCCACAGAGAATGCTCTTCCATGGGTCGGCGAACGAACCGTGTGCACACGAAACTCTTTTCACTTCGGCTGACTACCGCGGAGACCAACCTGCCCAACCCTTGCCACCATCGGTTGAACCAGCCCAGATCCGGCGGGGCGAGCTCGGTCATGAAGTCGAAATCCCCAGTGACCTCAACCGAATGCAATGTATTGGAGCAGTCGACGATCGCGCTCTTCAAAGCGCTGACGGCCTCGGGCTCTGCATGTGGCGTAAACTCAAGGCACAGGATAACGCGCAACCCATCGCAGTCACTTTGATGGATATAAGTCATGCGCTCTCCCCGAGCGGAACAGACCCAGTCCGTAACGCCCGCTTGCGAGCCAAAATGACAATTGACTGAAGCGACACGATAGTTGGCCCCTGCTGCCTAGCCGCTTCACCAGAGTCCCGCTTCGGAGGGGACGAGAAGGGCAATAAAACGCTTGCCTCCCCCAACATTACAATTTTTTAATGTATCTAAGCAACTGAAAAAAATGGGCTTCGTAACGCTGGAGGCGCGGTGGCCTGGTACGGTAGCTGCCAAGGCTCACATCGGACGGGGGAGTTTTCCGCCGCGAGATTCGTGGCGAGCGCTGCGTTAAGAGCAGGCCACCTATCGGGGATGGATTTTATGAGTCGCGCTCGCGCTCGCTCAAATAGCGCATCAGCTCGGCGAGCGTGGATTCCATCTGGTCCTGCATCTGGGTGACGAGCTCGTTCTCGCGCATTCCGACATGGTCGAGCGGCTTGGAATAGCTGTCGGAAAAGGCCTGCAGATCGGCGCGGTCGAACACGCCCTTGGCGACGAGCTTGGCGAGGATCACGAGCAGGCCGTTGGTGTTGGCGATCGTTCCGGCGACCAGCGCCTCGTCGACCATCGACAGCTTCTTGTCGCTGTCGCTCTCTTCCTCCGTCGGCATCATCACGCCAACATGCCCAGCTGTGCGCTCGGCGCAAGCGAAAGGCTCCTACGGCTGCAGGATTCCTTCATTCCGCGGCATTGACGTTCACGGTCATCGTATCCTTCGCGATTCGAACCGTGGCCGGAGCTGCGATCTTCAGCCGGACGCCAGCGCCTTCGATCGTCCCGCCGTGGCTGAAGTCGACGGTCTGCGAGCCGATTACGCCGCCATTCACGCGCGGAAATGCGTCGAGCGTGATCTCGACGCGGTACACGCGCGGCGCCTGGGTCAAGTCGAGCATGTAGGGTCGTTTGTCGGCTCGGACGCTCAGCGGCCCGTAATCCATCGAGAAGGCCTGATTCTGCATCAAGATGACGATATTGTCCTCCGGCTGCGAGGGGAGCCCGGCCCCCTCTCCCTTGAACTCGGGCAATTTGTCACCGGTCTTCGGGAATTCGACAATCAGCCTCACGGGTCCGGTGCGATAGAAGTCCTCACGCGAAGCTTCCTTGCCGTGTTTCGTGCGCCAGTCCTCAGCGTCCTTCAGCAATTGAGCGTAGCCGAAGCGGGCCTTGATGGCATCCGGAGACTCGGCTGTCTCGCCAACCGCTTGAGCGAGGATGGCCTCGAACGAAGCCCCGTGCTGAAGCTCCGCCCGCCACGGTTTGCCGAGCCGAGTCAGGATCCACGCAATCGCGGCGCCCGAGCCGAACGCGCGGGCCCGAAAGCGGCCGTAGCCGGTCTCGCCCGACGGCAGAGACTCCGGCGGTTCCGACATGAACATCTTGAGCTGATCTGACGGAATGCGCGGATCGCGCCCGATCGCTCGGGAAGCGACCTCGCTGCCGACCAGCGCCGCGCTGCCTTCCTTGCGTTCGATATTGAGCTCGGCGTCGCGAACCTCGGTCGAGAGAGCCTGCCGACGCTGGCTTCGAACCCCCAGATAGTCCCTCAGAAGAGGCACCATGCGCGCATCGCCGAGCTTGACCGCCTGGCTGAGGATGCGCCGTTCGACCTCCATCGAGGCGACCAGCCCGGGCCGGGAGACGACATCGGGGTCCAGGCGTTTTTCCACCGCAAGCGCGGTGCTGCTTGCGCCGATGGTTCGGGCGAAAGCCGCGTCCTGAAACTTGTGAAAGGACTCATGGAAGAGGACTTCAAGCGTCAGGTACGTGCTCGGCTCGAGCTTCACGGCCACGGCCGTGATCGGCCCCACGTGATAGTCGGTATCGAAATTGCCGTTGAGACCGGGAAGAGTCGCGCATGTGACGAAGGTTCGGCCGCGAAGAATGGCCGGGAGCCGATCGCCGGCGATCCTCGTGAACGGCACGGGCGCCGCTTCACGCGAAATGAGAATCGCGCCGCCCTCGGGACGATAGATGAGGATCGCCGGCGCGGGGATGTGAAAACCGGGCCAGACTTGTGAGGTGACCGGCGCGATGCGCACCGCTTGCGAAGCGGCATCGAGCAGTTGCGGGTCCAAACGTGAGCCGCACGTCTCTCGCACAGCCGGCAACGGAGCGGTGGCGAGCGGCGTGTTTGCGGACTGCATGGAGGACAGCGCCGATGCTTCGGATGAGAATGCCGCCGCGGTCATGGTGAGAACGCAACAATGGCCAATCAGGCGCGCGAAATGGTTCGGCAAAGCCCGTCTCCTGTACGTTGGACTGTGGTGGTGAGGTGGAGGCCGGCCCGAAGGCCCGCGCTCGCTTAGGGTGCCTGAGAAAGCCTGCTCTCGAGCCGCTGGTTTCGCCGAGTTGCGATCGCGTTCGCCCGCGTGCCCGCAGCCGAGGTCCTCATCGCCGCGGCCGCGGTTTCGAGCGTCGCTGCCTGTTGCTGCGCCTGCTCGCGTGCCTCCGGTGTTTCGCCGCCGTCGGTAGCTCGCGCGCGGAGTGCGCGCGCCTGCGCCTCCACCGCAGAGGCCTGTTCGTCCACGATCGCAGCCTGCTGATCCATCTGCGCCGCCGCATCGAAGCTCGTCCGTGCATCTCGAAGGTGCGACGATCGTTGCACGGGCCACACCCGAATGGCGGTGGAGGTCAGCCGATCCTCATTGCGCGGATCCGCGGACGGTACGTGACGAAGCGCCGCGGGCGCGGGTGCATTGGGCCGAACCCCCAAGCGCCGGGGCGTTGAGGAGACGGCACGGCCGCCCACGAATGCAAGCATTGCGATCGACACGAGGGCGAGGGCCGCCGCTGCTGCCGTGACGAGCTTGCCACGCGCCTGGAACGACCTAGTCGAACCTGGGCCTCTCAGCAGTGAGCCGACGCGGTGCGACAAGCGGCTGGGCCGCGCGGCCATCGCCAGCGCGGGCAGCGTGGACCGGCTGATGCGCCGACCCTGAAGGACGAGCGTTTGCGCATAATCTGCAGCGCCGATCTGCCGCGCCGCAGCCATGTCCGCGGCCTCCTCCATCTGCTGTTCCAGCGCACGCACGACCAGCCAGGCGAGCGGATTGAACCAGAAGAGCGCGACGACCATTCGCGCGACGACCAGCGTGGCCCAATCGCGATTGCGGATGTGCGCGAGCTCATGGGCAATGATCGCGGGGGCCGAAGCCGCGTCGACCAATGATCGCTCGTCGACAAGGATCGCCGGCCGGAACAAACCCCAGCTCAGCGGATAAGGGATGTGGCTGGATGCGAGCAGCCTTGCGGGAACCACGGGGGCGGACCGCGCCAGAATCTCGTGCCAGACGCCATGCGTCACCTCGCGCGCCTTGTTCGTCCAAAGCGCCAGCAGGCCAATGCCGCTAACGAAGTGAAGGACCAAGAGGGCGACGCCAATTCCATAAACCACCGGCATGGAGATCGGAGCGGCGGTGCTGGGCGAGCCCCCGGAAGTGGCCTCCGCCGCTCCGCGCGCGGAATGCCCGATCGCGGGAACGGCCGCGGGAAGCGCGGGCACGATTAGCTGCACTGCCGGGAGGATCCACCCGAGCAGCGGAAGCAGCAGCAGGCAAAGCACGCCGATTTTCAAGACAAGGACTCGGTCCGTCGGCGCGCGGCCCTTGCAAGCCCTGGCAAGCAGAAGCGCGGCAGCACTGACGGCCGACGATTTCCACGCGAGCGCAATCAGGAAGGACGCAGTCACGAGCGGGCCCTTGTCTGATCGATGGCGCGCTGAAGAGCATCGAGCTCATCCTCGCTGGCGCGGTCGGCCATGCTCAAGAGCGCCGTGGCGGCACGGACGGCCGACCCGCCGAACAACCTGCTGATCAACGTACGAAGCGCCGAGTCCCGAATCTCGCCGGGCTTCTCCGCCAACCGGTAAACATGGGCGTGGGTGTCAAATTGCCGCTCGACGATTCCTCGGCGTTCGAGCCGCCCGAGCAACGTCCTCACGGTCGAATAGCTCGGCGCTTCGTCCATCGCCGCCTGGACGTCCGACACTGTTCCGTGGGTCAGGCCCGAAAGGACCTCGAGCACTTCACGCTCTCGACGAGGAAGATTTTCCAGGACCATCGCCGCCTCCGTTACCTTTGTAACATCTGTTACATTTGTAACAGAGTCAAGCACTCCCTTTTTGCCGTTCGAGAAAGAGCGCGACGGATCCCCATTCGATCATTTTTTCGCTCAGCGGCCGCGTGTTGGCTGCGCTGGACGACGGGAGGTCGATGAGCGCGACGTCCATGGGCGGTTCGCCGATGAGCCTGCGCCCAACGGCCGCGGCTGTCTTGCCGTTGAACGCGATCGCCCGGAGGTCGGGAAAATCATGCAGGAGGTGCTCGATCCGGTTGTGCTCGGCCTCGCGAATCGCCTGGTCGAGGCTTCCGCGCCGGCTCGCCGAAGCGATCACGTCCCATAGGCCGATCCGCCGATCGGCAAGCCGCTCGAGACGCTTCTCGTAAGCGAGCGGCTGAAGCTCCTCGCCGATCGCAGCGCCGAGCAGTCGCCAGAATTGGTTGGACGGATGCGCATAATAGCGCCGCGCCGCGAGCGAGGCGTCGCCGGGCAGGCTGCCGAGGATGAACAGCCGAGCGTCGCTTCGAGCGATCGGCGGAAGCCCGAATTTGACGCCCACGAATTAACCCCTACAGCCCTTGCGGAGTGAAGCCGACGGATCTCCGCGTCGCCCTGTTTTCGGGCAATTACAATTATGTGCGCGACGGAGCCAACCAGGCGCTCAACCGGCTCGTCGATTATCTGCTGCGCCAGGGCGTCAAGGTCCGGGTCTATTCGCCGATGGTCAAAGAACCCGCATTCCCGGCGACCGGCGACGTCGTCAGCATCCCGGCCATTCCGATCCCGGGCCGCTCGGAATACCGGATGCCGCTTGCGCTATCGCGCCGAGCGCGGCGGGATCTTGCCGAGTTCAACCCCAATGTCGTGCATGTTTCGAGCCCCGATATCGTCGGCCATCGCGCAGTCACCTGGGCCCGGCGCAGGCGGATCGCCTGCGTCGCGTCGGTCCATACGCGGTTCGACACTTATCTCGCTTATTATCATCTGCAGGCGCTGGAGCCGCTGGCGCGCGACATCATGCGCCGCTTCTATCACCGCTGCGAAGTGGTGATGGCGCCGGCGGAATCCACCGCTGTGATCCTTCGCGTGCAGCGGATGAACCGCGACATTGCCATCTGGACGCGCGGCGTCGACCGCGAGCAGTTCAACCCCGAACGCCGCGATATGGAGTGGCGGCGCGCGCAAGGAATCGACGACGACGAGATGGTGATTGCCTTCCTCGGCAGGGTTGTGATGGAAAAAGGCCTCGACGTCTTTGCCGACGCGATTCACGCCTTCGCCGAACGCGGGCTCAGGCATCGCGTGCTGGTGATCGGCGAGGGACCCGCGCGGCCGTGGTTCGAGCAGCAGCTCCCCGACGCCATTTTTACTGGCGAGCTGACCGGCGACGATCTCGCCCGGGCCCTCGCCAGCGCCGACCTGTTCCTCAACCCCTCGATCACCGAGGCATTCGGCAATGTCACGCTCGAGGCGATGGCTTGTGGACTGCCGGTGATCGCGGCGGAGGCAACCGGCGCAACCAACCTCGTTCGGAATGCCGTCACCGGAACGCTCGTCGACGGCACCGAACCGGGTGAGTTCGCCGACGCGCTGGAGGCCTACGCGCTCGATCCGGAATTGCGCCGCCGCCAGGGCGAGGCCGCCCTCGCCATCGCCAGGACGATGGACTGGGATTCGATCAACGCGGCGGTCATCCGAGTCTACATGCACGCGATCCACAAGCGTGAGCGGCTCGCCAGGATGATTGGGCGGTAACGGGCGCTACTTAATCCGTTCGATCCGCTGTGCGGCTTCGTCGAGCACTGCGGCGATTTCATGCAGCAGATCCTCATTGAATCCGTCGCGGCTGACGCGGTGGCTGAGCGCCGTCATCAAATTCTTGACCGCTCGGCCGATCGCCGGACCAGTATCGGAGGGGCGCGGCTTCAAGTCTTCCAGACGGTCGAGCAAAGCCTCGACTTCCGAGCCGCGTTCGGACAGATATTTTCGCCCCTCGTCGGTCGCTTCGAACG
>Ga0207698_10001464_pt1 | contig 13732 bp, 19 predicted proteins | sample KBSCornC22_FD_184298 | JGI IMG/M metagenome (GOLD analysis project Ga0207698, IMG submission 184298) | Corn rhizosphere microbial communities from Kellogg Biological Station, Michigan, USA - KBS Corn C2-2 (SPAdes) (version 2) | ecosystem: Host-associated > Plants > Roots > Rhizosphere > Soil ...
GATCGTGTTCGTGCATGCTCCGCCGATCGCGCCGCCGACCAAAGCGGAACGGATGAAAAGCGACACGGACAAGATCGAATGTCGCGCCGAGAATCCACTCGGGACCCGGCTCGGGCGACACCAGGTCTGCCTGACGAAGGACCAGTGGTGGGCCTACGAACAGGAAGCAAGGCAAAGGGTGCAGGAGTGGGGGCGGCTCGGCTCCTCCAATCACTGAGCGGCGGACCGGGTCTTGCGAGCCGACGCTGCGGCCGATCGGAACAATTTCGGATCGAAAGTGGGACTGCGCGGACGCCTAAGTCGCTCGACTTTATTAACATTTCCTAGTAGAATGGGCGCCGCAAGCGAGGTGAACCATGTCCAAGACATCCCTAATCGCCGCTGCGTTGTTCGTGATCCCTGCGCCCGCTGTCGCGCAGATCGTCTTCGTGGATGCTCCGCCGATCGCTCCGCCCACGAAAATGGACAAGTCGAAGAGCGACACCGAAAAGATCGAATGCCGCGCCGAGAACACGCTCGGGAGCCGCCTCGGCCGGCACCAGGTCTGCCTGACCAAGGAGCAATGGTGGGCCTACGAGCAGGAAGACAAGCAACGGGTCCAGCAGTGGCAGATCATCGGTTACAGGAGCAATCACTGATCGCCGGATTGCCGCCGATCCGCCGGTGATCGCACCGCCGTAAACCTGCCTTAGGCTCGGGCGCTCTCTCTAGAAGTCGGATTCGGCGAGAAACCGCGCGCCGACGCTGCCCGGCATCGACCAGCGCACCTGCGCCTTAATGTGGCCCATGCGGGGAATCGCGATCTGAAGCCGTTCGCCGATGTGGAAGTCGCCGTCCGCTTCGATGCGGCAGCCTTCGTCGGAGAAGTTGCTGAGCTTCACCGGTTCCTTGCGCCCGTCGGTACGCTGGACGACGGCCTCGATTTCGACCGGATGGCGATCCTTGCGCCGCGCCCACGCTTGCGTACGCTGCATTACAGTTGCTCCCACTCGGCACCGGTGCCGTTGTCGCAGGGGGGCTGTAAACGAACGTTTAATTTTTGGACGGCGAAACTGATTTAAGGCTCGCGGTGCGGCCGATTTCAAGCGCTTCCGCGGTATTTGCCGCACCGAGCTTCTGAAGCATTCGCGCACGGTGCATCTCCACGGTCCTCGGACTGAGGCCGAGGTCCCGTGCAATGAGCTTGTTCGAGGCGCCGGACAGCAGCCGCTCGAGGACATCGCTCTCGCGCGCCGACAGGGCTGCGACTCGGTCTCGGGCCTGCCACTCGGCGGCCCGCGCTTCCAGCGATGCAACGAATTCGCTGCCGATCCTCTCCAGCCGGTCGAGCAGCTCGTCTGGATCGAACGGCTTTTCGATGAAGTCGATCGCGCCCGCCTTGATGCTTCGGACGGCCGTTTCGATCTCGCCGGCGCCCGTGACCATCACGACCGCGAAGCGGTCGAGCTCGACTCCATCTTGCTCGATCAGGTCCAGCCCGCTGTCGCCGCCGAGATTGAGGTCGAGCAGCAGAATCCCCGGTCCGAGCTCGCGGGCACGGGCGCTGAACTCGCTTGCCGAGCCGAACGCGCCGACCTCCCATGCCGCCGATTCCAGAAGCATGACGAGCGAGCGGCGGAAGCCCTCGTCGTCGTCGACCACATAGGCTCGGCGAGTGTCACCGGCGGCTCGCGAAGGGGCGTTCATTTCGCCGCCTCGCGCGGCTTGCGTAGAACTACTGTAAGTAGCGACCCGATATCGCCCGGACGGGTGAAATCGCCGAAACGCTCCTCGCCGAACGAAGGGAGGAAGACGTGAATCAGGCTGCGCTCAAGACACTCGACGATGGCTTCGGAGGTGCGCGATCCGCTGCGGCGAACGCGAACGTCATCCTGCCGTTCGCACGGCAGGGTGGGCCGAACAGCCCCACCGGCGACAAGGTGCGTCTGATCTGCAACCTGCGCCGGAAGCGCCAGGAGATCCTGCCCGGCAAGCTGCTCGGCGATCCGACCTGGGACATCCTCCTGCAGCTTTATGCGACCCACCTCGATGGAGGGCAGATCAGCGTCTCCCGCCTGACTCGAAGCGCGCGTCTCGCGCTGACGACGGTGTTGCGCCGGATCGCAGCGCTCGAAGAGCGCGGGCTGGTGACTCGTACCGACGACCCCTTCGACGGCCGCCGCGCCTACGTCGCGCTTTCGTTCGCGGGCGCCGAGGCGATGGATCGCTGCTTCAGCACCGCGGGCGACCGCGCGCTGTTCCTCTAGAAATCGAGCACGGACATGGTTCCCACCGGATCCGATTACTGGCTGCGGCGGTTCGAGACCGCGATAGTCAACGCCGCCGACGCGCCCGGCGAGCGCTCTCGCAGCGCGTATCTCGAGCTCGCGGAGCACTACCGGTCGATGCACGCGTTCGTCGTCAAGCGGACGAACGCGACGCCGATCCACAGCGGCATCCTCAGGAACGATCAGCCGCTCATCAGCTGGGCGGCCTGAGTGACGCGAGCTCCAAGAGCAGTTTACGTGATCGACGACGACCGGGAAGTGCTGGCCTCCATCGCCTTCCTGCTCCCGACGCTCGGCTATGAATGCGTGGCATTCGGCGATCCCGAGGAGTTCCTCGGCGAGTGCGCCGGGCTTGCGCCGGGATGCGTCCTCACCGACCTTCGAATGCCGGTCATCGACGGCTTCGCGCTCGCGTCGAGGATCCGCGACGGCGGCCTTGGCTGGCCGGTCGTGATGATGACGAGCGACACCGACTCCGACGTGGAGCGTCGCGCGGCCGAGCATCGTGTCTCCGCCGTGCTGCACAAGCCGGTCGATGCGGAGGTCCTGGCCGACGCGCTCGACCGAGCGTTCACCGGCTTCGACGCCTGACATCAGCCGGCCCTCGGCACTCGGAGGAAGAAGGACGCTCCGCCGTCGCCATTGTTTTCGGCCCAGATGCGGCCGCCATGGGCTTCGACGATCATCCGGCTGATCGAGAGGCCGAGCCCCAACCCGCCGTGGGACGAGCCGATCCCGGGCGCGAACAGCCTGGCGAGACGATCTTCCGGGATCCCACCGGAGCGGTCGCGAACCTCGACCGCTGACCACCCATCCTCGGCCCGCGCGGCGACCAGCAGCTGCGGTGGCGATCCGTCGGCTGCCTGGCAGGCGTTGCGGAACAGGTTCATGAGCACCTGCTCGATCTGAACGGCATTGACCTCGAGCGAGTCCGCATCGGCCTCGATTCGCGTGCGAACCACGGCGTTTTCGCATGGGCCGGTGGCGCGAAGCGGTTCGTACACCCGCTCGACCAGCGCCTTCAGCGACACGCGCTCACGCGATTGGCTGACGTTCCCCACGAGGTCGCGCGCGTGGCGGATGATTTCGCCGGTGCGCCGGATCTGCGCTTCCGACTGGGCGAGACCCGAAACGATCGGCTCATGCTGATCGCTTCCGAGGCGCTCGACCATCCTCTTGCAGGCGGCGATGTAATTGGTCGCCGCCGCAAGCGGCTGGTTGAGCTCGTGGGCAAGGGTGGAGGCGATCGCCCCGACGGCACTCTGCGTGTGCGCCTGTTGAAGCTCCGCCTGCAGGCGAAGCGCACGCTCCTGCGAGCTTTTGAGGTGCGCCGCGAACACCAGCATCGCAGCCCCGGTCACGAGGAAGACTCCGAGGTTCGCGAGGACGTCCAGCGAATCGATCGAAGTGTGGGCCGGAAGGATGAAACCCAGGGTTCCGGCAACGAGGCTGAGCGCCATCGCGAAGATTCCCGGCCCCACTCCGTAGCGGCCGGCAGCAATCACGATCGTCGCCATGAAGATGAGAAGCGGCGAACGGCCGGCCATCCACGGGTCGAGTCCGAACCGCACCAGGTACGCAATGATGACGAAAACAGCCGCCGAAATGTAAGGGTATTCTTTATCTTTCAACGGCTCCTGTTCGCCTCCCGGGCGTCATGCGAGGCGGGAAGCTCAGCGAGCGGCGCCGGTGGCCAGCCGCAGCGATTGTCATTGTCCGGCGCAGATTCATCGCGCTCCCCACAACGTGGGTGATCCGAGCTCACTATTCAAAGACCCGCTGCTGACAGAAGTCAAATAAGCCGATCAGGCTCGGCGGGTCAGGCCGCGATGTCGTAGGGCTGGATCTCGCCCGAGAGATAGAGGTTGCGCGCCTTGGTCCGCGACAGCTTGCCCGAGCTTGTGCGCGGGAGGGTGCGGGGCGGGACCAGCTCGACCACCGGCGTAATCCCGGTGATCGCGCGGACCCGCTCGCGGATCTCGTCGCGAAGGCGGCCTCGCTCCTCATTGTCGGAAATGCGGCAATGGACCAGCACGGCCGGAGTTTCCTCGCCCGAGGGGCCGGTGATCGCGAAGGCGGCAATGTCGCCCGACTTGAAGCCAGGCAGCTGCTCGACCGCCCACTCGATGTCCTGCGGCCAGTGATTGCGGCCGTTGATGATGATCATGTCCTTGGCGCGGCCGACGATGAACACATAGCCGTGCGACATGTAGCCCATGTCGCCGGTGTCGAGCCAACCGTCTTCGCTGAGCACGGCCCTGGTCGATGCCTCGTCGCGGAAATAGCTGTGCATCACGCTGGTGCCGCGGACGAACAGCTGGCCGATGCCGCGGTCGGGAAGCACTTCGCCCGAAGCATCGCGCGCCTCGACCTCGATGCCGGTCACGGGGCGGCCGCAATTGACCACGGCGCGGAAGCGCTTCGGCTGTCCCGGCTCGGCGGCGGCGCAGCCCGATAGCTCGTTCTCCTCGACCAGCTCGAGCCGGATGCCCTCTCCCGGGGGCATCAGCGAAACCGCGAGCGTCGCCTCGGCAAGGCCGTAGCTTGGGCAGAAAGCTTTCGCCTCGAACCCTGCGGCCGCGAAGCAGTCGACGAACGCCTGCATGACGTCCGGGCGGATCATGTCGGCGCCATTGCCCGCGATGCGCCAGCGGGACAGGTCGAAGCGGTCCTCGGCGCGCGTCTGCGAGCTCATCCGGCGCGAGCAGATGTCGTAGCCGAAGGTCGGCGAATAGCTGACCGTCGTGCCCGGGTTGCGGGTGATCATGTCGAGCCAGGCGAGCGGACGGCGGGCGAAATCCTCGGTCTTCATGTAATCGGCCGAGAATTGCTGCGACATCGGCGACAGCAGGCAGCCGACCAGGCCCATGTCGTGGTACCACGGCAGCCACGAGACGCAGCGGTCGCTCTCCTGCACCTTGAGGCCGACGCCGTGGGCGTGGAGGTTGTCGAGGAGCGCGCGGTGGGTGACCGCGACGCCGTGCGGAAACCGGGTCGAGCCGCTCGAATATTGAAGATAGGCGATGTCGTCGGGGTCCGCGGCCGGCAGCTCGCCGGGTGTCGCGTCGACCTGTGCGAACGACTGCCAGTCGCGCGGTGTGACTCCGGCGCGGTCGGCGGCGGCGGTGCAATATTCGGTCAGCTCGACCGGGAACAGGAACAGGACCGGGTCGCTGCTCTTCAGCTGGATCGAGAGCTGCTCGACATAAGCGTCGCGCCCGCCGAAGCTGGTCGGGAGCGGAAGCGGAACCGGCCACGCGCCGGCATAGACCGCGCCGAAGAAGCAGGCGGCGAAATCGGGGCCCGTCTCGGCAACCAGCGCGACCCGCTGGCCGGGCTTGATTCCGAGCGCGACGAAACGGTGGGCGCAGGCGAGCGAATCCTCGCGCAGCTCCGAATAGGGATAAGCCCGCTCGAGCGTCCCGCGGGCGTCGTGGAAGTTGAGTCCGCGCCGTCCCTTCGCCGCATAGTCGAGCGCTTCGCCGAGCGTTGTGAAGTCGGCGATGCGGCGCGGCAGCGTGTCGAGGGTCGGCGTCGCCCCCGGCGGGGCCAGCCCGTTCTTCACAGAGGCGTTGCGTTCGAGCACGCCGTCCCTTCCTTTTCGATCCATCTCAAGCGCGCGGCATGACCGCCGCGGGCGAGTTCCTGTTGGCGAGCGAGTGTGGCACAAAAACGGCGCAATGGCACCTCCAAGGGGCTTACGGCAGCGGCCTCCGCTCGATTCGAACCGGCTCGAAGAGCTCGCGCTGCGCTATGTCGCGCGGTTCGCGACGAGCCGGGCGAAGCTTCGCGCCTATCTGTCGCGGAAGGTCCGCGAGCGGGGATGGAGCGGGGCCACTGAACCGGACCTTGACGCGCTTGCCGAGCGCATCTGCGCCCTCGGCTATGTCGACGACGCGGCCTACGCGCTGGCCAAGGCGCAGGCGCTGGCCGGGCGAGGCTACGGCAAGCGGCGGCTCAACCAGAAGCTCCAGGTCGACGGGATCGCCGAGGAGGACGCCGCCGCGGCGCTCGACCATGCCGATGCCGAGGCGGTCGAGTCCGCGTTGCGCTTCGCTCGGCGGCGGAGACTCGGGCCGTTCGGGGCCGGAAGCAGCGACCCAATGCACCGCGAGAAGGCGATCGCGGCGATGATTCGCGCCGGTCACCCGTTCGGCCTGGCGCGGAGCATCGCCGCCCTCGCGCCCGGCGCGGAGATCGACGTCGACGCCCTCCGAGAGCGGGCTCCGCGCAATTCCTAACCCAAGTCAGCAAGAGCCACTAACTAAAGATAATGGAACGAAAGTCGGTTTGCCGACACAGCATGAAATGTTAATACCGCCACATGGTAAGCGCGTCAGTCGGTCTCGCCGGGGAAGAGGTACGGCCCATCGTGGTGTCAAAGGATGATCCGCCGGAGGAGGCGGAACTGCCACCGGTGACGGGGCGGGTGAAATGGTTCGATGCGACGCGCGGGTTCGGTTTCCTGGTCAGCGACGAAGTCGACGGCGACGTGCTCCTGCACTTCAGCGTGCTTCGGGAGCACGGGCGCCGGAGCGTGCCCGAAGGCGCGCTGATCGAGTGCGTGCCGGTCCGGCTCGAGCGCGGGCTCCAGGCCAAGCGAATCATTTCGATCGACGTGAGCTCGGCCTTGCCCCAGCAGCCGCGCTCGTCCATTCCGTCCGGAGAGCGGGCTGACCGCAAGGCGCTGGCGGATGCCGCCGGCGAGTTCGAGCCGGTGGAGGTCAAATGGTTCAACCGCGTTCGCGGCTATGGTTTCGTCAAGCGCCCGGACGAGCTGGGCGGCGAGGACGTGTTCGTGCACATGGAGACGGTGCGCAGCGCGCATTTGCCGGAGCTCCAGCCGGGGCAGAAGCTGGAAGCGCGGATCGCGCCCAGCGGCAAGGGCCTGACCGCCGTCGAGCTTCGCGGCTTCGACGCATTGGAGGACTGACCCTCGCCTTCGTCGCATTCGGCGCGTGCGGCCCGCAGGCGCCGGCGCAAAATACCCAGGTCGAGCAAGGCGTACCACAGTCGGGATTGCAACAAGTGCCGCTGACGATCCATTCCTCGACTGGCGTGCACCGCTTCACCGTGCAGGTTGCAGCGACCGAGGAGCAGCAGGAAAGGGGCCTCATGTTCTACCGGTCGCTCGGGCCGGACCAGGGCATGATCTTCCCCTACAACCCGCCGCAGGAAGTATCGTTCTGGATGGAGAACACGCTGATCCCGCTCGACATCATCTTCATCCGGCCCGACGGGACGATCGCCCGGATCACCAATGCCAAGCCGCTGGACCGGACGCCGCTCCCCTCGGGCGCGACGATCGGCGCGGTGCTCGAGATCCGCGGCGGCCGGGCGGCGGAGCTCGGCATCCGCGAGGGCGACAAGGTCGACTGGGAAACGAGCGCGTCGGCGGACCGAGGCGCCTAACCCGCGAGTTTGCGAGGCAGGTCGGCACGCGGCCGCTTCGTCGCTTGCGCTCCCCGCTCCAACACGGCAGAGGCACGCACCCATGGGTTTCTGGTCGAAAACATTCACCTGGTGGAACGGCGCGACGTTCGGCACGGCGCTGTGGACCCGGCGCTTCGGCGCGGAAGTCGGCAAGGATGAGGCGGGGAACGTCTATTACCACGACCCCAAGCGGCCGTGGCGCCGCTGGGTCATCTACAATGGCAGCAACGACGGCAGCCGAGTGCCGCCCGACTGGCAGCTGTGGCTTCGCGGGACAATCGATGACCTGCCCGAAAAGGCGCTTCCGCCGGTGCGCAAGTTCCAGCAGAAGCCGACCCCGAACCTGACCGGCACGATGGAGGCCTTCCGCCCCGACGGAGCGCTCGGCTCGGGCCGAATCCGCCCCGCCTCGACCGGCGATTACGAGCCGTGGATCCCCGAATAAACGTGACGAGGATCGCCGCACCGCTGCTGGTCGCTCTTGCGCTCGCTGCGTGCGGCCGCGGCGCGCAACAACAGAACCAGGCCGCGCCCGCCGGCGGATCGAACGTGCCCGTGACGGCCAACGGCGAGGGCGGCGTCACCCCGATGGCGCAGCGGGTGGCGGTTCTCGGAATCCTCAACAAGCGCAACGGAATCGTCCAGAATGTCACGCTCCGGCCGGGCCAGTCGGTGCGCTGGAAGGACGTGATCGTGCGCCTGCGCGCGTGCGAGACCACCGCGCCGTGGGAGCCGGAGAAGCTGACCGGCGCCTTCGTCCAGGTCGACGTCCACCAGCCGGACAAGAGCTGGAAGCGAATGTTCTCGGGCTGGCTTTACAAGGAATCGCCGTCGCTCAACGTGGTCGAGCATCCGGTCTACGACGTCTGGCCCAAGAGCTGCGCGATGACGTACCCGCCCGGTCCGCCAGCGCCCCCGGCGCCGGCAAGCTCGAGCAACGCGTCGAGCGCGCCGAAGTCGGCCGCATCGCCCAAGCCCGGCGCAGCACCTGCGGCAACGCCGCCGAGCGCGGCGGATAGCAACGCGACGTAAGTCTCGCGCGGGACGCTGATCGCGCCGAGCGAGGCGAGATGCTCGGTCATGAACTGGCAGTCGAGAAGCGAGAAATGGCCGACCTTGAGGCGCGCCACGAGCCAGGCGAGCGCGACCTTCGACGCGTCGGTGCGGCGGCTGAACATGCTTTCGCCGAAGAAGGCGCGGCCGAGCTTCACGCCGTACAAGCCGCCGGCCAGCTCGCTGCCCTCCCACACCTCGATCGAGTGGGCGTGCCCTGACGCGTGAAGCGCGAGCATGGCGCGCTCGAGCTCGGCGTTGATCCAAGTCTCCTTGCGGTCGGCGCAGGCGGCGATCACGCCGGCGAAGTCGCGGTCGCGAGTCACGGCGAACCTTCCCGAACGAAGCGTGCGACGGAGCGACCGCGAGAGGTGGAAGCCGTCGAGCGGAATGATCGCCCGATTGCGCGGCTCGACCCAGAACAGCTCGTCGGCGTTGCGGCTGTCGGCCATCGGGAAGATGCCGGTGGCGTAGCCCTGCAGGAGCAGGCGGGGGTCCAGCCGAGTCACCGAGCGAGCCTATCCTTCCCCGACGCGGCGAGGGAGGCCTTTCAGAGGATTTCCCGGACCTTGTCCTGCGGGCGGCAGAGGCGGACTCCGTTGGGCGTCTCGACGATCGGGCGCTCGATCAGGATCGGGTGCTCGACCATCGCGTCGAGGATCTGGTCGTCGGTTACGTCCGGCCGCCTGAGGCCGAGCTCTTCGGCAAGCGGCTCCTTGGCGCGGAGCCCGTCGCGCGGGCGGATGCCGGCGCGGGCGTACAAGCGCTTCAATTCGTCGCGCGAGGGGGGCGTCTTGAGATATTCCTGGACCCACACGTCGCAGCCTGAATCGCGCAGGATTTCGAGCGTTTTTCGCGACGTTCCGCACATCGGGTTGTGGTAAATCGTTGCCTTCATTGCGATCCACTCTTTCGCTTTTGGGATCAGTGACTTGGCTGCGGTCGTTGCGCAAGCGGAAAAGCGCCGGTAGCCGGTCTTTGTCGCGGTTGCGGAACGATGAGCCGCAATCGTCGTTCCTGCGCTTGTGACATGCACCGCCTCGCGGCGGTCGAAACCGCGTGCGGCGCATGTTCCGGCAGCTCAACACAATGGGAGAAAAGAGCGATGCGTAAATCCATGATAGCCCTGGCGCTTGCAGGCACTGCCGCGCTTGGCGCGTGCACCGCGAATCCGCGGACCAATGCAGACATCGCAACGGGCGCGGCGGTCGGCGCGGCCGGCGGTGCGGTCGTCGGTGCGGTGGCGCCCGGGATCAGCACGATCACCGGCGCGGCGGTTGGCGCGGCGATCGGCGGCCTTGCCGGCGCGGTCTGGGCCGACAACAACAACGACGGCTATGTCGACGGCTATGTCTACAACGGCCAGTATTACACGGGTGCCCCGCAGGGCTATGACCCGACGACGCATGCGGTCGTGACCGGCGCCCTCGGCGGCGCGGCCCTCGGCGCGGTCGCCGGCGCGGTCCTCCCCGGCGTCAGCGTTCCGATGGGCGCGGTGATCGGCGCTGCGGTCGGCGGTCTCGCGGGCGCGGTGTGGGCCGACCGCAACAACGACGGCGTAGTGGACGGATACGTCTACAACGGGCAATATTATGCCGGTGGTCCGTCGGCTGCTCCGGCCCCGGCTCCGGCCCCGGTTTACACGGCGCCGACCCGGAGTGGCGAACGCGGCTAAAAACGCGAGCCAGATATCGGAGAACAGGTGAAAATTGTGCGTAACTGGTGCACCGGCCCTCGGCCGGTGCACTCTTTTCGAAAGTACGGACGGACTGCCGGCGCGCTGATGCTGGGCGCGGCGGCGTTGCTTGCGCCCATGCCCGCCTCAGCGCAGTCGGCGGCCCCGACTCCCGCGGTGCCCGCTGTCGCGCCGTCGCCGGTCGGGCAGTCGGTCGCCGACTTCTACAGGGCGCGCAAGGATGCCCCGCTGTGGCTCGCGCCGCAGGCCGGCGACGCGCCCCAGCAGCTGATTTCGCTGCTCAGCACCGCGAACATCGACGGGCTCAATCCGCAGAAATACCAGCCGGCCGAGCTCGAGACCCTGCTCCAGGCCGCGCTCGCCAAGCACAAGCGCAAGGACGTCCAGCGCGCCGACCTGGCGCTGTCGAACGCCTTTGTCGCTTACGTCGAGGACCTCCACCAGGACCCGGGCGTCGGGATCACCTACGTCGATCCGCAGCTTCGGCCGAAGCCGCCGTCGCCGCTCGCGACCCTGCTCGACGCCGCGGCCGCGCCGTCGCTGACGGACTATGTCCAGAACTTCGGCTGGATGCACCCGTTCTACGGCGAGCTTCGCAAGGCGCTCGCCGAGCACAAGTACAGCGACGACGACAAGCGCCAGGCGCTCGAGGTCAACCTCGAGCGCGCGCGTGCGCTTCCGTCCGGCAAGCAGCGCTACGTGCTGGTCAACGCCGCACAGCAGCGGCTGTTCATGTACGAGGACGGCAAGGCGGTCGATTCGATGGTCGTGGTCGTCGGTCAGACCAAATGGCCGACGCCGATGCTGACGGCCTACATCCGCTACGCCGCACTCAACCCTTACTGGTACGTGCCGCCCGACCTCGCGTGGGAGGACGTCGGGCAGTGGGTCAAGAAATACGGCTTCGGCTATTTCCAGCGCATGGGCTACGAGCAGGTGTCCGACTGGACCCGCGACGCGCAGGTGCTCGACGCGACCAAGATCGACTGGGACGCGGTCAAGGACGCCAAGGAGGAGGTCCTGCTCCGCCAGAACCCCGGGCCGGAAAACTTCATGGGGCGTATCAAGTTCATGTTCCCCAACCAGTTCGGCGTCTATCTGCACGACAATCCGCGGCGGAACCTGTTCAAGGAATCGGTCCGCTATTTCAGCGGCGGCTGCGTGCGGCTGGAGGACGCGTGGCGGCTGAGCCGCTGGCTGTTCCACCGCGAGCTGACCTGGGAGGGTCATGGCACCGAGGAGCCGGTGCCGCTGGAGCAGCCGGTGCCGGTCTATATCACCTATCTGACCGCGGTGCCGGACGGGCAGTCGATCGCTTATTACGACGACGCCTACGGCCGCGACAAAGCGATGCTGGCCAAGATCGACGCGAGCAGCGGCACCGCCACGGGCACGATCGCCAGCGCGAAGCGCTAGCGCCGGCGCCAGTTGGGAAAATAGGTGATCTCCTGCGCGACGGGGCGGCCGCTCGGGTCGCGCGCGGGCGAGAAGCGGACGAAGCGCTCGGTCAGCTGACACACGAGATTGTCGACCGATGAATCGCCGCTCGATCGCGCGATTCGGCAGTTGGACACGCTGCCGTCGGGGCCGACGAGGATGCGCACGCCGACGAGCCCACTCGGGATCCCCGTCGCGGCGAGCTGTCGATATTCGGAATTGGGGATGTTGCTGACCAGCCGCGCCGGCGTGAAGCGCGAATAGTCGCCATTGCCGCCCCCGCCGCTGCCGTTGCCCGCGCCGCCCGCGCCGGTGCCGCTACCTGACGCGGCGGCGCCCGAGGTCGACGCGCTGCCGGTTCCCGCGACTTTCGCCGCAGGAAGCGGGGACTGAACCGGGAGCGGCGTCGGCGGAGCGACGATCGGAGAGGCCTCGGCCTTCTTGGCCGGCGCTCCGGCGGGCTTCTTCATCTGCGGCTCCGGCCGCTGTTGCGGTGGCGGAGGCGGGGGAGGCGGCGGCTGCTCGAGGTTGAAGGTTTTCAGGCGCTCGACCGCTTCGTTCACGACGCGGACGTTGAGGCCCGACAGGATGACGAAGGCGAGCGCCGCGTGAACCGCGACGACCGCGGCAACGGCCTTGGCCCGGTCGGGCCCGCGCGAAGTTGCCTGATAGCTGGACATGGATGGGTCCGTCTTTCGCCGGACCAACGCACCGGCGCGCTTACGGTTCGGGCATGATGGTCCTGCGCGCGAGCGTGATCGCGCCGGCGACGCAGGCGGCGAACAAGGCGGCTTCGAGCGCGGCGGTGACGGCCTGCGTGAGCGGGCCGAAGCCGCTCTCGCCAAAGGCGGCAGAGATGCCGTCGAGGTTCAGCCGCGAGCCCGGGAAATGGGCTTCGAGCAAGGCGAGGCTTCCGCCCATCAGGTGCCCGCCGGCGATGGCGATGAGGGCGCCGGCGGCAGCCCCAGCGACGATTGCGGCGATGACCGAGCGCCGGATCCGGCCCGCTCCCGTCCAGACGGCGAGGCCCGTCGCCGCGCCGAGGACGAGACCTTCGCCCGCGCCGGTGATGTTGCCGGGCGAGCGGCCGAACAGGATGGCGAAGCCGTCGAGGCCGAGAAGCTTGACCACCGCGCCGACGATCAATCCCCCGGCCGCCCCGCCGAGGATTGCCCATGCGCTGGGGCGGCGCAGCGCGATCGCTGCGGCGATGCCTGAGGCTACCCCGGCTGCCCCGATCAGCGCCACGGCGGTGATCACCGCGAGCAGCACGAGGAGCGCGGAAATGGCGCCGGAGCCCGCGTCGGAGGCGGCGGCGAAGCCGTAGAACAATCCGCCGATCACGCCCGCCGCGCCGCCGCCGAGAGTCCCTGCCGCGGCGAGCAGAAGCAGCTCGCGCGAGCGATGCGCGCCGCGCGGCGCGGGTGCGGCAGCGGCGTCGGTGTCGACCGGTGCGATGAAGCGATAGCCGTGCTTGGGCACCGTCTCGATGAAGCGCGGCTTCGACGCGTCGTCGCCGAGCTGCCTGCGCAAGGTTCGGATGCACTGGGTGAGCGCTTCGTCGGTCACCGGAATGCCGCGCCACACCTCGTCCATGAAGCGGTCCTTGGCGATCAGGCGGCCCTGCTCGCTGACGAGCAAGACGAGCGCGTCGAAATAGCGGCTTGCAAGCTCGACCGGGCGGCCGCCGTCGCTGAGGCTGCGCTCGGCCGTGTCGAGACAGAAGCGGTCGAAGCGGAAGCTGGCGGGAGTCACGATTTCAGGAAGACCTCAGGACTTGCTCATGCCGCTCACCGGCCGACGAGCGATGATTGAAGCCGCAATCGAGTTCGGAGGCAAGAATGAC
>Ga0207698_10001467_pt1 | contig 13725 bp, 13 predicted proteins | sample KBSCornC22_FD_184298 | JGI IMG/M metagenome (GOLD analysis project Ga0207698, IMG submission 184298) | Corn rhizosphere microbial communities from Kellogg Biological Station, Michigan, USA - KBS Corn C2-2 (SPAdes) (version 2) | ecosystem: Host-associated > Plants > Roots > Rhizosphere > Soil ...
AACAACGATCCGCGTCAGGTGATCGATTATCAGCGTTATGGCCGCGATTATTATCTCGGCCTGACCTACAAATTCTGAAGCTAAGCCCCCCTGCGGCGCGGCTTCGGCCGCGCCGCTTTTCCGCCAAGTCGAGTGACCGGGTAGGCCCATGGCGCAGGATCCACGCCCAGCAATCGTGATCGCCGGCGGCGGCACCGCCGGCTGGATGGTCGCGGCTGCGCTTGGCCGCTTCCTGTCCAAAACGCATCGTCTGCGGCTGATCGAATCCGAGGAGATCGGAACGATCGGCGTGGGCGAGGCGACCATCCCCCAGATCCGTCTGTTCAAGGATGCGCTGGGGCTGGACGAGGATGCGCTGATCCGTGCAACCGACGGCACGTTCAAGCTCGGCATCGAATTCGTCGGCTGGCGCGATCCCGATCATCGCTACATGCACGCCTTCGGCCCCGTCGGACGCGACGTCGGGCTGATCGCCTTCCAGCATTATTGGCTGCGCGCCCGCAAATCGGGCCTCGCCAAGTCGCTCGACCATTATTCGCTGAACGAGCTTGCCGCGCGGCGGGGCAGGATGCGTCGGGGTGCGCCGATCACCGCGCGCAACATTCCCGATCTGCCTTACGCCTACCATTTCGATGCGAGCCTGTTCGCGCGATTGCTGCGCAACATGGCCGAAGCGCAGGGGGTGGAACGGAGCGAGGGCCGCATTCTCGGCGTCGAACTGAACGAGCAGGGCGACGTCGCCGCGCTCGCGCTCGATCGCGACCGGCGGGTCGGCGGCGACATCTTCGTCGATTGCACCGGCTTTCGGGGCCTGCTGATCGAGCAGACGCTGCAGACGGGTTTTGAGGATTGGTCGCACTGGCTGCCCTGCGATCGCGCGCTGGCGGTGCCCTCGGCGTCGAATGGACCGATCCTGCCTTACACCCAGGCAATTGCACGCTCGGCCGGCTGGCAATGGCGCATCCCGCTCCAGCACCGCACCGGCAACGGCCTGGTCTATTGCAGCGCCTTCATGGACGAGGAAACGGCCGCGGAGACGCTGCTCGCCAATATCGACGCGGCGCCGCTCGCGGATCCGCGGCCGTTGCGCTTCAAGGGGGGGCGGCGGCGTCAGGCATGGAACCGCAACGTCATCGCGATCGGCTTGTCGAGCGGCTTCCTCGAACCGCTCGAATCGACCAGCATCCACCTGATCCAGTCCGCGATCTCGCGCCTGCTGCAATTGCTGCCCGGCCGGACGGTCAGCGAGGCCGACCGGCGCGAATATAATCGCCAAAGTGATTTCGAGATGGAGCGGATCCGCGACTTCCTGATCCTCCATTATGCGCTCAACAATCGGCCCGAGCCCTTCTGGCGAGCGTGCCGCGATATGGCGCTTCCCGACACATTGCGCGCCAAGATGGAGCTGTTCGCGGCCAATGGCCGCATCGTGCGCGAGCATGACGAATTGTTCACCGAGGTCGGCTGGCTGCAGGTGATGTTCGGGCAGGGGATGACGCCGCGGGGCCATCATCCGCTCGCCGACGAGATCGAGGCGGATGAACTGGCCGATTATATGCGCGTGATCGAGGCGCTCTATGCGCGCGAGGCGGAAGCGATGCCGGACCATGCGGACTTCATCGCGCGCCATTGTGCCGCGCCGGCTCCGGCGAATGCGGCATGATGAGGACATTCCTCACCCCCGTCATGCCGGACTTGGTCCGGCATCCATCGGGACACGAGGCTCAGTCTTCCATCAGGAGGACTTCGTGTGCCTCCCAGTGGACCCCGGAACAAGTCCGGGGTGACGCTGGGATTGGGGGGCGGTCGGGACCGCTATCCGGAACGATCCGGATGATCCTTTCAGCCTTGGTCGCTGCAACAATGCTCGCCGCCCCAGCCCCCGCAGCGACCTATCGCGGCCGGCTGCCGCAGGACGAAATCATCTATTTCCTGCTGCCGGACCGCTTCGAGAATGGCGATCCCGCCAACGATCGCGGCGGACTGACGGGCGATCGCCTCCACACCGGCTATGACCCGACCGATGCCGGCTTCTACCATGGCGGCGACATCAAGGGCCTGGCGGCAAGGCTCGACTATATCCAGGGGCTCGGCGCCACCGCAATCTGGGTCGGGCCGATCTTCAGGAACAAACCCGTCCAGGGTCCGCCGGGTCAGGAAAGCGCCGGCTATCACGGCTATTGGATCACCGACTTCACGCATGTCGACCCGCATCTGGGCAGCGACGCCGACTTCAAGGCCCTGGTCGATGCGGCGCACCGGCGCGGGCTGAAGGTCTATATGGACATCGTGGTGAACCACACCGCGGACGTGATCCAGTATCGCGATTGTCCGGCGAGCGGTTGCTCCTATCGGTCGCGTGCGGACTATCCCTATCGGCGCCGCGGCGGGACGAACGGCGCACCGATCAATGCCGGCTTCCAGGGCGATCAGATCCAGACCGACGCCAACTTCGCGCGTCTGACCGATCCGAATTACGCCTATCAGGTGTACGTTCCGGAGACGGAGCGGCACGTGAAAGTGCCGGCCTGGCTCAACGATCCCGTTTATTACCACAATCGCGGCAATTCGAGCTTTGCGGGCGAAAGCTCGACCATGGGCGACTTCATGGGGCTCGACGACCTCATGACCGAACATCCCCGCGTGGTCCGCGGCTTCATCGACATTTTCGGCGGCTGGATCGACCGGTTCGGGATCGACGGGTTCCGGATCGATACCGAGCGCCACGTCAATCCCGAATTCTGGCGCGCCTTCGTGCCGGCGATGATGGCGCGCGCCAAGGCGCGCGGCATCCCGCATTTCACCATCTTCGGCGAGGTGTCGTCGCCGGTGATCGATGTGGCGCAGCAGGCCGAGCATACGCGCACCGACGGCATGCCGCTCGTGCTCGATTTCTCCTTCCGGGCGGCGGTGCTGCAGGCGCTCGCCGGACCGGGTGGAAGCGACGGACTGGAGACCTTGTTCAAGGGCGACGTCCTCTATCAGGGCGGCGCGCCCGCGACGCTCGCCATGCCTACGTTCGTCAGCAATCACGACCTCGGCCGTTTTGCTTATTTCGTGCGCAAGGCGCTGCCCCAGGCGAGCGACGCAGAGGTGCTTCAGCGCCTGATCCTGGCGCATGCCATGCTGTTCGGCCTGCGCGGCGTGCCGACCATCTATTCGGGCGACGAGCAGGGTTTCGTGGGCCTCGGCGAGGATCGGGGCGCGCGCGAGGACATGTTTGCGAGCAAGGTCGCGGCCTATAATGGCGTGAAGCTGGTGGGGACGGATGCAACGACCGCGCAATCGAGCTTCCACCCTGAGCATCCGCTTTATCGCGCCATTGCCGGTCTGAGCGCGCTGCGCCGCGATCATGCGGCGCTTCGGCGTGGGCGCCAGTTGGTCCGCGTCGCGAGTGACAGGCCGGGCCTGTTCGCGGCGTCGCGCTTCGACCCGGTCGACGGCCATGAGCTTCTGGTCGCCTTCAACAGCTCGACCGACGCGATCCATGCGAATGTTGAGGTCGATCCGCGCTCGCGCCGCTTCCGCTCGCTCGCCGGCGCCTGCCCGCCCAGTGCGGCCGCGCCCGGCAGCGTCACGCTCGAAATCCCGCCGCTTGGTTTCCTCTTTTGCGAGGCGGATTCGCCCCGATGAACGACCTTCAGTCCGATATGCGTCCGCTTTCCCGCCAGGATCGGGATTGGTGGCGCGGCGCCAGTATCTATCAGATCTATCCCCGCAGCTTCGCGGACTCGAACGGGGACGGCATCGGCGATCTGCCCGGCATCACCGCGCATCTCGATCATGTCGCAAGCCTGGGCGTGGATGCGATCTGGCTGTCGCCCTTCTTCACCTCGCCCATGGCCGATTTCGGCTATGACGTGTCCGATTATCGCGACGTCGATCCGATCTTCGGCACGCTCGCCGATTTCGACGCGCTGGTCGCGCGTGCGCATGCGCTCGGGCTGCGCGTGATCATCGACCAGGTCTATTCGCACACGTCGGACCAGCATCCCTGGTTCGCCGAAAGCCGGTCGAGCTGGAATAATGAAAAGGCGGACTGGTACGTCTGGGCCGATCCCAAGCCCGACGGCAGCCCGCCGAGCAATTGGCAATCGGTGTTCGGCGGCCCGGCCTGGACCTGGGATGCGCGCCGCCGCCAATATTATCTGCACAATTTCCTCTCGGCGCAGCCGCAGCTCAATGGCCACCTGCCGGCGGTGCAGGACGCCTTGCTCGACGTCGCGCGTTTCTGGCTCGACCGTGGTGTCGACGGTTTTCGGCTGGATGCGATCAATTTCGCGATGCATGACCCCTCGCTGCGCGACAATCCGCCCAAGAGCGACAATAGCCTGCGCACGCGCCCGTTCGACTATCAGCAAAGGCTCTACAATCAGAGCCATCCCGATATCGTCGGCTTCATCGAACGCATCCGCGCCTTGCTCGATTCCTACGGTGGCCGCTTCACCGTGGCGGAGGTCGGCGGCGACGACAGCGACCGCGAGATGAAGCTGTTCACCAGCGGCGACCGGCGCCTCAGCAGCGCCTACAGCTTCGACTTCCTCTACGCGCAGGAGCTGACGCCGGCCCTGGTCAGCAATGCGCTCGCCTGCTGGCCCGACGCGCCAGGGCTGGGCTGGCCGAGCTGGGCATTCGAAAACCATGACGCACCCCGCGCCATATCGCGCTGGAGCGCGCCGGGCCATGAACGCGCCTTCGCCGCGATCAAGATGCTGCTGCTCGTCTGCTTGCGCGGCAACATCTTCCTCTATCAGGGCGAGGAACTGGGCCTGCCCCAGGTCGAGCTCGCCTTCGACGATCTGCAGGATCCGGAGGCGATCACCAATTGGCCGATGACCTTGTCGCGCGATGGCGCGCGCACGCCGATGCCGTGGCGCGCCGATGCGCCGTCACTGGGCTTTTCGGAGGCCCGACCGTGGCTTCCCGTCGGGGCAACGCATGCCCCGCTCGCAGTCGACCGGCAGGAGACTGATCCCTCCTCGCCGCTGGCATTGACGCGCCGCCTGCTCGCGCTCAGGAACGGCAGCGACGTGCTGCGCCTCGGCGACCTCGGCGTGATCCATGCCGATGACCGCCTGCTGGCGTTCGAACGGCATCACGAGGGCCGCACCTTGCTCTGCTGCTTCAACCTGTCACCCGAGCCCGCATCCTGGTCGGCGCCTTATCCACGGCGGCTGATCGAGAGCGTCGGGCCGGTCGAGGGCGACCGGCTCGGCGCTTATGCGGGCTATGTCGCCGAGAAGGAGGGATGAGCGACGCTCCCCCGGCACGCCGGCCCCGGCTCGGCTTCCGGGCTTTGTGGAATCTGTCCTTCGGCTTCTTCGGCATCCAGGTCGGCTTCGCGCTGCAAAATGCCAATGTCAGCCGCATCTTCCAGACGCTCGGCGCGTCGGTGGACGAACTGCCGATCCTGTGGATCGCGGGACCTGCGACCGGGCTGATCGTCCAGCCGATCATCGGCCATCTGAGTGACCGCACCTGGGGCCGGCTGGGTCGGCGCCGGCCCTATTTCCTGCTGGGCGCCTGCCTGTGCACGCTCGCCCTGATCCTGTTCCCCAGTGCTTCGGCCCTGTGGGTTGCTGCCGCGTTGATGTGGACGCTCGACGCATCGATCAACATCTCGATGGAGCCATTCCGCGCTTTCGTCGGCGACATGGTCGACGCATCGCAACGCACCGCCGGCTATGCCTTCCAGACGGTGTTCATCGGCACGGGGGCTGTCGCCGCATCCGCCGCGCCTGCTTTGCTCGCCAAAGCCGGTGTGCCGAACACGGCGCAGCCCGGGCAGATCCCGCCCTCGGTCGCCTGGGCATTCTATGCGGGTGCGGCAGCTTTGCTGCTGACGGTCTTGTGGACCGTCGTCACCACGCGCGAATATCCGCCCGAGGAAATGGCGCGCTTCGATGCGCCCGCGCCAATGCCGGAACTGGCAGTGGCGGCGCCGATCGGCCTCGACCTTGTCTGGGTGGCCGTGGGCATGGTGGTGCTGCTCGCAATCCCAGCCCTGGGCCTCGACAAGCCGCTTTACGTGCTCGGCGCCGGGCTGGCGGGCTTCGGCCTGGCGCGGCTCGTCAATCGCGCGATGGTGCGCGGCGGACGCGGCGACACGATGCTCAATCATCTGTTGAGCGATCTTCGTGCCATGCCGCCGCTGATGCGCCGGCTCGCGCAGATCCAGTTCCTGTGCTGGTCCGCGCTCTTCATCCTGTGGATCTACGCGACGCCGGTCGTGGCGCATCTCGCCTTCGGCGCGGCCGGCCCCACGAGCTCGGCCTATCAGGACGGCGCCGACTGGGTTGATCTGATGTTCGCGGCTTATAATGGCATGGCCGCGCTCTATGCCTTCCTGATGCCGCTGATCGTCCGGCGGATTGGCGAGGCGCGGATGCACGCGCTGAACCTGTTGGCCGGTGCCGCCGCCTATCTCGCAATTCCCTTGCTCCACGATCCGCACCTGCTGCTGATCGCGATGATCGGTATCGGCATGGCCTGGGCGTCGATCCTGACCATCCCCTACGCCCTGCTCGCGGGCGCGCTGCCGACGCGCAAGCTCGGCGTCTATATGGGCATCTTCAACATCTTCATCGTCGTGCCCCAGCTAGTCGTATCATCCTGCATGGGCTCGATCGCGCGGCTCTTCTTTCCGCACGCAACCGAAATCGTGTTCGTGATCGGAGCGGCGCTGCTCGCCGCGGGTGCCGGCCTGTCACTGAGCTTGCGCCGTCTCCAGCCCTGAGGACCTGGACCGGTGTCGGCTCAGCCCTCGATAATGGCGGCCAAAGCCTCGATCTCGATCAGGAAAGCCGGATCGGCCAGCCCCACCACGCGCGGCATCTTGACCGCGGGCGGTGGCCCCCGGTCGGCCCAGAAGCTTATCCAGGCGCCGAAGGCGGGGCGCAGGTCGAGATCGCCGACGATATAGATGGACAGGCTGACCAAATCTTCAGGCCGGGCGCCGCCCGCTTCGAGCACCATCGCGACGTTGGCGAGCGCCTGTGCGGTTTGCGCGGCAAGGTCATCTTCGCCGACGATCCCGCCGTCCGCATCCACGCCATTCTGACCGCCGACCAGGATTTGAAGGGCCAAAGTCGGTAGCCTGATGCCCTGCGAGTAAGCCGGATTGTGGTGCATCCCTGCGGGCGAAAGCCGTTCGATCGCCGCCATTCTTCGCTCCCTTTCAGAATTCCTGAGCAGGGCGAGACGCGACCGAAAACGCGCTGGCAACGCACCATCTGGTTCGTTGCCGCCGCCGAACAGGCCGCGCTACCCGACCCGTCGTGACCCACCGCCGCGCCATCGCCGCAGTCGAGATGCCGTCGGACCTCGCCCATAGGGATGAGGCGGTCACGGTTCCTTTCCCTGCCCGAAGGACTGGCCAGTGAAGATCATCGCCTATGACAATTTCAAGCCGGGCGTGACGCTCGACGATCTGAGGCCTTATCTGCGCGACGAGGTATCGAACGTCTGGCGCCTGTGGAAGGCAGGCATCGTCCGCGAAAATTATGCGCGCGCCGATGTCGGCGGCGTCATCATCGTCTTTGAGCTGGACAGCGTCGATGCGGCGCGGCGCTATGTCGACGATTTCCCTTTGTCGAAGGCCGGGCTGCTGGAATGGCATTTCCTGGCTTGCGACGTGCCGCTACCACTCGAATTCCTGTTCGACCCGACGATCGACCTCGCCAAGCCGTGGGATCGGACGACCGCGTCATGATCCGCAACAAGGCGGGTATCGAGATCCCGACCAGTCTGGAAGAATGGTGCGATCCGCGCCGCATGGCGCTGATCGTCTATGACATGCAGGTCGGGATCTGCCGGCAGGTCAAGGGATCGGGCGCGATCATCGAGCGCGTCGGCACGGTACTGGAGGCGGCTCGCACGGCCGGAATGCGGGTCGCTTTCACGCGCCATCTGTCGCTGCCGCGCCGGTGGATGGGCGCGACGCAGCTGCGCACCGCAATGGCCTGGCAGCGGCGCAACGATGCGGACGCGGTCGAGCCCTGGTTCCTGCCCGATGCGGAGGCGACGCGGATCGTGCCCGAACTGGCACCGCTGGGCGACGAAGCGGTGTTCGACAAGGTCACCATGTCGGCGTTCGATTCGACCGCGCTTGGCCTCGCGCTCCACGATTGCGGCCTCAACGCGGTCGCGCTGGCCGGCATCGCGATGGAGATCGGGATCGAGCCGACCGTCCGGCAGGCGACCGACCATGGCTTCGCTGCCGTGCTGATCGAGGATGCATGCGGCTACGGAGATCGCGAGGCGCGCGATCGCTCGGCCGCGACCTTGGGCTTCCTCGGCGAGGCGATCATCACCGATGTCGCCGGCTTCTGCGGAGCGCTTGGGCGCGCGGCATGATCTTATGCGCGCGCCTCGTCAGCGGTCCGGAACCGGACGCCGAAGGCGGGTCCATTCTCGCAGCCCCAATCGTACAGGGCCTGTAGCGTGCTCGCGAGCGCGCGGCCGCGCATGGTCGCGATATAGCGGTCCTTGCCGTCCTCGCCTTGTTCGGTCGCGATGAAGCCGATCTCGATCAGATCGGCGAGCCGCTGCGTGAGCATCTTGTCCGACAGCGATGGGATCGCACGCCGCAGATCGGAATAGCGCATCGGCGCCTCCTTGATCCGCGCGAGGATCACCGTCTTCCACTTGCCGCCCAGCGCGTCGAGCGCGAACTCGACCGGACACCCATAGAGCCTGCCAGCTTGCGTCATGCGCGCATGATAGCCGCGCCTTCGGGGCAGGCGAAAGCCCGCTTTGATCGGGAGTGCTAGCGGTTCGGCTCGTCCGACACGCCCACATGGTCGCGATAGACCATCTCCCAGCCGCGCCAGCCATTGTAGAGCAGCAACAGAGTCACCAGGGCCGAAAGGACCAGCCCCGTCGGCATTACGAAGCCCGGACCCTTGTCGAGCCGCTGCCACAGGCTGGCGAGCTCGATCACCACGACGGTCACATTGCCGATCATATGGTGCCAGGCGGCGTTGAGCTGCCGGATGCGCCGGTCGCCGAGGAAATCGGTCAGCCCAGCGAGGGCGGCGAGCGCCGCCATGGCGAGCCCGGCGACCAGGAGCCATTGGCTCATCGTCGCCCAAAAGACCTCAGCTTTCTGGCTGTAGACGATGTCGGTGACGAGCGTTCCCACGAAGAAGGCGATCGGGAAGGGGATCAGCATCGGATGGATCGGATGTCCTGCGATCTGAGCCGTGGAATGGGGATTGCCGTTCATCGCACGCACTCCGTTGCGAATGGCATGGCGAGAACCCTGCCGCATTGCCTCGGTTCCGCACCCCGCGGATCGCCTTCTGTCTGTCCTCCGCCCGAGCTTGCCGCCGTCGCTTTTCGGTAGCCGGGCTATATCGGTTCATGTACACGAATCTTTCATGAATACGAAAGAGAGCTGATGGAGCCATTACTGCTGCTGCCCGGGCTTCTCTGCGACCAGCGCGTCTTTGCGGCGCAGCTGATCGCCTTTCGTCAAGCCCGGAGCTTCGCCGGCTATGGCTTAGCCGACAACCTGCCGGACATGGCGCGAATTGTCCTCGCCCAGGCGCCTGCACGCTTTGCTCTGCTCGGCCATTCGATGGGCGCGCGCGTCGCGCTCGAGATCATGCGTGTCGCGCCGGAGCGGGTTACGCGCCTCGCGCTCGTCAGCACCGGCACGCATCTTCCGCGGGAAGGCGAGGCGGAGAAGCGCCACGCGCTACGCGACCTCGGCCGCAGCGACGGCATGGACGCACTGGTGGCGGCTTGGCTGCCGCCCATGTTCGCCGCCGCGCACGTGGAGGACGAAGCACTCGTCTCGCCCCTGCGCCAAATGTGCGTCGAGGCCGGGCTTGCGGTGTTCGAAGCGCAGATTTCGGCTTTGCTGCGCCGGCCGGAGGTGGAGAGCCTGCTGCCGGATATCCGATGCCCGGCCTTGATCGCGGTCGGACGCGAGGATCGCTGGAGCCCGCCCGAGCAGCATGAAGTGATCGCCGCGCACCTGCCGCATGCCCGCTCCGTCGTGATCGAAGGGGCCGGGCACATGCTGCCCGCCGAGGCGCCCGATGAACTCAACGCCGAAATCGCGCGCTGGCTGGATCAGCCGGCGCGCCAATGAGCCTGATCAGGAGAGGATCGATGACCGGACAAAGCCTTCAACAGCTGCTCGACGGCAGCGGCGACGTGGTCGGGCTGCTGCGCAATCAGCAGACCGGCCCCAACGTCTATCCCGGCGTGCCCGCCGAATATTCCAACTGGCGCGCGGAGCAGATGGCTTGGCAGAAGAGCGCCGTCCTGTTCAACCAGTCCTACCATATGGTCGATCTCGAAGTGTCGGGGCCGGATGCCTTCGCGATGCTCAATCATCTCGGCATCAACAGCTTCAGCGGCTTCGTGCCGGATCGCGCCAAGCAGTTCGTGCCGGTCACGCCGGACGGCTATGTGATCGGGGATGTGATCCTCTTCTATCTGGAGGAGAACAGGTTCAACCTGGTCGGGCGCGCGCCCGTCATCGAATGGGTCGAATATCATGCGGCGACAGGCGACTGGAATGTCGCGGTGTTGCGCGACGAACGCACCGCGGTCCGCCCCGACCCGCAGAACCGCCGCTCCTATCGCTTCCAGATCCAGGGCCCCAACGCCATGAAGGTGATGGAGAAGGTTTTGGGCCACACGCCTCCCGAGCTCAAATTCTTCCACATGACCCGCCTGGCCATCTCCGGCCGCGAGGTGCGCGCGCTGCGGCATGGGATGGCCGGCCAGCCGGGCTTCGAATTGTTCGGCCCCTGGGCCGATGGCGAGATCGTGCGCCAGGCGCTGATCGAGGCGGGCCGGGAGTTCGACCTCGCCTTGGTCGGCGGCCGGGCTTATTCGTCGAACACGCTGGAATCGGGCTGGATCCCCTCGCCGCTGCCGGCAATCTATACGGGCGAGGCGCTGCGCCCCTATCGCGAATGGCTCTGCGCCAACAGCTATGCGGGCAAGGCGTCGATCGGCGGATCCTACGTTCCGGAGTCGATCGAGGGCTATTACCTGACACCGTGGGACCTGGGTTATGGTCCGTTCGTGAAATTCGACCATGACTTCATCGGCCGTGCCGCGCTTGAGGCGGAGGCGGCCGGGCCGCATCGCAAGAAGGTCACGCTCCAGCTCGACACCGAAGATGTGGTGCGCGCGATGAGCTCGATGCTGCAGCAGGGCGATCGCGCCAAGTTCATCGACTTCCCGTCGGCGGTGTACGCCATGCACCCTTATGACCAGGTGCTTTCCGACGGCAGGCTGGTCGGGCTTTCGACCTGGATCGGCTATAGCGCGGGCGAGGGCGCGATGCTCACGCTGGCGATGATGGATCCGGACCATGCCGAGCCGGGCCAGACCGTGTCGCTGCTGTGGGGCGAGCCTGATGGCGGCACCCGCAAACCCACGGTCGAGCCGCATGTGCAGACCGAGATCAAGGCGGTTGTCAGCCCCGCACCTTTCTCGAAGGTGGCGCGCGACGATTATGCAGCGGGCTGGCGGACGGCCAAGTCCTGATTTCGTTGAAGCGCAGGCCTTATCCGGCCTCGAGCAGGGTCGCGGTGCGACGCAGCAATTCGCCCGCGCGGCGATCAAGGGCGGGATCGAAACGGACAGTCGGGATCGCGACACTGAAGGCGCCGATCACATCGCCGTCGATCCTGACGGCGCAGCCCACGCCCTGAATCCCCGGCGTATGTTCCTCGCGCGTGTGGGCGATGCCGGTTTGTCTGATCTCCGCGATTTCCGCCCGCAAGCCCGCCGCGCTCGTAATCGTCATGACCGTGAATGCCTCACGCCGCGTCTCCGCGAGATAACGTTCGAACTCCTCCTCCGGCAGGGCGGCCAGGATCGCCTTGCCTGCCGACAAGGCATGAAGCGGCGCGCTGGTGCCGACCTGGACCGCGTAGCGCAGTGCTTTCTCGCTGGTCTCCGTCACCAGCGCTTTGACGCTCCACTCCTCACGGACGAAGAAAGAAGCGGTCTCGTCAAGCTGCGCGCGCAGCACCCGAACCAGCGGCGCCACACGCTCCGCCAGCGAGAAAGCGGGATCACGCATCTGCAGCCGCTCTAGCCCGGGGCCCGGCAAATAGCGGCGGCCATCGCGGGCGAGATAGCCGCGTTCGACCAGGGTGCCGAGCAAATAGGACAGGCTGCTCACGGGGATGAGGAGCGCGGCGGCAATCTCTTGCGCGACCACGGGCTGGCCGCGCGCGACGACATATTCGATGATATCGAGCGTCCGCATGGCCGACTTGACGGTGGTGGAGCCTGTGTCGGTCATGCCGCTCTATAGCGTGGGCGCAGGCGGCGCTGCTACCGCTACGATTTGATCGGCCCGCGACTATTGGGGGCCGGCGCCCTCCTGCTCCTTGGACCGGACGCCGAGTCCGGCCAGCATCTCTTTCGCCTCGGCGAAGAACGCCCCGATGTCGTCCGCGGCAGAAGGGATTGCGCGGCGCAGGCAGATGAAGCCGTGGATCAGGCCCTCGGCCTCGATCAGGCGGACGGGCACGCCTTCCCCGCGTGCCTTTTCGGCATAAGCGCGGCCATGATCGCGCAGGGGATCGAGGCTCGCCGTCTGGATCAGCAGCGGGACGCCCGGCGCGGCCGCGCCGATCATGCAATTATAGCGCGGATCGTCGGCGACGGCGGCATAGCCCCGATCGAACCATGCCATCGCTTCGGCGGTCAGCATATAATCGTCGCCGAAGCTGCGGTAGGACGGCCAGTCGCTGCCGCAGCCGAAGAAGGGATAGATCGCCCACTGGGCGATCACCGGGACCGCGGCGGGCCGGTCGGCGAGCTGACGCGCGGCCACCACCGCCAGATTTCCGCCCGCACTGTCGCCGCAGGTGACGATGCCCGTCACGCGGAAGTCGAGCGGGCTCGCCGCTGCCCAGCGCGCCGCGGCTTCCGCATCCTCGACCGCGGCGGGAAAGGGATGTTCGGGCGCGAGCCGATAGTCGACCGCGAGCACCGGCAGATCGGTCTGGTCGGCAAGGTAAGTGCAGAAGGGCTCGTGCGTGTCGAGATCGCCCACCATGAAGCCGCCGCCATGGTAGAAGAGGATGATCGGGCTTTCATCGCGTAGCGCGCGGCGGTCGTACAGGCGCGCGCCGATGCGGCGGTCGCCCGTCTCGATCAGGACATCCTCGACGCGCGCGATCGGCGTGGGCTCGGCATCGGCCACCACGCGCATCCGGGCGAGCATCGCGCGCGCCTCATCGATCGGAAGATGGTTGAGCGCGGGCTGGCCGCTCTGCCGGCCGAAGTCCAGGAAGGCCGCGACATCGGGCCGCACGAAAACCTGGCTCATTGCCCGAGCCCCAGCGTACCCGCCGGCATGATCAGCACCGGCTTGACCACCAGGCCCCTTTCCGAGGCCTCGAATGCCGTCTCGATCGCCGTGAAGGGATAGGTCCGCACGAGTTTATCGAGCGGGAGCTGGCCGGCGCGATAATGATCGATCAGCCGCGGGATGAATTGCTGAGGGTCGATGCCGCCTTCGACCACGCCGACGATGCTGCGGCCGACGCTCATGATCGCCGACAGGTCGAGCGATATGGGCGAGTTCGGCGGGTAGGCGCCCACCAGCGCCAGCTTGCCCCGCGCGGCGAGCAGCGGGATGGTCTGCGCGACCAGCCCGGGGACGCCGGTCGTGTCGACCACGAAATCGAACGGCCCCTCGAGCGCGGTCAGGTCCTCGGCGACCCGCGTGGCGCAGAC
>Ga0207698_10001475_pt1 | contig 13682 bp, 14 predicted proteins | sample KBSCornC22_FD_184298 | JGI IMG/M metagenome (GOLD analysis project Ga0207698, IMG submission 184298) | Corn rhizosphere microbial communities from Kellogg Biological Station, Michigan, USA - KBS Corn C2-2 (SPAdes) (version 2) | ecosystem: Host-associated > Plants > Roots > Rhizosphere > Soil ...
TCAGCGCGAGCGGTTGAACACGACAGCACCGCCGGCCTCGGCCATAGCCTCGTCACAGCGCTGGCCCAGCGCATCCTTGAGCCGCGGGCAGCGCGCCGCGAGCGCGTCTAGCGAGATGTTGTCGGCAACGCGCGGATGATTCACGCAGACCGCGCCGGTCGGTGCCCAGCCCGCTTCGAAGCGGAATTCAGCGTCGCCAGCCGGCTGTTGCACGCCGTGCCTGTCGTAGATGTCGATGGCCATGCCTTCGCGTGTCGTGGCCTTGCCATCGCCGCAGTAGTCGGCGCGCACCATGTGCACGCAGGCTTCGTACATGCCGGCCATGTCGGTGCCGTCGGGTGCTTTCGCCCAGGGCTTGTAGCCCCAGCGCACGCACTTGGCCTGGGCGCCGCCGGTGCAGGTCAGCGCGAAGTGCGCGCTGTCGTGCTGATAGCGTCCGTCGACCCAGCGGCCCGGCACCGGAAAGCCTTCGTGATTGCCGTCGCGATCGGCCTGGCACGCCTGCACCCAGGGACCGTCCCCGGCGCGCTGGCTGAAGCGATGCAGCAGCAGCGTGCCGCTGGGGTCCGCCGGATCCGGTCGCACGCTGTCGATACGTAGTTGGCTACCGCCGCCGAGATCCAGTTCCGCGCCGACGAGCTCGGCGCTGCGCAGGACGCGGCCATCGAGCTGGTACAGCACGAACTCGGTGCCGTCGACGGCCAGGCGCGAGGCCGGTTCGGCGGCGGCGAGCAGCGGCGCCGCCAGACACAGCATCAGCGTGATCGCACGGCGCCACATGGTCAGGGTGTGCTGCGCAGCTGCACGCGGACCTGGCTCAGCGGGATGGCCGACCAGTCGGTCGCCTGCCACCCGGCCAGCGCTGCACTGCGCGGACCCTGCAGGGTGATGCCGTTGAAGCGCACGTCGTTGAGTCGCGCGCCGTTGAGCTCGATGCCGTTCAGGGTCCGCCCGTTGAGACTGATGCCGTTGTCGGACGTGCCGTTGAACTTGATGTTGCAGCCGACGCAGGCGCCGGCCGAACCGGCCGCGGCAGACAGGGCGAGGACGATCAGGAAGCGCTTCATGGCGGACTCCGGTCAGTGATTGAAACCCACGGTTGCAAGGACATACGCAGCAGCGGCGGCACGGGGATCACGCGCCGCCGCGATCCATCATCAGCGCGCGGGGGGCAGGCGTACCTGGACCTGGTTGAGCGGCACGGCCGACCAGTCGGTGGCATTCGCATGTTGCGCTTCGAGGCCCTGGCGCGCTGCGCCATTGAGCTGGAAGCCGTTGAGCTGGAAGCCGTTGAACTGCACGCCGTTGAACTGGAGGCCGTTGAGCGTCCAGCCATTGAGGACGACGCCATTGAGCTGTACACCGTTGAGGCTCCAGCCGTTCAGCGTGAGGCCGTTGAGCCTCGCACCATTGAGCGTCAGTCCATTGAGACTAATGCCGTTGAACACGGTGCCGCCGCTGGCGCTGCAGCCGACGCAGTGGGCCTGGGCGACCGAGGAAGCGCCGGCGAGCAGGGCGAGAGCGATCAGATAGCGTTTCATGTCGTACTCCAGATTTGGGTGGGGTTCTGCGTTGCTTGCCAGTACATACGCGGCGCCACCGCGGCAGGGATCACGCGTTGCGCAAAAGAATTTCGGCAAGCGCGGTGCGGTCGCGCTACCGGCCGCCGCTGCCGTGGTAAAACTCGCGCGCGGTCCGGCTTTGGCTTACAACGGCGTGGCGCAACCGCGTCGCCGGAAAGACCGTGCCGTTGGCGGGTTCGGGGGAAGGGGAAACTGGCATGAACGAGAACGAGATCACCGCGCGCATCGCCGCCGCCAATCAGGGCTCGGCCGAACGCGACAAGGCGCTGAACCTGGTCTACGACGACCTGCTGCGCATCGCCCGCGCCGAACTCGCGCGCCATCGCCGCGGCGACACGCTGAACACGCGCGCGCTCGTCAACGAGGCCTATCTCAAGCTGTTCGACCGCAACGAAGGTCAATACGAAAACCGCAAGCACTTCTTCGCCACGGCCGCACGCGCGATGCGCCAGGTCGTCATCGACTATGCGCGGTCGCGTCTGGCCGAACGCCGCGGCGGCGGTGCCGAGCACGTCGAACTCGAAGCCCTGGAAGGCATGCCCTTGCCGGTGGACGAACAGGCGGAACAGCTCGTCGGCATGGATCGCGCGCTCGAGAAGCTCGCGAAGCTCGACGAGCGCCTCGTCACCGTGGTCGAGATGCGTTTCTTCGCGGGGCTGGAAGTGAAGGACATCGCCGAGCTGCTCGGCGTGTCGGAGCCGACGATCAAGCGCGATACGCGCGCAGCCAAGGCTTTTTTGCAGAAAGAACTCGCGCTCGGCAATTGAGTGCGTAGCGCTGCACGGCCAATGGTTAACTTTTTGCGACTGTCGCGCGTCAGCGCCTGACCGCCTCGCGCGCGTCGTCTGACGCGCGCGGTACTTCACGATCCTGAATCGCGCGCCGACCTGTGAAGCGGTCGACAGTCGGCGTCCGCACCGCGTCGCAATTTTTCGAATCCGACGATATTTCCGCGCACAGCGCGTGTTTTTCGTGTTCGCTCTTTTACACATGCGTCGTTCGTATACCCGTTGCGTTTTCCGCCAGGGACGGAAAAGCCGCAGCGGCAGATCGGCACACGACGGTGCGCACCAACAGTGCGAACCGCGACTGCGCCGCTCATTCAACGATACGGAGCATCTTATGAAAGCGATTCGCAAGACACTGCTCGGCGCAGGCTTCGCCCTCGCCGCGCTCGGCACCGCCGGCAGCGCGCTGGCCGATTCGGTCTGGAGTTCGGCCATCACCAAATGGGACGGCGACTGTTCCGGCTCGCAGCGCGACTGGTGGGACGACATGTGCATGGCCTGGCGCCACGAAATGGCCGACCGCGGCTTCGTGCCGGTGTGGCAGAACTTCTCGCTGGTGCGCGTCAACAAGTACGTGGACCCGTCGCTCGCATCCTGGGGCAACGACAACAGCCGCATCGATGCGCAGGACGCGGGCCTGATCTGCACGCATGGCACGGTCGATGCGACCGGCTGGGCCGGCAGCATGCACACCAAAGATCAGGGCGAGTGCAAGCTCAACGTCGACCAGATGAAGCTCGGCAAGTCCTCGGGTGGACGTTTGCGCTTTTTCCACATGTCCTCCTGCCAGAGCGTGCAGTGGGACAAGCGCCTGTCGTGGTTCGGCCCGGCCAAGGGCGGCGTACATGTGATCGCCGGCTTCCACGGCCTCATGTACATCGGCTCGCAGTACGTCGATGAATACGAAGACCTCGCCGCCGACGGCACCTCTTCGAAGGGCGTGGGCAAGGCGTGGGTCGACAACATGCATCACGTCGACCATTGGTACAACAGCTACAAGACCATCTGCCCGGTCGCGATGGGCTTCGGCAACACGGCGGCGCGTTCGGCCGACGTGCTCAACGAACGCTACGCGAGCAAGTGGTACGACACGGCCGCGAACTGGACGACGTCGCGCTACATCAGCGGCTGCGATCCCTCCACCGGCGGCGGCGCGCTGCCCAACTGAACGGACTCACTGACATGAAAAATTCCACTTTCCGTACCCGCTTTGGATCTGCCGGACTGATCGGCCTGCTGCTGCTCGCGCCGCTCGCCGGCCAGGCGGCCGACACGAACGACCTGGGCTCGCCGGCCGAATCGGCGCAAACCTATTCGGAAGACTACGCGCGGCTCGTCGATGCGGCGCTGCCGAAATTCAGTGCCGAAGTGCTCGGCCGCCGCCTCGCGACGGTGCGCGCGAAATATCCGGACGGCTACGATCCGCTGCGCCTGCGCAAGATCACCGACATCGAAAGCTTGCTCGGTCTGCCGCATGCGACGGACGGCGGCGCGGACTTAGTCACGACCGGCAAAGCGACGTATGGCATCAGCAAGGGCTCCGGGCGCGTGCACTACGCGCGCAATCTCGAAGGCCAGCCGCCGATGGATTTCGCCGAGGCGCAGCGCTCGCAGCGCGAACTCGAGGCGCGCCATCTCGATCTGCTTGCACAGGCCGGCATCGAGCGCGAACAGGTGCTGTTCGCGAAGACCGGGGTGATGTCGCTGCGGACGCAGGCCGCAGGCGAAGGCGACGACCGTTCCACCCTCGCCGCCGATTCAGTGTTCACCTATGCGCTGCGCAACATCGACGGGCTTCAGGTCGAAGGCAGCGAAGCGAAGATCGCGTCGCGCGGCGCCGGCGACATCGTCGGCCTCAGCGTGCGCTGGCCCGGCGTGCTGCTGCATCCGAAGCTCACGAGCTTCAAGCTCAAGAGCGCGGACGAACTCAAGCGCGAAGCGTTGGCCGAAGTGAAACGCGCTGCGAACGGCGCTGTCGTGAACGTGCAGATGGCCGTGGTGCTGCGGCCGGTCACGCTCGACGGCCGGCGCGTCTATGTGCCGTCACTGAAGGTCGGCGTGCTGCCACGCGAGGAAGCCGGCGAGATGTTCTACATCGACCTGCCGCAGCAGCAGCTGGCGTATGGGGACGGGGCGGTCGACGATCGTTGAGCGATCGCGTGGCTGGCGCCACTCCTTCAAACCCTCCCCTTCAAGGGGGTGAAAGACGACCGCACAGAACCGAAGGTTCTGGGTGTCTTGAACGCCGAACGGGGCGGAGGGTTTGGTTGCCGACGCTTCAAGCCCTCCCCTTCAAGGGGAGGGTCGGGTGGGGATGGTGTTGCTTCGAATCAAAAAATATACCTGCTCTACGGAATTGTTTTGTAGCACTGCCGCTTGCATCGGGCCGAACACCATCCCCGCCCAAACCCTCCCCTTGAAGGGGAGGGCTTTTTATCGCGGTTTCTCTCGGTTCGGTATTCGTCAGGCGCCCTACGCGTCGAGCGTAGCGTCCATCGTGATCTCGGCATTGAGCACGCGCGAGACCGGGCAGCCGGCCTTGGCCTTGCCGGCGAGTTCGGCGAAGGTGGTTGCGTCGGCCCCGGGCACTTTCGCGTTGACGATCAGATGCACCGCGTTGATCGTGAATCCGGCGTCGGTCTTGATCAGGCTGACTTCGGCCGTCGTGCGGATGTAGTCCGCGGTCAGCTCGCTCTGTCCGAGGATGTTCGACAGCGCCATCGAGAAACAGCCCGCGTGCGCCGCGCCGATGAGTTCCTCGGGATTCGTGCCGGGTCCGTCCTCGAAGCGCGACTTGAAGCCGTAGGGTGCATCACGCAGCACGCCGGTCTGCGTCGAGATCGTGCCGCCGCCTTCCTTGATACTGCCTTTCCATTCCGCCGATCCGGTCTTCTTCATGCGCGTGTCCTCTCAGGTCAGGGGTCGTCATTACGACGCAGCCGCGGTTATCGCAGCGTGCAGAAATGCAGTTCTCGCCTACGGCGTGAGTTCCTTCGCGACTTCCTGCAGCGCGTCGGTATTGCTGATACGCGAGATCTGTTGCAGCAGGTAGTCGGCCACGCCTTCTTCGATCTGCTGCAGGTCGGTCTCGGACACGGCCAGCGCATCGGCGAAGCCCTGCACCTTGCGGCGTTCCTCGGCGGAATAGGTGCCGTCGGCATAGGCCAGCAGCAGGCAGGAATGCAGCAGCGCGATCTTCTGCGCGGGCTGCTTGAAATCGTCGACGATCGCGGCGAGGTCGAACCGCACCGAGATGAGGTCGTCGAACGAGGCGAGCGCCGCGGCGTCCTGCTGGCAGCTTTCGTAGAAGCCGCGCAGCATCACGCGTTCGGCGTCGTGCACGCCATCGGTCAGGGCGATGTCGTGCATCGCGCGCACGATCGCCTGCAGGTGGTGGAGTTCCAGCGTGGTGGTATCGGTCGATGTCATGGTCGGTTCCTGCTGACGTAGCAAAGTTTCTTTCACCCGCCCGCGCACGCGCGGGTGGGAATCAAAGCCGCAATTCGCGCTTGAGCTCGCGCAAGCGCAGATTGAAATCCTCCTGGGTCATGTCGCGGTAGCGCTGCGGCAGCATGCTGCGGCGCGAGGCCTCGAACACGGCCAGCATTTCCATGTACTCGAGCATGCCCGCATCGCGCGCCGGCACGTAGTCGGCGATGGCGCTCTCGAAACAGGCGCGGTCCACGGTGCTGCCCTCGCCCGCCATGTTCAGCGCGAGCAGGCAGACCGCTTCGAGATCGGCATTGGAATAGCCGACCAGCTTCGCGCTCGTGGTTTCGCGCGCGGCGGCCCAGTCGATCGCTTCGCCGAGCTTGTAGCGCGCGAAGATCGCCTTGAGCACGGCTTCGACGTCTTCGGGCGTGTCCGGATAGAAGAACGGGATCTTGCGATCGATGCGCCCGGCGCGCTTGATGTCGATATCGAGCTTGTCGGGCCGGTTGGTCATGAGGATGAAGAGCACCTGGCCGCGGTTGTCCGGGTCGCTCATGAATTCCTTGAGCCGCGCGATCACGCGCGAGGACGTGCCGCCGTCGGTGTCCTCCGACTGGCCGCCGAAGCTGCGGTCGCCCTCGTCGATGATGAGGATGATCGGCCCGAGCGCCTTGACCATGCCGAGCACTTTCTCGAGGTTGGCCTCGGTCGAACCGACCCACTTGGAGCGGAAGTTCTTCAGCGTGACCGCACTGAGACCCGACGCCTTGACGAAGGCTTTCGCGATGAAGGTCTTGCCCGTGCCCATGGGGCCGACGAAGAGCAGGCCCATCGGCACGCGGTGCCGGTCGCCGCTCTTGATCGCGGCGGCGATCTGCAACAGTTCCCGCTTGATGTCCTCGGCGCCGCCGACGGCCTCGAGGCCATGGCGCGCGTCGACGAATTCGATCAGTCCCGCGCATTCCTTCTCGATGATCTCGCGCTTGCGCCGGTGCACGAGTTCGATGACTTCGGCATACGGATCGCCTGCATCGGTTTCCGGCAGCGGCAGGTCCGGATTGATCAGGTGGCGGATTTCCTCGGTGTCCATGCCGCGCGTGATCGCGGCGAGCTTGTCGGCGCGCTGCTCCGCGTCGGCGCTGCCGCCGAGCAGGGAACGGATCAGCTCGAGGCGCTCCTTGTCGCCGAGCGCGCTGTCGGCCGAACGCGGCGTCAGCAGCTGCGCGATCTGCACGGCGCGCAGGCCGGCGCTGTGTTCGGCCAGGCGCTCGACGTTGTCCTCGTGCATCTCCGCGTCGACCTTGCGCAGCACCGCGGCGCGCTCGTCGAGATCCGGCAGCGGGATCTCGATCGCGGCGACGCGCGGGTTCGCGACGATCTTCGCGTTGAGCTCGGCCAGCGACTCGCTGAGCAGGAACACGACGTTGTCCTTGCTTTCGAGCTCCGGACTCATCGACCAGCGGTGCAGGCGGATCGCGGCCATGCGGTCGGCCTGCGAGAGAAAGTTCTCCTCGCCCGGCGGCGCGATGCTGCCGGCGTAGCTGACGATCAGCGCGGCGCTCTGGCGCAGCAGGATCTCGTGCTCGATATCGGCCAGCGCCTCCTCCGGCGGCCGGTTCGGCCGCACCGGTTCGGTGCCCAGCGTGCTCGTGCGCTTGGCATAGCGCACGCCGGCCGAGGGGTCGTAGACGATGATCGTGTCCTTGTTGTCCTTGAGCAGCACTTCGGACAGGAAATCGATCAGCGAATAGAACGTGCCGCCGTAAAGAATTTCGTCGAACACGTTGTGGTGCAGGATGAACATCGACGCTTCGCCGCCGATGTATTTGCGCCGGACCGACTCGGCCCAGCGCGGCAAGGGTGCAGCAGGACGCGCGGGGGCCATGATCGCTCCTTACATCTGTTTGCCGGCCGCGGCCTGGGCCGCGCGCTGGCGCTTGAGTTCGTCGAGCTGGGCGCGCGCGGTGATGGAACCGGACTGCTGGCGCAGCTTGTCCAGGCGCACGTCGAGATCGGAGTCACGCAGTTCCTTGCCGAGGTTGGCTTCGGAAATCGTGTTCTTGATGTGGTCGCGCACCTTGTCGAGCGCCTGCACGTCGGCCTCGACGGAAAGACCGTCGAGCTGCGACTGGATCTGGATGCGAGCCTGCGCGCTCTGCATCTTGGCCAGCATGCGGTCGCGCTCGCCCTTGAGCTTCTCGATCTCGCCCTTGACCGACAGCAGCGCGCTCTTGGCGTCGTCGGCGTCGACCTTCGACTGCTCGGCTTCGGCAGCAAGGCCCGACAGCTCGGCCTCGACCGCGTTCTTCTTCTGCAGTAGCACGAGCGCGAGATCGTCCTGGTTCGTCGCGAGCGCGGCCTCGAGGTCGCGCGTGACGGCGGCCAGCGCCTGGCGTTCGCTCTCGACGCGATGGTCGATCTCGTCGCGGCGGCGGATGATCGCGGCGGTCGCGCCCTTGAGCTTGGTGTACTTGCCGATCAGGCTGTTGATCGCGTTCTCGTAGGCGATCTCCGGATGCTTCTTTTCCACGTCGGCGATCCACAGCGACACGAAGCCGCGCCAGAGGTTGCCGAGACGGTCGAAGAAATTGATGCTGGCCATGATGCGCAGGTCTCCGTTGCGAGTGCGTAATGCTGGGGTAAGTGGTGAGAGCGCCGTTCCGGGCGGAAGCGCTATGCCGTGTTCACAAGTTCAAAAAAGTGGCGGTGGTCGTTGGCGAAGGCGATGAATCCCTGCGTCAGCTTCTGCTTGAGCACCCCATGATCGGCCTCGGGCGTGAAACGCAGCGCGAGACGTGCGCCCTGCGTGGCCCACTCGAAGTGATCGGCCTCCGCGGCGCCGCCGTGGCCCGAGTGGATCGCGATCCAGTGGTACGCGACGTGTTCCTGGCCGGCGATGCTGACGCGTTTCATGAGCAGCTGCTGCACGAGGTCCGCCGCGGCGTGGCGCAGGCTTTCGTCGATGATGGAGAACTCGCGGTCGGCGAGCAGTTCGGAACCGAGGTGGTAGCCGATCGCGTGGAAGATCGACGGCAGGTCGTCGGCGCTGCCGACGCCATAGCCCTGCGCGACGCGGACGTTGAGTTCCTGCAGCCAGTCGGGCTCGGCCAGCAGACGGTTCACGCCGTGGTGGTCGGCGAGTCCGGGGATGCGCGCCGCATCGAGTTCGAGCAGGCCCTTGAGCGTGGCCTGGGCCAGACAGCGATGCGTGTCGCGATGGACCGACTCGTGATCGTCGAACTCGTCGCGCGCGGCATCGAAGAAGAAGCTGCCGACATAGACGCTGCGGTCGGCGAGCGCATGGACCGGTTCCTCCGGATCGAGAAACAGGCGGCGCGAGCGGCCGATCTTGCCGGCCAGCGCGGCGACGCCCGAGCCAAACAGGCCGTTCCAGCTCGTGTAGCGGCCGAGAAAACGCAGGCGTTGCAGCGGATCGGCGAGCGCGGTGGCGATGGCCTCGTAGACCATGCGCTCGTGCGCGCCGAAGTTGACGAGTGTTTCCAGTTCTCCACGATTGATCTTGTTCACACTCACGATGCGGCTCCCTGGCGCGCCGCGGCGGTGCGCGCGCGTGCGGCGGCGGCCTCGGGCCGCACGATGTTCTGAATTTCAGCGCCGTAGCTGGATTCCAGCTCTTCCTCGAGACGCAGACGCTCGATCGCTTCGGTCAGGCGCGCGCCGCCCTCGGCGGCGGAGGAATTGGTGATGATGGCCTGGTAGATCTCCTCGACCGCGTCGGGCAGCGACAGCAGCGCGGCTTCGACGGCGGCCTTGCGGCTGGCCAGGCGGCGGTGGCGCAGCAGCAGTTCCTCGAGATCGCTGCGCGCCTTGCGCAGGCTGCGTTCGTCCTCGGCGCCGCGTTCGATGCGCGCGCCGATGTCGGCGATGCGGCGTTCGATGTCGCGCTCGTTGACCGACTCCTGGCGTTCGTCCATCGACAGCTCGGCCAGCCACAGACCGAGGTAGTCGATCGCGGTGTCCTCGATGCGGTCCAGCTCGCGTTCGCCGAGTGCGCTGCGCCGATGGCTGCCCATCTCGCGCAGTGAGCGCACGCGCTCCTGCAGGCTGCGGTAGATCTCCCAGCGCGGGTCGTGCTCGGTGCAGCGCCGCGCGATCTCGCCGCGCAGATGCATGGCGGCGGCTTCGCGGCGCTTGAGCTTGAGCTTGCGGTCGACCTTGGCGCGGAACGTCGAGGACGCCGGAATGAACATCGCCGCGATCGCCTCGCCCGCGGCGAACGCGAGCAGCGGCAGAACGACGCCGGGCGAACCGTACGGAATCGCGAGGAAGGTGCTGCCGGCCAGCGTGGCCAGGAACAGATTGATGTTCAGCGGCGAGGTCAGCATGGCCCAGAGATAGGACGGCTGCTCGTCCTCGGTGCCTTTGTTCCAGGCCGGATCCATTGCCACGATGGCGTCCTCTTACACCGACACGCGCAGGCTGGCGCGGCCGGCGCTGGCCGCGTGCAGCTGGGCGAGGATGCGCTCTTCCATGCGCACGGCTTCGGTCGAACGCTGCCAGGTCGCCGAGCGCGGCCGCGGCTCGAGAATCGCGAAATCGTCGGCGATCTTGGCCGGCTGCGTCGACAGCACGATGACGCGGTCGCCGAGCGTGAGCGCCTCGGTCACGTCGTGCGTCACGAACACCACGAGGCACGGATTCTGCTCGTAGATCTGCACGAGCAACTGCTGCATCTCGCCGCGGGTCTGCGCGTCGAGCGCGCCGAACGGTTCGTCCATGAGCAGGATGCGCGGCCGCAGCACCAGCGCGCGAGCCAGCGCGACGCGCTGGTTCTGCCCGCCCGACAGCTGCGACGGCAGATGCTTGCGATGACCCGTCAGGCCCACGGCGGCGAGCGTCTCGTCGACGCGACGCCTGGCTTCCGATTCGTTGATACGTGCGCGCCAGTGACTCAGGCGGAACGGGAACGCGACGTTCTCCTCGACCGTGAGATCGGGCCGATTGGCGTAGCGCTGGAACACCATGATCGCGTCGTCGTGCGCCTCGACGCAGGGCTGGCCGTCGATGAGCACGGTGCCCGAGGTCGGCGTCTGCACGCCGATCGGACGCACGCCGCCCATCATGTGCAGGATCGTGGATTTGCCGCAGCCGGAGGGTCCGAGCAGCATGTTGATGCCGGGCTGCAGCGTCATGCTGATGCCGTCGACCACGCGCAGCACGCCGGTGCCGTCCTTGTTCGGGTATTCCTGGACGATGTCCTTGAGTTCGATGCTGACCGGGCTTGCAGGCGTGCTCACAGCTTGGTCTCCCACGGATACATTTTCGCTTTGAGGTAGCGCATCAGCTGGTAGCTCAGCAGGGCGAAGGCAATGATCACGATGATGCCGGCGAACACCTGGTCCATGGCCGAGAAGCGGCGCGCGTTCTGGATCAGCTGGCCGAGACCTTCGCGCGCGTTCACGTATTCGGCGACGGTGATGTAGGTCCACATCACCGAGACGCCGACGATGACCGCATCCGCGATGCGCGGCATGGCCAGCGGCAGCACGGCGTGGCGCACCGCCTCGAATGGCGTCGCGCCGAGATCGCGCGCGGAGATCCAGTACGCCTGCGGCACCGCGCGCACCGCGTCGCGCACCATCGGTATGAGATACACGACCGCGCCAATGAACAGGAACAGCACCTTCATCCACTCGCCGATGCCGAACCACATGACCATGATCGGCAGCAGCGCGACGACCGGCGCGGAACGGAACGGATCGACCAGCGGCGACAGCGCCGCGTTGACCTTCGGCGACGCGCCCATGATGACGCCGATCGGAATGCCGATCGCGACGACAAGCACGCCGGCGGCGAGCACGCGGCCCAGCGACCAGACCGTCGCGGTGAACAGCAGGCTGCGCTGGTTCTCGCCGTCCCAGGCCAGATAGGCGAAGGCTTTGGCGACCTGCCACGGCGCGGGCAGCTTGTTCGGACCGACCAGGCCGCTGCCGCTGATGATGGCCCAGAGCACCAGCACCGCGACGACGGCGCCGATGCCGAGCATGCGCGTGGTCTGCGCGCTCAGCGGTGCGTAGGGATTCCAGGTTGTGGGTTCAGCCATGTCGCTACCTTGCGCGGGGGCGTGACGGACTACGGAACATCAACGATACGCGTCGACTCGGTGGAATGGGGCATCGCCGCGTTACTCCCTCTCCCCCGAGCTCGCTGCGGTGACAGGGTTGGGGTGACGGGAGAAGCCGAAATCCAACGGACCGACGGATCTTCGCGGGAATCGCAACGCGCGCTGGTTCGTGAAAACTCAACAGCCGCCCTGCAGCACCTTTTCCCCCTCACCCAACCCTCTCACCGACGCCGTCGGGGGAGAGGGCTAAAGCTCTTGCGCGCTGCGATGCCCTCAGCGCCGCAGCACCGCGGCGCGTGTCGTGCGGTTCATCCCTCGGCATTCTTCGAGGCTGAGGTTTTCGCCCTGCGGTGCGGCTTCGTTGCACAGCGGCTTGTCGGGGCCGTTGCCGGTCACGACAAAACGCGTGCGGTCGAATTCCCACTGCGACACGAGGTAGTCGACGACGGCCTGGGCGCGGGCGCGCGAGATGCGCATGTTGGCTTCGCGCGCGCCGGTCGAGTCGCTGTTGCCGGAGATGTCGAAATACGCCGAGCCGTTGTTCTCGATGAACGGCACCATCTCGTCGTCGATGATCTTCTGCGAACGCTTGGTCAGTTCGGCCGAGCCGCTGGCGAAGCTCACGATCACCGGCTTGGTCACGGTCGGTTCCTGCTTGGCGACCTGCTGGCGCTCCTGCTCGGTGAAGGTGAACTCGGGCTTGGCCGCGGCCTGCTGCGCGCTCTGGCTCTTGGCCAGCAGTGCGCGTATGTAGCGCAGGTCGACAGAATCCTGCGGCGCGATCACCGGCGAATTCGGATTCGCCAGCGCGCCGACCTTGCGGTAGATGCCGTCGAAGCGGCGATAGACGCGGTCGTAGTGGTTGGTGCCGCCGGCCAGGCCGAAGATGCGCGCGTTGTCTTCGAGGCCAGTCCAGACGAGGTTGTCGAACAGGCCTTTGACGAACGGACGGCCCTGGTCCTTGGCGAGCAGGCTGAAGAATTCCTCGGTGCGCACGAGGGCGTCTACGGCTTCGTCCGGCGCTTTCTTGGCGGCATCCACGCCGGCCATCCAGCCGGCGACGAAGGACTGGAAGGCCGCTTCGTTGGCCGGGTCGGACAGCACGCGGTTGTCGCAGACGATGACGTCGTAGATCAGGTTGGTCGCGGTGCGCGTGGAATACACCACATGCGCGCCGGGGATGTTCTTCAGCGCGAGCGACAGGTCCGGATCCCACAGCGCGGCCGCGTCGACGCTGCCGCTTTCGAGCGCGGCGCGCACGCCGGCCGTGCCTTCCTCGGCGTTGATGTAGACGTAGCGCACCGACTGCTTCTTGCGCGCGGTCAGGCTGGAGTTCTCGAGCGCATCGATGGTCATGCCGTCCGACGGCGTGAACTGCAGCAGCGCGATGCTGTGGTCAGCCAGGTCTTCCACGCGCGTGATCGACGGACTACGCGCGATGATCGCGTCGCCGCCCTGCGTGTTGTCGACCGCCATGATGGCGCGGCCATCGTGGCCGGCGTTGCGCAGATTGGGCTGTTCCTGCGCCCAGAAATCCGAGGTGCGCCAGGCGCAGTGCGCGGTCTTGGATTCGAAGATCGTCGACAGCGTCGGGATGTCGTCCTGGATCACGAACTCGACGTTGACGCCCTGCTGCGCAAACAGCGATCCGGCCTGGGTCTTGAGCGACTTGCCGTTCGCGAGCAGCGCCGGCGCGTAGCCGTGGAAGCTCACGATGCTGACGCGCAACGGGTTGCTGGCCGAGCCGAGCGCGCCGGATCCCGAGGGACGCGCACTCGACGAGGACGATCCGCC
>Ga0207698_10001480_pt1 | contig 13677 bp, 12 predicted proteins | sample KBSCornC22_FD_184298 | JGI IMG/M metagenome (GOLD analysis project Ga0207698, IMG submission 184298) | Corn rhizosphere microbial communities from Kellogg Biological Station, Michigan, USA - KBS Corn C2-2 (SPAdes) (version 2) | ecosystem: Host-associated > Plants > Roots > Rhizosphere > Soil ...
GAAACCTAAGGTCGGTTTTTCGTTGTCTAGAGGTAGAGTCAGTGGCGTGAGGCGATAGTTGCAGAGCCTCTTTGCATCTCACCACCAAACTCCTTTACGCGGGGTGCCTTCATGGCGCTTTCCAACAGAATCCAGCATTTGACACGACGCCGAGTTCGTTGCAGAGGTCCCTACCTGAGATTCATTTCTGTTTACCTTGTATCCCATGACGCCTACATTGTCCGTTGAGGCAGTCCAGGAGAGATTGATCTGGCTTGTGGAGATAGCAGAGGCCTGGAGATCCATGTGGACTGAGCGCGGGGTGGTATCGCGAGAAGGAACGCTTCCACTTCCATTCTTTCCCACAAACGTCGTCACGCTTTGTTCTGGAAGATTGTAGGAGAAGGAACTCCCCGCAAAGAAGGCTTCTTGCGCAGTAAGGTTATACGATGCCGATGTGATCCAGGGGGTAATAATGCCTGCAGTAAAGCCGTTCATTGAGAAGTTGATACTTTTCGCGGAGCCCTTCTGGTTAATGGCCACGATTGCGAACGCGCCCGTTGAAGGATCCTTGAACGCGGAAACGAAGATGCCGCGCGCCGGGCTCGCGTTCGCATCCATCCTCACCCATCCCGGGCGGACAAATTTGCTCCAGTTCCCAGTTGCATATAACCGCTTTGCGGGGTTATAGGACTGATCGGTTAACCCATAGTTCCCCTGCGAAGAAGGATGAGCCAACTCCCACCATTCATAGGCGCTTACGTTTGCGACGGTAAAGAATTGATGCATGTTCAGGGCCATTTTAAGAGCGTTGGTGATCGAGGGATCCCAACTACTGGCATCCGAAGTCTCGCTAAGCCAGAGACGCTTCCCTCCAGTGGTACCAAGAACATATGCGCTCGCCCTCGCAGGGTAAGGATAGCCATGTCCGGCCGCGATCGCTACGTATCGGGCGCATGAGGAATTGCTGAGGCACGCAGCGGTGTAATCAGGGGAGAACCATTGCGAATTGCTCGCGAGCATCAGGGCGGGATGTAATCCGGCTGCGGAAAGCGCAGGCCCCAAATAATTCTGAATGAAATCCTGGAATTGAGTACCCGATCCCCAAATACATGTTCCAACACCACCTGCGAGAGCACCGCCGCTCAACGTTGGTTCATTCTGCACATCCAGATAAGCGATCGGAACGTTGTTCGGCGGCTTTTGGTAGGTGTTGATCAGATTAACAATATAATTCGCGTACTGCTGGTATGCTCCACCACTACCGTCCAATGGAAGCGTGCTCGTAAAGCAATTACCGTTCGATCCTACCGCCCCATCATCAAATGCAGGAGAGGCCTTACTGCCGTCGGATGAACCAGGTTCACCGGCCTCGGTGGTATTGTTTGCGGTCTGGATGATGCTCACACTGGGTGGGGTGCGAGATGACGTAACTGCAGGCTTAAACGCCACCATCACGTTCGATTGCTGGTCGGCTTTCGACGATGATGCGGTGGCGGCGATCAATCCTGCGGAGGTCTGCACCGCATCCATCGTCGTGAAGTTCGCAATACTGCCGTTATCCACACGCCTTGTGAATCCTGGACCTGGGGTAAGCGTCTGACCCTGGCTGTTCCCTTGAAAGACGGCGAAGATAAGCTCTCCTGGAGAATGGGTCGTCGCGGACCCTGTCGTCCAATTTGAGGAGACGCTGGATCCCGTGTCATTTGATACGGTCAAGTCGACAGGCGTTGATGCCGCGAGGCCTGCATATTCATGCACCGCGATGTCTTTATATGCGGTAGGGATGCTAAAGGTACAGGTAATAGCATCCGTCCCGGCAGCAATGTTTGCTGCATACCAGACTGAAGTGCCAAGCGTTTCAGCGGTGTTGAAGCTTTTCCCGGCTTCCGCGAAAGTGTTGTGCAAGGAGTCACTGCAACCGGTGACGACATCGCTCGAAGCGCCAAAGGAGAGTGCAATGACAAGCGTATCCCCTGCTTTCACGGGAGAGGGAAGGGAAGCACCGATCGTCGAGGTCGCGCCGATGCAGGACTCCCCCAAATCGACATAGGAATGCTTCAAGTTACAAGGCGGAGATTGTAACCCTAGTTCCACCTTGGCTCCGCGTGCGACCGCTGACTGAAGCGTCGTAAGGTCAGGAATCAATCCGTTCCATGTATTTGCTGATCGGACAATTGAAAGTCCAATTCCCGCAGTTTGAGAGAAAAACAAGTCTGCATTCGATCCGGTGAGATTGTCGCCGTAGATCCACGTCTGGCCTCCGAACCCATCGATCGTTTGATATGTCGCGTTCCAGTTGACGGTGTCTGTCGTCGTTATCCGTGTTTTCACGACAAAATATGCACTCTCGGGTGCTAGTCCAATAACGGCGATTACTACGAGAACGACAAGCAAACCGAAATCAGGGAGTTTTGCGTCGGGGCCCAGGATCGAGGTGAACATTTTGACCATCGCGCGTTTTTGGTCCGAGTTTCCTTCTTGATTAAGGAATACGCGGCTTCCCGGAAGAATTGTACGGCAATACTGAAAATCTAGCCGGTGTCAGATGTTTTGCCGCTCCCACCACAGCATTCTGGGGTGTCGAAGGCAACTCGGACCCAAGCCAAAAGTGGAAAACCCGAGCTGCGGGTAATTCGGCCAGAACTCAATTCGCGTCAACCGAAGAAGTGCACTCCAAGGCCGTTTGCCTGTGCCTTCGTCCAAATCCGTTAGCCATCCATGTTCCCGAGCTATGTGATCAAAGGGAATCGGATCACTGGGAATGGGTCACCTCCCATTGATGACTTCCGTGGCACAAACCGCGATGGAACAAATTGCACTGCCTTCAATTCTGAAGGTAGGATCGCGAACAGCTCAGGAGTCGCCTATGCAGGTGCATCGGGCAACTATCGAAGATTTTCACATCGGGCCACGCATCAGAGATATCGCTAGTGCGAGTTCCGAAAGCCTCATCTCCATGGTCATTGCCGTCTCGTTTCTGCCATGGATTGCAGTCGCACTGTTCGCTGCGGCCGGATGGGCGGCTCTTAACCTTATCGCATACGCAATCCTCATTTTCGCAGCGGGTTATAGCATTGTGGCTGCGGTTTGCCCTAGATCGGCTCGCACCGAGACCTTCTTTTTCGTTCCGTGCACCGGCATTCTTGCAATCTCTGCGTTGAGTGCCTTCTGGCTTAGACTGGGTCTTTCTTTGGTTTGGGTTCCGGCACTTTGGCTTGGCTTGGCTGCAGCGGGCTTACTGGCCCTTTGGAGAGACCGCACTATTTGGGCAAAAAGCACCGTCGCGTATGGCAAGAGCCTAGTCATCTTTTCATTGCTTATTTGCGCCGTTTATTTTGTCCCATCAGCGAAGAACGATCTCGTTCAGCTTCACGACGGAAGCTTCCGCTGGAGTGACTGGCAAACGCAACACTTCCATGCCATTGCGGCGAGCATCAAGAATAGTGAAGGACCGCCGAGGTCTCCGGGGACAGACACTGCCCAACTTCTTTATCACTTCGGGCCTTTGGCACCGGCTGCTGCCATCTCCAGGTTTGATTCGCTGAACCTTGGAGATGCAATGGTCCGTGTCACGCGGGCCGTCTCCCTTTGGGCTCTTGTGCTCTCATGCTTTGGGCTTGGCACAGTGCTATCACTTAAAGCTTCCAACTCGAGATTCGGCGGCATCATGTCCGTTGTAGGGCTTTTCTTCTACGGATCCCTTGCCTCGAATTTCAACGATCTGATGACTCGCCATCATCGCATCCAGACCCTTCTCTTCCAATCCAATGACTCAAGAATGCTTGTGGATGCAGGCCCATTCGGTCACTTTCTGATGGGGCATTCGCTGGTCCATGGGCTGGGTGCCATTACGGTGATCATGGGTCTATGCCTGATCGCGAGAGAAAAGGAGCCTTCACTCACCTGGGACGTTGCCATATTGCTGTTGCTACCCGCGCTTGCAGTCCCTACTAATTCTCTGGCCGCTCTCTATTGCTTCGGCACAGTGAGCATCCTGTTGTTTTGGGGACGTCTCGGCCAATTGAGATCCTGGGTGCCGATCCTTTTGATGTGTTGCTTGTTCCTGGCGGCCTGGAAGCTGATGGGGTACAGCCACGCTCCCGACTCTCAGGCAGTGATCAAGGATCATTTGGCTTCGCAGTGGTGGCCGCTTGTGCTCTGGTTTGTTACCGGGCTGGGGTTCAGGATCATTGCATTCCGCTGGATCGTTCGCCCTTTCAAGGACCCCATCTCGGCAGTGGTCCTTTTTAGCCTGGTCGCATTGCTGGCGTTTTCTCTCGCATTCCATTTCAGAGACAACAACGAACTTTACGGCATCTATTTCCTGCAATCTATGCTCAGCATTTTTGCCTTCTCACGGTTAACCCCTGAGAGCTGGCAAGGAGCACCGCGATCCCGGTTGATTTCAGACTGGCTGAGAATCTCAATCAAGGGCGTCGCCGTGCTGTGCGCCTGCGGAAGTTTGATCGTCATTGTGGCTCTGTCAACCCACCATCAGACAGGGATCTTACTCTTCCGCGACAAGCTTCTCCTGGCGTTTCTATTACTGGCAACGCTCATCGCGATATCGTCGCGCATGAGGCGCAACTCTCATTTTGCGAGTGTCGGCTCTGCCGTTCTAATGATGTGTCTTCTGGTCGGCGTCTTTGCCTGGATCACGACCTGGTTCAGATACACCGCGGAAGGATCGAGGACAGATATCGTTTACAGCCGTGGCGTAGTGCAGGGCCTACATCGCCTCGGCAAGCTCATGCCGCCTGGTGATCGGTTTGCAACGAACAAACACTCCCTCCGTGGGGATACCCTTCAATGGCCTTCGGAGCATTCCTACGGTTACTCCGCTTTATCTGAACGTCCAGTCCTTCTGGAGGGCTACTTGGCGCGAGGCGAAAAGTCTCTTCCCTGGTTCAATGCTTTGCTTCGCGACAACGACTCGCTTTTCACTACGAATGATCCGCAAAAGGTGCGCGCCATTGCCAGAACATGGCAGGTTCAATGGCTGGTTGCCGCTCCCGGTACAGATATCGCGCTGCCAAGGCCTTTGCCTGGCTGGCTAATCGAACAGCAGAACTGTGGCGACCTCAAGATCTACCATGTCGAGTGAGGTGAGGGCAGAACATCGAACCGATCCAGGCAGAACGCAACGTTCGATTGTCGTAGGGGAGAAAAAATGAGAATCATGTGGTCTGAAAACCGGCTGAGACGACCTCACTCTTCAGGAGCGGCGAAAACGTCCCCCCGATCGGCCGAAGAGTGTGGACGATGAGACAATGCGCACGCCTATGCGCCCTGGCAGAGGTCGCGATCAAAAAAGACGATCGGGAACTCCGAACAGGCGAAATCTGCACAGGCTGTTGTTGGACGAGGCTCCATTTTGCAAACCGCAAAACACCTCTGAAGGTCGGCCTTCAGCTCTTCGCACAGTCGACATGCAACGAGTACCAGGGACGCGTATCAAAGGAAGGTCCTCGCGCTTCGCAGAATCGGCTTTCCTGAGGATTGGTTCGACAAACATTACCAAAGCCCGCTTCTTTCAGCATTCGAGCTAGCTTCTGGAAGTTAAACCAGTTTATGTGCTCTCCCGCTCTTTTCGCGTCGTAGTTCAATCCCTGCTCGCACCAGTCCAGGAATTCATCTTCTGCCATCGTCGCAAGCCTTTGATCCATATCGGCCTTATCGAGATCTCTCGATTGTGCCACCAGGGTGCAAAAAGCCTCCTCGAGGCTGGAATTATCGCGATCCATCCAGCTCTTGTAAAACTCGGCGTCACGGTTGCGCAGCCGATCATAGAGCAGGTCCGCGTCCGGCACGACGATTCTTAAACCTCCTCCGGGTTCGAGACAGCGGAGCGCTTCCTGGAAAAGATGTTCACAGCACCTGTTGTGAAGATGTTCTATGACGTGTTCGCAATAAAAGAGATGTACATGTTCGTCGCCAAACGGGAACGGTTCGTTACTGGTCAAATCGTAATTGAAGTCAATGAATCCTGGCAGATAGAAGTTGTACCACGGTCCGCGGAGATCCATTGTCTTCCAGTTGGGAACGTACCAGCTACCCGCACCGATGTTCACCATGAGCTGTCGTGGCCTGTCACGCAGATGTTTCTCAGCTGTCCAAAGGCACTGCAGACTTGCCTGTTGCAAACGCCACCGGCAAGCAAAGAACCTCGGTCTCGCCTGAAATGCAAAGAACTCAGCAATTCGGCAGACAGACGGGACCCTCTCTCGTGTGATCGCCAGACGATCGCCAACATCCTTGATCAAATAGGCCCTATTGGCATCGCCCAACCTCCATCTTCGGCAATTGATTGTCTCGACCCTCGGATTCGTGCTGAGGGGACACTTGGCGATAGCAAAAGACCTTTGCAGCTGCTCATCAGCGAATTTTCGCTTAAGCCCCCTTACGGCAAATCGTCCGGTATGAAACGTTTCGCCATGCAACAGCCACGCAACCTTATTCCTGAGTGACATTGGAGTCTCCTGATCTCTTTCGCGGCTGTTGGTGCGAGCCGGCAAAGGGGCGGCGGGGAACCGCAAATCGATCTCACCGAGAGAACGGCGGAGAGGATCCGTTCGGAAATAATCTGAAAAGGCAGTGCCTCTGTACGCTGAAATGCAGGCAGCCCATCAACTCTGTGCAGAGAGGAGCTCGAACCAGCTGATGATGCTCTTTGCCCAGAGAATTTGCAACATCCCAATTGGGGCTTCTGGAGAGCTCAGATGACTCTTCAAACTCAGGGGAGTTCGATAAACACACGACCAATACGATGGCGTCTTAAGAACATCGGTTAATCGCTTTAGCCAGGCTCAAAATATCCTGTATTCGATATCTTTGGCCTGTCGCGTTTCCGATTAACAACATCGAAGCTTTGAACGCAGTTTCTGCCCGATGGCTTCAAGCTGTCCCAGTGTCGCTCGATGTGTTTTGAGAGTCGTCGGCAATACGGAAGTAATTCTGCCGTATTGCCGTTTGCAGGACCCAAACTCGACGGAACAGCTCTGTTAGGCTGTACGTCATTTAGCCGGGATAAGGTCGAACTTGCTCCCACCCTCTTCATAAAAGAGCGCTCCTTCTTTCTTGTCGCCTCCGCTCCAATGCTTGCGACCGCCTGGGACTCGGATGAAATCTCCAGGCCCGACGCGCTTCTCACCATCTTCATCCTTATAGAGATAGGCTCCCTTAATCACGACAATCCAGAGATCGTTGGTATGAGAGTGCATGCCCGAGTCGTGTCCCGGCGCAAACTTTGTGAATGTCGCATGCGCGCCCAGTGCGGGGTCACCCCAGATGATGGCCATCGAAACGCCGGGCATTGGAGATTGGTCGAATTTCGCATTTTGAGCAGCCACATACAAAACTGACTTGCCGCTGCTCGCACCATCCAGGTCTTGCGCACTTCCACCCGGTACGAAAGCAAGCATCAGAGCCACTGTTCCCGACACTAGTAGTAAATGTTTCATCAAATTCCCTCCCTGTCGCCATGGCGACTGTTCTAGTGGACCGCAAAGCGAGGGAACCCTTATACACCTGCGTGCGCCAGATGCAACATGACATTCTTGCGCATAGAATTGGGCCCTGTCCAAAATTCCCCGTCATGGCCGACTAGATCATCGTCCCCGAGAGGGTGTTCTTCGCCTAAGAGAATCTATAACGCACGCCATCCATCTTCTGTCCCAATGCCTCGTTCGTTGTCGTCGGGTTGCAGACCGCCAAGGGGGACTCTCCGGCCCCGGCAAATCGGAGGATTGGTCAGGGACGTTAGCTCTGCGCACCTTTGGATTATGGGGCTGCGTCGCGAACAAACCAGACTTGTTTGTCCGAGTGGTCATTCACTTACAACCTGAACCGCTGTCTGAAGGGTCCTCCGGGCATCTTCCCAGGATGATGGGCACATCTAACGCAGAACCCGGTACTCTCCTCGATCCTCCTTCATTCCGGCTTGTTGAATTCAGAGGAGAACCTATGGGCCACAGAATCCTTGTCAGCCTTGTCTTCTCGCTGTGTGCAGAGGCCGCTTTAGCCCAGGTCGCAACTACCAGCGGTACGTCCACCTCCACCATCGACACTAGTCTCCCGGTCGCCTACATCTACGTCTCTAGTTCCCACTACATTCACGCCTACAAAGCTTGGGCTGACGGCAGGATCACCAGCGTCACCGGATCGCCGTTCCCGTTTGCCGGGATTGCGCACATGTCCGTCACGAAGAACTTCCTCTTTGGCGCGGACTATAGCCAAAACCTCATCAGCTATTCGATTCATTCGAATGGATCGCTGAGCAAATCGAGTTCGGTCAACACCTGGAACTATCAGACAAGCGCCTGTTTCCAGAACGACGAGCATGGAACTCAGGTCGATTACAGCCAGGCCACCGTTTACTACCTAGCATGTTCCGATGGCACGGCGGCTGCAAACCAGTACTTCTCGTTTCATATCAAGTCCGACGGCTCCTTGCAGTTCCTGGGTGGTTCCGGCGGATACATCTTCGCCCTGACTCAGGGCACACCGGAAGTGCTCACGAAGATGGGGGGGAACCCCTTTGCATTTGATTCCTACTGCAACGACGAAACCGATCAGGGCGTGATTCAGATATACAAGCGCCAGACGGATGGGAACCTGATCTTTTACGGAGCCAGCAACCGTATGCCCGCAGCCGCTCCGGGATCAGCCTTTTGCGCTGGCATGGTGGCTGCTGACGCCTCCAACCACCTCGCCGCTGCCGTTTTCCGCATAGACGACCAGCCGCACGATCAGGGATTCATCTACGGCCCGTACTACCTTGCCAGCTACACATCAGATTCGAACGGGAATCTCACCACGACCAGCAATGTGGACAACATGCCGTTGATCCCCGTTGCCGGGATCATTGGCGTAAATGCGATCAGCATTTCTCCAGACACCAAATATGTGGCCGTCGGAGGCAAGAACGGATTGCAGATTTTCCACTTCAACGGCAGCAACCCACCCACGCATTTCACCGACGCACTTCTTACGGGGCACTCCGTTGCTCAATTCGGCTGGGACAAGGCGCGCCACCTTTACGTACTTTCCGCCGTGAACACGCCTACATCACACACGACGTATCTCGACATCTTCACCGTTACGTCAACCGGCGCGAAACAAGCCTCGGGATCACCACACTACCTCGCAAATCTGAACAGCCTCATTGTTCGCTCATTGCAATAACCACCGCGTGTTGGTCGCTAGAGAACAGGCGTAGAACTTCGTAGATTTACGTGGGGCCGCCTGTGCGATTCGGTCGTTTCCTTTCTTGCCTGCCGCCCGGGCGAAGATGCTGCAATCGCGTCAGCGGATACAAACGGATCCGCCCAGAACTTCATTTGATGAGGTTCCGCTGATCATTCTGCCCCATCTGAGAGGAATGGTAATTAGCAATCAAACGCCAATGCCCTTGCTGGTTTACCCATACCCTAGTGAAGCGAGTCTGGGGAACAGGCCTTTCCTTATCTTGCCCCTTCAGGGTTGACTGGCCGGTTTCGACGGCCGTGATTCCATAGACGCGAACCTGGACGTCATCGGTCGTTATGGACTGGAATTTCAGGGCACCAGAGGTGAAATCTGCAAGAACCTGGACCTTGGTCCTAACCGTCCCGCTTGGCCCTACACAAAATCATCTGCATGAAGACGGGCAAGGGCTGCAGCATCCATCTGTGGCTCTCGGACATCTATCGCAATTCGAAAAACCTCCTCAGCCAAAACAACGGACCGTGCTCGACGGTTCTGCACATGCTCAGTTCCTCTTCCAATGTTGGCAAAGAATTGACCTCATTATCGACAACGCCGCAACCTGCGTTCCAGAATTGCAGGGGGGTGGAATAGGAGGCGTTTATCTCATTCCAAAACAAGTCAGTTGGGGATGACCGATGATTGATGGTTCCACAGTGTTGATTGTGGCAATGTGATTTGGATGACTCCGAAGCTTGTCCACGCTTCATCGGGGAGAGCACGGCTAAGTAAAAAGGCCCGCGTCAGTGAACCGAGTCTGCGGGCCTTCCTGGGTTGAGTCCAACGGGCCGAGTTGAACTCGAGAACAACATACGTCGGATGAAGGCCGGAGACAATATCACTTCAGTTGCACGGGTTGTGAGTCGAATCACGATGCAAAGACAGCCAGGACTCGGCAGGGGGAATCGGCGCTCCACAGAACGGGCGTGTCCGTATCGAGCACGTTCAGACTGGTGCACGGCTCGAAACGGAACGCAGCTAATCAGTAAAATCTGGTCTGATCGACCGGTCTGGCTGGGGCGCTAGGGGTTGAAGTCTTCTGACGGAAGTTTCAAAGTCCTTAGCGATGTCCCGGCGGCGAAGATGCGACTGATTGCGGGGAGTGTCAAGAAACGTCACACAAGGATTTCCGGGCTTGGCGGCGCAAATGGGGCAAGCAAATTCGAGCGAGCTGTCAACCTTCTTCATTCAAAACAGCCTTTTCTACAAGAGGGATGTTCTGATTCTGACTTTCCTCCCCAGCGAACAAAATGACGTAGATCACAGCAGGTAAGAAATGTCTGTGCGGCTACTCCAGTCGGTGTTCGGCGCGCCATGAACTCCGGCGAGTGATGCCTGAATGACGGTGATGCCGCTCACATCTTCGAACTCCAAAGTCATGTGACCCTGCTGCTACACCAAGCGAGAAGAGTTCCAAGAGGCTTTCCTGTACTTCTCTCGAGTGGTGTTTCTAGGTGAACACGCCGAGCCGCTCATTTGCACTGATACTGCTGAATCCGCCGGCTTCCCGCTTAGCCTAGAGGTGATAGAGGCTGCTGTCCGAGATCGCGTGCTCTCCAAGGCATAGCAGCCAATTACCTAATATTGATTGAAGGCGGCCATGAGGGCGAATCAGGCGCTTTCGGCGTCGTGCCCCGTGTCGGGGTTACATCGATTTTGAAGATCGCCAGCGCGTGCTACTTCGGCAATTGCTGTTTGTTGCGGCAGGCAATGAGATGTCTAGACGAGGTCCGGAAGAACTGCCCAAAGAGCACCAACACACAAATAGCCACTAGAGGTATCTAGCCATGAGGGCCATCACCACGATATTTCTGAGCAATACGCTCTCTGCAATCTTAGAAAAGATAGAAGAGACTCCGGATGTGGACCAGCAATACCCGGCACTTCTGGAATTCAAACGCACATTGATCCAGCGGATGAGGACTGAAGATCAGATCCGAGATGTCGCTCAAGGCAATAGCTGAACTGCTCTTTCGGACAAGAACTTGACCTGAGGTTCTGCTGACTCGCTCACAACGGAACCACAAGACGAGAAGTGCCGCTCCGCGACAATGTGTGCTTCGCCTTCAACCGGCAAATTCCCGTCTAATCCAGCATCTCGCGATGAGGGCGGAGAAATTGAGCAAGGTCGCCTATCAGAAGGTTACTGCGCTCAATGCTCTTTAAACTCCTCTCGATTCTCAGCCTGGTCATGGCAAGGGTATCGTGCAATCCGCTTAGGGCATCTTTAGCTTGGGCGTTGAGGAAGCCCGACTTCCTGCGAAGCTGCGTTGCATATTTCAGCGTGGATCGTTTCATCATCGGCGACTCTATTGATGCGAGAGGCTGACGCGGCTCCGCCCTAAGTGCAGATGCCCTGTGACTTCGATCAGCCGATCTCGATTCTCGTCGGGCGGGCGAAGGTGGTCCATGGCATCCATCATTACTGACCTTGGTTGTGGAATAGAAGTAGGCAGTTTCTTAGTCCCGGCGTCGAAGGCTAAGTTCGCGCCTCATCATCGGTTCCGTAAGGAGGAATGGGGTGCTTGGTTCTCTTATGTTCGATAAATCGATCAGAAAGCCAGAGGACTCGGTCGGGCGTGTCTTGCAAGTCAGAGGGTAGGTGTGGCATCTGCTGGCCACATGAGGAGCACTGCGCAGAAATAGGTTGCAGATGTTCGTCATAGCGGATAACGAGTTCGGAGTTCATTTCGGCACGCTCCATTGGCCCGTTCGTGGCGGGGGGGCTGGAACTGGCTCCTGCAATCGCAAAGGGGACACCACGACCTGCGGCATCAATGACCCCAGAGGTCTGGGGCTGCTTGTCTGATGCCGGTGGGCTTCGGGAAAGTAGTCTGCGCGTCTTCCAGTAGGAGAGGGGGCCTTCGCATTCTTGCTCAAGTGACCCAATTGCCTAGTCCCGAAACTATATACCTCGGGGCTTCGTTCTGCCCAAGCAACAAACCTCCATCACTGGGCATCGGAAAACCATCCTGCGTCTTGCTCCCGCAGAAAAGGTCGGTGAAGGCGGAGATGATTCAGCACGGAACGCTATTCTGCGACCGATGCCAGGAAGCAACTCCGATCGGAATCAAGCTCGCATTCAGGTGCTTGTGGAATTCAACAAGGGCAGTTTAGATCGTAATTTCTGCGGCAATACGACGTATGGCAATTTATCCCTACCGCAATCTCGCGGAAATCTCTGAGGGTGCGCTGTCTCTTGTGGATTACATGCGCGGCGCATGGATGGCCCCGCGGCGAGCGTTAATGCAGCAAAACTGCACTCCAAGTTGCCATCAGGGATCTAAGAAAAAATCCATTACCGAAGGCAAATAACTAGACCTCGTCAGGCTAGGACGGAGTTGCGCTTCTCTTTGGCTTCAACTGGCTCATCGTGTTCGACGGAACACTCCACCAGATGAATGCGGGATTGAATCTCGGCAGAATCGACCTCAAGGCTCAGGAGCCGATGGACCAGAGCGCACTTGAGATGAATGAACGCGGGTTCTTGCGGATCAACGTTCGGATCTGTTTCGAGCCGCTGAATAGTCTTGAGAATACCTTCAGCTAGTGCACGATTAGTTGTGATACGACCCATCAGCAGAAAGCCAAATAGAGACAGAAACGCCTGACAAACGTAGGATGCAATTCGGGATGTAATTAGTTGCAATAGCAAACAGGGGAATACTCCATTAACAAAGGCAGAAGAAAAAAACCCATGTCTCGGCGACATGGGCGAATCTGCTTTTGTGACTTCTTGGCTTTGATCCTCTCAAGCAGATGCTGTTCTGTCAAATGGGATGAACCTGACCCGTGGCGGATTCACTCCGAGAGCAGGTCATTGGATCCTAGATGTGTTTAACTTTTCGCGGATTGTGTCTACGGCGTCGGGAGTGATCAGCCGTTTACTGCATTCGAGACATTCTGCCATGTGTTCGACATAGGCATGGCGGGCCTTAAATAGATCTGCTTGCGCGTGCTTGGCTTCCATGTGGAACGTGTGGACTTGAGGTGGGCCGACTGGCATGAGTTCGAGAGCCCGTTCGTATGCGTCGAACCAGCCCCACTCCTTCAACGCATGCTCAAAGTGCAAACGAAGTTGAAGGCCCTTCTCGCAGTCGCGGTTCATTCGGGCCTCTCTGTGTGGAGCAGGATTGTGGACGTTGGACGGGTACATAGATTCTACCCCCAAATGCCTGGCACGGGATCCGCTCAAGCGAATGTTCGGCCTTGATGCCGAAGAATTGGAGTGTTACGGTCTAAATACGCGCTACCCCATCCACTGAATTCACTTAAGGGCCCCCAAAAGCGGGAGGCCCTTGGTGTTGACGCCAGAATCGTCCGACGTCTGTGAATTCGGGTCCCAGCCCAGATTCAGGTAAGTACAATCCCTCCTCGATCACCTGACTTTGGGCCTGGCAATTTCTCAGGCCAACTAGGGAAAACCCTAGGAAGGCTGCTTGCATCCGGTTT
>Ga0207698_10001482_pt1 | contig 13665 bp, 10 predicted proteins | sample KBSCornC22_FD_184298 | JGI IMG/M metagenome (GOLD analysis project Ga0207698, IMG submission 184298) | Corn rhizosphere microbial communities from Kellogg Biological Station, Michigan, USA - KBS Corn C2-2 (SPAdes) (version 2) | ecosystem: Host-associated > Plants > Roots > Rhizosphere > Soil ...
CACCCCGTGCCCCTCGCGCCGCTGCCCGAGGCGAGCGTCGGTCACGGCTGACGGCGGCGAGACGCCGCCCGCCGACGCCAGGGTCGCTGCCGTCGCCAGCAACGATCCGGCCGGCCGCTACTGCAGCACGTTGCTCGCTTGCGCCGCCGCGATCATGGCGTCGGCATCGCTTTGCAGCAGGAAGCCCTGCGCGACCGCATTCGCCGCGGCGTTGCGGACCGCCTGCACGTAGCCTTCATGGTTCGCGTAGCGTTCCTCGAGCGACAAGCGCGGGTCTCCCGAAGCGAGGCGCTCGGCGCGGGTCTTCGCGAACGGAATCATGCCGCCGGTGAAGCTGCAGATGTTGCCCTTGAAGACACCGGCGCCGGTGATGTTCCAGCCCATGTAGGTGCCCAGCGGTGCGTCGCGCAGCACCACGGGAACGCCGCCGAGCTCGTTGCCATCCGGGTCGACGCGCGGCACGCGCGACGGCAGGATGCGCCGGATGACCGGCGGCACGTTGTCGACGATCCCCTTGATGTCCATGACGTCGAAGCGCGGGCCGAAGTCGTAGTCGAAGAGCGGATTGATCAAGCCGGTGGGCGCGTCGGGAGGAAGGCCCGGAATGGTCGGGAAGCCCATCGCCTCCTTCGTGGGCTGCACGAGATTGCCGCCGATGATCGTGGGATACCGGCTCGGCACCATCGGCACGTTGTTCAGCACCCAGTTGCGCAGACCCATCGTCAATGCGTTGCGGGTCTCGGTGTGCGGCACCGGATTGGCGGGGAACGTGCATTGACCCCAGTTCGTTCCCGAGCCGTTCGGGATCGCCGCCGGGGTCGTCGTGAAGCCGCCGCCGCCGCCTCCGTGCGGCGTGCTCGGGATGTAGTAGCGGCGAATGTTGCGCGTCAACGGGATGTCCTCGTTGGCGCTGGTTCCGACGAGGTTCGGCGACATGTGCAAGTCCCAGAACTCGGCCGCGCCGAAGGTCTCGACGATCTTCGGGCAGGTCCCGTTGGCGGTGCACCGATCGAGGATGCCGGCGGCCGGCAAGCCGCGAGCGACGTCCGGCCAGTGCACCCACCACATCGGGCCCTCGCTGCCGGCCTGGTACAGGTGCAGCACCGCATCCGGCGTCGCGAAGCGCACGTTCATGACCAGCCGGCGACCGGCGATGGTCGGCCATGACGCGTCGTGGACCTTGCGGTTCGCTTCGTCCTGCGTGAAGCCGAGCTGCAGGTATTCGCGCAGGAAGTTTCCCGATTGCGACGAGCCGCGCGCGATCGATGCGCTGATCTGGCCGGCGAGCGGATTGGGCGTGCCGAAGTCGTCGGCCTGCGCGTAACGGAAGAAGGAGCCGAGGTCGCGGAACGACGCGAACCCGATTCCGAGCACATAGGGATCCTTGGCCGGGAACACGACCGTATAGATCAGCGTGGGGTCGAAGCCGTTGCGCAGGCAGACCTGCGTCGGGTCGGGAGTGCCAGGGAACGGGCTCGCGGCGGTGCAACGTGCCCACGCCCAGTCGCCGCTCGCGATCTCCCGCTCGCCGCTGACCTCGCCGGTCATGCTCTCGGCGGTGCGCGCGATCAGCCGTGCCTGCGTCGTGTCGAGCGTCGCCGCCGGATACGGCGTCGGATTGGTGTAGATCAGCGGTGCCTGCGAGGCAGGACCGCTCACGTTGTAGATGCGACCCAGCGTCATGCCGGTGATCGAGCTGCCGTCAGGATTCTTCGCCACGGGCACGACCACGAAGTCGCGCGTCGTGTTCGGAAAGACCTGCTGGGTGGCGCCGACGTTGTCGCCTTGCCAGCCGGCGCTCAGGCCGATGTCGCCGTTGTTGCGGTCAAATGTTCCGATGGTGATGCGACCACCGCGATTCGGAACGTCCTCCCACAGGAGGTGGCTGCTGCGACTCATGTCGATCGGCTTGACGACGAAGAACGTCGCCATGTATTCGACCCGGCCGTTGGCGTTGCGCGGCGCCAGGTTGATGTCCTGGATGATGGCGTTGTGCGGATCGTTGGGGTCGAGCTCGCCGAAGGCGCGCCCGGACAAGGTCTCGTAGGCGCCGGCGGTGCCGAACGACTGCCCGTTGAAGGCCGGTGAGGTCGTCTGATCGACGACGATGCGTGTCACCCGCGCTTGTGCGGGGGCGAAGCACAGCGCGATGCCGAGCGCTGCCGCACTGCCGCGCAGCCAGGCCGGGATGGCTCCTGATTTCATGGGTGGCTCCTGATCGAAACGCGTTGCGACGCCGGACGGGTTACCGCGTCGTGAACGCCCGGCGGAGCGGCACAGGCGAGGAAGCTTAGGAGGAAGTCGCGATCGCCTGATCGGTATTAATCAGGAGCGGCGCGAGCACGTCGCTTGCCACGCGCTCGAGCGCGCAAGCAGCAACGGGGCAAGCCAACCGGCGGCGTCCCCGACGGGCTTCCGGCAATCGCAGAGAAGGGGTCGTCTCGAACCCTTGGTCCAGCAAGATCCAATCGGAGAACACCGTGAAAGCTGTCGCCCTTGGCTCTCTCATTCTTCTGGGCTTCGCGGGCCCTGCGGCCGCGAACTTCACCGGCCCCGTGGCTCCCGCCGCCTGGACGGTGACCAACACGGGCACGCTCAGCGGCGGCTCGCCGATCTTGGGATCGGCAGTGTTCAGTACGACGCAACTCACGCTGGCCGGCAGCGATTCGCTCAGTCCTTCAGGCGACGCGCCGAGCTGCTCCGGCGGCGTCTTCCAGACGCTCGGGCCGTGCCAGCTGAGCGTGACGACCAACCTGCCCGGCAGCTACTCGTTCAGCTGGTCGTACTTGACCTCCGACGCTTCCGGCCCGGGCGGTGACCTGTTCGGGGTCATCGTCGACTCGAACCGGATCGTGCTGTCGGATCCCGGCGGTCCGATCTCGCAAAGCGGATCGAGGTCCTTCGAGGCGGGCTCGTCGTTCGGCTGGTTCATGAACTGCACCGACTGCATCGGCGGGTCGGCGACGAGCACGATCTCGCAGTTCACGTTCGCGACTGCCGTTCCGGAGCCGGAGACCTATGCGCTGATGTTCGCTGGAGCGCTGGGCCTGGCGGCGCGGCTGCGGCGTCGGCGGGTCGACGCCTAGCGAATGCTTTGGACGGGGCTGCGGAAGGCCATGGCCCGTCCAGACACGCGTCAGCCTGGAGCGGGGGCAGTCCGCCTGAAGCTGTCGAGCGCCTGCACGCGTTGCCACCAGGGTCCGAACCCGGCCACATCGAAGAGTGCAGGCGCGTCCGGGGTCAGCGACACGTAGAAGAGGATCGGAGCCAGATAGAGATCCGCCAGGCTGAGACCGCCCGCGATGTAGTCCGAGGATCCCTTCGTTTGCATCGCCAGGTGAAGGACCTTGCGTCCGGTCTCCAGCCCAGCGTTCCGCATCGATTCATTCTTGCCGCCGACGAAGTCGGGGAACAGGTGATAGGCCGCAACGCCTCCGACCAAGGCGCCGTAGCCGTACGAGTCGACGATGCCGATCAGCATGTCCATGCGGGCGCGATCTTGCGGGGTGTCCGGAACCAGCGACTTCCCCGGCAGGATGTCGTTCAGGTAGCGCGTGATGGCGGATGTCTCGAGGATCCGCATCCCGTCGACGTCGAGCACCGGGACCTTTCCGAACGGGTGGCGGGCGAGGTGCTCGGCTTTCCTCGGCTCGCCTTCGAGGACGTTCACCGGAACCTGCCTGAAGGTCGTGCAGCCCTTCTCGGCCAGCAGCATCTTCACGGTCCGGACGTAAGTCGACCCATCGAAGCCCCAGAGCGTCATCTCATGCATGGCAGTTCTCCTTCCTATGTGGACGTGGCGATCGATCGAGGTGCTACCCGCCCCGGACTGTAGCGAAGTTGGTGCTGAGCTCGCAGACGAGAGCGCCTTCGCTCGTATGCGCCCGCAGCACCTCTGCGCTGTCGCTCGCGATCGCCTCCGCGGTGCGTTGACGCTCGGCGTCGCTCATCGCCTTGCCGGGGCCACTCATGCCGAGCAGGGCCATCGAGTTCATCCGCACGAACAACGCGCCGTCGTCGAAGCGCATGGTGCGCGACAGCTTGCGCAGCCGTACTTCCTGGAAGCCGGCGTCGCGCAGCAGCGCATCGAGGGCGCCTGCATCGCCATACCCGTAGCGCTCATCGGCGATGACGCCGAGATGACGCTCCGCGATACCCCGCAGCTCGCGAAAGAACGGCATTTCGTCGTCGCAGCGCCAGGTTGACACTGCCAACTTGCCGCCTGGCACCAGCGCCCGGCGCATCTGCAATGCAGCCGCAGGCTTGTCGGCAAAGAACTGCAGGCCCTGCTGACAGATGACCGCGTCGAACTGCTCGCCTCCATGGAGCGGCAGCGAGCTGGCGCTGCCTTCGCGCCAGTCGATGTCGGGCGCTATGGTCCGGGCGACCTGCAACATGGCCGGGCTGACATCGACGCCGACGACACGTGCCGCATCGCCGAGCGCTTGCCGTGCCATGCGCGCCACGATTCCCGTCCCGCAGGCGATGTCGATCACGCGATCGCCGGCGGACAAGCCCAGTTCCTCGACAGTGAGCTCTGCCCACGGCCTGAACAGAGGGCCGACAAGCCAGCGTTCGTACATCTGGGGGAAAGTGACCAAATGCGCAGTCGGCGAATGGGATCTTCGTGCAAGCGCTCCGCAACCGAGGCCGCTTCGCGCTTCAAGCCGGCGTCAGGTTGACGATGCGGGCGAGCAGCTGCCGATATTCCCGGTCGGCACCGCCGTTGAAATTCGGGTCGCGATTCGCGGCGAAGGCCTGGTCGATCGCAAGCCAGTCCTCGGCAAGCAGGAAGCGCTGTGCTGCCGGCAGGATGACACCCTCCTCGCGGCCCAGGTGCTCCCACAGGAAGCCCGCGTACGCGGTCACCGCTTCCTCGAGCACGAGCGTGGCCTGAGCGCGCGCGCCGCCCTCGGCGGCGGCCAGGACCTCGACCTGCGCCTCGAGCGCGCTGACGAGCTCGTGGTCGCGCACGTGCTGGCGCTCGAGCTCGTCGAGCTCGGCATGGCAGCTGGTCGTGCGCTCGCGCAGGCGGCGAAACAGCTGCTCTTCTTCCTTCGGATGGTGAAGCTCGACCGGGAACTGGCGCACGTAGTGGACGATGGCCCGCATCAGCGCCGGGTCGGCGCCGGCGCCAGCGCGCCGCGCCGACGCGAGCGCATGCATCCAGGCGTGCATGACCGCAGCCAGCGAGCGATGCTCGTCGCGGATGATGCCGATCGCCCGCGCCGGCGCGGCCGGCTCGCCGATCGACGAGACGAGCACCGGCAGACGGGCATTCATCAACACCTCGAGCATCCCGGACACGAGTGCCATGCCGAGCTTGCCGTGACGGCCGTGCGACGCCATGAAGATCAGGTCGCAGCCGTCTGCTCGCGCAGCGGCGACGATCGCTTGCGCCGGCCGGTCGCTGGTGACGTGGCGCGAGTCGCAAGGCACGCCCAGCGCCCGCGCCGCGGCCGTGGCCTTGGCCAGCAGCTCCTGCGCCTTGCCGAGATAGGCGTACTCGTATTCGTCGCGTGCCGTCAGGCGGAGCACCTCAGCCTCGCCGCGCAGCGAGGCGGCAGCATCAGCGACGGCGTGGAAGAAGGTGATGCGCGCGCCGAGCGGGCGCGCCAGGGCGACGGCGTCGCCGACGACGGCCACCGAGAGATCGGTGTCATCGATGGGAACGAGCAGGTGGCGGTACATGGCAGGCCTCTTGTGAATACGCCCCATCCTAGGCAGCCGATGGCCGCCGCTCCCTCCCCGCCGCGGGGGGCATGCCCCAGGCATGCGGCGCCGCCGGGGCCTTACCATCTCCTTCGGAAGTGCCGACGGCAGCCGGCCCGTTCCCGGGCGTCGGCGAGTCGTCGGGGAATGCCGTGGCCCATCGCCCTCGCACCGTTGCTGGCGTCGTCGACGACCTGCTGCTGAAGGTCACGCCCCCGCGCGTGCCGCGCCACCAGGTCGCGCGTCCGCGCCTGCAATCCGACCATGAACGCCTGCGCGACCACCCGCTGATCCTGGTGCAGGCGCCGGCCGGCTACGGCAAGACCTCGCTGCTCGCGCAGTGGCGCCGCGAGCACCTGGGCCAAGGCCGGGTCGTGGCATGGCTGTCGGCGCAGCGGAGCGATGACGTGACGCGATTGGTGCAGAGCCTGGCGCTCGCCGTGCGTGTTGCGGCCGGCCGACCGACGTTCGCGCACACCCTGCTCGACACGGCGGCGTCGAGCGGTCTCGAAGGCGTGACGGTCTGGCTCGCCGACATCGCGCAATCGGCGCTCGACGTCGTCCTGATCGTCGACGAGGCCGACCGGCTGCCTGCCGCGAGCGGCGACGCGCTGGCGTATCTGCTTCGCAACGCGCCGGCCAACCTGCGCGCGGTGGTCGCCGCCCGCGCCGATTGCCGGCTCGAGATCGACGACCTCATCACCTACGGCGCAGCGACGCGGATCGGCCCGGGCGAGCTCGCCTTTCGGCTCGAGGAAACGCTCGAGCTCGTGCGCGCGCGCTTCGGCGCGCGCGTCGACCGCGACGCGGCCGCGCGTCTGCACGAGCTGGCCGAGGGCTGGCCGCTCGGCCTGCAGCTCGCCCTGTCCGTGATGGCCGGCGGCGGCGACCCGCAGGCCGAGATCTCGGTGCCGTCGACGCAGGCGGGCGTCCTGCACGATCGCTTCGTCAACCTGCTGCTGGCCAACCTCGACGCCGCCGACGTGGCGTTCCTGACGCGGATCTCGATCCTCGACGTGCTGCACGCAGAGCTGTGCGCCGCCGTCGCCGAGGTCGCGGACGCCGCCGAGCGGCTGGCGCGGCTGGCCCGCGACACGCCGGTCTTCGCCGCCGGCGAGGCGAGCGACTGGCTGCGCATGCATGCGCTCGCGCGGGACGAGCTGCGCCGCCGCTTCGCGCTGCTGCCGAACGAGGAGCAGGCCGCTCTGCACGCGCGCGCCGCCGAAGCGCTCGCAGCGCAGGGCCTGTTCGAGGCGGCGGCCCTGCATGCGCTCGCCTCCGGCCGTCGCGAAGCCGCCTACGACTTCGCCGAGCGCAGCCTCTACGAGTCGTTGATGACCCGCGGCGGCCAGGGGGCGGTCCTGGCGTGGCTCGAGCGCTTGCCGGTCGAGGAGGTCGATCGACGGCCGCGCCTGCTTCTCGCGGCAGCCTGGTCTCTGGCGCTCAGCGAGCGCCACGACGAGGCCAGCCTCTTCCTCGAGCGCATCCTCGCCCGCCCGGGCATCGACGCCGCCCTGCGCTGCGAGTGCGCCCTCATCCAGAGCGGGGCGGCGGTCTACGCCGACGACCTCGACCGTTTCGCCGCGCTGCACGAGCCGTGGGCCAACGATCCGCCCCTGAGCGATCCGATGCTCCTGCAGGTGCATGCCAACCGCTCGGCCTTCCGCACGCTCGTCGACGGCGAGCCGGCGCTCGCGCGGCTGCGCCAGCAGCAGGCGCCGCGCGGCGGTCGCGGCGAGGCGCAGGGCTATCTCGGCCGCTGGGGCGATTTCATCGTCGGACTGTCGTACCTGTGGGAGGGGCAGGTGCTGCTGGCCGAGAAGCTGCTGCGCCCGACGCTGGCGCGCGCCGAGGTCGACCTGGGCCGGCGCAGCCCGTTCGCCTGCGTGATCGCGGCGCTGCTCGCGGCGGGAACCTGGGAGCGCAACGACCCCCACGCCGGCGACCTGCTCGCCAACCGCCTCGACGTGCTCGAACGCACCGCCCTCCCGGAAGCCGTGCTGCTCGCCTTCCGGACGGTGGCGCGCATCGCCAGCGCCGAAGGCGCCGAGAACCGCGCACTCGAGCTGCTGGGCGCGCTCGACGCGGTGGGCGTCGCCCGCGGCCTGCCGCGGCTTCGCATCGCCAGCCTCGGCGAGCAGGTGCGTCTGCATGCGCGCCGGTTCCGGGCCGAGACCTGCCGCGACCTGTGCGCGCAGATCGACGCCCACCTGGCAGCGCCGGATGCGCCGCAGGGGCCGATCTGGCGCCGCAGCGTCGCGCTGCTGCGAGAGGTCGCCTTCGCCTACGGGGCCATCGCCGCCCAGGACTGGCGCCGGGCGGCGGACATCCTCGTTCGCGCCGATGCCCTGGCGCAGGGCGTCAAGCTCGGCCGACTGCACATCGAGCTGCTCGGACTGCGCGCCTGGGTGCTCGACCGCTGCGGCGAGAAGTCGCTCCCCCTGTTGCGGGAAGCCGCAGACGTCGCCGCCGCGTTCGGGCTGCTGCGCGTCTTCGACGACGCCCATCCCGCGCTCGGCGACTGGGCGCGCCAGGCGCTCCCCGCCGAGGCCGGCCCGGCGCCGTTCGGCCCGGGCTCGCTCGCGGCGCCGCTCGCACCGGCGCGTCCGGCGCCGGCGCGGTCGACGCCGAGCATGGTGCTGACGCCGAAGGAGCGCGAGGTGCTCGAGCTGCTCGCCCGCCATCTCTCCAACAAGGAGATCGGCCTCTCGATGCAGGTGGGCGAAGAGACGATCAAGTGGCACATGAAGAATCTCTTCGCCAAGCTCGACGCGGGAACGCGCAAGCAGGTCGTCCAGCGGGCGCGGATCCTCGGCCTGCTCGAAGCCGAGCCCTGAAGCGACCGCCTTGCGCACCGCCCCCCTCCACGATGGGGGGACATCCGCTCGGTCTCGTCCCTAACCTTGTCTTCGAGACAGGCCGCCGTGGCGCGCCTCAGCACGGAGACAAGCCGATGACCCCCACCACCGCTGCCGCCCCCGGCATCGTCCGCGCCGGATCGCTGCGCGATTCGATCCACGTCGAGCCGCTCACCAACGCGATCGGCGCCGAGCTCTCGAACGTCGACCTCGGCGCCGCCTCGCGCGAGCCGGCCACGGTGGCGGAGATCCGCACCCTGCTGCTGCGCTACCGCGTGCTCTTCTTCCGCGACCAGGGCATGACGCGGGCGGAGCACGTCGCCTTCGCGCGCCACTTCGGCGCGCTCGAGGACCACCCCGTCGCCGGCAGCGACCCGGAGCATCCCGGGCTCGTGCGGATCTACAAGTCGCCCGACACGCCGAACGATCGCTACGAGAACGCCTGGCACACCGACGCCACCTGGCGCGAGAAGCCACCCTTCGGCTGCGTGCTGCGCTGCGTCGAATGCCCCCCGGTCGGCGGCGACACGATGTGGGCCAACATGGTCCTCGCCTACGAAGGGCTGCCCGAGCACGTCAAGACGCGGATCGCTTCGCTGCGCGCGCGCCACAGCATCGAGGCCAGCTTCGGCGCGGCGATGCCGATCGAGAAGCGCCTCGCGCTGCACGCGCAGTTCCCCGACGCCGAGCATCCGGTCGTCCGCATCCATCCGGAGACCGGCGAGAAGGTGCTGTTCGTCAACGCCTTCACGACCCACTTCACGAACTTCCACACGAGCGAGAACGTGCGCTTCGGCCAGGACTACGCGCCCGGCGCGGCGCAGCTCCTGCAGTACCTGATCAGCCAGGCGTTCATCCCCGAGTACCAGGTGCGGTTCCGCTGGAAGCCCAACAGCGTGGCGATGTGGGACAACCGCTCGACCCAGCACTACGCCGTGATGGACTACGCGCCGTGCCATCGCAAGATGGAACGCGCCGGAATCGTCGGCGAGCTGACGTACTGACCTCGCGCTCGCGCGCAGCGAATCTCCAAAGACTTTCTTCAAAGGATCCCCATGAACTTCCTCGACGGCTCGCTGTTTCCCGAAAACCAGGACAAGCTCGTCATCACCGCCGCGCCCTACGGTCCGGAATGGATCCCCTCGGACTTTCCCGAGGACATCCCGGTGCGCATGGAGGACCAGGTCCAGAAGGCGGTCGACTGCTACAACGCCGGCGCCTCGGTGCTGCACCTGCACGTGCGCGAGCTCGACGGCAAGGGCTCGAAGCGCCTGTCGAAGTTCAACGAGCTGATCGCCGGCGTCCGCAAGGCGGTGCCCGAGATGGTGATCCAGGTCGGCGGCTCGATCTCCTTCGCCCCGCCGACCGACGGCGCGGCGGCGAAGTGGCTGTCCGACGACACCCGCCACATGCTCGCCGAGCTCGATCCGAAGCCCGACCAGGTGACGGTGACGGTGAACACCTCGCAGATGAACGTGCTCGAGCAGATGGAGCCCGCCGACATCGCCGGCACCTCGCTCGCCGAGCCCGACAACTTCCGCGCCTACTCCGAGATGATCGTGCCGTCGACGCCGAGCTTCTTCGAGGAGCACATCAGGCGGCTCTCGGCGGCCGGCATCCAGAGTGCGTTCCAGTTCTACAACATCAACAGCTACGAGACGGTCGAGCGCCTGATCCGGCGCGGCGTCTACAAGGGCCCGCTGGTGATGAACTGGGTGGCGATCGGCGGCGGCATGGATGCGCCGAACATCTACAACCTGGCCAACTTCCTGCGCGCCATTCCTGACGGCGCCATGCTGACCGTCGAAAGCAGCATGCGCAACGTCCTGCCGATCAACATGATCGGCCTGGCGATGGGCCTGCACGTCCGCTGCGGCATCGAGGACAACCTCTGGAACCAGTCGCGCACGATGAAGATGTCGACGGCCCGGCAGATCGAGCAGCTCGTGCGCATCTCGCGCGAGTTCGGCCGCGACGTCGCCTCCGGCAAGGAAGCGCGCGAGATCTGCAAGATCGGCGTCTTCTACGACACCGTCGAGGAAACGCTGGCGGCCAACGGCTTTTCGCCCAACCCCAAGGGCCGGCAGCAGGGCTACCTGCGCAAGGCGGCCTGATGCGCGTGGCCGCCGACGCGCCGACGGTCCTGGTCGTGCCGGGCCTGCGCGACCACGTCGCCCAGCACTGGCAGACGCTGTTCGCGGCGCGCCTGCAGGACGAGCGCCGCCCGGTTCGCAGCGTCACGCCGATGGGCCGCGACGACCTGAGCTGCGCGGCGCGCATCGACGCGATCGAGCGCGAGGCGCGCGCCATCGAAGGCCCGATCGTGATCGTCGCCCACAGCGGCGGCTGCATCGCGGTCGCGCACTGGGCGCGGCGCACCCGGCGTCCCGTGCACGCCGCGCTGCTCGCGACGCCGCCCGACTTCGAGAAGCCGATGCCGACGGGCTATCCGAGCCTCGAGGCGCTCGACGCCGGCGGCTGGCTCCCGGTGCCGCGCGAGCGGTTGCCGTTTCGCAGCATCGTCGCCGCGAGCCGCAACGACCCCTTGGCGTGCCACGACCGAGTCGTCGCGCTGGCCGCGGCCTGGGGCAGCGAGTGCGTCGACCTCGGTGCGGTCGGCCACCTGAACCCGGCATCGGGCCACGGCGAGTGGCCGGGCGCCGACGCGCTCGTCGAAGCGCTGTCGGAATCGACCGCGGCATCAGCGAGCGAGCGCGAGCGCACCGGCGTCACCAGCGACAGCCGCCTCTGAGCGCGTCGCGTCGATCAACCAGAAAGGACGACCCCATGGCCAAGGCCATTCGTTTCCACCAGACCGGCGGCCCCGAAGTGCTCGAGCTTCAGACCGTCGAGGTCGGCGCGCCCGGCCCCGGCCAGGCGCGCGTTCGCCACAGCTACGTCGCGGTCAACTTCATCGACATCTACTTTCGCACCGGCCGCTATCCGCTGCCGCTTCCGAACGGCATCGGCAGCGATGCCGTCGGCGTCGTCGAGGCGGTCGGCGAGGGCGTCACCGACGTGCGTCCCGGCGACCGCGTCGGCTACCTGCTCGGGCCGCAGGGCGCGTACGCCGACGTGCGCGTCATGCCGGCCGACGTCCTGATTCCGTTGCCGGAAGGCGTGTCCGACCGCACCGCATCGACGCTGATGATGAAGGGCATGACGGCCCAGTACCTCTTCCGCCAGGTCTATCCGCTCAAGGGCGGCGAGACGATCCTGTACCACGCCGCCGCCGGCGGCGTCGGGCTGGTCGCGTGCCAGTGGGCGCGCGCCATCGGCGTGACCATGATCGGCACCGTCAGCACCGACGAGAAGGCTGAGGTCGCGCGCGCGAGCGGCTGCGCCCACACCATCGTCACGTCGCGCGAGGACATCGCCAAGCGCGTTCGCGAGATCACCGACGGCAAGGGCGTCCCGGTGGTGTACGACTCGGTCGGCAAGGACACGCTGATGGCTTCGCTCGACAGCCTGCAGGCGCGCGGCACGCTGGTCAGCAACGGCACGACGTCGGGCCCGGTGGTGATCGACACGACCCTGCTCGCCGTCAAGGGCTCCATCTGGGTCACGCGCCCCGCGATGGTCCACTACGCGGCGCCGCGATCGCAGATGCTGGCGATGGCCGACGAGCTGTTCAACCACGTGCGCGCCGGCCGCATCAGCGGCGCGCCCAAGCAGCAGTTCGCGCTCGCCGACGCCGCCGAAGCGCACCGAGCGCTCGAATCGCGCCGGACCACGGGCGCCACCGTCCTCATTCCCTAGGGGGCCGGATGGACCTGCTCGCTCTCGAGAAGCGCCCGGCCGACGACGGCTACCTGTTCGGCCGCGGCCCGGCGTGGTTCGCGTTCGCGATGACGCTGGCGCTGATGGTCGTCGACTACGTCGATCGCCAGATCATCGTCTCGCTGTTCCCCTACATGAAGAGCGACTGGGGCCTGTCGGACAAGCAGCTCGGCGCGCTGGTGTCGGTGGTCTCGGTGACGGTCGCGCTGGGTGCCTTGCCGGTCGCGCTGTTCGCCGACCGCGCGAGCCGGGTTAAGAGCATCGTCGCGATGGCGACCGTCTGGAGCCTGGCGACGATCTCGTGCATGTTCACGCGCAGCTACGGGCAGCTGCTCGCGGCGCGCTCGCTGGTCGGTCTCGGCGAGGCCGGCTACGGCTCGGTCGGCGCGGCGCTGATCGCGAGCCACTTTCCGTCCCGCATGCGCAGCGCGCTGCTCGCCGGGTTCTTCGCTTCGGCTTCGGTCGGCTCGGTCCTCGGCGTGATGCTGGGCGGCGTGATCGCAGCGCGCTGGGGCTGGCACGCCGCGTTCGGCGTCGTCGGCGTGCCCGGCCTGCTGCTCGCACTCGGCTACCTGAAGGTGCGTGACTACCGCACCGTCGACCTCGCACCCGCGCTCGACGCCAAGCGGCGCTCGCTCGGCGAAGCGGCGCGGCACATCTTCGCGCTGCTGGTTCGCTCGCCCACGATGCTGTGGGTGTGCATCGGCGGCGCGGCGCAGCTGATCGTCGTCTCGGCGCTGTGGTCGTGGCTGCCGAGCTTCCTCAATCGCGTCCACGGCATCGCGCCGGCGCAGGCCGCGGTCAAGGCGGCGCTGGTCGTCCTCGCCGGCGCGCTCGGCAGCGTCGTCTGGGGCGCGGTCGTCGATCGCGCCGGGCGGCGCGCGCCGGCGCGCAAGCTCGCGACGATGGCGTTCCTGTGCATCGTCGCCCTGCTCTTGCTCGGCTTCGCCTTCGGCGCAGACCGGATCGGCGTCAGCCTCGGCGCAGAGGTCCAGTTCGCGCTGATCGTCGTCGGCGGCTTCGTCGCCACGTGCACGGTCGGGCCGGTCTCGGCGATCGTCATCGACGTGATCCACCCCGGCGTTCGCGCCACCGGCTCGTCGGTGCTGGCGCTGTTCCAGAACCTGTTCGGCCTCGCCGCCGGCCCGTTCCTCGCCGGCATGCTCTCCGACGCCTGGGGCCTGACGCCGGCATTGAGCCTGATCCCCGCATTCGGCGCGGTCGCTGCGCTCGCCTTCCTGCACGCCGGTCGCAGCTACGAGACCGACAAGGCCAGCGCCTGCGAGCTGTCCACCGCCACGGTCGCCGCCACGCC
>Ga0207698_10001485_pt1 | contig 13654 bp, 14 predicted proteins | sample KBSCornC22_FD_184298 | JGI IMG/M metagenome (GOLD analysis project Ga0207698, IMG submission 184298) | Corn rhizosphere microbial communities from Kellogg Biological Station, Michigan, USA - KBS Corn C2-2 (SPAdes) (version 2) | ecosystem: Host-associated > Plants > Roots > Rhizosphere > Soil ...
CTGCTTTCCGTCGAAGTGGCGGTAGACGTGCGTGCGCGGCACCCCGGCGAGGTCGGCGATCTGACCTGTCAGCGCGTCCGGGCCGTGCGTCTCGATCGCGGTGATCGCGGCCTGGATGATTGCGGCCCGGCGCTCCTGGCGGTGCGGGTCCCACCGCGTGGAGCGCCCGTCGCGCACCTCGTCCGCCATGCGGGTCAGCTTAGAACTGGAAGCGCACCAACCCGCCCGGTTCCGCAGTTACCCCGACCACTGCCGACGTCGCTTCGATGCGGTAGACGTTCCACGGCGCCGGTCCCTGAGCAGGTGCGTTGAACGGCGCGGTGATGCCGGTGCCGGTCTCGTCGACCTCAGCCGGCCAACCCTGGTCGACCCAGGCCTGCACCACTGGCCCGAGCTCCTCGCGTCCGGTCACCCGGACGGCGCGTCCTTCGATGGTGACGTCCGCACCGGCGACCGAGAGTGACAGCGCGCAGCGGTCGTCGCGGGCGACGTTGCGGCCCTTGCGCGTAGCGCCGGTCTGGAACCAGAACGCCCCGTCGACATAGACCGCGCCGACCGGCGTCACGTGCGGGCTGCCGTCCGCGTTCAGGGTGGTCAGCCAGATCGATCGGCTGTTCGCGGCGCCGGCCTCAGGCATGGACCCCGTCGCGAGCTTGTCCGCGATCGGCGCCCATTCCACTGGCGGCAGTCCGTCCGTCTCGCCCAGATTGTTGATCTTCATCTGTCTCACCTTCCCTGCTCGGTTCGTGCCTTGTCACCAGTGCGTCGAACGGGCGAGGCCGGTTTCGACACGACACGCTCCCCGGCAGGTTGGTGTGACGGCTTGTCAGAGCTAGATCTACCTGCTACACCTTGTATCAGGTAGACGTCCCCACTTGGAGAGGTGGCTTCCATGACGGCAGCTGCAACGACCCGCGAACAACGCGCCGCCGCGCGGGAGAAGACGGCGCTGCGCCTGCTCGGCTCGTCATCGAAGAACTCCTATGACCCGCTGCTCGACATCGACTGGGACGCCGATGTCGACCTGGACATGGCATACATGCCGTTCGAGAGGGTCTCCATCTACGGCACACCGGAGTGGGACGCCCTCACCGACGAGCAGAAGATCGAGCTGTCCAAGCACGAGCTGGCCAGTGTGGCCAGCACCGGCCTGTGGTTCGAGATCCTGCTGATCCAGATGCTCTCGCGCTACGCCTACAGCCAGGACCCGCAGGCAGCCCACACCCAGTACGCGTTGACCGAGATCGGTGACGAGACCCGTCACGTGATCATGTTCGCGAAGGCGATCGCCCGGATGGGCACGCCGACCTACCAGCCGCCGGCGTACGTGCGCCAGCTGGCCAAGGTCTACGCCGGCCTGGCAAAGGGCGTGTCGGTGTTCGCCCCGGTGCTCGTCGCTGAGGAGATCACCGATCGGCTGCAGCGCGAGACGATGAACGACGAGTCGATCCACCCGCTGATCCGCATGGTCAACCGGATCCATGTCGTGGAGGAGGCGCGCCACGTCCGCTTCGCCCGCGAAGAGGTGGCTCGCCTGATGCCGTCGCTCGGCCCGATCGCCAAGATCGTCACTAACACCTCGTCCGCGATCGTCGCCGCGTTCGTCATCCACGTGCTGATCAACCCGGAGGTCTACGCGTCGGTCGGGCTGGATCCGAAGGCGACGGCCAAGGCGGCACGCAGGAACCCGAACAACCACGAGACGCGCCGCTGGATGGCGAGCAAGATCATGTCGTTCCTGGACGAGCAGGGCATGGTCACCTGGTCCTCGCGCCCGATCTACAAGCTCGTCCACCTGATCTGAGCCCGCGTTAAATAGGCGACCCCCGAGTCGGGCCGCTCACGCAAGCGCGTGTCGCGGGCCAGCTGGACAAGGGCCGGCAACTCGGGGGTCGGGTGGAGACCTGAGATTCGCTCACGCCAGTAGGCGGAGGAGCGCATCAAGGCGCAGTCCGATCTGACTAGCGGCTAGCGGGCCGCCACCTCACGTGTCCGGTTGATACTCAACTCGGGACCACCCCCTCTCTTGTGTACCTCCACGGTACGAGCGGGTGATCACCTGGCGCAACGAGGTTTTGCTACCAGCTAAAAGCCACTGAGACGTCGGATCTCTTCGTCGATCGCGGGCACCCGGCTCCGCTGCTTTCCGTCCAGCTCGACGATGTCGACCGGCCCTCGCACGCTGCTCGTCAGCCAGAGGACGTCGGCGGCGTGCAGGTCCTCGACCGAGGCCTCGACAGTCCGCACCGCCCAACCGGCGGCCTCCGCTCGCTCGAACAGCAGCCGCGCCGTGGTGCCGCCGAGGATCCCGTTCGGGCCGGTCGCAATGGTGTGCAGCGTGCGCCCGACCGTCCACAGCACCGAGCTGGTCGGCGATTCGAGCACCTGCCCGTCGACGGTCACGAAGATCACGTCGTCGGCCCCGCGCCGCTCTGCCTCGCGCATCGCAGCCATGTTCACGGCGTAGGACAGTGTCTTGATGCCGCCGAGCAGCCAGGGCGCATCGGCGAATGCGTCCGGGGTCGTGCCGCGCGACAGCGTGATCACCCGGAGCCCGTCGCGGCGGAGTCTTGCCTGGTCCGGGCTGAGGTCGCTGATCGTCAAGAATCCGGTCGGCGTCTGGCCGTCACCGCGGGTCAGGACGAGCTTCAGTGCTGCCTCGCCGGGGGTCGACCAAGCTTCGAGGGCCTGGTCGATCAGCTCCCGCCAGGCAGCCTCGTCGAAGTCGAGCTCCAGTCCTTGCGCCGAACGAGCCATCCGCGCCAGGTGCAGGTCGAGCTTGTCGACCGTGCTGAGCCCGCCGGCGTCGGTGCGCACCCGGCACCCCTCGAAGCAGCCGTCGCCGCGGGTGACCCCGAGGTCGTCGGCGCGCAGGATTGCGGCGCTCGGTTCCACGAGCCCGGATCCGAGGACCGCCACCAAGCTCGCCGACACGCCCACAACATACCTACGATGGAGGCGATGGACGTGCACACCCACTCCCACGCCGAGCCCTCGCCGGATCTCGCGGCCGAGCTGCGCTCGCGTGGCATGCGCATGACCGCTCAGCGTGACCGCGTGCTCGGGGCGGTTCGCGAACTCGGCCACGCGACACCGGAACAGATCAGTGAGGCCGTCCCTGAAGTCGATCTCACGACCGTCTATCGCACGCTCGAGCTCCTCGAGGAGCTCGGCCTCGTGCGCCATGCCCACCTGGGTCACGGCGCACCCTCGTACCGGCCGGCCGAGGACGACCACATCCACGTGGTGTGCCACACCTGCGGCTCGGTGCTCGATGCGGCGCCCGATCTCATCGACGAGCTCGAGCAGCGTCTGGCCGGCAAGGACGGCTTCGTGCTGGATCGCTCGCACTTCACCGTCTTCGGCCGGTGCCGCAACTGCGCCGGAACAAACCCTGCCGGTGAGGCGCTGAAACACTTGTGATTGCAGTAGACGGTGCTGTGCCCGCCCCCGGTGTCGATGCGGCTGTCGCTTGGCACTACGGCGACCCGCTTCGGGAGCAACGCGCTCTGGTCACCGGCGCCGGCCTCGTCGATCGCTCCCATCGCGACGTGCTGACGGTCACCGGCCCGGACCGGCTGCCCTGGCTGCACTCGATCTGCTCCCAGCATGTCAGCGACCTCAGCGACGGCGAGAGCACCGAGTCGCTGGTGCTGTCGCCGCACGGACACGTCGAGCAGCACTGGCAGGTGACCGAACTCGGCGACACGGTGTGGATCGACACCGAGCCTGGCGCCGCGCCCGACGTGCTCGCCTACTTGGAGAAGATGCGATTTCTCAAGCGTGTCGAACTCGCGGACGTCTCAGCGGAATGGGCCGTGCTGTCGCTGGTCGGCCCCAGTTCCGCAGACGTACTCCGCGAGGCGGGCCTCCCGGTGCCGGAGTTGGGACAGGCCGTCGGCCTACCGGGCGGCGGATTCGTTCGCGCGATGAACTGGCCGGGTGCCGGTGGGTTCGATGTGCTCATTCCTGCGGGCACCGCCGACGAGGTGAGTGCCTCGATTCGACTGGCAGGTGCCAGCCCTGCTGGGATCTGGGCGTTCGAGGCGCTGCGGGTCGAGGCACGCCGGCCGCGGCTGGGCTTTGAAACCGATCACCGCACGATCCCGCACGAGGTCGGCTGGATCGGCAGTGCGGTGCACCTGAACAAGGGCTGTTACCGGGGTCAGGAGACGGTCGCGCGGGTGCAGAACCTGGGTAAGCCGCCGCGCCGTCTCGTGCTCGTCTACCTGGGCGGCGAATCCGACGTCCTGCCGCCCGCCGGAACGCCGATCGAGGCAGACGGGCGTGTGGTCGGGTTCCTCGGCACAGCGGTACACCACCACGAGTTCGGCCCGATCGCGCTCGGCGTGGTGAAGCGATCGATCACCCCGGAGTCCAAGGTCACAATCCTGGACAGCCCGGTCTCGATCGAGGACTGACCGACGATTCAGCGGCGCGGCCAGAGCGCAGCCAAAGCGTTTACCGCCGCGATATCGACCCTATTTCGGCACCAAGCATTCGCAGTCAGGCTCGGGCTGACTCGCGGCGGCGGCATTGTCTGCTGCTCGGCCACGCCGGTCGAGCGGTCACGATGGAGCGCGCAGCCGCGTTTTGGCGACGGAATTGGCCCTAGAGTGGGCCCTGCGGGCGACTCATCCGAGGGTTACGCGTAACTTTGCACGAAGAAAATACTGGTTGATAGCGGTCAATTCGGCTGTAAGCTGCTCGTTCGAGTCATCAATTACCTGACCGGCTCCTCGCATTGCGGCGCCTTAGCCGTATCCTTGTCAGGCTGAAGGCGTTAGACCGGATAGACAAAGTCCCCTGGGAGGGCATCAATGCGTAAGTCGGCTTGGACAGGACTCCTCGCGGTGGCGACACTGATCGCTGCCGCGCTGGTGGGTTTCCTGCTCCCAACCTCGGCTTCGGCCGATGACCCCTACAACTCTGGTACCTGTGGGTCCATTGCGGTCAGTGCGACCGTTGTGAATCCTGGTGAGACGATCACGGTCACCGGCCAAGGATTCGTGGCCCACAAGGTCGTTCACCTGACCCTCAAGCCCGCCGCCGACGGCACCGGCTCCGTCAAGCACTACGGCCCGGTCACCGCCGACAGCAAGGGCAAGTTCACGCTCGCGATCGTGATGCCGAAGAACTCGACCGGCCACCAGATCCTCAGCTCGGACAGCGTCGGCACGATTACTCGCAAGGGCATCAAGGAAACCTGCCCGGCCGACCCGATCCAGCTGTTGATCAACGCGGGCAGCACGGGCGGCTCGCAGCCACCGGCACACACCGGTGTCGACATCGCGCTCCTGTTCGGTGTCGCCGTCGTCCTGCTGGGCGCCGGCGTGCTCTTCACCCGTGGTGGCAAGCGCCGCCGCGCCGCAGTCCAGAGCTGATTCATCCGCTACCTCAGGTAGCTCGCAGAAAGCCCCGGAGATCGCTCCGGGGCTTTCTGCTGTTCGGCGCTGCGACACGCCCTGTCTCATTCGGCGCCGCTAGCGTGAACCGGTGACCGATGATCGCCAGCGTCCGATCGACCCGGACGTCGACCTGTCGGTGCCGGCCCAGCGCCTGGAAATCCGGCCGCACGAATGGGATCTGCTCGCAGTGATCGCCGCCGGCGCAGTGATCGGTGCGGAAGCCCGGTACGGGATCTCCACGTGGATCACCCACCCGGTCGCCGCAATGCCCTGGTCAACTGTGGTCATCAACGCGGCGGGGTCGCTGATCATCGGTCTGTTGATGGCTTATATCGATGGACGAGGTGCCTGTCGGCTACTCCGGCCCTTCGTCGGAGTCGGGATCCTCGGGGGCTTCACGACGTTCTCGACGTTCGCGGTCGACGTGGACTCGCTGATCCACGCGCACCGGGTCGGTGTGGCGGTGGGCTACCTCGCCGCAACGATCTTGCTCTGTGCCGTCGCCGTCTTCAGCGGGTACCGAGCCGGCCGCATGGCGTTCGGCGGTGCTCGGTGACCTTCTGGTGGATTGCGCTCGGCGCTTCCGTCGGCGCGCCCGCGCGCTACGTGACCGACCGCGTCATCCAGAACTGGCACGGCGGCGACTTCCCGTTCGGCACGCTCGCGGTGAACCTTGTCGCCTGCTTCGTGCTCGGGATCATGACCGGGTTGGGCACGTCGGCTTCCGCGGCGATGCTGGCGTTCGTCGGCACGGGCTTCTGCGGCAGCCTGTCGACCTACTCGTCGTTCAGCTTCGAGACGATGCGCCTGGCCGAGAAGGACAGCCGGCGCACCGCGCTCACCTATGTGGCCGTGAGCGTGGTTGCCGGCTGTGCCCTTGCGGCGCTGGGCTGGTGGATCGCGTGAAGCCTCAGACCTTGACCAGCTTGTCGTCGTCGCCTTCGACGCTCGGCTGATCGGCCGGCTCGACAGACACCCGCGGGGTGACTCGGTCGAGCCACTTCGGGAAGAACCAGTTGGAGCGGCCCAGCGAGTGCATGAGTGCCGGGACGAGCACCGTGCGCAGCAGGAAGGCGTCGATGAAGATCGCGCCGCCGAGGCCGATGCCGACGAGCTTCACCACGCGCGAGTCGCCGAGCAGGAAGCCCGAGAACACCGCGATCATGATGACGGCCGCGGCGGTGATGATGCCGCCGGTCTCGGACTGGCCGATCCGGATCGCGCGATGGTTGTCCTCGGTGTGCACCCATTCCTCGTGCATGCGGCTGACCAGGAACACCTGGTAGTCCATCGACAGGCCGAAGAGGATCGCGAAGAACAACACGGGCAAGAATGCCTCGATTGGCCCGCCACTGCCGATGCCCAGCGGACCGGAGAGCCAACCCCACTGGAAGATCGCGACGACGATGCCGAATGACGCACCGGCGGCGAAGACGTTCATCACGGCCGCGGTGAGCGGCACCATCAGACTGCGGAAGGCCACCATCAGCAGTAGGAACGACAGCCCGATGATCGCGGTGAAGAACAACGGCATCTTCGCCGAGAGGACGTGGGTGAAGTCGACGATGATCGCCGTCTGCCCAAAGACGTAGATCTTGTTGCTGGTGCCTTGCTCGTGGGTCTTGGTGAAGTCCCCGCGCAGTGTCGACACCAAGTCGGTCGTCGCGGCCGCCTGTGGGGTCGACAACGACTTGAAGTTCACCAGCACCAGATCCGACTTCAGCGGCACGACACGGATCGAGTCCCCGTTGACGTTGCCGACCTTGCTCAGATCGGTGCCGAGCTTGGTCAGGTACTGCCTGTCCTGGGCACTCGGGCCGGAGACGACGAGCTCGAGGATCGAGTTGTAGCCCGGACCGAAGCCAGGTGCGGAGGCGATCAGGTCGTAGCCGCGTCGCGTGGTCGAACTCGTCGGGTCACTGGACTGGTCGGAGTTGCCCAGGCGCATCGAGAAGAACGGGACGGCCAGCACGACGATGATCGCCGCGGCGACGACACCGAGCACGAGCTTGTTCTTCTGCACGGTGTCCGACCAGCGCGCCCAGCGCGTGGTGTGGTGGTCGTCCACGTAGGTGCCGGCCTTGACGGACTTGCGCAATCGTCGCGGCAGCACGTTGTAGCCGATGAACGACAACAGGGCCGGCAGCAGTGTCAGCGAGGCAACCATGGTCAGCCCTACCGAGATGGCCGTGCCGATTGCGACGCCGTAGAGGAACGACACGCCCAGCGCGCACAGCCCGAGCATCGCGATGCAGACGGTGATCCCGGCGAACAGGACCGCCCGACCCGAGGTGTCGATGGCGGTGGCAATCGACTCGCGCATCTCCATGCCGCGCAACAGGTTGCGCCGGTGCCGGGTGACGATGAACAACGCGTAGTCCACGCCGACGCCGATCACCATCAGCTGGCTCAACTCGGTGGTGAAGTCAGCGACGTTCATGACGTGGGTGAGCAGCCCGATGATCCCGGTGCCGCCACCGAGTGCCGCGGCCGCACTGACCAGCGGAAGCAGCGTCGGCCAGAGGGCGCGGAAGACGAGAGCCAAGATCACCAGCGCGGCGAAGAACCCGATGAACAGCGATGCGTTCGAGCCGCCTGCCGCGAGATTCTGGAAGGCGCCGCCGGTGAACTCGTACTGGGTGGTGTCGTTAGCCAGCTTCTTGATGTCGTTGTAGACGCCCTTGAAGTTGTCGATGCCGTTCTGGCTGCCCTGCCACTGGATGTTGACGATGGCAACGGAGTTGTCGGAGGCCATGAGGGGGTTGTGGCCGGAGCCCACAGCAGCCGGAGCCGGGGTCGCCGCACCATTGGTGCAGTTGATCGCGAACCACGGCGAGGCGTAGTTGGCGACGTGGTGGCTGGAGGTGCACTCCTTGGCGAGCGCATCCTGCAACCCGGCCGGAGGGGTGGTGTCGCTCAGCTTGCCGGTCTTGGCGTGCACGACGATGAAACCGGACTGACCCGTCTGAGAGTTCTGGCCGGAGTGTTTGAGCAGATCCAGCACCGTCTGGCTCTGCGTGTGCGGCAGCGCGAAACTCTCTTTGTAGTTCGCGCCGCCGGCGGCGCTGGACAGCGCCTGCACACCGAAGATGAACGCAATCCATAGAACGACGACCAGCCAGCGCTTTTCGGTGGCAAATCGGGCGATCGACCTCATGACTCTCCGGCATGCTCGAGCCGCTCGAGGGTGGAGCGGCGATGTGGGGGTATTTAGGCGAGCGATCGGCTCGAACGCTCAACGTGCGAACATCAAGTTCTGGTTCCCGGAGGTGATCTTTGTGGGCCAGACCACGGTCGTGAGATGGATCGCTTGCTGCCTGCTTGCAAAAGCTAGCACTGTGCGCGCACACTGGTAAGCGTGATAGCCGAAGGCCCCAAGGAACAGGCGAAGCAGGCCAGCGCCGCGATCGGAGACTTCATCCGGGAGCAGCGCGAGCAGGCTCAGGTTTCGCTGCGCCAACTGGCTCGTCTTGCCGGTGTGTCGAATCCCTACCTGTCGCAGATCGAGCGCGGCTTGCGCAAGCCGAGCGCGGACATCCTGCAGCAGATCGCCAAGGGACTTCGGATCTCGGCCGAGCAGCTCTACGTGCGGGCCGGGATTCTCGAGACCCGCAGCGGAAGCCCCGAGGTCGTTGCGGCGATCCTTTCCGACGAAGGCCTCGCGGAGCGTCAGAAGCAGGTGCTCGTGGACATCTACGAGTCCTTCCGCCGGGAGAACGCGCAAGAAGGTCTCGCCGCGGCTGCGGCATTCGAAGAGCCGGCGGTAGCGGAACCTTTCGCCGCCGAAATCTGAACAGCACAACCCCCTTCAGCACTACCGACCGCCCCCAATCCGCACTAAACCGACAGGAGTGACCGACATGTCGATCACCAGCGACATCCGCAACTACGCCGACACCGCCGTGAACCAGGGCAAGCAGGTTCTCGACCAGGCCCAGGCCCAGCTCAACGACGTGACGGGTCAGGCCAACGACCTCGTCACCAAGCTGACCGACCAGGCCAAGACGAACTACTCCGAGCTGTCCTCCAAGGCGACCGCCGCCGCCAGCGACCTGCGTGCGCAGGCCGAGAAGGCGCTGAACCTCGAGGCCATCAAGTCCGCTGTCGAGCCGTACCTTGCCCAGGCCAAGGACTACAGCAGCAGCGTCACCGACCGCGCGTCGAGCCTGCTCGAGACGGTCAAGAGCGACAAGCGCGTCGCGAGCGTCTTCAGCACGGTTGAGTCCGTGTCAGACGTCGTCGTCGAGACGGTTACCGAGCGCGTCGTCAAGCCGGTCCAGAACCTGACCGGCCGCACCGCCAAGCCCGCCGCGAAGAAGGCCCCGGCTGCCCCGGCGGCCAAGAAGGCCCCGGCCAAGGCTGCCCCGAAGCCGGCCGCGAAGAAGACGGTCCCGGCCAAGGCTGCCGCCAAGAAGGCTCCTGCCAAGAAGGCCGCCAAGTAAGTCGCACCCAGCTTCGCCGCGCTGCCCTCGCACCATTCGGTGCGGGGGCAGCGTTGTCTTACCCTGGAGCGGTGAGCATCATCGACGACCTGTATTGGTGGACCGGCACCGTCCTGATCTACGGGTTGCTCGCGCTTCGGACGTGGGCCCTCGTGGACTGCCTGACCCGCAAGGTCGCCGCGTTCCCCGCCGTCGACAAGCTCACCAAGCCAGCGTGGGTGGCGATGCTCGCCGTCGCTGACGTGCTGGGCTACCTGCTGCCGTTGGGTTTCTTCACGGTGATCACGGTGCTGCCGGCAAGCATCTACCTGGCCGACGTGCGCCCCGCGGTCCGCGAGATCAGCGAGGGTCGCTGACCGCTGCCCGGTTGAGGGCATCCGGACCGAACGACGCGGTCCACACCATCAGCAGGCCTTCCCGCAGCGATTCGCTGTCTGGGCTGTGTTCGGGGTCGATGAGCCATTGCAGCGCCAACCCGTCGAGCACCGAGATCACGAACGTGGCGATGGCCCGGCAGCGCGGGTCGTCTGCCGGGGTCGCGTCGTCCAGCGAGACGGCGACGAGTTCGGCCACCCGCGAACGTGCCCGGTTGTAGTGATCGGCGAGTTGGGTTCGCAGTGCCGGCACCCGTTGGGCCTGGGCGACGCAGTCGATGAATGCCTGCAGGATCGGGCGGCGGCTCGGCAGGCTCTCCAACGCCGTCAGCCAGGTTGCCATGGCTCTCTCGATCGGGGTGGCGTGGGTGTCGGCCATGACCAGGTTCGCCAGCTGATCGGCCCACTCGTCGAAGGACGCCTCGATGGCCGCGTTGATGAGCGCGTCCTTGGAACCGAAGTGGTAACCGATGCTGCCCAGGTTGGTGCCGGACTCCGCTACCAGATCGCGAGCCGTGATGCGCGCGCTGCCACGCTCGACGAGCAGCCGGCGCGCGGCCTCGAGCAGTTGCTCGCGATGTCCCACGACTCAAGGGTAGCGAGGCGAGCGAGCTACACCGACGCCCTGGCTCGCCGCCGCATCACCTGGCGGAACACCAGCCCGCCGGCGATCACCACCAGCCCGGCGGTCGTCGCGAGCCGGCCGGTGCGCAGGCTGAAGCCGGGTGGGGTCAGTAGCGCGGCGGCCGCGCTCAGTGCCACCACCCAGTCACGTCTCGTCCTGGTGACCGCCGGTGCGAGGCAGAGCACGCCCCAGAGCAGGTACCACGGGTACAGCACCGGGCTGAGCAGGCCGACCGCCAGCAGCAGGTAGCCGGTGGTGCGCTCGATGGGGCGGGTCAGCACGGTCAGCAGCAGGTAGATGACCGCGGTGACGGCAGCCAGCAGGGCGGCCACGCGACCGCCGACCGCGAGGTCGTCGTAGGACGCCGAGGACAGCACCGGGGAGATCATGTCGCTGAGCAGGTTCGCCGGTGCCCAGAAGGTGTGCTCATGCGTGGTTTCGCTGACGTTGCCGATCCAGCCCATCCCGTCGGTGACGACGAAGACGCTTGCGACGAGGGTGATCGTCGCCGTGATCACGTCACGGATCAGCACCCGCCAGGCGATGTGGCTGCGCTGGCCGATCGCATGCACCGCGAAGAACGCCGGTAGCGCCACGAGCGCGATCGGCTTGACCCCGGCGGCCAGGCAGGCGAGCACGATTGCGATCGTCCAGCGGCGCTGACTTGCGGCCAGCAGCGCGCCGAGCAGCAACGCGATCATCAGCGCGTCCAGGTGTGCGCCGGAGACCAGGTAGAGCAGCACGGCAGGGTTTGCGGCCGTCAGGGCGACCGCGTCGACATGGCGGGGGCCGGCGAGCTCGGCGGCCAGCGCGCCGATGGCGAGGACGCAGACGACGGCGAGCGTGCGCATCAGCACTACCGCGGTGAGGGCGTTGCCGCCGGCGACGGCAGTGGCGAAGTGCTCGACGAAGGTACTCAGCGGGCCACCGGTGCTGGCGGTGTCCCGCCAGGTCGGGTCGATGGCATTCACGATCTTGAGATGGCCGAGTGCGGTCGGCGCGTGCTGGTAGGGATCCAGGCCGTGCCGCGCCAGCAGGCCATGGGCCACCGAGCTGTAGATGTCGGTGCTCATCAGCGGTGGCCCGAAGGCGAACGGCGCCATCCAGGCAGCCGTGATCATCCACGTCTGCCCCTCGGAGACGATCCGCCTGCGGGTGAAGTGGAGCAGGCCGACCCATAGCGCGATGAGCGCGCCGATGCCGAGCACGAGCACGATCGCGGGGATGTTGTCGGAGACGTGGTAACCGGCCGGGGCGAGCAGGTCCAGCCAACGGGTCATGGGAAGGGCGTCGCGAGCCGCTCCGAGACGTCCGCCGGCGACGACCACCACGGCGGCAGCGAGGAACCCGCCCAGCGCAAACAGCGGCACAGGTCGGCGGGCCAGCTGGCGCCCGACGGCCTGGGTGGCCTGCAGCGCCTTCTCCGCGAGGTCATTCATCGCGGCCAGTATGTCGTGGCGGGCGGGTGGGCCGCACCGGAGAAAACCCTGACACAACCCTGACCTTTCCTTCGCCGGTTCCCCATCAGGGCGAGCGACCGTGGGGTTGTCCGATAGATCTCCGCAGAAAGGGACCTCCCATGTTTCGCAAGATCGCCATCGCCGGCGCCACCGCCGCCGTCATCGTCGGCGCAGGCACGGCCGCTCTGGCAGCCTCCGGCAGCAGCTCCTCCGGTACTCCCAGCACCGCGTCCTCGACGTCGTCTTCCTCGTCTTCTGCTGACAACAGGCTTGGCCGATTCGCGCGGCGTCACCCCGGTATCGCTGCCGCAATCTCGCACCACGCGGTGCACGGGGTGATCGTCACCAAGGACGACAGCGGCAAGTACGTCACGCACGACGGGATCCTCGGTGCGGTCACCGCGGTGTCCTCGTCGTCGATCACGATCAAGTCCAGCGACGGGTTCGCGCAGAGGTTCTCGATCAACTCCGACACCAAGGTGCGGGTGAAGGCCGACGGCAAGGGCGCGACCATCAGCGCGGTGCACGTCGGCGATCACGTCGGCGTGGTGGGCACCGGTACCGGCACCCCGGTCGCGACCTACGTAGTCGTCGGCGCCTGATTCGAGTGCTGCAGGCCGGGGAGGCGCACCGTGAACCGGGCGCCTCCTTCGGCTGCGTGGCCCGCCTCTACCGAGCCACCCAGCCGCGTGGCCAGGCCGTGCACGATCGCGAGGCCGAGGCCGGTGCCGACCTGGCGCACCCCGCGGTAGCGCCGGTAGAGCTCAGCTCGGTCGAAGGCGACGCGCAAGTCGTCGTCGGTCAGGCCAGGTCCTCCGTCGCGCACCTCGGCACAGGCCCGCCCGTCAGGTTCGGGGTGGATGCTCAGCACGATCGGACGCCCACTCGGTGTGACCCGCAGGGCGTTCTCCAGCAGGCCGTCGATGATCTGGCGTACCCGCGCCGCGTCAGTGCTGGACCAGGTCGGCGCCCCCTCGAACCTGAACTCGACCCCGGCCTGGTGGCAGCGTGCGCTCCATACCGAGGCGGCTGCCTGGCCGAGTTCGAGCAGTTCGACCGGTGCGAACTCCATCCGGAAGTCCTGGGCGCCCAGGCGTGCAAGGTCGAGCAGATCCCCGACGAGACGCTCCAGGCGCCGTGCCTCGTCCAGCATGACCGCGCCCGCGTGGGCGGCGTCTGCGGTGGGGATGACGCCGCCGGCGAGCGACTCGGCGTAACCGGTGATCGCGGTGAGCGGGGTGCGCAGGTCGTGCGTGATCGAGGCGACCAGGTCGCGGCGGTACTGGTCCAGCTCTCGCAGCTCGTCGAGGACCTCGCGGTCCTGGCGGCGGACCTCGAGCTGACG
>Ga0207698_10001486_pt1 | contig 13645 bp, 6 predicted proteins | sample KBSCornC22_FD_184298 | JGI IMG/M metagenome (GOLD analysis project Ga0207698, IMG submission 184298) | Corn rhizosphere microbial communities from Kellogg Biological Station, Michigan, USA - KBS Corn C2-2 (SPAdes) (version 2) | ecosystem: Host-associated > Plants > Roots > Rhizosphere > Soil ...
TGATCGACGAGTTCGTCCGCATCGACGGCGGGCTCGGGAATGCCGAAGCGATTCGGCTGCACCGTGCTGGCGGCGCTGTAGCGTGCGAAGCGCAACTGGCGATTGGTGCCGGCGACGGGCAGATGAAAGGCCTTGCCCTGGCGCCAGCACTGCGCGACGACGAGATGCAGCGACAGCTCCCCGTTGACCGCGAAATAGCCGCCGATGCGTTCGTCGACGCTGAGCTCGGGCAATTGCTGCAGCTGCTGCAGCAGTCCTTGCGCGGCGGCGATGCGTTGCGCCGCCGGCAGATTCGCGCGCTGATCGCGCAGGCGCTGGCGCAGTTCCTGCCGCGCGGCAATGGCATTCATCAAGTAGCGGCCAGAGAAAAAGGGCGCGCAATCATAGCAGCGCAGCCGCACGGGTCTGGCGGAAGAAAAACGAGGGAGTGTCGCGTGTGGAGCGGAGGCCGGAAGACTGCACGGCCATCACCGGCGAGGGGTCTGCAGATCAGGTTCACGGCCTGCGGTGCGTATCCCCGCGCAGACCTAGAAAGAAAAGACGCCCTCCGCCGTGCCGATGCACACAAAACGACCTTGAACCCCTTTAACAGGTGGGACAGCTCGCGAGATCTCAGGCTTTCCGCACATGGCGGACATGCACACCGACCTCAGCACTGCAAACCCGGGGTGGTCGATAGGAACAAGGCAAATGTTAGGTGTGCTGTCGCACACGGCAGAGAACGACGCGCCTATTTTACCGATGCACTGAGCACACCTTCAAGCTTATGTTTCAGCGCTTGCACGTGCTGTGCCACGGAATCGGCCTGGTGACTGCCTTGCTGACGTGCGGCGATGAGCTCGTGCGTGATGTTCAGTGCGGCCAGTACAGCGATGCGATCGAGACCGCTCGCGCGTGCGGCGCTCTTGACCTCGCGCATCTTGCCGTCGAGATACGCGGCGGCGGCGACGAGGCCAGGACGCTCCTCGTCGGTGCACGCAACCAGGAATTCCCGGTCGAGGATGCTCACGGAAACCGGTGCAGGTGTGCTCATGGCGGGGCGGTGAACCTCTGAAAAGCGGGAATCGGTCAGTGCCTTCTCGAATCAGGCGACATCAGACACTTTCGAGGCGTGCCTGCGGCGACGCAAGTCACAATGGCGAGAGCCCACAGGATCCGGTGTGTCCGAGGATCACGCGTTCTGCTCGAGCGACTTGAGTCGCGCGATCATCGCCTCTACGCGCGTGCGTGCCTGTTCGTTCTTCTGCAGCAGCAGGGCGCGTTCATTGGCCAGTTGTTCCTGGCTCTGGCGCAGGCTGCGGTTTTCTTCCGACAGACGTTGGCACAGCTCGACCAGGCGGTCGATGCGGGCGCTGACCTCGGTGAGGTCGGCAAGCGTGTTCTGGGCCGCGGACATGACCCGGAATATAGCAGAGGGGCGGGACACCGCAACGGCGCGGCCGCGCGCCTCCAGGCGGACGGTCAGCCGGTGGTGGTCTTACCGCGCCGCGAATTGAGGAATTCCAGGCAGCGCTCGGCCGACAGCGGCAGCGACAGCCAGTTGCCCTGGATCTCGTCGCAGCCCTGCTCGCGCAGGTATTCGAGCTGCTCGTGGGTTTCCACACCCTCGGCGATCACGTTGAGACCGAGCGAATGCGCCATCGTGATGATCGTCGCGGTGATGGCCTCGTCGTCCGGATCGGATGTGATGTCGCCGACGAACTCCTTGTCGATCTTCAGCGTGTCGATCGGCAGGCGCTTGAGGTAGGACAGCGACGAATAGCCGGTGCCGAAATCGTCGATCGCGAGCGATACGCCGATGCGCTTGAGATCGTTGAGCGTGCGCACGGACTGCTCGGCGTTGTTCATGATCGTACTTTCGGTCAGTTCGAGCTCGATCTGCTGCGGCGCGATTCCGTGCTCGGCGAGGATTTCGCGGAGGCGCCGCGTGAGTTCGCCGCGCAGCAGCTGCAGCACCGACACATTGACCGCCATGACCACATCGTCGATGCCCTGTTCGCGCCAGCGCGCCAGCGTGGCGCAGGCGCGGTTCAGCACGAACTCGCCGATGTCGATGATGAGGCCGGCTTCTTCGGCCAGCGGGATGAACAGCGCCGGCGAGATCTCGCCGAGATCCTCGCTGTGCCAGCGCAGCAGCGCCTCGACGCCGACGATGCGCGCCTCGGTCAGCGAAAGCTTGGGCTGGAACACGAGCCGGAACTCGCCGCGTTCCATCGCCTTGCGCAGCGCGCCGACCATCGTGGCGCGGCGGCGCGCGGCCGAGTCCATCTCCGAGGTATACATTTTGTAAGTGTTGCGGCCGCTTTCCTTGGCCTGGTACATCGCGGTGTCGGCGTACTTGAGCAGGTCGGTCGGCACCTGCGCGTGGTCGGGATACAGGCTGATACCGATCGACGGCGAGATCACGACTTCCTGACCCGCGTCGAGTTCCAGCGGCTCGCCGAAGGCCTGCAGCAACTTCTGCGCGATGTGCTCGGCTTCGGCACCGTCATGCACGTCTTCGAGCACGACTGTGAACTCGTCGCCGCCGAGGCGTGCGACCGTATCGCTGTCGCGCACGTGCATGCGCAGACGCGAACCGGCGGCCTTGAGCATGCGGTCGCCGGCCGCGTGGCCCATCGAATCGTTGACGTGCTTGAAGCGGTCGAGGTCGAGGAACAGCACGGCAACGCGGCGGCCGTTGCGGCGCGCGCGCATGATGGCGTGACCGAGGCGTTCGCCGAGCAGCGTGCGGTTCGGCAAACCGGTCAGCGTGTCGTAGTTCGCAAGGTAGCGCAGTTCCTGCTCGGCGCGCTTGCGGTCGGTGATGTCGGCGAGCACGCCGACGAAATGTGTGCGCGTGCCCTGGGCGTCGCGCACTTCGGCGAGTTCGAGCCAGCTCAGGAATTCCTCGCCGTCCTTTCGGCGCTGCCACAGTTCGCCGCGCCAGTGGCCGGTCTGGCTCAGCGTCTCACGCATGTGCTCGTAGACTTCGGGCGCGTGCTGCGGCGAATTCAGCAGCGCCGCGTTCTGGCCGACGACTTCGTCCTCGCGGTAGCCGGTCATGCGCGTGAAGGCGAGGTTGACCGAGTTGAAGCGGTAGTCGAGGTCGGTCACCGTGACCGCTTCGGTCATGTTGCGGATCACTTCCGCGGCGATGCGCCGTTCGCGATCGGCGAGGCGGTTCGCCGTGACGTTGCGTGCCGTGCCGCTGATGCGCGCGGGCTGGCCGTCGTTCTCGCGCTCGACGATCTTGCCGCGCGACAGCACCCAGATCCAGCCGCCGTGCGCATGCGCGACGCGATGCTCGGATTCGAAATGATCGGTCACGCCGGCGACATGGTCGGACATGATGCGGTCGACGCGCGGCAGGTCGTCCGGATGCACCGCAAAGTTCCGCCAGTCGTCCGCACTGAGGCTCTCCTCGGGCGAACTGCCGAGCAGCTGGTCGGCGCCGAACCGGTAGATGCGCCCCTCGCGCATGTCGTAGTCCCAGAACTCGTCGCCGGAACCCCACAGCGCGAGGCGCAGACGATCCTCGCGCATGCGTAGTTCGTTCTGGTGGCGCTTTTCTTCGGCGCGCTGGCTGCGCCGCTCGCGCCAGATGCCGAGCACGATGAGGCTGGCGAGGCTTGCGTAGGCGAGCTTCATCCAGGTCGATGCCCACCAGGGCGGCACGATCTCGAAGGCGAAGTGGCTGCTGCGCGTCGTATCGGGATTGCTCGCGGCGCTGCGCACGCGGAACGTGTACGGACCCGGGTCGAGGTTGGTATAGGTCACGTCGTGGCGCGTGCCGCCGTCGATCCAGTCGTCGTCGAAGCCTTCGAGCTTCCACGCGAAGCGATTGTCTTCGGGCGCGGAGTAGTCGAGCGCGGCGAACTCAAAACGCAGCAGGCGCTCGGCCTGCGCGATCTCGCGCCGCGGCAGCGGTCCGGCCAGCGGTTCGCGCTGGCCGCCGACGGTCAGCGCGGTCAGCACGACGGGCGCGTCGTAGCGCTGGCGCGCGAGGCTGTCGGGGCGGATCAGGTTGGTGCCGTTGACGCCGCCGAACAGCAGTTCGTTCGGGCCGAGTGCAAACGCGGCGCCGCCGTTGAATTCGTAGGCCTGCAGGCCGTCCTTGAGCGAGAAATTGCGCACCGCGCGCGTGGCCGGTTCGTAGCGCGAGATGCCGCGGTTGGTCGACAGCCACAGCGCGCCGGCCTGGTCCTCGAGCAGTCCGTATACGGTATTGCTCGCGAGGCCTTCCTGTGTCGACACGCGCGCGAAACGCGCGCCGCTGTCGGTGAGCTGTTCGAGGCGCAGCAGCCCGCTGTGCGTACCGATCCAGATGTTGCCATCGCGGCCTTCGAGGATGTCGCGCACGATGTTGCCGGTCTGCGGTCCGTGCGCGCTGCCGGCCGTACCGAGCCGTCGCAGCTTGCCGCTGCCCGGATCGAGCAGCGCGAGGCCGTCGAGCGTGCCGATCCACAGGCGTCCCTGACTGTCCTCGTGCAATGCCAGCACCATGTTGTGCGGCAGGCCATCCGGATCCGCGTCGTCATGGCGCCAGCTCTGCACCAAAGCACCGTCGCGGTAGCGCAGCAGGCCCTTGGTGCGTGTGCCGATCCACAGGCTGCCGTCGCGGCTGCGTGTCAGGCTGCGCGCTTCCTGGTCGCCGCTCGCGATCGCGGTTGCGCCGCTGAGTGCGGGTATGTCGGCGAGGCTCGCGCGGCGCTGCTGCGTGTCGTAGTCGAACACGCCATGGCTGGTCGCGAGCCAGATGCGGTGCTCGGCACCGCCGACGATGTCGTAGACGCACAGTTCCTGCGGCGCCACGCCGAGCGCGCGCGCGATCGGTTCGCTGGCGCTGTCGAACTGGTCGCGTTCGAGGTCGTACCGCTTCAGGCCGTCGCCTTCGGTGCCGATCCACAGATGCCGCTTGTCTTCGGCCCAGAGGCTGCTGACCATGTTGCGCGTGACGCGGTCGCGCGGAGAATCCAGGTCGACGAGCCAGCTGAAGGTCTCGCTGGTCGGCCGCGTCGTCGCGACGCCGCGCGTCTCGCCGCCGAGCCAGAGCAGGCCGGAGCGGTCGATCATCAGCGTCGTGATGAATTCCTCGGGCAGCGAGCCGGGCAGGTCGCGCTGATGGTGCAGCCGTTCGGTCGCGCCGGTGCGCGGATCGAGCCGCACCACGCCGTCGCCGCGCACGGCGAGCCAGAGCTTGCCGCTCGCGTCTTCCACGACGTCCGCCACATTCGCCGGCGCCGCGTCGATGGCCGGCCAGACCTGCTCGGTGCGCGTGCCGTCTGCACTCACGCGCAACAGACCGCCCGGCGTACCCGCATACAGCGTGCCGTCGCGGCTGACCAGCGCCGAGAGCGTGCGGCGCAACGCCGGCGCCGGCAGGCGCGTCGCCTTCGCCGTGGTGCGATCGATTCTGAGCAGGCCCTGGCTCGTCGGCGCATAGAGCGTGCCGTCGGGTGAATCGACGAAGCGGCGCTGAGGCCGCAGCGGCAGCGGGTCGCCTGGATCGAAGCGGAACAGGGACTGGCGCGTGCCGCGTTCGGTATCGATCAGGTCGATGCCTTCGCGCGAGCCCACCCAAATTCTGGTTGGCGAATCGGCCTGCAGCGCGCAGATGCTGTTACCGCGTGGCGTGCTCGCGCGGCTGCCCGATGGCAGCGACTGCACGGCGCCGGTGCGCGGATCGAGGCTCGCCACGCCCTTGGCATTGGTGCCGACCCAGATGCGTCCACCCGGATCCTCGGCGATCGCGGTGACGAAACTGTCGGGCAGGCTGTCGCTGCGGTCCGGGTTCTGTTCGAAGATGCGGAATGCGTAGCCGTCGTAGCGATGCAGGCCGCCCTGCGTGGCGATCCAGACGAAGCCGGTGCGATCCTGCATGAGCGCACTGATGGTGTTCTGCTGCAGACCCTGTTCGCTGCCGAGGTTGTCGAAGTAGAACGAGCGTCGTGCGGCCTCGGCACCGGCGCAGCACAGCAGCAGTCCCGCCAGCAGGCATGACCGTGCAGTTGCGTTTCGCCCTCCCCCGAGGTATCGCCAGAGTGTCACGCAGCCCGCCCTCCCCTTGACTGCCGCGCAGGCAGTGTAGGCGCTAGGCACAAGCGTAACTAGCCCAGCAAAACCGTCAGCGCGCGAATGGGCGCGACGCCGCATCACGCGTGCCGGGCTCGACGCTGTCGCGCCGGCGGCAGGTACAATCGCACAACCGTGTCTGCGTCCGGATTCGCCATGAACAGCACCGCCATCTCCCATGCCGAACTCGGCATGGTCCTGCATGAGCTCGAATTCGGCGTGGCCGCGAGCGACCTGCACGGCTCACTGACCGGGTTTCTCTGCGGCGGCGGTGTTGCCTCGCCGCGCAACTGGCTGCAGCGGCTGGAGATCGAAACCGATCCGGGTGTGGAAACCCACGCGCGCATGGAATTGCTCGACCGCCTGTTCCGCGATTGCCGCGCACAGCTCGACGATCCCGGCTTCAGCTTCGAACCGCTGCTGCCGAGCGACAGCGAACCGCTGGTCGAACGCGCCGACGCACTCGTGCAATGGTGCCGCGGCTTTCTCGGCGGCCTGGGGCTCTCCGGCGCGAATGCGGGCAGCGGTCTGTCCGACGACGGCGCGGAGATCCTGCGCGATTTCGGCGCCATCGCCGCCTCTCAGTTCGAATACGACGACGCCGAGGAAGACGAATCGGCGCTGGTCGAAGTGCTGGAATTCATCCGCGTCGGCGTGCTGCTGCTGCACTCGGAACTCGCGCCGCTGCCGGCCAGAACCGCCGACGCCGGCCGCAGCCTGCATTGAACCCGACACCGCCGTGATCGCCGCCCGCGAATATGCGCGCCGCCGCCGACAGCTCATGCGCCTGGCCGGCGACGACGCGATCGTCATCGTGCCGGCTGCACCGGAGCGCATCCGCAACAACGATGCGCCGTATCCGTACCGGCAGGACAGCGATTTCCACTATCTCTGCGGATTCCCCGAGCCCGACGCGGTTCTCGCGCTGCTGCCGGGACGCAACCAGGCCGAGACCATCCTGTTCTGCCGTGACCGCGATCCGGCGCGCGAGGCCTTCGACGGTCCGCGCCTCGGCCCCGACGGCGCGGTCGAATCCTGCGGCCTCGACGATGCGTTCCCGATCGAGGACATCGACGACATCCTGCCGGGCCTGATCGAAGGCCGCAGCCGCGTCTATTACCACTTCGGCCGCGACAGCGAGTTCGATCTCAAGCTCATCGGCTGGATCAAGCGCGTGCAGACCCTGCGCGGTCCGCTGGCACGCGCGCCGCATGAATTTGTAGCCTTGTCCCATCTGCTGCACGACCTGCGCCTGTACAAGTCGAAGGACGAACTCGGCCTCATGCGCCAGGCCGCGAAGATCGCCGCGGAAGGCCACCGCCGCGCGATGCGCGCGACGCGGCCGGGGCTGTACGAGCATCAGGTCGAGGCCGAGCTGATCCACGCCTTCCGCAATGCCGGCGCGGTGCCGTCGTACGAGCCCATCGTCGGCGGCGGCGCGAACGGCTGCGTGCTGCACTACCGCGCCAACAATGCGCTGCTGCGCGACGGCGACCTGCTACTGATCGACGCGGGCGCGGAGTACGCGTGCTACGCGTCCGACATCACGCGCACGTTTCCGGTCAACGGCCGCTTCAGCGCCGACCAGCGTGCGCTGTACGAGATCGTGCTGGCCGCGCAGGACGCCGCCATCGCGCAGGCGCGGCCGGGCAAAGCGTGGACTGCGCCGCACGATGCGGCGGTCGCGGTCATCGCGCGCGGGCTGTGCGATCTGGGCCTCGTCGCCGGCAAGCCCGCGGCCGTGATCGCGAGCGGGGCGTACAAGCGCTTCTTCCCGCACAAGACCGGCCATTGGCTCGGCCTCGACGTGCACGACGTCGGCGACTACCGCGTCGACGGCGAGCCGCGCCAGCTCGAGCCCGGCATGGTCATGACGGTGGAACCCGGCATCTACATCGCGCCCGACGCGCCCGACGTCGAGGCACGCTGGCGCGGCATCGGCATCCGCATCGAGGACGACATCGCCGTGACGCGTGCCGCGCCGGAGATCCTCACCGTCGGCGTGCCGCGCACGATCGCGGAGATCGAGGCGCACATGGGTGCGGGGAAGTAACGCGTGTGGGGTTGATCGTCGCGGTCCTGACGCGTCGTGGCTCAGCTCGGCGAACATTCTGTGCGTCGTCCTTGCGTGCACGCTGCAATCGCACGAGGTTGCACTTTGAAGCAATGGCGATAAATACATAAAGGAATTCGCGTGAAACCGATCGCTGCCGTCCTGCTTCTCGTCGCGCCGCTGGCTGCGTCAGCCACGAGCCCGGTGCACTACGGGCTCTTCGGCGATCTGCATCTCGCGCGCCCGGCGGACAACGTCGCGCGCACCGTGTTGTTCGTATCCGACGGCAACGGCTGGGACGCGCGCGAAGACGCCTACGCCGACGCGCTCGCGGCCGTGGGCAATCTCGTCGTCGGCATCGATCTGCCGGGCTATCTGAAGGAACTCGAATCGATCAAGGCCGACTGCGCGTATCCGGCGGCACACGTCGAGGAAGCGAGTCACTGGATACAGCGCCACGAGAATCTCGCGAACTATTCCGCGCCGTGGCTCGTCGGTCTCGAAGGCGGCGCGAGCCTCGCCTATGCGATCGCCGCGCAGGCACCGGCCGGCACCATCGATGGCCTCGTCACGCTGGGCTACGACTTCGGTCTGCGCCTGCGCAAGCCGCTGTGCGCCGGCGATGCCGGCGAGGCCAGCGCCGCCGATGGCTCGCGCGGGTTTCGCTTCGTGCCGGTCGCGAAGCTCGGCAATCCGTGGCTGCCGCGGCCGTTCGCGCCGGGCGCGCGCATCGGCGGCCTCGGACTGGACATTGCGGCGCTGCGCGGCTGGGCTTATCCGGTCAAGCGTCCCGACGCCGCCGGTCCCGCCGCGCTCGCAAGCACGCTGGAGCGCTGGAACCACCGAGAAGCGCGCCGCCGCGAACCGCTGCCGCAGGACGTCGCCGACCTGCCGCTGACCGAAGTCGCGCCCGCGGCGGGCAGTCCCGCCACCGGACGCATCGCGATCGTGCTGACCGGCGACGGCGGCTGGGCCGGACTCGACCAGGGCGTCGCCGAAGCGCTGGCTGCGGACGGTGTACAGGTCGTCGGCTTCTCGACGCTGAAATTCTTCTGGCAGAAACGCACGCCCGAGGACATCGCCGCCGCTGTCGCGCGCGTGATCGGCCACTACACGGCGGACAATCCCGAAGCGCGCGTCGCGCTGGTCGGCTACTCCTTCGGTGCGAGCCTCGCGCCCGTCGTGTTCAATCGCCTGCCCGACGCCGCGCGCGAAAAGATCGATCTGCAATTCATGATCTCGCCCGACGACGAGGCCGTGTTCGAGATCAAGGTCGGCGACTGGTTCGGCGGCGCGCACCACGACGGTGCGCTGCCGATCGCGCCGGAACTGGCGAAGACGACGGTGCCGGCGCTGTGCCTGCACGGCGCGGACGAAGAGGACAGCGTCTGCCCGAAATTGGCCGGCGACAAGGTCACAGCGCTGGACCTGCCCGGCGGCCATCACTACGACGGCGACTATGCGGCGTTGGGCCGGCTGCTGCTGCAGCATTGGCCGGCGCGCCGCTGACCGCGGTCTGGTGCGCAGCACGATAGACGCCGTTCGCGGCCGGGTGTAGCGTTGGCCGGACCGTGCGCTGCCGCACGGTTCGCCGTCGTGAACTGTGTCCGGGGTCAGGTGCATGGGGTAGTGTACGCGGGCAGTTGCGGCGGCATGACGATAGGGGCAGGAACGACAGACCACAGACCACAGACCGCTGCCGCAGGCATGCGCGTCGGGCTGTGCGTTCCTGGGGCATCGACACAAGGGGCGTTATCCATGTTCACAGCGCGGTTGCGTGCAGTATTTGCTTCCTCCATTTTGTTCCTGCTGGCCGGCGCGTCGACTGCCGCCGATGGTGGTGCCGGGCCGGCGACGAACATGGCCACGCTGGAGGCGCGTACCTCGCAGAAACTGCCGGGCGACCCTGACCCCAACGCCGGGCCCGGCAACGCGACCGAATCGGGGCCGTCCATCACCGTCGCCAACGCCGCCAACTACGCGTTTAGCACGGTCACGACGGCATCGCTCGCGGACATGAGCACGGGCACGACCACGCTGATCACGGCGGACCAGGACGACACGGCGTCCCTGGTCACCCCCATCGGCTTCGACTTCTATTTCCAGGGCGTGCGTCAGGACCGGTTCTCGGTCAACTCCAACGGCACGCTGCGCTTCGGCGCGACGGCCGTCAGCAATACTCTGTACGACCCGCTGGCCCAGGCCGCGCAGTCGCTGATCACGGCCTACGGTGCCGACCAGCGCACCCATGTCGGCGACGGCAAGGTGCACTACAAGCTCACCGGCAGCGCACCCAACCGCGTGCTGACGATCGAATGGCTCAACATGCAGTCGGATTTCAATGCCGGCGGCACCGCGCAGCTGACCTACCAGGTGCGGTTGTTCGAGACCACCGGCGTCATCGACTTCACCTACGGCGGCATGACCCTGGGCACGGCCGCCGCGGCCGACCCCAACTCATCGAGCCCGCAGTTCGGCTTTTCCTCGAACAACGCCGTGGGCACGGTCGGTTCGATCACCGCCGCGCAGAGCGGCACGCCGGCGCCGACCTTCAACGGTGCGTCCGCGACGCCGGTCAACAACACCTACGTCGCCGGTGCCATCACGGTGCTCACATCAGCCGCGAACGGATCGCGCCGCCAGTTCGTGCTGACGCCGCCGACGGCGCTGGCGCCGGTCGGTCCGCTGAGCTTCACCGCCGTGACCGCCGTCAGCATGACGCTGAACTGGGGCGATTCGGCGAATGATTCGGGCTATGCGATCTACCTCTCCACCGACGGCGTCAACTACGGCTTCTTCAGCACCGCGGCCGAGAACGCGACCAGCTTCAACGCGACCGGACTGCTCGGCGGCGTCACTTATTTCTGGCGCGTCTACGCGGTGACCGAGGGCGGCGTCGCCTTCATCAGCGGCACCCAGGCCACCGCCGTGCCCACGCCGAATTCAGCGCTGGGCAGCGGCCTATGGAGCAGTCCGGGCACCTGGTCCACCGGCAGCGTGCCGGGCAGCAGCGACGCCGTGACCATTCCCTCGGGCACGACCGTGACCGTGGATACCGCGGCACTGGCCTATTCGGTCAGCGTGGCCGGCGTGCTCCAGTTCGAGCAGACCACCGCGCGCACGCTGACCGTCGGTACCGATGTCACGGTGCAGAACGGCGGCACCCTGAATTCCAATCCCGCCGGCACCCAGACCGGTCACGTGCTGAGCCTCAACGGCAACCTGACCAACAACGGCACGCTGGATTTCTCCACTAATGCGGATACGGCGGGCGCCGGCATCACGTTCACGGGTACCGCCAACGCCACCTTCGGCGGCACCGGCCTGACGACCGACATCCGCCAGATCACGATCAACAAGGGCACGAGCCAGGCGGCGATCGCCGAGATCGCGACGGCCAGCTTCACGGTGCGTGGTGTGACCACGGACACCGTGGTCGGCGGCTGGCTGGTCATGACCAACGGTACGCTCAAGCTGTCGGGCAGCTTCACCGGCACCAGCCGCGTGTTTGCGGCGGCGGGCTATACCATCCCGGCCAGCGTCGGGTTCTGGCTCAACAATCCCAACTACACGGTCGCGGCGCAGAACGGTAATGCTGCGAACAACGGCCTGCTGCGCATCTCCCAGGGCACGTACAACCAGGGCACCACGAACGCCGCGACCTTCACCGCCGCCGCTGGAGCGGTGTTCACGATCGAAGGCGGTACCGTGAACGTGGCCGGCCGCTTCAATCCGTCCACTGCCATCACCTACAACCAGAGTGGCGGCAACTTCAATGTCGCCACGGTCGGCAACAGCGGCAGCGGCACGGGCAATGGCTCGTTCACCGTGCCGGCGGCGGCGACCTTCAATTTCGCGGGCGGCTTCATCAACCTGGTGCAGGCCAGTACCGGCGCCACGCCGGTCGACTACATCAACACCTCGACCGCCCTGGTGGCGATGACCGGCACGCTGCGCGCCGGCACCGGTGCGACGGCGACCAATTTCAATTTCCGCCTGCGCGGCCAGATTCCGAGCCTGATCGTCGACAACACGACGAACAACAAGACCGCCACCGCCGGCGCGCAGATCAACCTGCAGGGTCCGACGACGATCAGCACGGGCGCGACGCTGGTCATCAACGGCCAGATCTGCCTCGTCATCGGCTCGCCCTTCACCAACAACGGCACGCTGCTCGGCACGACAGCCGGCACGCGCTTCTATTTCCTCGGCGGCAGCGGCCCGACCACCTATACGGGCACGGGAACGGCGACCGCTCCGCTGACGGCCTTCGAGGTCGACAATCCGGCCGGCGTCACGATCGATCCCGCCGCGAACCAGGTCGTCACGCTGCGCTTCAACAATTTCAGCGGCGGCCTGACCAATTCGAACAAGCTGACCATCGGCAACGGCGGCGCGACCACGGCCGTCACGCAGCTCGGCGTGGCCGGCGCGACGCAGCCGGTCACCGGATTCGACGTGCCGCCGGTTTACAACCCTGGCTCGGCCGGCGTGAACCTGCTGTACGCGCCGGAAATCGCCCCGCGCACGAGCGGCAATGAAATGCCGTCGTCGCGCACGCTGAACCTGCTCAGCGTGACCAACACCAATCCCATCACCCTGGCCGGCGGCGACGTGACCGTGAACGGCGCGGTTGCCGGCGCCATCGCGCTGAGCGGCGGCCGCATCATCACCGGCACCAACACGCTGTACTTCAATTCCGGCGCCGGCACGGTCACGCGCACGACAGGCTATGTCGACGGCAATTTCCGCAAGGCCTACGCCGCGGCCGGCAGCAAGACCTTCGAGGTCGGCACGGCCAACGGCTACACGCCGGTGATATTCAATGCCACGGCGGGCACGTTCCCCACCGATGTGGGCGTAGGCGTGATGCAGACCACAGCGCCGGGCATACAGCCGGTGACCAAGGCGCTTTCGCGCTACTGGACCCTGCAGGCCACCGGCGTCACCGCCGACGTCACGTTGAGCTACCTCGATCCCGCCGACATCCCCGGCACGGTGACCGAGGCGAACCTGCACTTCTACCGCCACGGCACCCTCAATCCGAACGACTACAGCGACCAGGGCGGCACGATCGACACGGCGACCAATACCGCGATGCTGACCGGCATCACGGCGTTCTCGGACTGGACCCTCGCCGAATTCGGTTCGGATCTCGCCATCACCAAGACCGACGGCGTGACGACGGCCTCGCCCGGCGGCTCGGTCACCTATACCGTGACCGCGTCCAACAACGGCCCGGGCAACCATCCCACGGCCGTGGTCGCGGATACCTTCCCGGCAGTCCTGACCTGTTCCACCACGTGTGCCGGCGCCGGCGGCGGCAGCTGCACGGCCGGTCCGTTCGCGGGCAACATCAACGACACCGCCAGCATCCCGTCCGGCGGCTCGGTGACCTACACCTCGGTCTGCGGCATTTCCCCGGCCGCGACCGGCTCGCTGTCGAACACGGCCACGGTTGCCGGCGGCGCCGTGCCCGATGCGAATACCGCGGACAACTCGGCCACCGATACCGACGGCCTCGGCGCGAGCGCCGAC
>Ga0207698_10001487_pt1 | contig 13641 bp, 13 predicted proteins | sample KBSCornC22_FD_184298 | JGI IMG/M metagenome (GOLD analysis project Ga0207698, IMG submission 184298) | Corn rhizosphere microbial communities from Kellogg Biological Station, Michigan, USA - KBS Corn C2-2 (SPAdes) (version 2) | ecosystem: Host-associated > Plants > Roots > Rhizosphere > Soil ...
GAATTTCGGGTCCAACTTTCAACGTTACCGTGCCTGCCCGGTGCACGAAGCCGCGTCCCCAAAGGCGGCCGCTGTCCACCGCCACGGGTACGACCGGCAGGCCCAGCGCGCGGTAGAGCGCCGCGAAGCCCGACTTGAGCACGGGCGTCTCGCCGGGGTGCACGCGCGTGCCTTCGGGGTAGATGATGACCGGTCGACCGGTCGCGATCGCCTGCCGCCCTTCGTCGACCAGGGCGCGCAGGGCCTTGGCGCCCGCGGAACGCTCGACCGCGATGATGCCGTAGCGCTTGGTCATGAAGCCGAAGAGCAGAATATCGGCGAGCTCCTTCTTCATGACGATGATCGGCAGGCGAGAGAGGCGAACCATCTCGAGTGTCTCGAACATCGATTGGTGCTTCACGGCGATAAGGCGTGGACCGGGTGGAATGCTGCCCTCGATGCAGACGCTGATCCCCAGAATGTTGCGCGCCAGCCAGTGGTGGAGGTCGACCCAGCTCAGAACGACCGCCAGTGTCGGCTTGCGTCCGAGGAGCGTCGCGGGAACACCTGCGAGCACCCACAGCACCGTCGCGGGATAGAAAATCGCCGCGTAGAGCAGCGACCTCAGGACGGCCATCTACAGGTCCACCCAGACCGCGATCCGGCGCAGCACATATTTGTTGTACTCGCCGAACAAGGTGAAAAAGCTCGGCTCGGTCCGGACCGCGTCGGGCACGATCACATATTTGTCGTGAAGCACCCTGCGGAATTCGTAACGCGCTCGGCGCATGTGCCAGTCGCTGGTGATCAGGCGCAGCGAATGGAAATTGCGCGCCGCCAGCCACCGTCCGGCTTCCTCCGCGTTCGACCGCGTGTCGACCGACTCGCTGCCGAGATCGATGCAGCATTTGAGCAGCGGCGCGCTGCCCGGAATGCGCTGGGCCAGGTCGCGCTTCGTCACCGAGGGATCGGCGCCGGCGACCAGCAGCCGTCCGGCCTTGCCCTGCCGCACGACGTCGATGGCATGTTCGATGCGCCCGCTTCCTCCGGTCAGGACCACCGCGGCGTCGGTCGCCTGAGCGTTCGCCGGGGCTGGCTTGCCGAGCGTGAAGGCAAACAGGACGAAGCCGAGCGCGTAGAGCAGCAGCAGCAGGGATACGGCGCGGGAGATCATAAAGTCTCCCTCAGTGCGGCGAGCACGGTCACGCGGGCAACCCATGTAGCGAGCGCCGTCAGCGCAAAGGGCAGAAGCAACAGAAGAAGCATGTCCGCACTGGCAACGGTCCTTCCGCCGGTCAGCTCGCCGGCAAAGGACGCTCCGCTGGCCAACAAGATGAGCACGAGCGCGCCGGCCGCAGCCCCGCCGAGGCTCCCGGCCAACGCGTCGAGGGCGATCTTGCGTTGAAACAAATGGGTCAGCTGAAGGTCGGTGGCGCCGACGCCATGCATGACCTCGATCGTGAATCGATGCGTGTCGAGCGCGCCGCGTGCAGCAAGGACAATGGCCGCCGCGGCTGCAGCTCCGAGCAGCAGCACCAGGCCGAAAGCGAGCCATTGAAGTTCGCTCATCGAGCGAAGGAGCGGCGCTACCCTGTCGCGATGGGCGCTGATTCGCGCATTGGGAGCGACGGCCTGAATTCGCTTCTGGATCGCGCCCAAATCGGCGCCCGCCCGCACATCGAAATTCACCAGCGCGGGAACCGGCAGGTCAGCGCTGTTCGCAGCGGGACCGAGCCAGCTTTCGAGCGTTCGGCGCATTTCGCTCTCCGTGACCGCTTCGACCGAACTGACGCCCGGCGACGATTCCAACGCCGCCACAAGTACATCAAGATCTTGCCCACCTCCCGGAACCTCGACCGCATAGCGCGCCTGAATGGCGTTCGTGAGCGCTCCAGCGGTATTGGCGAGCGCCAGGCCGGTCGCGGCAATGATCATGATCGAGAAGCTCATGATCGCGATCACCCAAGGCGTCGGGCCCCGGAACCGGCTCGTTCCGAGGAGCCGGCGGTCGGCGGGAGAGGCGAACAGCCAAGCAAGCATCATCTGCGCCCCTGCGGCGGATTGCGCAGAAGCCCGGTTGGATCCGCCATGCCGCCATTCTCGAGCCGTACGAGCTGCGCACCCGGAGTGGCGTTGATGAGCGCGACGTCGTGAGTCGCGACCACCACGGTCGTCCCGAGGCGATTGAGCGCGGTGAAAAGATGAAGTAGCCGCTGCGCCATTTCGGCGTCGACGTTGCCGGTAGGCTCGTCGGCGACCAGCAACTCGGGACGGTTGATCACGGCTCGCGCGATCGCAACACGCTGCTGCTCTCCGCCCGAAAGCGTGGGCGGCCGGGCACTCGCTCGGTCGGCGAGCCCGACCCAGGCAAGCATTTCGCGGACCGGCCCTTCGACTTCCTCTTCGGTTGCTCCGGCAACACGAAGCGGAAGAGCAACATTGTCGAATGCCGACAGGTGCCGGATCAGGCGGAAATCCTGGAACACGACCCCGATACGCCGCCGGTATGGCGGAAGGGATTCACGCGGAGCCTCGCTCAATTCCTCGCCGAACAGCCGAATGCGGCCGCGGGTCGGCCGCTGCGCGAGATAGAGAAGCTTCAGGAGCGACGTCTTCCCGGCACCGGACGGGCCGGTCAGGAAATAGAAGCTGCCCTCACTGAGGCGAAAATCGAGGTCGCGCAGAACTTCCGCGCCTGTGCCGTAGCGCAGGCCGACGCTGTCGAATTCCGCAATCGCTGGCAGCTTGCCTTCCCTCCCCGCTTTAGCTCGCAAGGCTCAGCGCCTTGCCAAGCCACTTTCATTCCTGTTTACCGTGCGCTGACCGTCCCGGAAGAGGGCTTTTGCAAGAATGATCCTCACCTGCCCAAGCTGCGGCACGCAATATGTGGTGAAGGACGGCGCGATCCCGCCCGAAGGACGGCAGGTCCGCTGCGCCTCATGCAAGCATAGCTGGCACCAGGATCCGGAGGATTCGTCTGAGACGTCGGTTGAGCCCGCGCCTGCTGACGAAGGGTTTGTCGAGCCTGAGGCTGAGCCAGTGGCCGAAACAGCGACCGAGCTCAGATCCGAACCCGATGATGACGAAAGCTTTGCCGAAGCGAGCCTGATCGAACCTCGAAGCGGACCGGAGGCCGAAGAACGGGCTTACGAAGAGGCGACGCTCGATGACGAGGAGCCGGCGGAAGAGCCCAACCCCCACGCCCATTCAGGCGAGATTCCAAACCATACCTACGAGCATTCTCAGTTCGACATCACCAGACATGATGACGTTGAAGCCGCAGAGGACAGTGATTGGCGGGAGCCGCCGCAAGCGGAAGCTCAGGAGGATGAGTTCGCCCCATTCCCCGCACCCCACGAACTCGCTCCAAAGCGGCGCAGTCCAGTTCTCGCAATCGCGCTCATCGTCCTCGTCATCATCGCCATCGCCGCAACTTTCTGGTTCCTGGCCCCAGCGAATCTGAAAGCGAAGATCGGCCTGGGTGACGGCGGGAAGAGCCCGCTCGCGTTGGTGACAACCCACATGGACCGGCAGCGGCTGGAAAGTGGCCAGGAATTGCTCACCGTGACAGGCCGAGTGATCAACCCGACGGCCAAGGAACAGCACGTCCCGCCGCTGCAGGCCCAGCTGAAGACCAAGGCGGGCAAGATCGTCTACAGTTGGGTCATTCCGCCGCCGGCGTCTTCGCTTCCGGCGGGCTCAAGCGCGCCCTTCAATAGCGCAGAGGTCAGCGTTCCGCCGGGCGGCGACGAGCTGACGATTACACTCAGCGCACAGGCCAGCTGAGCTCATTCGAATTCGATCAAACGCGCTTTGCGCGGGGTTCCATCAGCAGTCACAACGCTGTCGCGCGCCGGCGGCGCGTCCTTGTTCGTCGTGGAATCCAGCTTCAGGTGAACGCCGGAGATGATTCGAACGGTTGCCGTGGCCTCAACACTGACGCGCGCCCGTGGTCTCTCGTCGTTCACGGGGGCATGGGCAACGGTCGCTGCAAGGGCGGCAAGGACAAGCATGGCGTAGTGCGTAACGCCATTCGTTCATAATGGTAAACAGTTGTTAAGGATTTGTGCCATTGTGGACCAAATTCCGGAACGCAGGACGCGGCATTGCGCGGTCCGAGGGCCTTTGCTAGAGGCGCCGCCTTGCCAGTGCCGGCGCCCGTTCGGAGCCGCCGGATCATCTCATGACGTGCGGTCGTGGCGGAACTGGTAGACGCGCAGCGTTGAGGTCGCTGTGGCCGAAAGGCCGTGGAAGTTCGAGTCTTCTCGACCGCACCATCGAACGCAGCCGACGTGCCCGGGCATGTCGGACCGTCCGATCAACGTGAGTTGGATTATCGGAGGGACGAGCTCGGCGCAGCACCGGCCGCCTGGGCGATCTGCGCCTGAGCGATTGGCCGGATGGTGCCGACCCGAACGACGGATTTGTCCGGGGTGACCGACAAATGAAGCCCTAGATCGACGGCGATCTTCGCGGCAGCGGCGGAGGTCTTCGCGACCCGGACCGTATAGCTGCCGTAAGCGACGCGCTCGAACAGGAAGAAGCCGTCATAATCGGTTCGACAGGTACCTACGACCTTGCCAACGGAATCGACCAGCTCCAGGTCCACGCCTTCGAATCCGAGCCCGCCGCTCTTGACCAGTGCGCCCTCGATGTCGCCACCGCCCACGAGGCCGATCTCGACCTCCGCGGGGACGCCGGGACGCGGAACCACGACCTGGAGCGCCTTTTTTGGCACCAGCATCGGGTCTTCGAGGCTCGACAGGTCGACTCCGACCCCGACCGGCTGGAAAGCGGTGAGGCCGCCTACCATCACTGAACCATTGCTGTCGGTCGGACGATCGGCCTGGATCGTGCCGGTCGTCACGATAGCGCCCTTTTCGAACGGCTCCGAAGGATCGTGAACGCCATTATCGTTCAAGTCGCGGTAGACCAGGGCGTGAATTTCTCCCGCCTGGGCAAGCGGCCGGCGCGACAAGGCAAGCCCGTGCCGCGGATCGAGCGAGAAATTGAGGTTTACGCCCAATGCGACCGATCCGTCGCTGGCCAGCTCGCCTGTCAGCGCGACCGCCATCGTATCGAAGCGGTTGATGTGCGAAATCCGCGCGTTGGCGCGATGGCTGAGCCCGTCATAGATGACGCCGCCTTCCCAATCGACATTGTCGCTCGCAGACCAATAGGCGTCGAGCTCCGCCGCTCGCAGGCGCACCGACGGCGAAAAGTCATAATCTGCAGATCCTCGCAGGCGGACATTTCCAAGATAGCCGCTTCCGATCAACTCCAGTGTCGTTTCCCCCGGTGAACTAATTCCCGAAGCTGGATATTGCTTCTGGTAGTGCAGCCCCGCGCCCAAATTGAATCGCTGGATGTTCGCGGAAACCCGCGCGATCGCGTCCAGGGACTTGGTTCCATCCGCATGCTCGGTCAGATGCGCGTCGCCGTGAACCGGCAGCACGGTCCTGCCGATCTTGAGAGGTGCGTCGAGCCCGACTTCATAGTCGTGGATCGTCTGCACGTCGCCGCCTTGCAAATGAAAATCGCTTGCAATTAGCGCTTGTGCGTTGACGTTCACCGGTCCGATTTTGCCGAGAATCTGGGCGCGAAGGGCCTTGCCGCCGTTCGATTCCCGCGCCGCGCCTACCTCGACAAGCGCCAATCCGACCGATCGCCGGACGCTGCCTTCGACGAAAGTCACGCGCTGGTCGTCGATCAGCATTTCACGCGCAAGCACGGCGACCGACGTCTTCTTGTCGATCCCGTGCTCGAGCGCGATGGTCGCCTGCGCCTTCGGAAGGTTCTGGCCATCCGGAGGTTTGTTCAGCGTGATGATGTCGCGGTTGGGCTGATTGAACCCGGCCCAGTACCAGGTCTTGCCGGGTGGAGCGCTGTCCTGCCCGACATTGACCAGCTCCTCTCTCGTGTGGACCTGTCCCTGCGGACCGTAAAGGACGATCCGTATTCGGTTCTCGCCATAAACAAGCTGCACATTATCAAATACATAGCGCTGGTCCGCGTTGGATTTGGCGAAACCGAGCAATTCGTCATTGCGGTAGATTTCGGCTTCCCAGCCGGCCGGGAGGTCTCCTTCGAAATGGCTCTTGTCGAACGCGACCTGCGCGGTGAGCGGCCGATTGGTGATGACTGCGCCGCGGCCGAACACCGCACTCCCGCTCAACTTGCTGTCGAAACCCTCGACGTCTCCAAAGCCAAAGTGGGTGGCTTTCGCGGGTCCAAGCAAGTTGCCGTCGGGATCCGAACGATATGCGCGAAGCCTCAACGCAGAGGGCATTCCTTTCTGGTTGGTCGTGATTTGTGCGTCATAGGACAAATGAGCGATCTCACCAGCGGCGTAGACGGATGACTGACGGTCGACCTTGAGACCGTCCTGAGCGCGATAGGTCACGCCGGCGCTGACGATGAAATCGAGCGCCGGCGATCGCCACATGCGATAGGGAATGCGTACCTGCGGCAAGCTGGAAAGATCCAGTTTTGCCGGGTGAATACGGGCGGCCCGCGCTTCGCGTTCCATCGCGAGCTCGACCGGGAGCTTTTCCTTCGATTGGAGCAGAAGCGCCGACCCCGAGGTCATCGCGTTGACCTTGATTCCGAACCAGCGCGTCAGCGCGCTGGCCTGGACGCACCAGCCTTCCGGCGTCTCGCGGATCGTACCGGCGGCTATATGCTCCGTCGTGCTACCGTAGCTCGCCGTCGAGGTGCCGTAATCGATTGTAATCCGGTTATTTTCCTTGAAGGCCCAGCCGCTGGCCTTCTTGGCGGCCAAATCAATTTTCATCGGCACGTCGAGAGCGGTCAAAAAGTCGCCTAAGACGACACATGTGCCCTCCGGCGTATTGTACGCCCGCGCACCGTCGCCCAGCCGTAGCTGGTGGATCGTGACATCGAGAAGGAACTGGTCGTCGGGGTTCGCAGTCCAGCTAGCCGCTACGGGGGCGGGCGCAGAGGCGCCGACGCTGCCGGCGCAGAGCGCCAGCAACACCGTGGCCCTGCGCAGCCACTTGCGGCCGAAAAGCATGGCTTAAGTCCCTGCGCCCGCCCGGCGCCTACCTCAGGACCGCCTGAGTCTCCGCGAGCTTCTCATTACCGTCTTGAAAAGTCTCGATATATTGGACGGTCACGGGCCCGGCGACATCGCCCTTGTAGGCGTCGTCGACCGGAATCGAGATATGGCGCGTCGAGAGCTCGGTATAGACTGCGACGCCCTTCTGGACGGCGATCGGGTCCTTCACTCCGGCTTTCAGCACGCGGACCTCTCCGAACGTCGAGCGCGTGCCCGAACGCGTCAAGTCGAGATCGATCGTCGCTTTTCCGTCGCTCTTCGCGAGGGCAACATTGGAAATGGCGGCTGTCGCCTGCAGATTGCCGAGCCTGACGATCACGGGGATCGTGACGCCGTAGATGGGTGTCAGCTGGAACTGCAGCCCCTTGGGCTGCTCCGCCGGGGTTACGGCTACTGGATTGGCGGGCGGAATGGCCCGGAACAGCAGGTGGACGCGATATTCGCCGTCCGGGAGGCCTGAAGGCGGCCGCGCCGCGAGACGGATCGATTGCGGCTCATTCGGCGCAAGGGTGATCCGGCGCGGCGCGTAGATGATCATATCGGCCGCCGCCTGCTCCTGCGGGGTCGGCGCGGCCACGTCTTCAAGGTTTCCATCTGCAGTCATGCGCCGGAATTCGACCGAAATCCGGTAGGTCGCCGGCTCATCACCGATATTGTTGAGCAGGATTTCAGTTCCCCTGCGCCCATCGAGGATGACGCGCGTCGGAGCAACGAGCAGATCCCCGACGCCGGCACTCGCCGGCCCCGGGAGTCCCGTAAGCAGCGCGGCCGCAAGCACCGTCGGCGCGATTTTCCTGGTCAATGCGAACACCTGGCGATCCCCCACTTGGATCCGATTGGATCAATCGCCTTGTCTTTGCTCCGAAATGGTTGATTTTCGGTCAACCATGTTCGGTTATCGCTTCACTGGTAATCGACGGTGACGTTGAGGGTGCCCGAATAAGTGCCAGGCACTGTAGTGGAAGTCAGCGTGATCGAGCCGCCGATTCCGAAGTCCACGCCTTTGCTGCCGGAATTTGGTAGGGCGACCGTCGCAGGCGCGTCGACCGTTAGCATCAGCGTGCTGCTGGGGCTCGACTGATTGACAAGGGTGACGTTGGGAGCGGTCACCTTGATCGTCTGATTGTTGCTTCCCGCGACATTGAACTGGGCCGGCAGAACGGTCCCGCTACAGATGGTATTGGGGTTGGCGCAGGTGCGAACGCCCGTGCGCGATACGGATACTGTCGCGCCTGCCCAGATTCCCGTCTGCAACGTCACGGTGCCGAGGTTCAGATCCTGGGTCTTGGTCAGCGTCAGCGGCTTCACGACGGTCGCCTTGACCGATGCGTTTTGCGAGGCCGCATTCGCCTGAGCCGCGAAACACGCAGCGCACAGAGACAGCAATGCAAGGCGAATTTGGCTGGCCATCTCGCGCTTTCGGGCTCCCGCGAGCGCTTTTGCTCCGGAATGGTTGATTTTCGGTCAACCATTCCGGTCAACCCGAAAGAAAAGGGGCCGCCGAAGACCGGCGACCCCTCCTCGAACGCGCGGGCTAAGCCGCGGGCTCTGGTCGATTACTGATAGTTGGCCGTGACGTTGAAGGTGTTCGAATAAACACCGTCGCCGGTTCCAACCGGAATCGTCAGCTTGCCGCCGATCGCGAACGTGGCGAGGCCAGTGGTCGCGTCGAGGACCGGGTTGGTCGTCGGCTCGTCGCCGCTGAGGTCGACGTTCAGCGTGGCGCCGCCAGGGCCGTTCAGGGTGACAGCGGCGGGCATCGTCAGGACGACCGTCTGACCCTTGGTCCCGCTGATCGTGAATCCAGCCGACGTAACGGTGGTTCCCGAGCAGGTTAGCGTGGCGGGGCAGGTGCGGTTGTTCAGCATGTCCATGTGAACGACCTCGCCCGCGAACGCGCCCGAGTTGGCGACGATCGTGCCGAAGTTCAGCGCCGTATTGTTGGTCAGCGTGAGCGGCGAAACGATGTTGACGGTTGCGGTCGCCGGCGCGGTATTGGCCGCAAAGGCCGGCGTGCTAAGAGCCAGGGCGGCGAGCGCACCGGCGGAGATCAGTAGCTTCTTCATTGCGGATTTCCCCACTGGTCAAAGTCCGGCTGCCCGAGCTCTAAACCCGTCACCCGTGGCGCCGCTATTAACCCTCCCCGCTTACGGCTTCCCTCAAGGGAATGGTAAATGGCGCATTAGGCTTTCGAGCTACGCGCGCGCGGTCACTGATATTCGACCGTAATCGGCAGATCGCCGCGATAATCGCCTTCTGAATCGCCGGTGATTGTCACGCGGCCCCCGAACCTGAAACTGAGGTTTCCGGCCGAATCGAGCCGCGGCAGCGGCGGAAGATCGCTAACCACATTGTCGAGCGTGATCCGGCCGCCGGTCAGCGAATACAGATCGATCCTCCTCGGGAGGTCAACTCTCACCGCGCGGCCAGGAACCCCGTGAACCAGCGCCGATCCGACCATCGCGCGTGCACTGACCGCGGTCAGCGCGCCTTCCGCCGCGCTCGATCCGTCCGGTCGAATGACTGCCGCACCGTTGCCATTCGTCGAAAGCACGAGCCGATCGAAATTGAGGCTGCTTTCGATCTGGAGCTGGATTTGCTCACCGTTGGAAGAGTCCGTCGGAAGCGTGGTCGGCGTCTCGCACAGGCGGCATTGGCCACGCGCCGGAGACATGCCGACGGCGGCAACGGCCAGTGCCGCAACCATCAGGGCAAAAGGCTTGGAACCGCCCATGAGGACCGCCCTACGCCGAGACGAGCTAAGACAGGGTTAATCCGCGGCTAACCTTCTGTCGCCCACCTCGTTCCCCTCTGGAATTTCGCGGGCTCGATTGTGAATGAGGAGCGTTGACCTGCACCCCTATTGTCCCACGAACCGCAGCTTTCTATCCCCTCACCCTGAATGGCCCGCAAGCGCTCCGAACCCGCCCGTAGGGGCTCGACGCTGATGGGCGTTCTCAAGGGCATCGCTTATGCGGCGCTCGTTGGCCTTCTCGCTCTGGTTGTCGCAGTCGCAGTCGCCGCCGCTTATCTGCCGAGCTACGGCGAGCTAACGAAGCGTTCCGATCTTGGCCAGATGATACGGGTCCGGGCCGCGAACGGGCAGGTGCTGCTCTCGCTCGGGCCGAGCTTCGGCAAATGGCTGCCCTACGACCAGATACCGCCGGAAATGCGCGCAGCGATCATCTCAACGGAGGACCGGCGCTTCCGCAGCCATATCGGAGTAGACCCGATCGGCATCGCACGTTCGATCGAGGTCCGGGTTTCGAGCGGCCACTGGCGACAGGGCGGATCGACGATCACCCAGCAGCTCGCGCGCAACATCTTTCTCACGAACAACCGGACCTTCGTCCGCAAGATCAAGGAAGGGATCCTGGCGCTCGCGCTCGAACGCAAATTCTCCAAGGACCAAATCGTCGAACTCTATCTCAACCGTGTCTACTTTGGCGGCGGCGCCTATGGGATCGACGCGGCCTCGCGGAAATTCTTCGGACATGGTGCCGACCATTTGAACCTCGGTGAAGCGGCCATTCTGGCGGGCTTGGTGAAGGCGCCTTCCAACTATTCACCGACAGCGGACGTCGAAGCGGCTCGGGACCGCTCGGGCGTAGTGCTCGACACCATGGCGAAAAACGGTTTCATCACGCCCGAGGAGGCCGCTGCTGCAAACCCCGCCGAGGTGCGGATCCAACAGACGACCAGCAACAACAGTGTCCGCTACTTCACCGACTGGGCGCTGCCCCAGCTCGATACGCTGATCGATCAAACCACCGACCCGATCGACGTGTGGACGACCCTCGATCCGGGCATGCAGGTCGCCGCGGACAAGGCGGTCCGCGCACATGCCCCTGACGGCGCTCAGGGCGCGCTCGTCGCGATCGATCGCGACGGAGCCGTGCGCGCGCTGGTCGGTGGCAAGGATTATGTTTCCTCGATCTACGACCGGGCAACGCAGGCCGAACGCCAGCCCGGTTCGGCATTCAAACTGTTCGTCTATTTGTCGGCACTCGAATCGGGGATGAAGCCGACCGATACGATTGTCGACGAGCCAGTGACGATCAACGGCTGGAGTCCGCGAAACGACACACGGACCTATTCGGGACCGGTCACGCTGCGCGAGGCCTTTTCCCGTTCGATCAACACGATCAGCGCGAAGATCGGACAGCAGGTGGGATTCTCGACCATCGCCGACATGGCGCGGCGCTTTGGCCTTACGACGAACATTTCGACCTATCCTTCAATGGTGCTCGGAACGAGCGATGTGCGGCTAATCGAGATGACGCGGGCCTTTGCCTCGATCCAGAACAACGGCGTGGCGGTGACGCCCTACGCCATTCGCCGCGTGGTCACCGCCGACGGACGTTTGCTCTATCAGCATGATGCGGATGAGAGCAGGGTGCTCGTCGCACCGTGGGTTGCGGCCGAAATGACCGATCTTCTGCAATCGGCGGTCCTGTCAGGCACCGGTGCCGCGGCCCAGATCGGCCGTCCTGTCGCCGGCAAGACCGGAACGACGCAGTCGAACCGCGATGGCTGGTTCATCGGTTTCTCGAGTGGGCTCACCACCGGCGTGTGGATGGGGCGCGACGATTCGAAGCCGATCGCTGGCCTTTACGGCGGGACGGCGCCCGCGCGTGCCTTCCACGACTTCATGAGCATCGCCGTTGCCAACCGGCCGGTCGAACAGTTCCAGACGCAGGTGCCATTGCCCGACTGGCAGTTGTCTCCCGAGGAGGAGCTAGACGCCAACCAAGCGGCGGAGATGAACGATATCGGGCCGATGGTTGACGAGAACGGGATGCCTCTCGGAACCCCGCCGCAGCAACCCGGCTATCCCGTGCAGCAGCCAATGGTCGGACCGAACGGCGAGCCGACACAGCAGCAGCTCGATCAGGCTTTTCCCCCGCAACAGCCGCAGCCCGTCAGGCGGCTGCCTCCACCACCCCAGCCCCAGCCGCGGGCGGTTTATCCGCCACCACCGCAGCCCGAGCCGCATTCAGCGTCGCAATCCAATCCTTCGTAGCCGCGGCCCGATGCGACGTAGCGCTGCTTTCGCCTGAGAAACGCCGGGTCCGAACAGCCGCGCCTCAAGCGCCTTGAATTCCGCTCCATGGTTCAGTTCCAGAAGGTGCGCGACCTCGTGCGCCGCGACATAACGACGGACGTCGGGGGGTGCCAGGATCAGACGCCAGCTCAGCCGAATTCGCCCTTCTGACGAACAGCTACCCCAGCGCGTCGCCGCATCGCCAATGGTGACGGATCGAGGAGAAGCCCCAGCGGCCGCGGCATATTCGGCGATATCGCTCGACATCGCGTCCCGGGCTCGCTTTTTGAGAAAGGCTTCGATCCGCCGGCCGATGCCAGATTCGGGTCCGCCGCATCGCAATTCGTCCGCGACCAGCAGTGGCGTGCGCGGCCATTCCTCGCGCCAAAGGATGCGGACCTCTCGTCCTTCCAGCGGAATGGATGCCCCAGGCACGAACGGCTCGGCGGGACCGGCTCTCGCAATCTGCGCTTCGATCCACTCGCGCTGATCAAGCGCCCAGGCGAGCGCGGACCGGCGGCTCGTCCGCCACGGACAGGTCAGCTTCAGCCTTCCTGCAGCTTCGTCAAATCGTAGCCGCAGCCGGCGCGCGTTCCTCAACCGCTTGATCTCGATCGGAACGGGAAGCGCTGCCTCGAGCGAGGCTTCAGAGCGGGCGCTCGACCACATGATATTCGAGCTCGCCCGCATCGTCCTCGCTGACTGTCCAGCCGCGGGTCGACTGGTGCGCTTCGTGAACCGTCTCACGGCTTCCGGAGATGAGATAATGCCATTCCGGCAGCGATTTGCCCGCCGCGCGAAGGCGATAGGCGCAGGTATCCGGAAGCCAGTCGAGCCCGGCGAGGTTTTTGCGGTCGAGCTTCACGCAATCGGACACGCGCTTCATGCGGTTCTTATAGTCGAGGCACCGCCCGTTTCTCCGATCAAGGAGCTTGCACGCGACATTGGTGGCGTAGAGCAGCCCGGTCTCCTCATCCTCCAGCTTGTGCACACAGCAGCGTCCGCAGCCGTCGCACAGCGCCTCCCACTCACCACGGTTGAGCGCGACAAGCGGCTTTTCCCAAAATGGTGCCTGGCTGTTCATGACAAGTCGTGCCTTGCTCTGCTAATCGCGACCAATCAAGCGGGGAAGCAAGAGGCTAAGCCCATGAAGTCGTTGAAGATCGTCCTGACCGCGACCGCAATCGCGTTCGTTTCGACTCCTGTATTTGCGCAATTGGGACCCGACAGTCACCAGTTTATCGATGCGGTTCAAAAGCGCGACGGCGACAAGGCGACTCAGCTCCTCACCGATCACCCGACGCTCATCAACGCGAAAGATGGAGATGGCGACACCGGCTTGATCATCGCCATTCGAAACGACGATCAGGACTGGACGGGCTTCTTACTGCAGAAGGGGGCTGATCCCAATCTCGGCGGCGCCAACGGCGACACGCCCTTGATCACCGCGGCCAGGTCCGGCTTCGACCAGGCAGCCGACTGGCTGATCGCTCTGGGCGCCGAAGTCGACGGAACCAACAAGGCGGGCGAGACGCCGCTG
>Ga0207698_10001489_pt1 | contig 13630 bp, 10 predicted proteins | sample KBSCornC22_FD_184298 | JGI IMG/M metagenome (GOLD analysis project Ga0207698, IMG submission 184298) | Corn rhizosphere microbial communities from Kellogg Biological Station, Michigan, USA - KBS Corn C2-2 (SPAdes) (version 2) | ecosystem: Host-associated > Plants > Roots > Rhizosphere > Soil ...
GTAGCGCGGCTTCTCGCCGCGCGCCTTCATCGCGGCGCGCATTGCATCGAGTTCTTCCTTCGATTCATACGCCCAGTACGCCTTGCCCGCATCGTGCAACTGCTGCGCGACTTCGCGGTAACGCTCCATCCGCTGCGTCTGGTAGAACGGGCCCTCGTCGGGGTCGAGCCCCAGCCAGTGCATGCCGTCCAGGATCGCCTGCACCGCCGCGTCGGTGGAGCGCTCGCGATCGGTATCCTCGATGCGCAGGATGAATTGCCCACCGCGGTGGCGCGCCTCCAGCCAGCAGTACAGCGCGGTGCGGGCGCCGCCGATGTGCAGGAAACCGGTGGGGCTGGGGGCGAAGCGGGTGCGGAAGGTCATCGGGAAACAAGCATTGTGGGAACGCGAAAGTTTAGCGGATCGGGCTGGAAGCCCGGCCGTGGCGCCCCCATGATTCCCGCATGGCCGATCCGCAGCATCCCGAACAGCAGCCGTCCGGTCCCGATGCGGCCAAGCCGAAACCGGCGGTGACGCCGCACGCGACCGCAGCACCGCGCAACGAGCATGCGGGCGCGACCACCTCGGAAACACCTGCCGCGCAAGCGGCGACGCCTGCAAAAGCCCCTTCGGGCAGTGGCACGCTGCGGGTGCTGGCGATGCTGTGGCCGTACATCCGCGGCTTTCCGGCGCGCATGGCGGTTGCCGCGACACTTCTGGTGATCGCGAAAATGGCGACGGTTTACGTGCCCCTCGCGTTCAAGGACATCGTCGACCATCTGGATCCGCGCATCGCCGCGCTGACCGTGCCGATTGCCCTGATCGCCCTGTATGGCCTGCTGCGCCTGATCGGTGCTTTGTTCGGGCAGCTTCGCGACACCGTGTTCGAACGCGTCAGTCAGCGCGCGATGCGCGCGTCGGGGCTGGACGCGTTCCGGCACCTGCACCGGTTGTCGCTGCGCTTCCATCTGGATCGCCACACCGGTGGCGTCGGCCGCGACATCTCGCGTGGCACGCGCGGCGTGTACAACCTGCTGGGCTGGGTGGTGTTCAACATCATCCCGACGATCTTCGAGATCGTGGTGGTGATCGCCTTCATGCTGCGGCAACTGGATTGGCGTTATGCCGTCGTCACGCTGGTCACGATGGTGGCCTACATCATCGTGACGATCTGGATCACCGAATGGCGCACCGCCGGCGTGCGCGTGATGAATGAGGTCGAGAGCCTGGCCAATGCACGCGCGATCGACAGCCTGCTCAATTACGAAACGGTGAAGTATTTCGGCAACGAGGAGTTCGAGGCGCGCCGCTACGATGCCGACCTGCGCCGCTACGAAGACGCGGCGGTAAAGACCGAAAGTTCGCTGGCCGTGCTGAACGGCGCGCAGGCGCTGGTGATCGCGATCGGCGTGACCCTGCTGATGGTGATGGCAGCGCAAGGCGTGGTCGCGCACGCGTTGTCGGTCGGCGATATCGTGATGGTGAACGGCTGGCTGCTGCAGTTGGCGATCCCACTCAACATGCTCGGCTTCACCTGGCGGCAGATCAAGCAGGGCGTGATCGACATGGAACACATGTTCGGCCTGCTGGACGAACATGCCGAAGTGCAGGACGCGCCCGGCGCGAAAGCGCTGGTGGCGCGTGGCGGCGAGGTCCGCTTCGAGCACGTGTCGTTCCGCTACAACCCCGATCGCGCGATCCTCGACGATATCGATTTCACGATTCCGCCCGGCACGACGCTGGCGGTGGTCGGCGAAACCGGCGCGGGCAAATCGACCCTGTCGCGGTTGCTGTTCCGCTTCTACGACGTGAGCGGCGGGCGCATCACGATCGATGGCCAGGACATCCGCGACGTCACGCAGGAATCCCTGCGCGCGGCTATCGGGATCGTGCCGCAGGACACGGTACTCTTCAACGACACCATCTACTACAACATTAAGTACGGGCGTACCGACGCCACTCGCGAGGAAGTGGAAGCCGCCGCGCGCGCCGCGCACATCCACGACTTCGTTCTGTCGTTGCCGCAAGGCTACGAAACCACCGTCGGCGAACGCGGCCTGAAACTCTCGGGCGGCGAAAAGCAGCGGGTTGCGATCGCACGCGCGTTGCTGAAGAACCCGTGCATCCTGGTGTTCGACGAAGCCACCAGCGCGCTCGATACGCGCACCGAGAAGATCATCCAGACCGAACTGTCCGAGATCGCGCGTGGGCGCACCACCTTGATCGTCGCGCACAGGCTTTCGACCATCGTGGAGGCAGACCGCATCCTGGTACTGGATCGTGGCCGCGTGGTCGAGTCCGGCAGCCATGCCGAACTACTCGCGCTCGGCGGCCGCTATGCCGCACTGTGGGCGCTGCAGGCCAGGCAGCCCGTGGAGCCCGTTCCGGCCTGACGGGCGTTCGATTCTGATCGTTGTACCGCCAGAGCCGCTCAGCTCGGTGCCCCAAGTCCACCAAGCCGTAACCAATGTTTACGTCGCGGCACGCGTCGTGGCGGGCCTCGCTGCGTAAACTGGCACGCGCATTGCAGCGGTCTGCGCAGAGGCAGTTCGATCCGCGCCGATCAGGTTCGTGTTGGATTCGGAGGGAACGCCGACATGCAAGGTGACCAAGAAATGACATTCGATTCGGAATCCGCGGTTTCCGCCGCGCCGCGCACTACCACCGTCGGTCTCGAGGCATGGCTTTCCGGCGCGCACGCCGAAGACCTGCAGGCCGAGCACTTCCCGCCCGAAATCATCGAGGCACCGGAACCGGTGCAAGTCGAGGCGCCAACCGTCGAGGTCGGTCCGGTGAACGCGGCTGAAGCCTTGGCACTCGCGCTCGTGCAGGGCACGTTCTCCAGCCCGCGCAAACTGGTCGGACCCGACGGCGCCGAGCTCGTGGTCGATCCTCAAAAGGACGTCTACCACTTCGAAGCGACCGCCTTGAAGCCGCTTGCCGTGCTGTTGCAGCAGCCGGCCAGCGCGTGGACACCGATCTACTCCGAGGCGCTCAACGCCGCGCGCGCCGCCAACCCGGCACAACCACTGGGCCGCCTGCGCTGGTACGCCGGTTTCATCGCGACGCCCGGCATCCTGGGCCGCAAGTTGATTCGCAGCGAGCGTTACAAGCTGTCGCGCTGGCCGGAAACCGAACGCGAATACCCGAAGCATTTTCGGCTTGCCAAGGAAATGGTGAAGGACTACGCCACCGTCGATGAAATCGTGGCCGCGTCGGGCATGACCTACGAGGAAGTGGTCGATTACATGAACGGCAGTTTCGCCGGCGGGCGGCTGGAAGCCGCACCGAAGGCGGAAGATGACGACGCTCCGCGCACATCGCGCCGCGAGCGCCTGATCGCGCGTCTCAACAAGCCGCTGTTCGCGCGCTGATCCGGCGCCGGATCAGCGGACGAAACAAAGCCGCGCGGAGCGATCCGCGCGGCTTTTTTATTTCACGTGGATCGTCCGTCACGGATGGGGTTCCAAACCTGCCGCACGCAGGCGCAACGCGTTGGACACCACCGACACCGACGACATGCTCATCGCCAGCGCCGCGATCATCGGCGACAGCACGATCCCGAACGCCGGATACAGCACACCGGCCGCGATCGGCACGCCGATGGCGTTGTAGACGAACGCGAAGAACAGGTTCTGGTGGATGTTGCGCACCGTGGCGCGCGACAACGCCCGCGCCCGCGCAATGCCTGAAAGATCGCCGTGCACCAGCGTGACGGGCGCGCTTTCCAGCGCCACGTCGGCGCCCGCACCCATCGCGATGCCGATGTCCGAAGCCGCCAACGCCGGCGCGTCGTTGATGCCGTCGCCGGCCATCGCGACTGTGTGTCCTTCCCCCTTCAATGCCGCAACGACCGCGGCTTTGTCCGCGGGCGACACGTCCGCGTGCACCTCCTCGATGCCCAGCTTTTTCGCGACGGCCTTTGCAGTGGTGGCGTTGTCGCCGGTCAACATCACGATGCGCATGCCGTCCTCGCGCAGCGCGGCGAGCGCGACCGGCGTGTCGTCCTTGATGCGGTCGGCGATCGCCAGCAGCGCGATCATCTCGCCGTCGACGGCCATCAACATCACGGTGGCACCGTCACCGCGCAAGGCATCGGCATTCCCGCGAATGGCTGCGTGGGCGTGCACGCCAGCTTCGTCCAGCAACCTGGCGTTGCCGATCACCACATCGTGGCCATCCGCGCGTCCGCTGACACCGCGTCCGGTCAAGGTCTTGAAACCCTCGACATCCGGGATCGCAATGCCGCGCGCTTCAGCGGCCGCCACGATCGCCCGCGCCAGCGGATGTTCGCTCGGGCGTTCCAACGCCGCGGCCAGCGCCAGCACTCGTTCTTCGCCAACCCCACCGAACGTTTCCACGCTGCGTAGTGAAGGTTTGCCCTCGGTCAACGTGCCGGTCTTGTCGACCAGCAGCACGTCCGCGTTGCGCAGAGTTTCGATGGCAGCGGCATCGCGGAACAGCACGCCCATGTGCGCGCCGCGCCCACTCGCGACCATGATCGAAATCGGCGTCGCGAGGCCCAACGCGCACGGACAGGCGATGATCAGCACCGACACCGCCGCGATCAGCGCGTGCGCCGCCCTCGGCTCCGGACCGATCGCGGCCCACGCGATGGATGCCAGCACTGCCACCGCGACCACCGCCGGCACGAACCATGCGGCCACGCGATCGGCGACGCGCTGCAGCGCGGCCTTGCTGCGCTGCGCCTGCGCGACCAGCGCAACAATCCGCGACAGCATGGTATCGACGCCGACCCTGTCGGCGCGCATGGTCAGCGCGCCATCCTGATTGACGGTGCCGCCGGTGATGCGATCGTTTGCGACTTTCGCGACCGGCATCGATTCGCCGGTCAGCATCGATTCGTCAAGGTGGCTCGCGCCGTCGATGACCACGCCGTCCACCGGCACCTTTTCGCCCGGACGCACGCGCAACGTGTCGCCGGCCTGGACTTCATCCAGCGGCACGTCGGATTCGCCGCCATCCGCGGCGATGCGGCGCGCGGTTTTGGGCGCGAGGTCCAGCAATGCACGCAGTGCGGAACCGGTGCGCCGACGCGCACGCAGTTCCAACCAGTCGCCCAGCGTCACCAGCGTGACGATGACGGCAGCCGATTCGAAATACACACCGACGCGGCCGTGCATGTCCCGGAAACTCACCGGAAACACATCGGGCAGCAGGAACGCGACCGCGCTGTACAGCCACGCCACGCCGGTACCCAGCGCGATCAGCGTGTACATGTTGGGCGACCAGGGTTTGAGCGATCGCCAGCCACGCACGAAGAACGATGCGCCACCCCACAGCACTCCGACCGTCGCCAGCACCGCCTCGACCCAGCCAGCGGCTATGTTCCAGGGCGATGGCAATCGCCAGCCGAACAGGTGTGGCCCCATCGCCAGCGCGAACACCGGAATCGTCAACGCAACCAGCGTCCAGAAGCGGCGCGTGAGTGCACGCAGCTCGCCGCCATCGTCCTCGTCGGCACTCGGCAATTCCTGTTCCAGCGCCATGCCGCACTTCGGGCAATGGCCCGGCCCGATCTGCCGCACTTCCGGATGCATCGGGCAGGTGTAGATGGCGCCGGCGGGCGTTTCCCGCGGCGCCGCCTGCACGTGGCCGTGATGATGAGCAGGACCATGCGCGGCGTGCGGCGATCCGGCCTTCGCCGGATACTTGTCCGGATCGGCCCGAAACTTGTCGCGACAGCCCTCGCTGCAGAACCAGTAGCGTGTACCGTCGTGATCCACGTGGCGCGGCGAAGTCGTCGCGACCTGCATGCCGCAGACGGGATCGGTTGCCTGCGCCGCGGCATTCTCGTCGCGCGCTGCATGCGCGTGGCCATGTGCGTGTTCCTGCGCGTTCATGCCTTGTCCTCCCCGCCCAGCGCGCGCAGGATCGGGCAATGTTCGAGCGGGCCATGCCCTGGGCACGCGTCGATGAGTTGTTTCAGCCCGCGTTTCATCCGCTGCAGTTCGCGGATGCGCTGCTCGACTTCGCCCAGTCGCGCTTCGGCCCGCTGCTTGACGGTTTTCACGCCGCGCTCGCGATCGGTGGAAAGCGCCAGCAATTCGCGGATTTCCTCCAGCGTGAAGCCGAGATCCTTGGCGCGGCGGATGAAGCGCAGCCGCTCGACGACGTCCGGTCCGTAATCGCGATAGCCGGACGCGCGCCGTTGCGGTTCGGGCAGCAGCCCTTCGCGTTCGTAATAACGGATGGTGTCGATGCCGACGCCGGCGCGGCGGGCGACACCACCGATGGTGACATGGGGTGCGGCATGTGCGTTCATGCGCACAGTGTAAACCCTTGACCATGGTCCAGAGTCAAGGGTTCTTCATGCGGCGCGCAAGGCCCGGCCGCGCGAGGCACCGGACCGATGCAGTCGTACCGGCAATCAATGCATGCTTGAAGCAGGCACAGGCGCAGCAGCCGTCGCGGCTGGCACCGGCACTGACGCCGCGCTTGCCGGAGCGGCTTCATGCTCCTCCATGCCCGCGGCATTTGCCGTAAGCGACTGGTACTCCGCGGCGCTCATGCGAGGCTGCTTCTGGAGATACGCCACCATTGCCCAGATCGTGTGGTCGTCGTGGGTCGCACCCCATGCCGGCATCGCCGTCATCTTCAGGCCGTGCTTGATGATCCAGAACGACTCCGCGGGATCGGGCGCGAACCGCGTGAGGTTCGGCGGCTCCGGATACAGGCCGTCGCGCAGTTCGGAATGACCCATGCCGGGCGCGAGATGGCAACCCGTGCACATTTCGGAATAATGCTCGGCGCCCAGCTTGATCAGCGCCGGATCGTCCAGCGGCGGCGGCTTGATGTCGGCAGCGCGGCGTTCAATCGTGTGCTCGCGAAGGAAACCGATGGCCTGTCGCGTGATGCTCCAGTGCGGGACATCCGCTCCAACCTGATAGGCGCCGGTGAAGGCAACGACGAAGTAGGCGATGATCGCAATGACGATCCAGAAAATCAGCGCGCCGATGAATCGCATGTGGGTCTCCCGGAGAGCCGCGGCCGAAGCCGAATGTTTTCGAATGCTACTCCGGAGCGCACACGGGTGCAGCGAAACGGTCATCGCCGCCTGCAGACTCACGTCTCCGGCGGTTCCCTGTCAAAATGCGCCGGCGACGCGCCCGTAGCTCAATCGGATAGAGCATCGGCCTTCTAAGCCGACGGTTGCTGGTTCGATTCCAGTCGGGCGCGCCATCACAAACCAGGCTCGGGGCAGAGGGTTGACTCGCGCCTCCCCGGCGCTCGCCCTTCGGGCGCGTTCGCTGCGCCCCGCCTTCGGGACATCGCGCGCTGGCGCGCGATGTTCGCTCCGCCATCCATGGCTCCGCAGTCGAACGGCTGCCTTCTGACGAAGGCGCCAGTTCTCATCCACACTTCGTTCAATGACAAAAACGGGCCACAAGGGCCCGCTTTTGTCATTGGTCGGGGCAGAGGGATTCGAACCCCCGACATCCAGCTCCCAAAGCTGGCGCTCTACCAGACTGAGCTATACCCCGAAACGCCACCGACGGCCCGCAAGCACGCCGGGCAGGCAATGGTACGTTCGCCCGCTCGCGCCGGTCAACGCACGCAAACGGTGGTGCCGGAAACGAAGAAGCCGACGACAACGCGTCGGCTTCTTCGTTGAATGGCGCGCCCGGAGAGATTCGAACTCCCGACCACCAAGTTCGTAGCCTGGTACTCTATCCAGCTGAGCTACGGGCGCATTGAAACACAAAGCGAGCCGCGAATTATCCGGTGTCGCTGCAATCACGTCAACGATTGAATGGCGGAGAGAGAGGGATTCGAACCCTCGATCAGGCTTTTGACCCGATACTCCCTTAGCAGGGGAGCCCCTTCGGCCTCTCGGGCATCTCTCCGAATTTTGGCAATCTACTTCGAACCTTCCATCGTGCCGGTTCCACTCGCGCGCACAACGATCGACCGGCGAAACCGGTCGATCAGGATAAAGGCATCTCCGCTTGCGGTAAAGCCGTACGACCTACCCGCATCAGCCGTGGGTTGCTTCGTGCCGGGCAGGCTCATCGGTCTCGACCGGCGCGCCACCCGCCGCTTCGTGTTCCTGCTTGATGCGCTGGTAGATCTCTTCGCGATGCACCGCGACATCCTTCGGCGCCGTAATGCCGATACGCACCTGGTTGCCCTTGACGCCCAGTACCGTAACGGTTACCTGATCGCCGATCATCAGGGTTTCCCCAACCCGGCGGGTCAAAATCAACATGACAGAACTCCATTCACTCGGATCCATTGGACCCGAAAACCGCGACGCGCGTTCCCCTCCGGACCGCGAATCGCAGCAAGACAGGACGATCGCGAACCGACGCAGGATGCGTCGCGACGTTCAGGTTCCTCCATCACCCGCAATAGACCGGTGCGGGGGCGATCAAACGCCCCGCGACTATATATGAACGGGCCAAGCCCGCGCAATGAAACCGGCGTGACTTCTGGCACGGTACCGAACGTGGGTGGGTTCTGTTGCCCCGCCACATGGCATGGCGATGGCAGGCCTAGTTCAGCGCTTGCGTCACCCAGCCCGCCAAGCCTTGCAGCGCCTGATCCAGCGCGGGTGAATCGACGCCACCACCCTGCGCCATATCGGGCCGGCCGCCCCCCTTGCCGCCGATCTGCGTGGCCACATGCGCGACCACGTCGCCTGCCTTGACTCTGCCAAGCGCAGCTCCGTGCACTCCGCCAACCAAGGCGACCTTGCCGCCGCCGCCGGACGCCAGCAACACCACGCAATCACCGAGTTTTTGTTTCAGCGTGTCGACCGCGTCGCGCAAGGCCTTCGCGTCCATGCCGTCGATGCGCGCGGCCACCAACTTGATGTCGCCGATGACTTGGGCGTGAGATGCCAGATCGCCGGTCGCCGTGCCGGCGGCCTTGGCCTTCAGCGCGTCCAGTTCGCGCTCGAGTTTCTTCTGTCTGTCGAGCAACTGGCGCAGCTTGTCGGCCACGTCGCCCGCGCTCGATGAAAGCAGGCCGGCGACGTCGGCAAGCCGGTGCTCTTCTTCCGTCACGTGCGCCATTGCACCCGCGCCGGTCAACGCCTCGATGCGGCGGATGCCGGCCGCAACACCCGATTCGGACACGACCTTGAACAGGCCGATGTCGCCAGTGCGCGACACGTGCGTGCCACCGCACAGCTCGGTCGAGAAATTACCCATTCGCAGCACGCGGACTTCGTCGCCGTATTTTTCGCCGAACAATGCCATCGCGCCGGTGGCGATCGCGTCGTCGTAACCCATCTGGCGGATTTCCGCGGCGTCGTTGCGGCGGATCTGCTCGTTGACGCGATCTTCGATCCGGCGGAGTTCTTCCGGCTTCACTGGCTGGAAATGCGAGAAGTCGAAGCGCAACCGGTCGGGCGCGACCAGCGAACCTTTTTGCGTCACGTGCTCGCCCAGGGTTTCGCGCAACGCGGCGTGCAACAAGTGGGTCGCCGAATGGTTCAGCACCGTGGCTTGTCGGCGCGCGGCATCGACGCGGGCCAGCACTCTGTCGCCAAGGCGCAACGATCCACTCCCCTTCCATTTACCGACGTGGCCGTGAAACTGGCCGCCAAACTTTTGCGTGTCGTTGACGATGAAGCGTCCGTTCGCGTGCTCCAGCGCACCTGTGTCGCCCACCTGCCCGCCCGACTCGGCATAGAACGGCGTACGGTCCAGAATGATCGCGGCGGATTCGCCGGGTGCAAGATCTTCCACCACGCGGCCATCGCGCAGGATCGCCAGCACCTCGTCGTCTTGCGATTCCAGCGTTTCGTAGCCGAGGAATTGCGTCGGCGAAAGCCTGCTCGCGACCTCCGCCGGCAGTTGCGCCTTGCTCTCGAACTTGCTGGCCGCGCGCGCACGTTCGCGTTGCGCTTCCATGGCGCGTTCGAACCCGACCATGTCCACATTCATGCCTCGCTCGCGCGCGATGTCGGCGGTCAGGTCCACCGGAAAGCCATACGTGTCATAAAGGCGGAACGCATCTTCGCCCGGAATGATCTTGTCCGATTTCGAAGCAACCTCGTCGAACACCTTCATGCCGTGTTCCAGCGTCTCGCCGAAGCGGTGCTCCTCGGCGCGCAGGGCTTCCTCGGCGAATGCCTGCTTCGCCGCGAGTTCGGGGTACGCCTCGCCCATCTCGGCGACCAGCGGCGCGACCATCTTCCAGAAGAATTCGCCGCGTACACCCAGCATCCAGCCGTGCCGGAGCGCGCGGCGAATGATCCGGCGCAACACGTAGCCGCGCCCCTCATTGGAAGGCAGCACACCATCCACGATAAGGAATGCGCAGGCGCGGATGTGATCGGCGATCACGCGCAGCGACGTGTTTTCGTGGTCGCTGCAGCCGGTGAGTTTTTGCGCGGCGGCGATCAGGCGCTCGAACAGGTCGATCTCGTAATTGGAGTGCACGCCCTGCAGCACTGCGGCCAACCGTTCCAGCCCCATGCCGGTATCCACGCACGGGGCCGGCAACGGCGACAGCGTGCCGTCGTCGGCGCGGTCGAACTGCATGAACACCAGGTTCCAGATTTCGATGTAACGATCGCCGTCCTCGTCGGGCGAACCGGGCGGACCGCCCACAACATCGGCACCATGGTCGTAGAAGATTTCGCTGCACGGGCCACACGGACCGGTGTCGGCCATCTGCCAGAAATTGTCCGAGGCGAACGGTGCGCCCTTGTTGTCGCCAATCCGGACGATGCGTTCGGGCGGCACGCCGACCCCATCCTTCCAGATCCCGTAAGCCTCATCGTCCGTGTGATAAACGGTCACCCACAATTTTTCGGGCTGGAGTCCGAACGTGCGCGTCAACAATTCCCACGCCCACTCGATCGCTTCCTTCTTGAAGTAATCGCCGAACGACCAGTTGCCCAGCATCTCGAAGAAGGTGTGGTGGCGCGCGGTGTAGCCCACCGAATCCAGGTCGTTGTGCTTGCCGCCGGCGCGCAGGCAACGCTGCACATCCGCCGCGCGCACATACGGCAACTTTTCGCTGCCCAGGAACACGTTCTTGAACTGGACCATCCCCGAGTTGGTGAACAACAGGGTCGGATCGTTGGCCGGCACCAGCGGTGCGGAGGACACGATGGTGTGGCCGCGGTCCTTGAAGAACTCAAGAAAGCGCGCGCGGATTTCTGCAGTTTTCATGCGGTTGCGTCAGGAAGCTCATGTAATGGCGATTCCGGAGCTCGCCCGAAGACGCGGGCCCAGAGCCGCTGTTGTTGAAAGTCAGGCCATGGAAGGCCGTTCTGATGCTGGCGTTTACGGCAACGTTTCGTTTGCGACACCGTTCCACGACGCCGCGATCAGGGATGATCGCAAAACGATGGCTTTAATCGCCGGAATCGCCAACCTCGGAATGGGTGACGATTCTAACTGTGGCGGCGCTGAAACCGCGACGCAAGAGGAACGCCGCGCGTTTGCCACGCTCGGCGTGGTCGGCGGCAGACTTGCTGCCGTACTTCTTGCGCAATTGCACCAAGGCCAAGCCTTCCCAATCGGCGTTCGCGGCGTCGATCAGCGCGCGAATCGCGACATCGGCCAGGCCGTGCGAACGCAACTCGGCCTGGATGCGGGCGGGTCCGTAGCCCTGCCCCACCCGCGCCCGCACGATCATTTCACCGAAACGCGCGTCGTCCTGATACTCCTGTTCGCGCAGTTTTTTGAGGGCCGTTTCGGATTCGGCTTCGTCGCAACCAGCATGCTCCAGCCGCGTACGCAATTCGCGTTGCGAATACTCGCGGCGCGCCAGCATGCCGAGCGCGCGATCGTAAGCATCGCGATCACGTGTGCCTTGGTCCGGATTTCGTCCGCGTCTCGTTCGCATCGCCGCGCGTCACGGGATGTGTTCGATGTCCGGAGGCATGACCATCCATCCGTGCATTCTCGACTCGTAGACGGACACGCGCGGAGGCGGAAAGTCCGGGTCGGCGAACGCCCCGACCGGAATCGTCAAGAATTCACCGAGCCCCTCGGCTTCGTAGTACACGATGGCCCCGCAGGTCGGACAGAAATGAAACGTTGCTCGACCGCCTTCATCGCCGACGCGGACGTATTTCGTTGCCGCGCCCGAGGTCGTGACCTGGTCGCGCGGGAATCTCGCTTGCTCGCCGAAGATGCTGCCGGTGCGACGCTGGCAGGCGAGGCAATGGCACACGGAAATGCGAACGGGCTCGCCGATCACGCGCGCGGTGAGTTGGCCGCATGTGCACGATGCCAGACGATTCGACATGGCCATTTCCTCGCGCGCCCGGCAAATTCTAGGCCTCGACTTCCTCGGCGTCCTCGGTCGCGGCAACGCCGGTGTTTCCCGTGCCTACCAGCAGCTTGGCGCGCAATGCGGTGTCGAGTTCCTTGGCGGCGGCCGGGTTGTCCTTGAACCACTGGCGGGCGTTTTCCTTGCCTTGCCCGATCCGCTCGCCGTTGTAGCTGTACCAGGCGCCGGATTTCTCGACCAGGTTGTTGGTGACGCCCAACTCGATCAACTCGCCCTCGTAGGAAGTGCCCTCGCCGTACAGGATTTCGAACTCGGTCTGCCGGAACGGCGGCGCCACCTTGTTCTTCACCACTTTCACGCGGGTCTGCGAGCCGATCACTTCCTCGCCCTTCTTGACCGCGCCGATACGGCGGATGTCGAGACGCACGGAGGCGTAGAACTTCAGCGCATTGCCGCCAGTGGTGGTTTCGGGGTTGCCGAACATCACGCCGATCTTCATGCGGATCTGGTTGATGAAAATCACCAGCGTGTTGGAACGCTTGATGTTGCCGGTGAGCTTGCGCAGCGCCTGGCTCATCAGGCGCGCGTGCAGACCCATATGGTTGTCGCCCATCTCGCCTTCGATTTCGGCCTTGGGCGTCAGTGCCGCCACCGAATCGACCACCACCACGTCGACCGCGTTGGAACGCACCAGCATGTCGGCGATTTCCAGCGCCTGCTCGCCGGTGTCGGGCTGCGAAACCAGCAGGTCATCGACATTCACGCCTAGCTTGGCGGCGTAGCTCGGATCCAGCGCGTGCTCGGCGTCCACGAAAGCCGCAGTGCCGCCGTTCTTCTGGCAGCTTGCGATCACCTGCAGGGTAAGCGTGGTCTTGCCCGAGGATTCCGGGCCGTAGATTTCCACCACGCGCCCGCGCGGCAGGCCGCCCACGCCCAATGCGACATCAAGCCCCAACGAGCCGGTCGAGACCACGTCCATGACTTCGGCGGTGCGATCGCCCATGCGCATCACCGCGCCCTTGCCGAACTGCTTCTCGATCTGGCCCAATGCGGAAGCCAGTGCGCGGCGCTTGTTGTCGTCCATCATGCAACCCTCGATTGATCGTGCTGTGTGAAGTGTCGCGGGAGTGGTTCTCACGGATTGAGACCATGCCATCGCGTTGACGTTGCCATTATTTCACACCACTCGCTTGCGGACAGCGGCACACGCCGTCTCATGGCGTAAGGATTTTCCGAACTCCCTCCAGCGCCACGGCGACGGTTTGCCGGCGCACGGCATCGCGGTCGCCGCCGAGGTGGAAGACCTCCGCCCGCGCTTCGTGGCCACGCCGCTGCCATGCAACCCAGACCGTGCCGATGGGCTTCTCCTGCGTGCCGCCGCCGGGACCCGCGATGCCAGTGACCGCCACCGCCACGTTCGCCTCGAACCGCG
>Ga0207698_10001490_pt1 | contig 13624 bp, 15 predicted proteins | sample KBSCornC22_FD_184298 | JGI IMG/M metagenome (GOLD analysis project Ga0207698, IMG submission 184298) | Corn rhizosphere microbial communities from Kellogg Biological Station, Michigan, USA - KBS Corn C2-2 (SPAdes) (version 2) | ecosystem: Host-associated > Plants > Roots > Rhizosphere > Soil ...
GCACCCGGCGATCAAGGACATCTGGACGAAGACCGGCGACGCGCTTGCTGCGGCGGCCTCTCCCGGTGCCCGTCCCAAGCGGCTGTTCTGCACCCGCCCGGCCAGCTTGAAGCGACCGTGCCACAACACCGGCGAGGTCGAGGATCTCTTTCGCCGTCACGGTTTCGAGGTGATCGATCCGTCCGACTATTCGCTCGCCGATCAGGTTGCGATGTTCCGGGCCGCCGAGGCGGTCGGCGGGTTCGTCGGCAGTGCACTGTTCACGCTGGCGTTCTGCCCCGAGCCCAAGCCCGTCTTCGCGATCGGCCCGCAGAGTTACACCGCGCGAAACGAGAACATGATCTGTGCGGTGCTCGGGCACCCACTCGTCACCGCGTGGTCGACGCCGGACGTCGCACATCCTGCCGGCGGCTGGTCGCAGGCGGCCTTCAGTTCGGCGTTCACCGTGGACCTCGCCGCCGAAGGCCAGTTCCTGGAGGAGCAGCTGCGCCGGTTGCCGTGAGTCAGACGACGACGGCTTTGACCTCGGCCATGTACTTCGTGGCCGCAGCCACCGCGTCGTCCGGGGTGGCTCCCTGCTGGCGGGCATCGAAGTACGCGGCGTACCAGTCCCACCAGTCGTGCGGCGGTGCAACGGCCTCGAAGTCGCCGTGCTGGATCGACGTCTCGTGCAACAGGTCCGCGATGGCTTGTACCTGCGACATGTCAGCTCCTCCCCGGCAGGCGCTGCGTGATCTCCTGGAGCAGCCAGGTGTTGCCGTCCGGGTCGGCGAAGGACGCGAAGCTCTTGTAGGACCCGCGTTCGGGGTCGAGGCCGGGCTCGTGGCCCGCCGTGCCGAGACCACGGCCGTGCCAGATCTCGCTCACCTGGACACCCCGGCCCGCCAGGTCGTCACGTGCCGCGACGACGTCGTCCACGATCAGGTAGAGCCCTTGTGCCGAACCCGGGGACGCACTCGAGGTCCCCGTGCCGAACTGCACCGACGTCGGCGATCCGGGGGGCGTCAGCTGCACGATCCGGTAGTGCTCGTCGATCGGGAAGTCGGCATCGAGACGCCAACCCAGATTGAGGTAGAAGTCCTTAGCGCGATCCACGTCGCTCACCGGGATGACGACGGCTTCGAAACGGTACTCAATGGTGCTCATCAGAACCTCCGATATCGAGCGTGTCCCGTGAAACGCGGAACCGGGTCGAGCCCATCCAGAAGCAAGGTAGGTGTGTCCGACCAGACTTCACGATCGAGGGCGAACTGGCCATCATTGGTTCGCGGGTCACCTCGCGGGGGTCGGCTCCCGGAGCCGTCGCGCCAACCGCGATCCGAAGATCGTCGCCGCGGCGAGCGCAACTGGTGTCGCCGAGAGCCACTGGCCGGCGCCTGATCCGGAGGAGGAGATCAGGGCGCCGAGGCCCAGACCCAGGGTGCCGATGGCAGCCACGACGAAAAGTGTCGTGGCGATCGATTCGGTCACCATCGGTTCGAGGCCGGGCTTCGGCTTGGTGCCGCGCCGCCGGGTTGCGATCGCGTAGAGCACGAGGGCGATGACGCCGAGCACGCCGGCGGCGATGCGGTAGACGACGGTCTCGCTGGCCCAGTCGGAGATCGCGGCCGCGCGACATCCGGAGTGCGGTGCCAACCCGATCCAGCGCGCGCAGTTGGCTGGCGTGAGGTCGGCGGCATGCGGTACCGGAGCGATCGCGGCGGCGCCGCCGATCCAGTAGACGAGGCCGGCGATCACCCCGCTCAGCCCCACTGCGATCGCTCCGATCGCACCGAGCAGGTAAGCGGTCCGCAGCAGCTGCCCGGCGAGCGTGCGTAGCGGCGTTCGCAACCTCGCGCGCTCGCGACCGACGAGATCGGCGACGGTGCCGAAGTCGGTCAGCGCGGCCAGCTCGGCCTCGTGCTCAGCCAGGCCTCGACGCACTCCAGCGTCGGCAGCGTCTCTCAGGTGGGCTTCGGTCTCGGCGAGCAGGTAGCGCGCCTCGCGCACCGGAAGTGAACGCGCCGCGGACAGCAGTTCGTCGAGATAACTCTCGATCGGATCGTGGGCACTCATGCGCCGGCCCCCTGCACAGACGCGGTTCGCAAGACGATCGCGACGGCCTTGCTCAGTTTGTCCCACTCGGCCCGTTCGCGAGCCAGAGCCTTGTTGCCTGCAGCGGTGATCCGGTACAGCCGGCGCCGTCGGCCACCCACCGGGTGCCAGTCGCTGGCCAGCAGCCCGAGGTCCTCCAGACGATGCAGTGCGGGGTACACGGCCCCCTCGGTCAGGTCGATGAGACCGTCGGTCCGTTCGCGGAGCTGGGTGATCACCGCGTAGCCGTGACCGGGTTCGGTGCTGAGCACGCCCAGCAGCAACAGATCGAGGTGGCCCTTGACGCGATCGACCTTCATACCTAAGAAGTCTAGGTATGGTCGGCACCAAGGTCAACACCCGAGGCCGGTTCAGGGTCGGAATCAGGGGCTTCACCGAAGCGGTGAGGCAGGCCCGCACAGCACGATCGACGCACACCAACGCGAAAGGTTTCCCCCATGATCGAGATACGAGACCTGACCAAGGTCTACGGATCACAGAAGGCGGTGAACGGCCTCAGCTTCGACATCGCTCCGGGACGGGTCACCGGGTTCCTCGGCCCCAACGGGGCCGGCAAGTCGACGACGATGCGCATGATCGTCGGGCTCGACCGGCCGACCGGTGGCACGATCCGCATCAACGGCCGCCGCTACGGCGAGATCATGCGACCGCTGCACGAGGTCGGCGCGGTACTCGAGACCGGTTCGGTGCACAGCGGTCGCAGCGCGTTCAACCACCTGCTCTGCCTGGCGCAGAGCAACGGCATCCCGAGGCGCCGGGTGGACGAGGTGCTGGGCACCGTCGGGCTGGAAACGGCAGCGAAGCGCCGGGCGGGCAAGTTCTCCCTCGGCATGGGACAGCGACTCGGCCTCGCCGCGGCGCTGCTCGGTGATCCGCCCGTGCTGCTCTGCGACGAACCCGTGAACGGACTCGACCCCGAAGGCATCCTGTGGATCCGCACCCTGCTGCGAAGCCTTGCGGCAGAAGGGCGCACCGTCTTCGTCTCCAGCCATCTGATGAGTGAGATGGCGCTGACGGCGGATCACCTGATCGTGGTCGGCAAGGGCCGTTTGATCGCCGACGCGAGCACGGCGGAGGTCATCGCCGGCAGCTCGCTCAACTCAGTGCTGGTGCGCTCACCGCAGGTCACGCACCTGGCTGGTCTGCTGACCGCGCAGGGTGCTTCGGTGACCGAGGAGGCCGACGGCGCCTTGCGCGTGACCGGCGCCGAGCCGGCCGAGATCGGCGACATCGCCGCGTCTGCCGCGATCGCCTTGCACGAGCTGTCCCCACAGCAGGCCTCGCTGGAAGAGGCATTCATGGAACTGACCCACGACAGCGTGGACTATCGACCGGAACAGGTGGCCTGAGATGACCGCGACAACCAGCGCGCCGAGCTACGTGCCCACTCCACGAGCGACGACCATCGGATTCTCGAACCTGCTTCGCTCGGAATGGACCAAACTGCGTTCGGTTCGTTCGACCTACTGGACCGCCGCGGTGGCCGTGCTGGCGAGCCTCGTCATCGGGCTGCTCGTCACCGCACAGGACGAGCACAACCTCATCCATCACAGGGACAGCCTGGACGGCTTCGATCCGGTGATGTCCGCGCTCACCGGGTTCTTCCTCGCCCAGGTCGCCGTCGGTGCTCTCGGTGTGCTGACGATCAGCTCCGAGTACGGCACGGGCATGATCCGCGCGACGCTCGGCGCCGTGCCGCAACGGCGGACACTGCTCGCTGCCAAGGGTCTCGTCTTCTTGGTAAGTGTCTTCGTGGTCGCTGAGGTCCTCAGTTTCAGCGCCTTCTGGATCGGTCAGTCGATCCTGCATCCGTCGGGCGCCGGAGTCTCGCTCGGCGATCCGGGAATTGCCCGGGCCGTCTTCGGGGGTGGTCTCTACCTGACCGCGGTGGGCATGCTGGGCTTCGGGTTGGGCGCACTCATCCGGCACACCGCGGGCGCCCTGTCGGCGTTCTTCGGGATCATGTTCGCCTCGACGGCGCTGGTCGACCTGCTGCCGACCACCTGGCGAAACCACGTGATCAACTACATGCCCATCAACGCCGGCAGCCAGATCCTGAGCACGCAACCTGATCACGGTGCACTCTCGCCGTGGCACGGCTTCGTGGTGCTCTGCTGTTACGGGGTGGTCGCGGTCGTCGGCGCGACGTTCCTCATCACCCGCCGGGACGCATGAGCTGCTGAGTAGTCCAGTCCCGATCCGTGCCGTTGGCCGGTTCCGTCAGATAGTCCAGGCGGAGCCGGCCCGGTCGCGTCGCGAGGAACTGCCCGAAGACGGTCTCGTAGCTGTTGCCCTCGATGGGAACACGCACGATGAAGCCGGCCGGGTCCGCGCTCGGCGCGGTGCTCCGTACGACATCCAGCCATTCGGGCCAGACCGCCGGGGTCGCGCCGGCTTCCACTTCGGCTTCGACGGCCCGGCCGCCGGCGAGCCGAGGATCCATGTCCTCGGCCAGTCCACGTGGGGTGAACTTGTAGGTGCCGGCCCCTAGCCGATGGCCGAGCAGGGTGGTGCCGTAGAACTCCCACCACTGCAGCTCGTCCGGGGTGGCAACGACGAGGTTGAACGACGCCATCCCATCGGTCCGGACGTGCTCAGTCCAGCTGGACCGGTACTGGACGCCGAGTAGCGGGAGCACGCCGCGGCTGGGCGCACCAGGATCGGCATCGCGCTTGTCGGGCCGGTTGAGCACGACCGCCGTGACCCCGTCGGGCACCGAGGTCACACACCAACTGCCACCGGCGACGCGGTCGCGCCCGCCGATCACGTCGGGCTGATCCGGCCACCAGAAGTCAGGCAGATCGAAGGCACGGGTGGCCAGCTCATCGCGCAGTGCGAGCATCTGCACAGGGAACTGCTCACCCGGTGCGAACCGGCACACGACAGTGCACACGTACTCGAGCCTAGAGGCCGCGCAGGATCTCGGCTGTTGCGGGATCGGCCGGGTAGAAGGCTTCGATGTGCAACTCCTCGACGGTGACATCAGTTGCTGTGCCCACCGCGGCGGAGATGCTGAAGAACGAGAGCTCCCGCGTGCCGAGCCGGTAGCGCAACGGCAACACCACGTCGGTGTGCTTCGGCGCGACTGCCAAGCCGCCCGGAAGCCCGGACAACTCCTCGTGCAGCTCACGCAGCCGTTGATCGCCGATCGCTTCGGCACGCTTGTGCAGCTGGGTCAGCAGGTGCGCGCGCCACTGGGGCAGGTTGGCGATTCGTGGCGCCATGCCGTCCGAGTGCAGGCTCAGGCGCAGCACGTTGATCGGTGGTTCGAGCAGCTCCGGGGCGCAACCGTCGAGGAACACCGAGATTGCGCTGTTCGCATCCACGAGTTCCCACCACCGGTTGATCACCAGCGCGGGGTAGGGCAGGTGTCCGGTGAGCACCTGCCGCAGTGCCGCACGCACGCTGGCCAGCTCCGGCTCGTCCATGCCGTGGTGGGGGTAGGCCGGCGCATATCCTCCGGCGAGCAGCAGGGTGTTCCGTTCGCGCAACGGCACGTCCAGGTGCTCACCCAGGCGCAGGATCATCTCTGGCGTCGGCTTGCTGCGGCCGGTCTCGACGAAGCTCAGGTGCCGGGTCGAGATGTCAGCCTGGATGGACAGCTCGAGCTGGCTGAGCCGCCGATGCTCGCGCCACTCGCGAAGGAGCTCACCCACTGGCCTCGTCGCGGTCGTCATGCCCCGAACGTTAGCGACGCTTCTTGCGCCGCACGATTACCTGACAGGTAATCGATCAGCCGCCGTGCGCTCCGGAGGGCAGTACGCAGGCGGTGTCGAGGCCGAGCACCCGGTTGAGACGGCCGAACGCGATCCAGGAGCCGAGGCACATCGTCAGCTCGACAACCTCCTCCTGGCTGTAGGTGGCGAACATCCGTGCCCAGAACTCGTCGTCCAGGTTGTGGTGATCCTCGGCGAATCGGCCGGCGTATTCGGCCGCCAGGCGCTCGCGATCACTGAGCGTCGGGTCGCTGGCCCAGTTCGCGACCGAGTTCTCGAATCCGTCCGGCACCTTCACGCCGTCTCGTTCGGTGCGCCAGTCCTGGCAGAAGATGCACCCGTTGATCTGGGCGATCCGCAGCCGGGCCGCCTCGAACTCGCGGAGGCTCAACGTCGAGTGCGCGTAGACGGCGCCGGAGAACTTGCCGGCCGCCGGCCCGATCTTGGGGACCATCTCGCCCCAGACGTACATGATCGGGTCTTTGCCCTCGGGAACATCGATCAACATGAGGTCATCAGACCTGACGCTTCCGCCGGTGTCTACTCAACGGTTGCGCCATACCGGCGGCCGTTTCTCGGCGAAGGCCGTCAACCCCTCGTAGGTGTCCTGGCTGGCGATCAGGGTGTCGAGCGCCGACGACGGTGCGGTCGCAGCGTCCACGGGGTCCGCGATCGCCTCGGCTTCGGACATCAGCTGCAACGACACCCGCACCGACGTGGGGGAGGCCGCCAGGATCTGGGCGGCGATCTCCCGGGCCCCTTCCAGCGCGGTGCCTTCACCGACGACGGAGCTGACCAGTCCGTAGAGCAACGCCTCCTCGGCGTTGAGCTGGCGACCGGTGAGGATCATCGCGTTCGCCACGTGCTTGGGCACCGCGCGGGGCAGCCGCACCAGGCCGCCCATCGCGGCGACCAGACCGACCCGGACCTCGCTCAGCGCGAAGCGAGCCTTCTCGTCGGCGATGACGATGTGACTTGCCAGCGCCAGCTCGAGCCCGCCGCCCATGGCGTACCCGTTGACCGCCGCGATGATCGGCTTCGTCATGCCCCGACGGCTGGTGATGCCGCCGAAGCCCGTCTTCGGGAAGTACATGGTCTGTCCGGACGCGGTGTAGAGCAGGTCGTTGCCGGAACAGAACGCGCTCGTCCCGGCGCCGGTCAGGATCGCCACCCACAACTCCGGGTCGGCGAAGTACGCGTCGAAGATCTCTTCGAGTTCGAGGTTGGCCGGCGGGTGCAGCGCGTTGCGTGCGTCCGGGCGGTTGATGGTGATCTCGAGCAGGTGCCCGTCGCGGCGCACCAGCACGTGTTCGTAGCTGTCGCGCAGCCCGACCGGGCGGGTCGGTCGGAGCTCGCGCATCGTCTCGCGGCTGAGCGTGACCCGGTTGCCCTCGGCGAAGGACTCGGCGTAGACGCGGTGCCCGATCGGCTGGAAGGCGTCGAGCAGGAAGGCCACCAGTGCGTCGTCCCCGTCGACGCTGCGAGCGAGGAAGCGCTGGCCGCCGCCCTCGAGCCGCCCGATCACCAGCGCGTCGCGTCTGCCGTTCGGGCCGTACTGGACCGTGTAGGTCTCGATCGTCGCGGCGCCGTCCGCGTGCACGGCGACGGGCACCTTCGGCATCGAGGACAACAGCGTTTGCAGCTCGTCGCTGCGATCGGGCGTCCACTCGCGAGGGGTGATGCTGTACACCCCGGCGGAGTACTTCGACATCATCCCGCCGTTGGCGCCGACGAGCCCAAGCGTTCCCGGGTTGGCCCGCAGCCGGGTCACCACCTGTGCGATGGCGTGCATCGAGTAGTTGTTGCCCGAACCGCCGAAGTACGGCAGGCCGCCGGTCACCGTGAGACCGCGCGGATCATCTGGCGACAGGCCGAGCGCGTCGCAGACGATTTCGACCGCGATCGGGAAGCAGCTGTACAGGTCGATCACGTCCAGGTCGTCGACGCCGGCGCCGGCGATTTCGAGGGCATGCGTGATCGCGGCGATCGTGGCTGGGGCCCGGTCGAACTCGGGACGGTCCAGCAGGCCTTGTTCCTGGAGATCGGCGTGGCCGTGCAGAAAGACCCAGCGATCCTCGCTGATGCCGAGTTCGCGGGCACGATCCACGCTGGTGAGCAGCACAGCGGCGCCCTGGTTCACCTGGTCGCGCGCCACCAGATACCGCGGATAGGGCTCGGCGATCATGCGGTTCGCCTCGCTCGGCGTGACGAGCTCGTCGGCGGTGCGTGCGACCGGCGCGGCGACATGGGCGTTGGCCGCGGCGACCTCGGTGAACGGCTCGAACAGGCGCCCCATGCTCGTCGCGTACTCCGCGCGCGTCATGCCGGTCCGGGCACGCCGCGCGTTCTCCATCACGGCGTAGTGCAGCACCGGTTCCAGCAACCCGTGATCGACCATGTGCCGGGTGACCAGGCCCGCGATGCCGTAGCCGCGATCTTCCAGGCTGCCCTCGACCGCCTCGTTCCAGTCCGGCTTCTCGGCTGCCTTCTGCAGGTGCCGTGTGGTGGAGATGGCCTCGGACCCGACGAGCAGGACCGTCTCCGCCTCGCCCCGTGCGATCGCGGCGGCGAACTCGTTCACGAGGTGCTGCGGGGCCTGCCCGCCGGCCGTCTCCAGCACTGCCCGCGACGGATTCGCGCCGATGCGCTGCGCCACCGCACGCGGGTAGTTCGACGAGCGCCCGAACGGCGCGAAACCGAGCGGGGAGGAGATCTCGAACTGGCGCACCCCCGCGATGACGTCGATCGCGGCAGTGGTTGCGTCGACTCCGGCGTCGGCCAGCGCGGCTCGGGCAGCGGCTGCACCCAGTTCGGCGGGCGAGAGCGCCGCGTAGCCGGGCTCGTCCACGCGCTCGGATGCCTCGCCTACGCCGACGATCACTGGTGTCCGTCCATCGATCATCCGCGGACCGTACCAAAAGCAATCACGCGCGCTTGATTTTCGTGGCGCACCCCACCGTGGGCAACGTGATCCACAGTGCCGGTGAGAACGCCATTACCGCCTTCGGGTAGCCTCGCTCTAATCGCACGGCGCCGTCGCCGTCTGATCCGAAGGCGGCAGCCTGCATGACTGATTCACCACTGCGCATCGCGCTCACCTCGTACCGCTCCAAGCCGCACTGCGGTGGCCAGGGCATTTACGTGCGGCAGATGTCGCGAGCGCTCGTCGAGCTCGGCCACAGCGTCGAGGTCTTCTCCGGCCCGCCGTACCCGGAGCTGGTCGACGGCGTCACGTTGACCAAGGTGCCGAGCCTCGACCTGTACGCCGAGCCGAACCCGTTCCGCATCCCGCACCTGCGCGAGTTCAAAGACCGCAACGACTGGCTCGAGTTCGCGATCATGTGCACCGCGGGCTTCCCGGAGCCGCGCACGTTCAGCCGCCGTGTCGTGCCGATGCTGGCCGCCCGCAAGGACGAGTTCGACATCGTGCACGACAACCAGACGCTCGGCCCGGCGCTCCTCAAGCTGCCGAAGCTGGGCCTGCCGTTGCTCGGCACGATCCACCACCCGATCTCGGTGGACCGTCAGCTCGACCTCGCCGCCGCGCCGCTGCGCAAGAAGCTGACGGTGCGCCGTTGGTACGGCTTCGTTCGCACCCAGGCGCGAGTGGCTCGACAGATCCCGCTTGCGGTCACGCCGTCGGAGAACAGCGCGCTCGACGCCGCCCGCGACTTCGGGGTCCGCCCGAACCAGCTCGTCTCGGTGCCGATCGGCGTGGACATCGAGCAGTTCCGCCCGCGGGGTGAACGCGTGCCCGGCCGCATCCTCGCGATGTGCAGCGCCGACGTGCCGCTCAAGGGCCTGTCCGTGTTGCTGCGCGCGCTCACGCACCTGCCACCGGAACGCGACGTGCTGCTCACCGTCGTCACCAAGCCGACCCCGGGCGGCCCGACGGAGAAGCTCATCGCCGAGCTCGGCATCGCCCACCGCGTGCAGTTCGTCTCCGGGCTGGACGACGACGAGATCGGCGCGCTGATGGCCTCCGCCGAAGTCGCCGTGGTGCCCTCGCTGTACGAAGGGTTCTCGCTGCCTGCCGTCGAAGCCATGGCGGCTGGCACGCCGCTCGTCGCGAGCGACGTCGCCGCGATACCGGAGGTAGTAGGCCGCGACGGCACCTGCGGCGTGCTCGTGCCGCCGGGCGATCACGTCGGAATGGCGATGGCGATCAACGACCTGCTCACGGACCCAGCTCGGCGCGAGGCGATGGGCAAGGCGGCCCGCGCCCGCGCCGTCGACAAGTTCAGCTGGTCGGCCACCGCGGCCGCCACCGTCGAGGTGTACCGGCGTGCAATCGATCTTCACCGGCAGAAGGGCTGACCCATGCTGACTATCGACTTCGACCGCTTCGACGTGAACGGCGGCGAGACGTTCCTCGACCTCGGCTGCGGCGCGGGCCGACACACCTATGAAGCGCTTCGCCGTGGCGCGGACGTGGTCGCGTTCGACCAGAACCTCGACGACCTGCGCGAAATCGACGAGATGGTCGAGGCGCTCGCTGAGGCCGGCGAGATCAAGCCGCAGGCCAAGCCGGTGACGATGTCCGGAGACGCACACCACCTGCCGTTCGAGGACGAGCACTTCGACCGGGTGCTCGCCTCGGAGATCCTCGAGCACATCCCCGACGATCGTGCGGTGATCGCGGAGATCGCGCGCGTGACGAAGCGCGGGGGCCTCGTTGCCGTCACCGTGCCGCGGCGCTGGACCGAACAGGTCAACTGGTGGCTGTCGGATGAGTACCACGAGGTCGAGGGCGGCCACGTGCGCATCTACAAGGGTCACGAGTTGCTGCGCTCGTTGGTGGACAGCGGCCTCGAACCGCTCGGCTCGCACCACGCGCATGCGCTGCACTCGCCGTACTGGTGGCTCAAGTGCGCGGTCGGCGTGGAGAAGGAGAACCTCCTCACGAAGGCGTATCACCGCGTGCTCGTCTGGGACATGATGAAGCGCCCGTGGCTCACCACCACGACCGAGAAGGTGCTCAACCCCGTGCTGGGCAAGAGCGTCGTCTTCTATCTCCGTAAGCCATGAGGGCCCTCGAACTCCCTGGCGTGCTGAGTTCGCAGGACCTCAGAGCAACCGCGCGCCACATCGCGTCGCTGCAGCAGCACGACGGCCTCATCCCGTGGATGGACGGGCACTACGCCGACCCGTGGAACCACGTCGAGGGCGCGATGGCGATGGCGGTCTGCGGCTTGACCGCCGAAGCTGAGCGCGCCTTCGAGTGGAGCCGCCGCAACCAGGCCGCCGACGGCAGCTGGCCCATGGAGACGGTGGGCACCGAGGTGACCGAGGCAAGCATCGACACGAACCAGGTCGCCTACATCGCGGTCGGTGTCTGGCACCACTGGCTACTCACTCGTGATCGTGGGTTCGTCCGCCGGATGTGGCCGGTGGTGCGGCGGGCGATCGAGCTCGTCGTCGACATGCAACTGCCCAGTGGCGCGATCGCCTGGTCGCGCGACGCGGAGGGAGTCGTCAACGAAGGCGCGCTGCTCACCGGAAGCTCGAGCGTGGTCACATCACTGCGTTGCGCGATGGCCCTTGCCGACCTCGTCGACGATCCGCAGCCCGACTGGGAGCTGGCCGCGGCTCGTCTGGTGCATGCGGTCGCGCTGCATCCCGAGGGATTCATCGACAAGAGCAACTTCTCGATGGACTGGTACTACCCGGTCCTGGGCGGCGCTGTTACCGGGGCAGCAGGTCGCGAACTGATCGACAGCCGATGGGACGAGTTCGTCGTTGCCGGGCGTGGCTGCCGGTGCGTCGCCGACCGGCCGTGGCTCACAGCGGCAGAGACGTGCGAGCTGGCGATGGCACTGGACGCCCTCGGTGATCGCGAGCGTGCCGTGCAACTGGTGCGCGACATCCAGTATCAACGCGCCGAAAGCGGCGGCTACTGGACGGGATGGGTGTTCCCGGAGGAGCAGTTCTGGCCCGGGGAGCAGAGTTCATGGACGGCGGCAGCGGTCATCCTGGCCGCCGACGCCTTGGCGAACTACTCCGCCGCCAGCGGGCTGTTCCGCGGCGAGGGTCTGCCGGCCCCGCTGGCCACCGACGAATGCGACCGGCACTGCCTCGCGTTGACCGGAGGCAAGAAGTGAACGACCTCCTCGCGATCGCCGAACGTACGAAGGGCTTCCTGCCCGATGACGAGGCTGCCGCGTTGCGCGCTGCAGCCGGCCGTGCGCCTGCGGGGCTGTGGCTCGAGATCGGTACCTACTGCGGCAAGTCGACGGTGCACCTCGGCGGGGTGGCCCGCGAGGCCGGCGCCCACCTCGTCACCGTCGATCACCATCGCGGCTCGGAGGAGAACCAGCCGGGCTGGGAGTGGCACGACCCCTCGCTGGTCGATCCGCATACCGGGGTGCTCGAGACGTTGCCGTCGCTGCGGCACGCGCTCTTCGACGCCGGCCTCGACGACGTCGTCACCGTCGTCGTCGCCAGGACCCAGCAGGTGGCGCGCTGGTGGTCGAGCCCGATCACTTTTCTGTTCCTCGACGGCAACCACACCGAAGACGTGGCCCAGCACGACTACGCGGCGTTCGCACCGCACCTCGTCGAAGGTGGCGTCCTCGCGGTGCACGACGTCTTCCCCGATCCGGCAGACGGGGGACAGCCGCCCTGGCATGTCGTTCAGCGGGCGCTTGCCGACGGCGCGTTCGAGGCGGTCGGCATCCACGGGTCGCTTCGCGTGCTGCGCCGCACCGGAAAGCCGGTGACATGAGCGACGCGACGATCTCCGAACCGCGGTGGCGGGACCGGGCGGTGGAGCGCTCCCTGCAGGCCGCCCGCGCCAAGGCCGTCTCGCGTAGTGACCTGTTCATTTCCAGTGCCGTCGAGATCCTCAGCGAGACCGGCCGCACGGACTTCACCGTGCAGGAGCTCGTCGAGCGCTCACATACGTCGCTGCGTTCCTTCTACCAGCACTTTTCCAGCAAGGACGAGCTGCTGCTCGCCCTCTGCGAGGACATCATCGCCTTCGCCGCGACATCCTGGCGCGCGGAGATCGCCGGCCTCGACGCGTTCGCGGGACTGCGGGTGCTGGTCGATCACATCCACGCCGGCCCGGAGGACGCAGTCGGCATCACCCGAGCGGTGAGCAGCTACCACCTTCAGCTGGCTGGCGTCCGCCCGAGCGAGCACGCCCGGATCCTGGTGCCGCTACGCGACGTCATCCAGGACGTCGTGCGTCGTGGGGTCGAGGAGGGCGTAGTGCGTACCGACGTCGACCCGGAGACGCTGGCGACGATGGTCATGCAGACCCTGGTCGGGGCGGCGCACATGCGGGCGCTGAGCGCACAGCTGACGGCGACGCCGTTGGAGAGCGAGCGTCTCTGGCAGTTCTGCGTGGGTGGCCTGAGCCTGCGCTGATCTCCCGATTCGCGCGGATTTCACTTTTGTTGTGAGATAACGCTCTTGGACACGTGACCGACTTCGGCCGGGAGGACGTGGCCACGTTCTTCGTCGAGGAATCGGGAGCCCCCGCAATGTCCGTGCGTACCCGTCTGGCTGTCTCCATCACGCTGGTCACCGTCGCCGCCACCCTTGCCGCGACGGCGCAAACAACCGGCGCGAACGCCGCGGCACCCTCGCATTCCTATCGAGCCGACGATTACGCCGACGGCCAGGCGATGAGCATCCTGCCGCCGGGCGAGAACGGGCTGGTCAACGCCGTCGATCTGGCCAAGTTCGAGCTGACCAAGGCGCGTCCGGCCAACAGCCAGGACACCCTCGGCAAGTACAACAACCTGCTCTATGGCTACCAGTCGCTGACCAACAGCACACTCGGCAACTACTACGACGACGAGTCGTTC
>Ga0207698_10001493_pt1 | contig 13616 bp, 12 predicted proteins | sample KBSCornC22_FD_184298 | JGI IMG/M metagenome (GOLD analysis project Ga0207698, IMG submission 184298) | Corn rhizosphere microbial communities from Kellogg Biological Station, Michigan, USA - KBS Corn C2-2 (SPAdes) (version 2) | ecosystem: Host-associated > Plants > Roots > Rhizosphere > Soil ...
CTTTGGTTTTTTACCTTTTGAAATTCTATCTTTAACAGCTTCTTCCAAAAATTGAGAATCCATATTCCATGTATCCTTTTCACTATCAATAAAAACAGGAGTTGCATGCTGATAGCGAATCGGGTTGGCAGAGGCAGAAAAAGTCATGCTCTGGCAAATGACTTCCTCGCCAGGTTCTATCCCTAACAAAATAAGAGCAAGGTGTATTGCGGCAGTACCTGAACTAAGTGCAGCAACGTACATATCGTTATCCAGAAACGAAGCAATATCATTCTCAAAACCAGTTACATTGGGACCCAACGGAGCCACCCAATTGTTATCAAATGCTTCTGTTACAAATTGCCGTTCATTGTTACCCATGTGTGGGGAGGAAAGCCATATCTTTGGATTCATTATCTTGACAATGTTTTCTTTATTAAATTGTAGGACAACCCATTCTCAAATAAATAAGGCCGCATTTTATTTGGTTATGCGAGTATATTGGTTTTAAGCACTTTGATAGTATAACGCACAAAAGCTTTACACTTCGCTAGGTTTTCTTTATCACTAAATAAGTGATAGAAACTGTCACTTTTGATAAAAATCATGTTCAGTTAATTCTATTATTACTCCACCCCAAGAATACCCCACTCCAAAACCTGCTAATAAAATATTTTTTTTACCTTTAAGAAAGCCCACTTTCTTCGCTTCTTTCAATGCTATAGGGATTGTTGAACTTACAGTATTTCCACATTCTTCAATAAACACAAAAAATTTTTTATCTTCAATTTTTATCTTTTTTTTCAAAAAGTTCAGCATGAATAAATTCGCCTGATGGAAAATAAAACCGTCTATATCCTCAAAACTTAAGTTATTTTTTTTAATGGTGTTCTCGACTAAGGCAGGCACAGCTTGTCCGGTAAAAGTAAAAATTTCCGGGCCGTTCATAAATAAATTCGCATCACTGTGAACATTTCCATAACTATCAACAAATGTTTCATTACTCTTCATTGGCAATCGGCTTCCTCCCTGCTTTACAATTAGATTCGGTGCGCCAGAACCATCTGTCCCCAATATAAAATCTTTTATTTCGGCGAATCCTTGTTTTGAAATTAGAGAAGCAGTTGCACCATCTCCAAAAATTGTTCTATTAGATTTATCATCAGGATGAATATATTTACTGTATGTTTCAGAAGTAATTAATAAAACATTTTCTGCAACATTTCCTGCAATTAATCCCTTTGCAATACTCAATCCATATATGTAGCCAGAACAACCTAAATTAAAATCCAATGCACCAGCGGTTGATGGAATATTCAATGAATGCTGAATCAGGCAAGCAGTTGTTGGAAGAAGATAATCGGGACTTTGTGTGCATAATAGAATAAAATCTATCGAGGAAGACGATATACAATACTCATCCATCATGGATTTTGCTGCTTTTATAGCTAAATCAGATACAAACTCATTATCTGCAGCGATATGCCTTAATTTAATTCCTGTTTTAGATGAAATTTTATCTATTGACCATTCAGGATGAATTTCTGAGAGCATTTCATTTGACAGAAGTCTCTCTGGTAAATAATAACTGACAGCTTTAATGAATATTTTCATAAGGTATTGTCATTTCAATGTAAAACCTCCATCTAATAAGAGCTCAGTTCCAGTAACCCATTTACTTGCGTCTGATAACAGGTAGATGGCTGCATTCGCCACGTCTTCAGAACTCCCAAAACCTAGCGGGTATTCTGCTTCCTGCTTATTAAGTTGATCATTAGTAAGTTTTTCTGATACAGAATCAAAAAGACTCGTTCTCACTAATCCTGGAGTAATAACATTTGATCGTATTTTCTTTCCAGCCAATTCACTTGCCAAAATTTTTGAAAAAGTTGAAAGGGCAGCTTTAGAAGCAGCATAGATAGCAGTTCCAGGAACACCCATATGTGAGGAAATAGAGGAAATGTAAATAATAGACGCCTTATTATTTAATTTTCTTTTACAAAGAAGTTTTTGAGTCAGCAAAACTTGAGCGTGAAAATTTATTTCGAATATTTCATGTAAATGTTTTGACGATAAAAATTTTATTGGCAAATAATCTATCATTCCTGCATTAAAAACAACTCCATCCAAATCTTCAATTTGGTGAACCATTCTGATTACTTCATCTTCATTTCTTAAATCACATAAAAAATATTTAGACCTGGCAGGATCTTTTAAACAATTATATGTTTCAATTAATCCTTTTTCATTTCTTCCAGTAATAAATGGCATAGCACCACTATTAGAGATAGAAATGGCAATCTCTTTGCCTATTCCTGAAGATGCACCTGTAACTAATACTTTTTTATTTGTCAATAAAAATTGATCCACAAATACTATTCTTTTACAAGATCATAAAGGTCGGAGACGATTTTGGATGAATCAATTTGTTTCGCTGTAATGGATTTTTTGAAATTTTCTTCGAAAGTAACAATCACAGATAGAGTCACTAAAGAACTCCATTCCGATAATTCCTTAAATTCTGTATCCATTTTTATTTCAGAAGGGTCTGTTTCATCAAAAAGCGAAGTAAAAACTTCTAGAAATTTTTGTTTTTCTATCATAATAGTTATGTATGAAATTTAATAGGTTTTGCAGGAATCCCTACTGCAGTGCAATTTGAAGGGAGATCTTTAGTTACCACAGAACCTGCGCCCACAAAGGTATTATTTCCTATTTCAAGTTGATTAATAATTTTTGCCCCAGTACCTACAAAAACGCATTCACCAATCAAAACCTCACCAGAGATATTAACACTTGGCATAAAGGACGAATAATCTTTTAATAATGTATCGTGGCCTACTGTACAGCACAGATTTAAAATAACATGCTTTTCTAATTCAATATTTACCGTTAAAATATTTCCCGCCGTTATAATGCAACCTTCTCCAATTTTAATAAATTGCTTTTTACCCATTTGAACGTTTGGGTGAATAAGAGTTGGATATGAAATTGCAGTATTTTTAATTGAATTATGAATTTTTTTCTTAGTTGAAGGATCGCCAATTGCCAAAACTAAATAAATAGGATCAGCGATTTGATTTATCTCTTCAATACCTCCTAGAACCGGATAATCATTTATTATTTTACCCTTTTCTTCTCCATCATCATAAAATCCAATAATGTCCCATTGTTTTTTTTGGTCATTAATTTGTTCAATCAACATCACTACCTCTCTTCCAAAACCGCCGGCTCCAAATACAGCTATTTTTTTCATTTTTTGTTGTTTAATTATTATTTACCAAATTCATTCATAAATCTCAAAGCAATTATTTACTTTGGACCACCAAATTTTTCCATCGTAGCCGAGGTTGCAGAATTAATTCCCTCTGATTTAAAGACTTTTCTTATTGTAAGAAAGAAAATTTTTATATCGAGCATAAACGATAAGTGATCTACATACCAAACATCGTAATCAAACTTTTGTTCCCAACTGATAGCATTCCGCCCGTTAACCTGTGCCCAACCGGTAATACCTGGTTTAACCTGATGTCTTCTTTTCTGATTAGCATTATACAAAGGAAGATATTCAACCAGCAAAGGTCTTGGCCCAATGATACTCATATCTCCTTTGATTACATTTAACAATTGCGGTATTTCATCTAACGAAGTTTTACGGATAAACTTTCCAGCTGCTGTCAATCTTTTTGCATCCGGTAATAAATTCCCGTTCTCATCTTTTCTATCATTCATCGTTTTGAACTTGATGACTTTGAAGATCTTTTCATATTTACCCGGGCGCGATTGAAAGAAAAAAGCTTTTCCTCTGTTTGCGATTAATAAAACGATTAAAACGAATAAAAAGAACGGAGATAAAATCAAAAATCCAATAAAGGCTAAGATGAAGTCAACAACGGGTTTTAAAAAATTTTGATAAAGCATTTCGAAATGTAAATAAACGGTAAATCGGGAATTGCTATTTATTTTTTATTGCCTTTTGTTCTATTTGCTGCAGGTATTTTTGTGCCAGAATATCCCGGTCGAAGTTTTTCTTGGCGTATTCATAACCATTGCTCCCTTCCACTTTCAAACGATCTTTGTTATTCAGATACATTCTGATCTGTTTGTTATATTCCTCAATATTTTCTGGTTCAATATATGTCCCACAATTCGCTTCTTCCACGAGTTGCCGTGATACACCGTCTATGGCCATTAAAACCGGAGTTTTACAACTCATATAGTCAAAGGTTTTATTCGAATAGACAGTTTTAAATGCATCTACCTTCTTTAATACTGAAGCGCCCATTTCAGAGGCAAGAATATACCTAAACACCTCTTTTTTAGGTACTGCATCAATAAATCGCACATTTTTAACACCGGTATCAACGGCGAGTTTCTTCAATTTTTCTTTTTCCATGCCCTGCCCTATTAGTAAGAAAAGTACCGGAGTATCCATTAAAGCTTTTCCGGCGTATATGATCTGTTGAAGATGATTGGCAACGCCATGGGCACCAACATAAGTAATTACAAATTTGCCATCGAGATTCATTTGTTTACGAAATGCTTCACGGTTGAAATGTGTTAATAACTCTTCACTCAAACTAAAATCAGATGCATTGGATATCATAATGAGCTTTTGTTCCGGCACCCTTTTTACCTCTTTTAATGTTTTGTAAAAGGCGGGAGTAAGCACATTGATTAGTGTTGCTTTTTTATAAATAAAACTCTCAAACCAATAAGCCATTTTTATGATTAGTTTATTGGTTAACACACCTGTATCTATTGCAGATTCCGGCCAAAGATCCCTTACTTCAAAAACAAACGGGACTTTCTTAATCCTGGAAATAATATAACCGCTGAACGCCACAAATAAAGGAGGCGATGTTACAATCACAACATCAAACTTTCCTTTTGCCTTAAATAACCCCGCCCACAAACAGGAAAACATAAAAGAAAAATATCCCCATAGCCTCCCGGCAAAATTCTTATTGTATGACTCAGAAACATGACTACGCCAAACCGTTACTTCATCCTGGCACTTCTTCACAAAATATTTTCCTTTGTACTCCAAACGTTTTTCCGAACCGTTCGGATGCATCATACCAGCGAGAACCACAACCTGATTTCCACTATGAGTCCACATTTTAGTCATTTCATTCCATCTGGAACCACCGGCGTCGTCGTCTTCCAAAAAGTACTGATGGATAAGCAGAATATTCATTGAATAGTGAATGTGGTTTTTATAAAATTCGAATCTGATTCAAAGGAAAAATATCTCTTAGCATCTTTAACTCCGTAATAATTACTTTGAAATCCTTGTTTAATTCCAGGCTTTATTTCTTGGTTGTTTTCATCCATTGATTCAAAAGAAAAAGCATGCGATTCGGAAGGATGAAAAATTTGTTTCATAGTAGTTGCCTGCGGCTTATTAAGGATAGTATCTTCAACAATCCATTTTTCTTTGTTTTTTATTTTTGTAATCCTTCTTTTATGACGGATTGACTTATTTAAATACGTAAATACTGAAATTTCTCCTTCAAAAATAAAAGAATCATCTGTTTCCGTTGTTTTTGTAAAGACAGACTGAGACCAGTTAAACCAAATAAACCGGGAGCCTTTTTTCATTTGGTTATATTCATCAATCATCACTGTATTGTGTGAAGTGGTGCCCATGAAATAATTCAACAAATCCGGAGTAGTGTTGTATCTATAACTTCCACCATCGAATAATATATTCTCTCCTTTATACCAAATGTCAACGTGCATATTGTCCGCCTGTGAAGGCCTGTCTTTATGATTGCCACATCTGATAAAAGTGAGCGTTTCCGGCTCTCTTATAATATAATAACCTCCAACATCAAACGAATGAATTCCAAAGGAAGGAATCCATTTATCTGTTTGTTTACTGCTTATTCCATACCACGATTCATCTTCAGTTTCTTCAAATCCCAAATCGATCTTTAGCGCTTTTGCCAACGCATTTAATGATGGCCGGTAATCCCGATAATCGGCATTATTCAATTTAAAAAACAGAGCGCCATCATTAGCTCCGTAGTTTGGTAGTTTGCCGTTTTCGTGTACCATACATGTTCTTAAAAATTCTACCGATTTTCTGGCTCTTTCATAAACAACATCAGAAAAATGTTCGCCATTCTTTTCTGCTAAAACAATTGCCCAGGTGAGCAACTGAACTATCACACGATGGTAATTCATTGAAAATTGAAGAAAAGTGCCATCCTCATAAACCTGATAAGCAATTTCTTCTTCGAACCACCTTTTTCCTTTCTCTTTCCATTTGCCGGCACCGGGAAATTGGGGAAATAGTAATCCGACCAGGTATAAAGTAAGCGTTTCCGCAATTGCATGATTATTTCTTACTGCAATTCTTGAGAAATCAATGTTTTTATAAACATGATCCATTTGCCAATAAATAGCAAACTGAATTTTATCAAAAACGTCATCGGTAAGATAAGGAGAATTCTGATAGTAATACAAGGCAAATGTCCAATTCAACACCCTTAAGGAAATTTCCTGGCTGCACCGGTAATTAGGTCCCCCGTTAATAGGATTAGATTTAATCCACGAAATAATTTCAGAAAAAGCAAAGACGGCACAATCTTCATCAAAATGATAATCATAACGGATAATATCGTACAAATAGGAAAAACGTGACTTTTCCCAAACATATTTTATATCCCCTGCTTCTTTTGAAAAATCTGCTATCTCTGTCCAATGTTTATGAATATCGTATTGAAAGGCCGTATCAGGATTAGTGATCCAGTCATAATTTTTTCCAATGTTAATTTCCAGGCTATTGAAAAAAATGAATTTTCCTTCTTTGATTTTAATAAATCTTTCTTCCAGTGACGGTGCAGGATTTTTTTTAAGATTTATCGATTCTTTGTTTCTAAAAAAAAAATTACCTCGGGTCTTTTTCCATTCATCTAAAGGGATAAATTGTTTGAAGCGTGGAGTAACAGGAAATCTATTTTTCAACAGACCACTTCGCCTCATCAATTCATGCTTTACCCGGAATTGGGTATAACGCCATCCCATATTTTTGAGAATAGCAGAAGCAACTTTTAATTTTTCTAACATTAATTCTTAACGTTACTTAGCAGCAAGAACTTTTGTTAAAAGGAATATACTTTCTAAACAAATAAATAACCTCTTTTTTCCTTTATAAATTAATTCCTGTCCAGGAATGTCTCTTTAAACTTTCAACAGCAGCAAAACTTGCTTTAGTTGTATTTACCACTTCTTCGAATGGAATTAGGGATGCCCCTCCTGTTTTTAATCTTTCATTCAATAATCGGAATTGCTCATTATGCCCCTTGTCTAATTTCGTTTTCATTTTTGAAAATCCTTTGAATCCGTAACCGGTTGTCTCTCTGAAATTATCCATCACCAACGTTCTATCCTGCGAATACACTTCTACCCGTTCTTTTGAATAGCTTTTCGAGCCGTTGGAAAAGTAATTGATGACACCCGTACTGCCATTTTCATATTTTAGCAAAATGGATGCATTATCCGTATTTTCTTCTGGCTTTAGTCCCATTGCGTTCATACAAACGTCGGTTACTTTGCTTCCCGTTAGAAACGTAATCAGATCAATAAAGTGACATGCTTCTCCGATGATCCTTCCACCGCCTGTTTTCATATCATGCACCCAAATATTTGGTGGAATACTGCCCGCATTCATTGTTGCAATTACATTCATCGGTGCACTACCAAGTAGCTGTTTCATCTTTTGAACATGAGGAGAAAACCGTCTGTTGAAGCCAACAGTTAAAGTGGTACTTCCATCGTAGTGACTAATAATTTCTTCTAATTCATCACCGGTTAGTGCTAAAGGTTTTTCAACAAACACTTGCTTTTTACTTTCCAAACATTCCATAACCATTTTTGCATGAAGATTATGCCTCGTTGTAATCATCACTAATGCAATTTCCGGGTCTGTAATTACCTGTTTATAATCGGTAGTGCTTTTTGCAATTGAATATTTTTGAGCGAGTGAAGTTCCCGATACCCCTTTTGCACTGGCTATTGATACCAATGGAGCGTTTGCCTTTTTCAAGGCAGGCAACATGGTCATTGCAGTGAAATTACCGGCACCAATAATGCCGATACCACCTTTTGCACTTGCAAAAGTCGCAGACGAGATACGAATAATTGTACTATTATCGGATTTTTCAGGATATACCAATACAGAGGCGATTGAACCTTTATTACTGATGTTCTCATAAATATTTTTGTAATCATCCAATCGTACGCGTTCAGTGACTAATGACTTCACTTCCAATTTGCCTGTAGAAATCGCCTGCAGAATAGCCTGGAAGTTTCTCTTTTCAGTCCAGCGCACAAATGGCAAGGGATAATCCTGTCCTTTCTGTTCGTAATTTTCATCATACCTTCCCGGACCATACGAACAGGAAACCTGGAAGCTTAATTCTTTTTCATAAAACTCAGCACGACTTATATTTAAACCAATCACGCCTACTAAAATAATCCTTCCCCTTTTTCGGCTCATTTGTGCCGCCTGGGAAACAATTTCATCCCCTTTTGCAGAAGCAGTAATAATAACACCATCAGCACCGGTTCCGTTTGTAAGATCGTTTACAAACTTAACCGGATCTGTTCCTTCGCGAGGGTTTATTCCAATAATTCCTTTCGCTCTTGCTATTTCTATTTTTTGGGGATCAATATCAATACCGATAACTCTGCAACCATTTGCAATTAAAAGTTCTGCTGTTAAAAGGCCTATTAAGCCCAAACCGATAACCACAATAGTTTCACCGAGTGTGGGATTGCACAATCTGATTCCCTGTAATCCAATAGAACCTATAACCGTAAATACCGCTTCCTCATCACTCACATTTTCAGGAATATGCACAACAAGATTTTGAGGCACATTCACGTATTCTGCATGTTGGCCGTTTGACGCAACGCGGTCGCCTACTTTGAATTCCGATACACCTTCACCCACTCCTACTACTTTTCCAACATTACAATAACCTAAAGGCAAAGGTTGTCCTAACTTATTGAAAACTGTTTCTAAAGTAGGCATTAGCCCATCGGTTTTTATTTTCGTTAGTACCTGTTTTACTTTATCAGGTTGCTGCCTTGCTTTTTGGATCAAATTGCTTTTGCCAAATTCTACAAGCATTCGTTCTGTGCCAAGAGACACAAGGCTCACGGTAGTCTGTATAAGTACACTCCCACCGCTTACCTGCGGAGCAGGAATATCTTCTAAAATCGTTTCTCCGGTCTTAAAGGATTGTATAATTTGCTTCATGAACTTTGCTGATATAATGTTGCTTTTTCTTGCTTGTTTGGATAACTGATTAATACAGCTTTGTATTTGCCTTTAAAAACAAACAAGCTGCCACAGGAAACGCCAATTACTTTATATTTTGATATTACAGATTTTATATCGTTGAATGAGCCGGCACCACCAACTACAGTCATTGGTCCGTCAAAAGCTTCTCTTACCAAATCGATGAGCGAAAAATCAAAGCCTTCCATTTTACCATCACGGTCAATTGAATTGATAACAATTTCCCCTACCCCCACTTTATTCAACTGTTGAACAAAATCTTTAACTTTAATTCCTGTTGCCTTTTTGCCATTGTGAATGAAAACTTCGTAGCCGCCCAAAAAGCCTTTCTTTTTTGCATCTATTACCACTACAACACTTTGAATGCCAACCGCATCCCCTATTTTTTTGACCAAATCAAAATCGTTAATTGCGCCAGAACTAATCGCCACTTTTTCCGCACCAAGGTTTATTATTTTCTTTGCCTGCTCCACGGTAGTTACTCCGCCTCCATAGCAAAAAGGCATTCTACATTCCACCGCCAGATTTTTTATTAACGTAAAATCCGGCCCTCTTCCTTCGACAGACGCATCAATATCGAGCACCATTAACTCATCAACTTCCTTTTCATTAAATATTTTAACTGCATTAATCGGGTCACCAACATATTTTGGATCTTTAAACTGAACCGTCTTTACCAACCCTTTTTTATGAACCAACAAGCATGGAGTAATTCTAGATCTAAGCATCACAGTTTTGCAAAATTTTCAAGAAGGGAAATACCATTGTGGTGGCTTTTTTCCGGGTGAAACTGCACACCGTAAATATTTTTATGATTGACCGATGATGCAAAATCTTTACCGTAAAATGTTTTGGATATAACATCTTTCTCATCGAAACATTCAAAATAAAAACTGTGCAGGAAATAAAATCCATCGTCCGCATTTATATTTTGAAATACCTTGTTCTCCTTCATAACTTGAATTGAATTCCAGCCCAAATGCGGAACCTTAGGCTTTTCAGTAAGCAAACTTTTATCTATCTTTTTTACTTCCCCATTGATCCATCCGAGCCCTGGCAATTTTCCTTCTTCGCTTTTCTTAGCCAATATTTGCATCCCCACACAAATGCCTAAAACCGGCACACCATCTTCTAACACCCGTTTATCAAGAATCGATCTGAAACCTGATTCATCCAACATAGAAATTGTTTCATCAAACGCTCCTACACCGGGCAAAATTATCTTTTCGGCACTGTTGACTTCTGATGGAGTATAAGCTACAGCGAACGGAATATTTAAGCGATCATAAATATTGCCGATCGCACTGATGTTGCCAGAGCCGTAATTAATAATAGTAATCATCTTTTTATTGAACGCTCCACACCCAGCATTTTAAGCGCTTTTGCACCGGCCTTAAACATGGTCTGCTGATTTTTATAATCCGGGTAAAACTTTTTCGGCGCGTCAAAATAACCTCTGAGTTCTTCACTCGTAATACCAAGTTTTGTGGCGATATAATTAAATTCATCACCAATCGTGTCAGGATTATAGGCAGGTTTCTTAAGTTTTTCAAGCGCTTGTTCTCTCGCCATTTGCTTTGTAAGAATTAAACTGGAATATTGTACACGTCTGGTATCAAACCCAAACCGCTCAGGCAACCAATAACCTTCATAAAATTTTGTAAACCGCGATTCAAAGTGTTTTTGCGGATAGGGCTTCCAGTCATACCTTTCGGCCAGCAGTTTCAATGCATCTGACTTTATGTAAGGCATATAATTGAGTGGCTTTACTACCTGAACGCCTTTTAAATACCGCAAATAAAATTTATGCCTGAATATTGGGCTAAAAGGGTAGGTTTCCATTTTAATCATCCCGAATTGCTTAATAATGTCATTGATTTGGGCCATATCAGTACCATAATACAGCCATTCCATAGGGTTGCGGACACATTCAGTCGAGATATTTCCTCCGTTCAAAATGTATTTGATTTTATACTTATCAGCAAAATTGTAAAGCGTAGCTATAAATGCATGGTCCTGTGGGATATCAATATGCGGCACACCTGATTTAAAAAATGCCAATTGAAAGTCTTTCATTTCTTCCCAATTGATCACTTCCGTATAAAGATCAAGCCCCAGTTTTTCTACCATCACCTGGATATTGTGAACAGCGAGTTCTGAATTCCATCCGCCATCCACATGAAACACTAAAGGTCTTAACTTTAGTTGGGTGACGGCGAGATGCAACAGATATGAACTGTCAACGCCGCCACTCATTCCCAAAATGCAATCAAAATCTTTCCCTTCACCATCCTTTTTTATTTTCTTGACGATTTCTTGCAAATCCTTTTTTCCACGTTCGTCAGTATGCCAGTTGGGAAGCACATTTTCATAAAAATCCTTGCAATGATCACACATTCCCTTTTCATCAAAAACAATTTTTGAATCGCTGGTATCCATTACACAATTGGTGCATATTTGATAGGGTCTGTTACTAGTCATCTAAATTTGTTTTTCCGTTTATTTGTTCATTTACTGTCAAGCATAAATTTCTTCTACTATTTTTCTTATAGTGAGTTCCTCATTGCACATCTCCAATGCTTCCTGAGTTGGAATAAAACGATTTGTCGTTACTTTCTTTGCGTAATCCAAGGCGCTTTCAAACCAATTTTTATCTTCAAGGTTTACGAGATAAATCCTATCCCGCATGCATTGGGGAAGCTCGTCGAAGTATGATGAATAGGTGATTGCTACACAGGCTCCGGCAAAAATACATTCGTACACGGATCTTGGCGAGGAATCACTCACAGGTATAGAAATTGCAAGAAGCGTTTCACTCATCAGCTTGTATAAGCAATCCTTATTCAAACGGCCTAAATCTTCGTCGCCAGGAATAAATTTGTTGAGGATTTCAACTTTATAATCCTCAACACTGAAAGGATAAACCAAAGAAATTGGTAATTTCTCTTCTGATTCAGATCGGGCATCCAGTATTTTGCCAATCTGGTAGTTTGGATTTAAACCTCTCATCGAAACTATTTTGTTCCGCACACCATTCACATTGTTAGGTAACAGAATCGACGTGTTAAATCCATTCTTCATAACTACGGCTTCCACAGCACTAAGTTCCTTCACTTTTCTCTGCATATTAATCGAATCTACAATTACTTTACTCGCTGCCCTCAAGCTTTTAATTGCGTACTTTTTATAGAGTTTTGATTTGCCTGGCCGCACAAGGATTTCACTCCCTTGTGGAGTCGCGATAAAAGGAACTTTGCTGAAGTAGCAAAGTAACATATAATACATTGGTATGGCGTGATAAATATAATCTGTATGACTTTTATAGAATTTTTTTAAAAAATATACCTGAACTGGCAGAACCAATATTTTTAAAATATTTCGCCAGATGTTTCCGACTGAGGATTGCTTTTTAAAAAGGAACCGGTCTATATTAAAAAGATGATAAACCGGCGTTGAATCTTTTATTAATTTGGACTGCCCTTCGCTTTCTACAAGATCAGTAAGAATCAAAACATTTCTTGGGTATAAAACTTTTGACGTAAGATAATATTTGTCCATTGCATGGAAATCACGTGCACCACAAACAAAAACTACATCTTTCATTACTCCTATACTTTTTGTTTAATTTAAACTTACGTTGCTATACCCGGAGTAAGAATTTAGCCATACAGAAAATATTAATGTCTTCCAAAGTAGAAAACCAAAGTTTCCTTTATCTTTTTTGTGTAATTCAAACATTTTAAGAATTTCTTCCTTATCCAGGTACAAGGATACTATGTCGGTCGAGACCTGTTTTATAAAATAAGCACTGAGCGAAGTTTTCAACCAATCTCCATAAGGCACACCAAATCCTTTCTTTTTACCATATAAAATGTTATCAGGCACAATTCCTTCCAGCGCTTTCTTTAGCAAATATTTTTGCTTTCCACCTGCGGTTTTTAATGAAGCAGGAATACTTAATGCAAATTCAGCTAGTTCTTTGTCGACAAACGGCACCCTGATTTCCATCGAATTCGCCATCGTAGCCTTATCCACTTTCTCAAAATAAGTATCCTTAAGAACAGTCAGGGCGTCTGTGTAAAACAATTTTTGAACCGGATCCATCGAGGACGGGTATTGGCTATAAACTTGTTTGAACTTGCTGAAAGGATCCAGTTGGTTGATTGTTTTTTCAAACTGAGAATTGAATACACGGAAAGGATTTGAAAATCTTGACTCCATCGTCAATAAAAGAGCGTTTCGCTTATACTCGCTTTTTTCTGATATTGCGTTTAAAAACCTTTGTAACCGGAGTGCTTTTACGTTTTGAGTTCCCGACAGA
>Ga0207698_10001496_pt1 | contig 13605 bp, 10 predicted proteins | sample KBSCornC22_FD_184298 | JGI IMG/M metagenome (GOLD analysis project Ga0207698, IMG submission 184298) | Corn rhizosphere microbial communities from Kellogg Biological Station, Michigan, USA - KBS Corn C2-2 (SPAdes) (version 2) | ecosystem: Host-associated > Plants > Roots > Rhizosphere > Soil ...
GCGGTAGGCAAGGGAAGTCTCCGTAATGAAAGCATGAGTGCAAGCCCGTATTTTTACACATGGGTGGTTGTGACGCGCCGGAGCTTGTCGTAAAGTGGCTGCTCCGCATTGCCGGAGCCGCCATTCAAACAATCCGGAGACGATTCATGACCCTTGTTCGCCGCGCGTATTGCGCATTGACGTTTTTCGTCGCACTGTCGGCGTTGTCCGGGGCTGCGTGTTCCACGCAGCAATTGCAGGCGCGGCAACCGCCGCCGCCGCTGTCGCCCCAGCAGCAAGCGCAGCCGGGACAATCGGCGCAGCACAGTGCGGCGCCGTTGCCGCTGGTGACCAAACAGGTCTTCACGCTGCCGTACTACACCACCGTCGGCGGCCAGGAAATCCGCAACGTGCGCGTCGGCTATGAAACCTACGGCAAGCTCAACGACACCGGCGACAATGCCATCTTCGTCGCGCACTTCTATTCGGGCACCTCGCACGCCGCCGGCAAATACAAGGACAGCGACGCCGCACCCGGTTACTGGGACAGCCTGATCGGTCCCGGCAAGGCGATCGACACCGACAAGTATTTCGTCATCAGCGCCGACACGCTGGTCAACATCAACACCAAGGATCCGATGGTGACCACCACCGGTCCGGCTTCGATCAACGCCGCCACCGGCAAGCCGTATGGCATGAGCTTCCCGGTAGTGGCGATGCGCGATTCGGTGCGCGTGCACAAGCAACTGCTCGACAAACTCGGCGTGCGCCAGCTGGTGGCGGCGATGGGCGCATCGGGCGGCTCGATCCAGGCGATGGAGTGGGCGGCGCTGTATCCCGATTTCGTCAAGCGCGTGGTGCATGTCATCGGTCCCGGATTCGACATCAGTCCTTACGTGATCGGCCTGCTCGACGTCTGGTCGTTGCCGGTGCGGCTCGATCCGAAATGGCGGCAGGGCGACTACTACGGCAGCGGTGATCCGGACGACGGCGTGGCCGCCGCGCTCAAGGTCGTGACGGTGCAGACGCGCCACTGGGACTGGGCGCAGACGACCTTCGGCTACGCCCCGGCCGATGCCGCGAAGCCGCCCGGCGCCGCCATGGGCAACCAGTTCAAGATCGAAGCGACGCTGGAAGCCGGCGCCCGCGCCCGCGCGAAAGTCGCCGACGGCAACAGCATTATCTACATGTCGAAAGCCAACCAGCTGTACCACCTCAGCGACGACGAGGTCAAAGGCATCAAGGCCAAGATCCTGTTCATCCCGAGTTCGACCGACCTGGTGTTTCCGCTCAAGCTGTCGTCGGAGGCGCTGCAGCGTTTCAAGAAACTGGGCGGACGCGGCCTGCTGTATTTGCTGCAGGGGCCGGGCGGTCATCTGGAAGGCGTGCTCAACATCGACAAGGCGGCAGGCATGATCGAACGCTTTATCAACACGCCATGACCAAGCGACGGTTTACAAATCTTTAAATGGTTTTACCTGGAATGACGCCTGCGCGGGTTTCGGTCCGCGCAGCGAATGGCTATGCTGAGTGCAGAAGAATTACCAACAACCTGCAGGCCCTATCATGAGCATTTCATCCGTCACCTCGTCCTACAGCAACGCCCTCTACGACAACGTCGTGGCGCCCGTCAAGAACGCCGCCGTCAAAGTCGGCAATGAAATCAGCGACACCGTCGACACCGCGGTCGACGCCGTCAAGTCCGCGGCGCACACCGTGGCTGATGACGTGTCCGACGGCTTCAAGGCGATCGGCAGCATCATCGATACCTCGGCCTGAAAACGGACATGCAGCGATGAGCGCTGCGCATCCGTGAATTATTTTCAAGGCGGCGAGAGCGGCGATTTCTGTATGATGTGGCATCCATTGCCAAGAGGAAATTCCGTGAAAAATCTCTCCCGCCGCTCCCTGTGCCTGTCCTTGTCCGCTGCCTGTACCGCCGCAGCGATGCTATGCACCGCATCGCTGCAGGCTGCTGAGGTCAGCGTCGCGCAAACCTCCGCCGCCGCCAAGGGCACGTTCAGGGAATGGGCTGAAGTCATCGCCATTCCCAACGACTCCATCGTTGCCGCCGACATCCAGCGCAACACCGCCTGGTTCGAGCAAGCGTTCCAGCGTCGCGGCTTCCGTACACGCCAGCTGGCCAACGACGGCAAGCCGATGCTGTTCGCCGAACTGCCGGGCAACAAGGCCGGCGCCACTACCGTCTTGTTCTATGCCCATCTCGACGGCCAGGCAGTGACGCCATCCGAATGGCAGCAGGAAAGCCCGTGGAAGCCGACGCTCAAGCAGCGCAACGCCGCCGGCCAGTGGGAAGCGCTGCCGATCGAGCAGCTCTACGGCGCCAGCCCGAATCCGGAATGGCGTCTGTTCGGCCGCGCGGCGGCTGACGACAAGGCGCCGATCATGATGATGCTGGCCGCCTTCGACGCGCTGAAGGCGAGCGGCGTGACGCCATCGGTCAACGTCAAGATCATCCTCGATGCGGAAGAAGAAAAAGGTTCGCCCTCTCTCGGCAAGGTAATCGACCAGAACCAGGCGTTGCTCAAGGCCGACCTGCTGGTGGTGCTGGATGGCCCGATGCACGCCAGCAATCTGCCGACGCTGGTGTTCGGCAATCGCGGCGTCGCCCAGGCCACGCTGAAGGTGTTCGGCCCGCGCCAGGACAGCCACAGCGGCCACTACGGCAACTACGCCGCCAATCCGGCGCAGACCTTGGCGCGCCTGTTGGCGTCGATGAAGGATGACGACGGTCGCGTGACGGTCGCCGGCTACTATGATGCCGTCAAGCTCGACGACGAATCACGCCGCGTCATGCGCGCCGTGCCCGACGATGAAGCCGCGCTGCGCAAGCGCCTCGGCATCGCCCAGGCCGAGAAGGTCGGACAGAACTACCAGGAAGCGATGCAATACCCGACCTTGAACGTGCGCGGCATGCAGTCCGCCGATGTCGGGGCCAAGGCGCGCACCATCGTGCCGGGCGAGGCGATTGCCGAACTTGATTTGCGCACCGTTCCCGAGACCGATCCGCAAGTGCTGCTCGGCCTGGTCAAGGCGCATATCGAGAAGCAGGGCTTCCACCTCGTGAATGGTCAACCCACCGACGATGAGCGTGCGCGTTATCCGAAACTGGCCTCGTTCGATTACGCGCGCGTATCGGCTTCCAGCATGGCGGTGCGCACCGACCTCGCCTCGCCGATCGGCAAATGGCTGCGCAGCGCCTTCGTCAAGACCTACGGCAAGGAGCCGGTGCAGATCCGCATGATGGGCGGCACCGTGCCGACCGGCGCCATGGTCGGCGCGTTGAAGATCCCGTTCGTGATCGTGCCGTTGGTGAACGCCGACAACAACCAGCACAGCGCCAATGAAAACATGCGCCTGGGCAACTACATCGACGGCGTGCAAAGCCTGACCGGCATCCTCACCGAACCGTTCCCGGCAAAATAGCACGCGCAGGAATCCCACATCCGGAGAAACAAAACGTCGTCGCCAACGCAGTATTTCGTGGTTGCGCTAGAATCCCCTGAGGCTCAAATACTTCGGGGGATTCATTTTGCAGGTCGACGCACAGATCGTTAACGCCTTCATCGATGGTACAGCCGGCGGCAATCCTGCCGGCGTTGTCCTCGACGCCGATACACTGACTACCGAACAGAAACTCCACATCGCCCGCCAGCTCGGCTTGTCCGAGACGGCTTTCGTGTCTTCCTCGCAAAGCGCCACCGTCAAGCTCGAGTTCTTCACGCCGACGCGGCAGATCCCGCATTGCGGCCATGCCACCATCGCCACCTTCTCGCTGCTGCACAAGCTCGGCGTCATCGGCGAAGGCAATTTTTCCAAAGAGTCCATCGACGGCAACCTCGATATCCTGATCGCCGGCGAGATGGTGTTCATGGAGCAGCGCGCGCCCCAATACCGCACGCTCGATGCCGGCTCAGGACTGGTTGAGCGCATTGCGGCCTCGCTCGGCCTCACGCCAGGGCAGTTGCACGCCGATCTCGCGCCCACCGTGGTGAACACCGGCAACGCCTTCCTGATCGTGCCCTTGCCGGATGAGCAGACGGTCTCGATCGTGCGCCCGGACGCACCGCTGATCGAAGCGCTCAGCAATGAACTCGACGTGATCGGCTATTACGTGTATTCGGACATGACCACGGTGAGCGGACGCCATGCCGGCGTGCGCATGTTTTCACCGCGTTACGGCATTCCGGAAGAATCGGCCACCGGCACTGCGGCCGGCCCGCTGGCGTGTTACCTGCACGATCATGGTGGTGTGAAGGACCGCGAAATCATCATCGAGCAGGGCTACCTGATGCAGCCGCCCTCGCCGAGCGTGATCAAGGTCAAGCTGACCGTGGCCGACGGTCGCATCACGCAGCTGATGGCAGGCGGCACCGCCAAGGCGACGCGCCTGATCAGGCTGGACATATAAAAAATCTTCTTATTGGCTCTGCTCGATCTGGAACATCAATCCCTGCTGGATGATCTCCGCCGACAATAAGCGTTGGCCGACGGCGATCGTCATGCGCTGTCCCGGATTGTTGATGGCGTTGTTGACCAGTCGCTTGAGCTGGTCGGGCAGCTTGGCCTTGTCGCCATCGGTGAGGATGCGCGCCGCCGTTTCGGCGCACAGGAAGAACTCATTGCGCGCGCCTTCGGTGCGGCTGGCCAGCAGGACGCCCACGGTCTTGAGGTCGCCGTCCTTGGCCAGGCTGCCGATCAGCGAGGTTTGCGCCGGTCCGACCTGGGTCTGGAAGGTATGCTTCTCGCCGCCCTTGTGCAATTGCGTGACGTCGATCGCATACAGTGGCGCCATGCGCGCGGCGTTGTCGTCCTTGCGGTCCTCCAGCACGTCGCGCACGCTGCGGTTGAATTTGGTGGCGAACAGCGTGGGCGAAATTCCCAGCGATTTTTCGGCGCCGGCCTGGGCGCTCAGTTTCTCGTCGACCGAACGGTCGCAGGCGCTCAGCAAGGCCAGTGGCGGCAGCAACGTCAGCAATCCCGCCAGCATTATCGCGCTGCGGCGGATGATATTGATCTTCATGATTCCCCCTCTTCGATTTTTATTGATCTTTCCTGTTGTCATTATGTCTCCGCCTCGCCACAGCGTCGCTGCGATATATCAAAGCACGGACGTGTCCCTGTGATATCGTCATGCCCGCGTGTGCCGCGCCGGCAAAGACTTTCCGCCCGGTAACGTCCCACACGCAGGCCGGATTATTCCGGCTCCAACTCAAGCATACTCAAAAAATTCGGGTTTTGTTGCCGGGAATAAACACGTTTTCCTGCGCCACATCCTTGGGACTTCAATTAATCAGATTGTTGATGGGGAATCGGCGTGCGCGCTTTGCATAAACAAAAAATAGGGGTACGCCTCGGCCTGGGGTTCGGGCTGCTGGCTTTCATGCTGTCGGCCATGGCCGTTTTTTCGCTGTTGCGGCTGGAGGCGATCCTCGACACAGTCAAGTACGGCGACAAGGTCCAGGACGAAAAACTGCAGCCGCTGTACGTCGCGCGCGAAGCGCTGGCGCAGACCGGCCTGGCTGCGCGCAATGCGTTCATCTTCACCGACAACGGCGATGCTGCGAAGGAACTGGCGATCCTCGACGAACAAAAGGCGATCTACCTGGCCGCGCTCAAGTCGATGACGCCGGCCTTCAAGGGCGATGCGGGTTTCGACAAGGTCAGCAACGGCCTGCTGAAAATGGCGGAGGAACTGAATCGTCCGCGCAAATACCGCGAGGCCGGCCAGATGCAGGAGTTCGGTGAGTTCCTGGTCAAGGAATGCAGTCCGCTGCGACGCCAGATCGTGCAGGACATGGGCGTCCTTATCAAAACCACCGAGCAAGCCGTGGCCGACGCCAGCAAGAATTCCGATCGCCTGTTCGACCGTTCCATCGCGTGGATTGCAGCGATGACCGTCGCCGCGCTGCTGATTGGCGTCGCGGTGGCGGTGCTGATCACGCGCGGCCTGCTGCGCCAGCTCGGCGGCGAGCCTGACTACGCGGCAGAAATTGCCGACCACATCGCCAAGGGCGATCTCGCCATTGATATCCGCACCAAGGAAGGTGACCGTTCCAGCCTGCTGGCCTCGATGAAGGAAATGCGCGACAACCTGGCCCACATCGTCGGCGAGATCCGCGAAGGCGCCCACACCATCGCAGCCGCATCCGGCCAGATCGCCTCGGGCAATGCCGACCTCTCGGCGCGCACCGAAGAGCAGGCCGGCTCGCTCGAAGAAACCGCCTCCGCCATGGAAGAGCTGACCGCCACCGTGCAGCGCAACGCCGACAGCGCGCACCAGGCCAACGAGCTTGGCGCGACCGCCTCGACGGTGGCCGAGAAAGGCGGCAGCGTGGTCGGCCAGGTGGTCGAGACCATGGGCTCGATCAACGCCTCCTCGCGCAAGATTTTCGACATCATCAGCGTCATCGACGGCATCGCCTTCCAGACCAATATTCTCGCGTTGAACGCAGCGGTGGAGGCGGCGCGCGCCGGCGAGCAGGGTCGCGGCTTCGCGGTGGTCGCTTCCGAAGTGCGCAGCCTGGCGCAACGCTCGGCCGCCGCCGCCAAGGAAATCAAGGTGCTCATCGACGACTCCGTGCACAAGGTGGAAAGCGGCACCGAGCTGGTCGAGCTGGCCGGCAGCACTATGGATGAAGTGGTCGCCAGCGTCAAGCGCGTGACCGGCATCGTCGAGGAAATCAGCGTCGCCAGCCAGGAACAGCGCCATGGCATCGTGCAGGTCAACGGCGCGATTACGCAGATGGATGAAGTCACGCAGCACAACGCCGCGCTGGTCGAGCAGGCCGCCAATGCCGCGCGCTCGCTGCAGGAGCAGGCCGAGGCGCTGACGCGCGCGGTCAGCCTGTTCAAGCTGGCGCATGGTGGCGTGGTGGTGGGCGAGATCAACGGCCAGATGCTCAACGCCATCGATATGCCGCGCCTGGAGGGAGGCCGCCTGGCCATCGCACGTGACGGCGCCGTTGCGGACAAGCTCAGGCGCCTGCCGCGCTGATCGTCTCCGCTTCAGCAAGAAGCCGCAACCGTCCTCGCGACCGTTGCGGCTTTTTTACGACGGGCGGACCGCAACCGCAGTATGTCCGTTGATATGCAATGCGAATTACAGGCTATCGAATCATATATTGGACAACTTGCTCCCCACGCGGCACTCTTGCGCACTTGATTCGTCAATCCGCTTTCCGATTAATTTCCACCCTGCATTCTGAGGAGACACCCACCATGCCAGTCTATCGTTCCCGCACCACCACCCAAGGCCGCAACATGGCCGGCGCCCGCGCATTGTGGCGCGCCACCGGCATGAAGGACGGCGACTTCGACAAGCCCATCGTCGCGGTGGTCAACTCGTTCACCCAATTCGTCCCCGGCCACGTGCATCTGAAGGACCTGGGCCAGCTGGTGGCGCGCGAGATCGAAGCGTCCGGCGGCGTCGCCAAGGAATTCAACACCATCGCCGTCGACGACGGCATCGCCATGGGCCACGGCGGCATGCTGTACTCGCTGCCGTCGCGCGATCTGATTGCCGACTCGGTCGAATACATGGTCAACGCCCACTGCGCCGACGCCATGGTGTGCATCTCCAACTGCGACAAGATCACGCCCGGCATGCTGATGGCGGCGATGCGGCTGAACATTCCGGTGGTGTTCGTCTCCGGCGGTCCGATGGAAGCCGGCAAGGTGGTCAAGGTCGTCAACAACGACCGCAAGGTCATCAAGCTGGACCTGATCGACGCCATGATCAAGGCCGGCGACAACACCGTGTCGGATGCCGACGTGGCCGAAATCGAACGCTCCGCCTGTCCTACCTGCGGTTCGTGTTCGGGCATGTTCACCGCCAATTCGATGAACTGCCTGGCCGAAGCGTTGGGTCTGGCGCTGCCGGGCAACGGCACCATCGTGGCCACCCACGCCGACCGCAAGGAACTGTTCCTGGGCGCCGGTCGCCTGATCGTCGAACTGGCCAAGCGCCATTACGAACAGGACGACTACTCGGTCCTGCCGCGCAGCATCGCCAACAAGGCGGCGTTTGAAAACGCCATGGCGCTGGACGTCTCGATGGGCGGCTCCACCAATACCGTGCTGCACTTGCTGGCCGCCGCGCATGAAGCGCAGGTCGAGTTCACCATGGCCGACATCGACCGCATCTCGCGCAAGGTGCCCTGCCTGTGCAAGGTCGCGCCGATGACCGACAAGTTCCATATCGAAGACGTGCACCGCGCCGGCGGCATCGTCGCGATCCTGGGCGAACTGGCGCGCGCCGGTTTGCTCGACACGTCGCTGCCGACCGTGCACAGCAAGACCATGGGCGAAGCGATTGAAAAATACGACATTCGCATCAGCAGCGATGCGGCCGTCCACAAGCTGTTCCGCGCAGCGCCGGGCGGCGTGCCGTCGCAGACTGCATTCTCGCAGGCCGAGCGCTACGAGAACAGCGACCTCGACCGCAGCGCCGGTTGCATCCGTGATATCGAGCACGCCTATTCGAAGGACGGCGGCCTCGCGGTCCTGTACGGCAACATCGCTGAAAAGGGTTGCATCGTGAAGACCGCCGGCGTGGATGAAAGCATCCTCAAGTTCTCCGGCAAGGCGCGCGTGTTCGAGAGCCAGGACGCGGCAGTCGAAGGCATCCTGGGCGACACCGTGCAAGCCGGCGACGTCGTCATCATCCGTTACGAAGGTCCAAAGGGCGGCCCGGGCATGCAGGAGATGCTGTATCCGACCTCGTACATCAAGTCCAAGGGCCTCGGCAAGGCGTGCGCGCTGTTCACCGACGGGCGATTCTCTGGCGGTTCGTCCGGCCTGGTGATCGGCCATGCTTCGCCGGAAGCGGCCGAAGGCGGCGCCATCGGCCTGGTGGAAGAAGGCGACATGATCGACATCGACATCCCGGCGCGCACCATCAACCTGCGCGTGACTGCCGAAGACCTGGCGCAACGCCGTGCCAGGATGGAAGCGCTCGGCCATGACGCCTGGCAGCCGCTGGGCCGCGAACGCGTCGTCTCGCAGGCGCTGCAAGCCTATGCCGCGCTGACCACCTCGGCCGACCGCGGCGCCGTGCGCGACTTGTCGCAGCTCAAGCGCTGAGCCATCCAGCGTTCGATTAACTGACCCGCATCCAGTCCTGCTTCCAGGGCGCGGATGCGGGCAGTGCAGTCAATCCCCAATTTTGCTTTCAGACAGGCTCGGGTTCGGTCGCAGCGCAGACCCGGTTGCGGCCCTGGTTCTTGGCCTGGTACAAGGCCAGGTCGGCTTGCCGGATCAGCGTCTCCGGCACGTCGCTTGCGCGCACCGGCGTGAGCGCCTCGATGCCGGCGCTGACGGTGACGTTGCCGACCGGATTGCCGGCGTGCGTGATGTTGAGCGCGGCGATCTTGCTGCGCAGTTCTTCGGCGATCTGCAATGCCATGGCAACATCGGCGCCGGGTAGCAGCACCGCCAGTTCTTCGCCGCCGTAGCGCGCGGCCAGATCGCCGCTGCGGCGCGGCACCGATTTCACCGCCCGGCCGATCTGGCGCAGGCATTCATCGCCGGCCGCATGACCGTACAAATCGTTGTACTGCTTGAAACGATCGACGTCGATCAGGATCAGCGCCAGCGAGCTGGCATTGCGTGTGGCGCGGCTTAATTCTTCCTGCAGTGCGAGGTCGAAATGGCGGCGATTGGCCAGACCGGTCAGGCCGTCTTCGAGCGCCAGCCGCTGCAAGGTGGCATTGAGTTCGTTGAGCGAATCACGCGCCTCGCGCAGCGAGATTTCTGTCTTGGCACGCAACCTGATCTGGCGCACCAGCCGCCAGCCGATCAACGCCAGCGTCAGCACCAGGATGCCGATGCCGCAGGCATGCGTGATGGTGTCGCTGACCCAGCCGGCCAATACCTCATCGCGCGACAGCGCCACGAAAATGAACAGCGGATAGTGTTGCAGATGTTCGTAGGCGGTCAGGCGCACTTCGCCGTCCACCGCCGATTTCATGGTGAGAAGGCCGGAATCGTTCCGGGCGATATGGTCGCGATAGATCGGCAGGTCGACCATGCTGCGGCCGACGTATTTTTCGTATAGCGGCCGTCGCACCAGCGTCGTGCCGGGATTGGTGCCGAGGAAGATTACGCCCTTCTTGCCGATGTCGAAGGTGTCATAGAACATGCGGAAATATTCCAGGTCCAGCGCCGCCATGATGACCCCCGCGAAGCTGCCGTCCTCGTGATTGACACGGCGCGAGACGGTGATGATCCAGGTGTTGGTGGTGCTGCTCTTGATGAGCGAACCGACGTGCGCTTCGCGTGTTGGGTGGTCGCGATGGAATTTGAAATATTCGCGCGCGGAGACGTCCAGCTCCGCGTACAGCGGGGTCGAATCGATCATCAGGCGGCCGCGTTCGTCGCAGGCAAAATAGGCATGAATCTGGCCCAGCGTGGTGGCGCTCTGGCCCATCAGCGAGGCCAGCTGTTCGCGGCCCGAGGGTGTATAGCCTTGATTTTCCACCAGCTTCACCATGCTGATCAGCGACACGTCTGCGGACTTGATGGTGTCGTCGGCGTGACGCCGTATGGCGCGCGCCACGTTGGTCAGCGCGACGCTGCTGTCAGTCAGTTGTTCGCGGCGGGCGATGCCGAGCTGGACCAGGTCGACGATGATGAACAAGGCGCATACCAGCAGAATGAAGGCAATCGCCAGGTTGGCGACGGCGGCGGGTTTGCGCGCGGCGGGTTCCGGCAGCGGCTCGGTGACGCCCAGATTCATGCTGCTCTCCCCGAGAGTGAAGATGGCACATGATACAAGAACGGGTGCAGCCGCATTGGAAAAACGGAGGGGGATCGCTCAGTGGCGGTATTTGCGCGGCAGCGGCAGCAGCATGTCGAGCAGGGCGGCAAAGGCGCCGCTGCCATGATGACCGTGCTGCTTCTTGTCTTCGTACATGCGCGCGTCGGCGCGCTGCATCAACTCCGCGATCGACGTCGCGGCATCGCTGTCGACGTGGCCGACGCTGTAGCACAGCTTGTAGGCGCGTTTGGCGCTGCGGTTGTGCAGCTTCACCGCTTTTTCCAGGAAGCGCAGCGCGACTTCGGCCTGCTGCTTGCCGGTGTTGGGCAATAGCACCGCGAATTCATCGCCGCCGAGCCGTCCGACGATGTCGGACTGGCGGAAGCTGCGCGACAGGATTGCGCTGAAATCCTGCAACGCGCGATCACCCTCGGCGTGGCCGAAACGATCATTGATCTGCTTGAACAGGTCGAGGTCGAAATAGAACAGGGAGACCGGCTTGTCGAGCCGTTTGCACAGGCTCAGCGCCTGTTCCGACATGGCTTCGAAACCACGCCGGTTGGGAATGCGGGTGAGCTCGTCAATCGTCGCCAGTTCCATGGCGAACAATTCCTGCTCGGCCATCTTGGCGAGGTCGCGCAGCAATGCCTGGTCGTCGTCGTCGAAGGCGCGCGGCTGGTCGTCGATCAGACACAGCGTGCCGAGCTGGTCGCCGTTGCCGACGCGGATCGGACAGCCGGCATAAAAGCGTACGCGGGACTCGCCCATGCGCAGCGGGTTGCCCTGGAAGCGCTGGTCCAGCACGGTGTCCTGCACCACCAGCAGATCGGCGGCGGCGAAGGCATGGCGGCCGTCATCGTGTTTTTGCAGTGGCCACGGACGATGCGCCTCCACCAGGCTGACGAACGCCACCGGCACGTTGAACAGCCGTTTGGCCAGGCGCGTCAGGCGTTCGAAGCGCAGTTCCGCCGACGAAGCGAGCAAGCCGAATGCATGCGATGCGTTCACTTGATAAAAATCATGCGGCGACATGTCAGGCATCTTCATGGGCTGTACTCGATTCATGGCAACGGGCTAATCAAAAACTTGTCTTCTGCACAGCACGTTTGGCAACATTCTGAGCAGAAGGTATTCCCGGTAACGACAGGCTTGCCATTTTCTGAAGCGAGACGAGTGAAATTTACACTTGTAGCAGGGCTTGCTTGTATGCTCACATTGATCACCGGTAACAATGTTTCCGAGGGGAAAATAAAAACAGTTGCACATTTCAAGTGTGCTTTCGAGGGGAGAATAGTGATGGAGCGGAAGTTTCAAAAAATGATCATGAGCGTGGGGATTGTTCTGGTACTGGCAGCCATGCCGGTGCTTGCTCAGCAATACACGCTTTCCGGAAAAGCCTATGAAATGACCTGGCCCAATGGTGGCTGGGATGGAAAGTATGCATTCCCAGGTGTCTTCTGCGTGGCGTTTCCCGAGCCGGACAAGGCGAAGAGAATGGTGACCGGAATGTTCAATCGCAATGCCATTCATCTGGCGCGCACGATTTACGATCAGAAAATCATGGCTGCTATTGCGGTATCTGTCGTTCCTGAGGGGAGCGATGTGGAAGCGGAAATCAACAAATTAACGGACATGTATCGCCAGGGCGAAAGCGTCACCGGGCGAAGTTTCGGAGTGGAGCGTTTGACTAGTGGCTTTGGCCCGACGCTGGGTTTGAAAATGAAAGATATTGCGCCTGAGTCGAGAAACGGCCCGTTCCCGTTAAATATCGGCACCTTTTATAACCCCGCCAAGCAACCCCTAGAATCGCTGTCCGTACATCGTGTGTTTGTCAGGGGACCCGACCGTATCGAGGTCGCGGTTTTTCAGATGGCGCCCCAACCAGCCGCAGAGACGACCGAAGCAGAGATGACGCGCCGTCTGACCGACATGGCGGACAAGCTGGTCGCATCTTTGCAATCTTGTACATCGGCGATGCCCGTGCGAACACGGCAGTGAAATTCCTCCGCGACAGCACCGGCTGACCCGAATTCTGGACTGGATTTCCATAAAACAGAGCGCGCCAGTGGAAAAAAGCAGAATTCCTTGATAGCGCAATGGAGGGACTGCTGCTGACGGCCGCAATCGGCCAGCAGCTGACATTCAATTTTCGCTGTTCCTATTCATGGGATGTTCACGGTGACAAATGTCGGGAATACTAGTCGCCATTGACACAGATGAAATATAAATTTTATGAGCACATTTAAATTCAAGGCGCGCTGGAAGGAAGAGCTAGTTTGTACTGGCCCAGATGGCGCCTTTGTTCTTGAATTACCGATGGGAGTGCTGTCAGCATACCTACCTACAGAAGAAATCTGGAAACAAAAAGCACCTCTATGGGCATGTGAACTTTGGCCGGTTCTTCGAATTGAACTAGAGGAGTGGTGCATAAAAAATAAAGCCGAATTTATTATCGATTCCACTGCAGAACTATGGCCTCAAGGCTAAAACACAGTGTCTGCTATAGGAAAGCAGACGCCAGCTGTCGGCCAGGAACGGCCATAACTCTTGTCATTATTCATAATGAAAATCACAACAGCCATGCGAGTACATCGAATCTTGAAGGCACTTAAGAACTACGAGCATGCACAGCCCCAAGTCGATGAGTTGACAAGTCCGTCCAGGATATCGAACTTAGGAGCATTGCTTGGTTACTATCGAAATTCCAACATTGAAGAAGATGTCGTTGCCATATTCGACCAAGGACTGACTTGGAATGACAACGGCAATTTAATAGTATTGCGATTCATCGACATTATTGATGTGGAACTAACCGAAGGAAAGAATAGTGAAAGTCTCTTGCTGAA
>Ga0207698_10001497_pt1 | contig 13604 bp, 11 predicted proteins | sample KBSCornC22_FD_184298 | JGI IMG/M metagenome (GOLD analysis project Ga0207698, IMG submission 184298) | Corn rhizosphere microbial communities from Kellogg Biological Station, Michigan, USA - KBS Corn C2-2 (SPAdes) (version 2) | ecosystem: Host-associated > Plants > Roots > Rhizosphere > Soil ...
CGAAGGCGAGCGGATGAAGGGCGAATGGGTGATGTTCCGCTTAAAGCCCAAGCCCGGCGAGAAGGCCGAGCCGTGGATGCTGAAGAAGGTCACCGACGACTACGCCGATCCTGAAAATGGCGACGCGCTGATCGATGACTGCGTGACCAGCGTCACCACCGGCCGGACGATGGCGGAGATCGCGGCGGGCGAGGACGTATGGCGCTCCAACCGCGGCGGGCAGAAAGGGGGACGCGGGCGGAAGAAGGCGAGCAAGGCGCCGCCGGCGTTCGAGGAGCCGCAACTGGCGACCCTCGTCGATGACGTGCCGCCCGGCGATTCATGGATCCACGAGATCAAATATGACGGCTACCGGCTTGAGCTTGCCGTCGGCGACGGCGTGGCGACCGCCTGGACCCGCAACGGCAAGGACTGGAGCGACAAGTTCAAGGCGCTGGTGAAGGCCGCGGCCAAGCTTCCCGCCGGGTGCCTCATCGACGGAGAAGCGGTCGCGATCGACGAGGACGGCAAGCCCAGCTTCCAGCTCCTGCAGGCGACGCTGAAAGATCAAAAGGGCGCCAACCTCGTCTTCTATGCCTTCGACCTCCTGGTCGACCGCGGGGAGGACATCAGGAAGCTGCCCAACATCGTCCGCAAGGACCGCCTCCAGTCGCTGCTCGCCGGCGTCGGCGGACCCATCCTCTACGGCGACCATATTGTCGGCCGCGGCGAGGAGATGTTCAGGGAAGTGTGCAAGCTCGGCGGCGAAGGGATCGTCTCGAAGAAGGCGAGCGCCACCTACCAGGGCACGCGCACCCGCAACTGGCTCAAGATCAAGTGCATCCAGCGCCAGGAGTTCGTGATCGTCGGCTGGTCCGAAAGCGACAAGCGCATCGGCTTTCGCTCGCTGCTGCTGGCGGCGAAGGAGAAGGGCAAGCTCACCTACGTCGGCAAGGTTGGCACCGGCTTCAACGCGAAGTCGATCCAGGATTTGATGGAGCGGATGGAGCCGCTCGCGGTCGACAAGGCGCCGGTGGAGGTGCCCCGGGCCGACCGCAAGGGGGCGCACTGGATCAAGCCCAAGCTCGTGGCCGAAATCGCGTTCAGCGAGTTTACCGATGACGGCATCCTCAGGCACCCGAGCTTCATGGGGCTGCGCGAGGACAAGCCTGCGTCGCAGGTCGTCGTCGAGACGGTGAAGCACACGGAGGAGGTTACGAAGAAACCCCTGCCCAAAGTGCCCAAAGCGAAAAAGGCGAAGCACGCGACTGCCGAAGATTTCGGGATCGAGATCAGCAGCCCGGAGCGCGTCATCTTCCCCGAGCTCGGGCTCACCAAGAAGGACCTCGCCGATTATTATGCGACGGTCGAGCCGCTGATCATGGTCGACGCAGCCGACCGCCCGATGACCGTCATCCGTTGTCCCGGCGGCCGCACCGGCGAATGCTTCTTCCAGAAGCACGACAAGGGCACGTTCGGCCCGCACGTGAAGCCGATCCCGATCGAGGAGAAGGACGGGCACTTCGAGGATTATCTCTATTTCGACGACATCCGCGGGCTGCTCGCCTGCGTACAGATGGGCACAATCGAGTTCCACGGCTGGGGCAGCAAGGTCGACAAGGTCGAATATCCCGACCGCCTGGTGTTCGACCTCGATCCCGACGTCGGCCTCGATTTCAACAAGGTGAAGGCCGCCGCGGTGCGGCTGCGCGAGTTGCTGAAAGACCTTGGCCTCGAGAGCTTCCCGCTGCTGTCAGGCGGCAAGGGCATCCATGTCGTCGTCCCGCTCGACGCGTCGAAGGACTGGCCGACGGTGAAGAGCTTCGCCGACCGCTTCAGCCGCGCGATCGCGGAAGCCGAGCCGCAGACCTTCACCGCCAACATCCGCAAGGTGCAGCGCAAGGGCCGCATCTTCCTCGACTGGCTGCGCAACCAGCGCGGCGCGACCGCTGTGATGCCCTATTCCGCCCGCGCCCGCGAAGGGGCGCCGGTCTCCGCGCCGGTCACCTGGGACGAGCTCGACAGTTTCGAAAGCGGCCATCACTTCAGCATCCGCGACGCCGACGAGCTGCTAAAGCGCGCGAAATCGAAGGCGCTGGCCGGCTGGGGCATGGCGAAGCAGGCCCTGCCGGACGCCTAATGAATTTGATCGTGATTCACTTCGAAGTCGAACGAGCGAACCCATTTCGATGAGCTCGGCGAATACTCAGCCATCTCACGAACGCCCTTAGAGAAGCGCTCCATAAAGTCATCTACGGCATCCCGCGGAAGATTGTAGCAGTCTACGCGCAGTATGACCTTCTTGTTCGCAGCCTTTGGAAACCGTTCTGCCAATTGGCCGTCGAGAGCGGCTTCGAGAGAGCCATAGAGTCGGTCTTGAAGCGCCGATAGATGCTCTTCGACGGAGCCAGCCCAAGGCCCTTGTTCGACGAGCACCAGCAGACAGGCGTCCTGCTCGTCGTCAAATGCCACAAAATCTATCGTGACCGGCATGGGCATTCGACCTAGCGGATTTCCGACAGTTCGACGCCCTTCGTCTCCCTCGCCAGCAGCGCGCTGACGCCGCTGATCGCGCAGGCGATGGCGACATAGATCGATACAGGCACCGACGAGTGCAGGTCCTTGTACAGCCATAGCGCGATGATCGGCGCGAGGCTGCCGGCGAAGATCGCGGTCAGCTGGTAGGCGATCGAGACGCCGGAATAGCGGATGCGCGTCGGGAACAGCTCGGTGATGAACGCCGCCTGCGGTGCGTACATCGAGGCGTGCAGCACTAGCGCCACGACGATCGCGAGAATGATCAGGCCGCTGCTTCCGCTCGCGAGCATCGGGAAGAACAGGAACACGAAGATCGCCGAACCGAAGCCGCCGAACGCATAGACGGCGCGCCTGCCAATGCGATCGGACAGCGTGGCGAGAAGCGGGATCGCGACGAACTGGATCGCCGCGCCGATCAGCAAGGCGTCGAGGGCGAGGCTCCGGCTCTCCGCCGCGACGTCGACCAGGTAGGTCAGCGAGAAGACGGTGATCACATAATAGACGATGTTCTCGCCGACCCTGAGGCCCGCGCCGAGCAGCACCGCGCGCGGGCGCTCGCGGAACACGTCGATGGCGGGCGTGCTCGGCGGCGCTTCGGCTTCGATCTCCGCCTCGAACATCGGGCTCTCGGTCACGCGGTTGCGGATGTACCAGCCGACGACCACCAGGATCGCGGAAAGCAGGAACGGCACGCGCCAGCCCCAGCGCTCGAAATCGGCGGGCGTCTGGATTCCCGCCATCAGCGCGAGGATTCCGGCGGACAGCAGAAGCCCGAGCGGGACGCCCGCCTGCGGCCAGCTCGCCCAGTATCCGCGCCGCTTCGCATCGCCATGCTCGGCCGCCATCAGCACCGCGCCGCCCCACTCTCCGCCGACGGCGAAGCCCTGCAGCACACGCAGGACGATGAGCCCGATCGGCGCCCAGATGCCGATGCGGTCGTAGCCCGGCAGCAGCCCGATCAGCACCGTCGCGAGCCCCATCATGACGAGGCTCCACATCAGCAATTTCTTGCGGCCGATGCGGTCGCCGAAATGGCCGAACACGATCCCGCCGAGCGGCCGGGCGACGAACCCGACGGCATAAGTCGCGAAGGCGAGCAGCGTCCCGATCAGCGGGTCGAACGACGGGAAGAACAATTTGTTGAAAACCAGCGCCGCGGCCGATCCGTAGAGGAAGAAATCATACCATTCGATCGTCGTGCCGATCAGGCTCGACGCAATCACGCGCGTCAGTGAGCTGCGCTGTACTTCCGCCATTGATGTCTCCACCGCGTCATTGCGAGCGTAGCGAAGCAATCCAGTACCGCAACTGGATTGCCGCGCCGCTTGCGGGGCTCGCAATGACGGCTGCCAGTCTGGACCGCTGCCTTGGCCGGGCTACAAGAGGGCATGCGTACACTCGTCCTCCCCGCGCTCCTCTTCCTCCTCACCGCCGCTTCGCCGCCGGAGCTCGCGCGATGGCGCAGCGAGGCGAGCCACGTGACGATCACGCGCGACGACTGGGGCATCGCCCACGTCCACGGCCACACCGACGCCGACGCCGTGTTCGGGATGATCTACGCGCAGGCCGAGGACGATTTCCCGCGCATCGAGGCGAACTATCTCACCAATCTCGGCCTCACCGCCGAGGCCGACGGCGAGAAGGCGATCTGGCAGGATTTGCGCGCGCGGCTGTACGTCAGCCCGTCCGAGCTCAAGGCCGATTATGCGCGCAGCCCGCTCGCGATGCGCAAGCTGATGGACGCTTGGGCGGACGGGCTGAACTACTTCCTCGCCACGCACCCGAACGTCCACCCGCGCGTCATCACCCATTTCGAGCCGTGGATGGTGATGAGCTTCACCGAAGGCAGCATCGGCGGCGACATCGAGCGCATCGACCTCGACAAGCTAAAGGCATTTTATGACGGTCGTCACCCTGAACTCGGTTCAGGGTCCATATCGGAGACCACTCGGCCGTCACCAGCATGGATGCTGAAACAAGTTCAGCATGACATCAGTGCGGAACTGGAACCGCAAGGCTCCAACGGCATCGCCATTTCACCCAGGCTCACCAGCGACGGCGGATCGCTGCTGCTGATCAACCCGCACACCAGTTTCTACTTCCGTTCGGAGCTTCAGATGTCGAGCGATCAGGGGCTCGACGCCTACGGCGCCGCGACCTGGGGGCAATTCTTCATCTACCAGGGCTTCAATCCGCACATCGGCTGGATGCACACCTCGACGGGCGTCGATAATGTCGACGAGTTCGCCGAAAAGGTCGAGCGGCGTGGGCGTGGCTATTGCTATTGGTACGGCCGCACTTGCCGGCCCCTCGGCGAGCGCCCAATCACCATCCGCTACCGCACGCCGGACGGACGGATGGCGTCGCGAAGCTTCACCGCCTTCATGACTCACCGGGGACCGATCGTGGCGAAAGACGGCAACCGCTGGATCGCCTTCGCGATGATGAATCGGCCGGTCGAGGCGCTTGAGCAGAGCTTCCTCCGCACGAAGGCAACCGACCTCCAATCCTACATGCGCATCTCGGATTTGAAGGCGAACAGCTCGAACAACACGGTGTTCGCCGACGATCATGGCAACATCGCCGTGCTCGCGCCGCAGTTCATGCCGCGGCGTGATAACCGCTTCGATTATACGAAACCCGTCGACGGCAGCGATCCGGCGGCGGACTGGCACGGGCTTCACGCCGTATCGGAGCTTCCCAACACGATCGACCCGCCCAACGGCTGGGCGTTCAACAGCAACGACTGGCTCTATTCGGCCGCGGGGCCGAACTCGCCCAAGCCGCCGAACTTCCCTCGCTATCTCGACACGGCGGGCGAGAGCTATCGCACCATCCACGCGACGCGGCTGCTGACCCAGCTCGGCAAGTGGAGTCTCGACCGGCTTCAGACTGCGGCGTTCGACAGCGCCCAGCCGTCGTTCGAAGTGCTGGTGCCGATGCTCGTCTCGGCCTGGCAGGCGCTTCCGCAAAGCGATCCGCGCCGGGAACGGCTTGCCCAGCCGATTGCGGCGCTCTCGGCGTGGGACAAGCGCTGGGGAATCGCCTCGGTCCCCAACACGCTCGCGCAATTCTGGGGCGACGAGCTGATGAAGGCGGCGACCTCGCGCAAGTGGAACGATCATGCAAACGTCTTCCGCCACATGGAGGCGCTCAGTCCGGCAGAGAAGCTCGAGACGTTCACGCGTGGGCTCGACCGGCTGAGCCGTGATTTCGGCGGCTGGCGCGTGCCATGGGGCGAGGTCAACCGCTTCCAGCGCATCGACCCCGCCATCGACGCGCATTTCGACGACAGTGCGCCGAGCATCCCGATCGGCTTCACGTCCAACCGCTGGGGCTCGCTCGCTTCATTCGGGGCATCGCAGAAGCCCGGCACGAAGAAGTGGTACGGAACCAACGGCAACAGCTTCGTCGCGGTGGTCGAGTTCACCCGCAGCGGGCCGCACGCGCGCGCGGTCACCGCGGGAGGCGAAAGCGGCCATCCGGATTCGCCGCACTTCGCCGACGAGGCGCAGCGCTACGCGTCAGGCAATCTGCGCGAAGTCTATTTCCGTCCCGACCAGCTCAAGGGGCATACGGAGCGCGTCTACCGGCCGGGTGGGTAATGAATTCCCCTGCCCTCGATGGGGAGGGGCAGGGGTGGGGTGTCGACAGGTCGAACTCTGCGTCCGACATCACCCCCACCCAACCTCCCCCATTCAGGGGGAGGAGTCCAACTAAGCCCCCGCGAACCGGTCCGTCGCGCGGATCAGGCCGTCGAGCACGCCGGGCTCGCTGAACAAGTGGCCGCCGTCCGGGATGATGTTGAGCTCGACCTCGGGCCAGGCCTGCTTGAGCTTCCACGCGGCGACCGGAGGCGTACACATGTCGTGCCGTCCCTGGACGATCACGGCCGGGATGCCCTTCAGCTTCCCGGCGCCGCGCAGCAGCTGCCCTTCCTCGAGCCAGCCGTGGTTGGCCATGTAGTGGTTTTCGATCCGGGCGACCGCGACTGCGACCTCGGGACTGGTGAAATGGTCGATCGTGTCGGGGCTCGGGAGCAGGGTGACGACCTCGCCCTCCCACTTGCTCCATGCCTTGGCGGCGCGAAGCTGCACGTCGCGATCGTCGCTGGTCAGCAGCTTGCGATAGGCCTCGACGAGATTGCCGCGCTCGGCCTCCGGCACCGCCGAGACGAATTCCTGGAACTTGTCGGGATAGACCTGGCTCGCGCCGCCCGGCGCATAGAGCCAATCGATCTCATACTGGTCGAACAGGAAGATGCCCCGAAGCACCAGCTCGGTCACGCGCTCGGGATATTGTTCGCCATAAGCGAGCGACAGCGTCGAACCCCAGCTGCCGCCGAACACCTGCCATTTGTCGACCTTCGAAACTTCAGTCCGCAGCTTCTCGATGTCTTCGACCAGGTCCCAGGTCGTGTTGTGATTCAGGTCGGCATAGGGGGTCGAGCGCCCGCAGCCGCGCTGGTCGAACACCAGGATCTTGTATTTGTCGGGATTGAACTGCCGCCGGTGGTCCGGGCTCGAGCCCCCGCCAGGGCCGCCGTGAAGGAACACCACCGGCTTGCCGTTCGGATTGCCGCTCAGCTCCCAATAGAGCCGGTGCCCGTCTCCGACATCGAGCATTCCGTCATCGTAAGGCTCGATCTCGGGGTAAAGCGTGCGGCGCTTTGGGCTCATGGCGTCCATCAGAAGCTGAACTCCTCGTAGATTCGCGAAACGTCGCCGCCCCATTCGTGCTGGAACTTGTAGAGCAGGCGGTCGGCGGGGGTCATGCCCGTTGCGACGACATCGCGCAATGGATCGAGGAACCCGCCCTCATTGTCGCCGGCGGTGTTGAGCTTCGCTCGTCGGGTGAGGCCGCCGGCCGAAATGTCGAGCACCTTGTCGGCGAACTCGCGCATCGTCTGGCCGTCGGGGGTCACTGCATCGAGCGCCAGCCGCGGCACGTCCCGCCGCAGCTTCTCGCGCCCCTCGATGCTCCAGTGCTTGACCAGCTCCCACGACTCATCGAGCGCCCGGTCATCGTAGAGCAGCCCGACCCACAGCGCCGGAAGGCCGCAGATGCGGCTCCAGCGCCCGCCATCGGCCCCACGCATCTCGAGGAAGCTCTTCAGGCGGACCTCGGGGAAGGCAGTCGAGAGGTGATCGGTCCAGTCGGTGATCGTCGGCTTTTCGCCCGGGACCTGCGGCAATTTGCCCTCAAGGAAATCGCCGAAGCTCTCGCCCGCGACATCGATATACTTCCCGTCGCGATAGACGAAATACATCGGGACCTTGAGCGCATAGTCGCAATAACGCTCGTAGCCGAACCCGTCCTCGAACACGAACGGCAGCATGCCCGTTCGGTCGGGGTCGGTATCTTCCCAGATGTGGCTTCTGAAGCTCTTGTAGCCGTTGGGCTTGCCTTCGGTGAACGGAGAGTTGGCGAAGAGGGCGGTGGCGACCGGCTGAAGGGCCAGGCCGACGCGGAACTTCTTCACCATGTCGGCTTCTGAACTGTAATCAAGATTCACCTGTATGGTACAGGTGCGTAGCATCATGTCGAGTCCGAGGCCGCCGACCTTCGGCATGTAATTAAGCATGATCGCATAGCGGCCCTTGGGCATGACCGGCAGCTCGGCGCGCGTCTTGTCGGGCCACATGCCGAGGCCGAGAAAGCCCAGGCCCAGCCGCTCGCCCACGGCCTTGCACTGGTCGAGGTGCCGGTTGGCTTCCGCGCAGGTCTGGTGAAGGTTCTCGAGCGGCGCCCCGGACAGCTCGAACTGGCCCGCGGGCTCAAGACTGATCGTGCCCTGGTAGGGACCGGTCAGGGCGATGACCTTCCCGCCCTCTTCGACCGGCGTCCAGCCATATTCGGTGAGGCCCATCAGGAGGTCGCGGATGCCGCCCGGCTCCTCCCACTTGGGCGCGCGGAAGTCGTCGAGGCGGTAGACGAACTTCTCGTGCTCGGTGCCGATCCGCCATTGCTCGCGCGGCTTCTCGCCGCCGGCGAACACCGACAGCAGATCGTCGCGGCTTTCGATGAGCGGGCTCGCGCTGTCGTCGGTCCTCGTCGTCATGGTTGGCGGCGCTTACCTGCGCGAATGAAGCCGCGCCAGCGAATCCGACTTATGCGTCAATAAGCTCGCCAGTCGCCGGCGACCGCCATGTATGCGGCGAGCGCCGCAAGAGCCGCGGTCTCCGCGCGGAGGATCCGCGGACCGAGCGAGATCGGGACCGAATTCGGCGCAGCGTGGATGGCGGCACGCTCGTCATCGCTAAAGCCGCCTTCTGGTCCGGTCAGGATCAGGGCGCGCCCTGCGTCGAACGCACTTGCAGGCGCTTCTCCGCCGCCTTCATCGGCGAAGTAGAGCCGCCGCTCCGGCTCGCGCTGGCCGAGCAGCCGGTTGAGCGATACAGGCGTTGCGATTTCCGGCAGCCGCGTCCGGCCGCATTGCTCGGCCGCCTCGATCGCGATCGCTTCCAGCCGCTCCAGCTTTACCCGTTCGGGAACAGTGCGCCGGGTGATGACCGGCAGCAGCCGCTCGGCCCCCAGCTCGGTTGCTTTCTCGATCAGCCAGTCGGTTTGAGCCCGCTTCACCGGTGCGAACGCCAGCCAGACGTCGGGGATCGTCTCCGGTTCGCGCGTCTTCCGTTCGACCGACAAGGTCATGCGTTTCTTGGCCGCTTCGGCGATGCGCACGAGCCATTCGCCGGATTGGCCGTCGAACACCAAAAGCTCGGCGCCTTGGCCCAGCCGCATTACGTTGCCGAGGTAATTTGCCTGGCCCGCGTCGAGCTCGACGCGCCCTCCTTCACTCAACTTCGAGCGCACGAACAATCGCGGCAGGCTCTTGGGCGGCCAGGAAGGAGTGGCGGGCATTGCGCCCGCCTACGGGATTCCCGCGAGTGCGGAAATCCCGCTTCGCTAGTCGTCGTTAGGCGGCGTTGGGATTGCCGGGATCGCGGAATGGATCGGTGTGGCCGTTGCAGCCGCCAGGGTCGCCCGGGTTGAACGTCTGCGGATCGATGTCGAAGATCTGCTGGGTCTGTCCGAAGTTCTGAACTCTCCCGCCTGGACCGTTCGGACCGTCGGGCGGAGCAGTGGGATCGTCGTTCAGTCCCGAGAATTTGCAGATCGAAACGCCGTTCGAAAAATCCTGCTTCGGATTGGACGCGCTACCGGTGAGCTCTCCGGCAAGGGCTGGGGCTGCAATGATCAATGCCGCGGCGAAGACCGCCGCGCGCGAGATGTTCGGCATGAAATATTCCTCTCTGCTATTTCAGAACGTGCGTTGCGTCATCCGGATGACGCTGTGTCCCTACGCTCTGCGGCCATCGACCAGAATGACCGGCCAGCCGGATGTCTTGATTGAAACCCCGCCACTTGGCCGGGCAGGCGCGCCTAACAGGGATTGACGCGCCTCGTCGTCCGTCGACAGCCAAAGAAAAGGCGCGGCGTTTGCCGCGCCTTTTTCGGAACAACAGCTCGAGCCAGGCTCAGCCGGCGCCGCCGTTTTCCTCTAGCCACACCGGATTGCAGCCATCGCCGGGAAACGCGAAGCCTTCACGCTGCGTTGGATCGCTGGGGTTCAAGAGGCCAAGCCTGTTCTCTTGGCCATAGGACTGCGTCCTTCCCCCGGGGTTTGCCGGATTCGTGCTGGTCGGATTGTCATTGAGACCGGAAAAATCGCAAAGAGAATTGCCCTGCGCATAATAATGTTTTGGGTTGGTCTTGCTTCCGTTCACTTCGCCGGCCGACGCGCCGACGGACCAGGCCACAAGGCCGACGGAAAGCACCGCCAGGCTGATACGCTTCGTCATATGATTCCCCTGCTGAATCGATGAAGGTACAGGCGACTCACGCGCGGAGCGCACATAACACAAAGTTAACGATGCGTTTAGTTTATGGTCATTGTGGCCCAGCGCGCGCGACGCGGAATTAGCGCGCGGGCGCCTCTCCATGTGGAATGCCAACGGGCGATTGGCATGCCGGCCGGCGAGGCGCCCGCCGCGACGGCCGGGAAGGTCGATGAGGGGTCCGACAAACGGCCGTCGCGCGCAGGCTTAGTGCTGACCGCAGTCGCGCCGGTTCATTGATGGGAAGGAGAGGGGGCGCGACAAGCCGCGCCCCGATGTGAGTCTCGATTAGCTGTTGGGGTTGAGCGACCCGCCATAGTTTGGATTGCAGCCGAATCCGGGGAACGCGAAGGAGGCTCGGTCCGCCGGGTCGCTGGGGTCGTAGAGCCCTTCGTGATGGAAATAGCCGTACGATTGCACGATTCCGCCCGGGTCATATTCTGGGCCCGGCACAAATACGCCATCCGGCGTGTCGTTCAGCCCCGAATAGGAGCAGAACGAGTTTCCGTTGCTGATCCTGGTCATCGGCGGAGAGGTCGTGTTTCCCGTCGGCGGCGGTCCCTTGATTTCGCCAGCTGCGGCCGGGGTTCCGATCAACAGGGTGGACAGCACAGCCACCATTACGCAACGTGTGTTCATTGACGAACTCCCTTCAATTTTACCCGAATGGAAGTCGCGCGACTCTCGCGCGGGGATCAGTTAACAGGCATGCTAACGAAAGTTAAGGGCGGCAGTCAGTTATGGCGCCCGTGACCGCCACCAGCGACATCGTTCCCGACAGCGAGCGCCGCGGATTCATCGGCGCGCTGCCGCGGCCGCTCAGGCCTTACGCATCGCTGATGCGCCTCGACCGGCCGATCGGTACCTGGCTGCTCTACTGGCCGTGCGCGTGGAGCGTGGCATTGGCCGGCGTAGGGGGCCGGTGGGACTTGTACCTGTGGCTCGCGCTCGGTGCCTTCGCCATGCGCAGCGCCGGCTGCGTCTATAACGACATCGTCGACCGGGACCTCGACAAGAGCGTCGAACGCACCCGCCTCAGGCCGCTCGCGAGCGGACGCGTTCCCCTTGCGTCGGCGTGGCTGCTGATCGGCCTTCTTTGCCTGTTGGGCCTCATCGTATTGCTTCAGCTCAAATGGGTCGCAGCAGTCATCGCACTCATCAGCCTCGCCCCCGTCGCGGCCTATCCGTTCATGAAGCGGATCACCTGGTGGCCGCAGGCTTGGCTCGGAATCGTCTTTTCGTGGGGGGCTCTCGTCGGCTGGCCCGCCGTCACCGGCCAGCTCTCTCCGACTATCTTCCTCATGTGGTTCGGAAGCATCGCCTGGGTGGTCGGCTACGACACGCTCTATGCGATCCAGGACAAGGAGGACGACGCTCTGGTCGGCGTCAAATCTTCGGCGCTGAGGCTCGGCAGGAAGGCGCCCCTCGGGATCGGCATTTTCTATTTGATTGCCGTCACGCTGTGGGGCGCGGCGATCTGGACTGTGCGTCCGGAAGCGCTGGCGCTGCTCGCACTCGCCCCTGCCGCGATTCACCTTGCCAGCCAGGCGTTGCGGGCGGATCCCGACAATGGCGACCTCGCGCTCCGGCTATTTCGATCGAACCGCATGTGCGGCCTTCTCGTGTTCCTCGGAATGCTGGCGGTCGGCCTTTCTGCCCGCTAGGCGGCCCCACATGCTTTCACCCGACGCCGCAAGGAAAATAGCCGAGTCCCTCGTCGAACGCGGCATCGCTGCAGGCGCGACCGCCGCGGACGCTCTTTACGCCGGCAATCGCTCGTCGGCCGTCCAGGTGAGGCTCGGCGAGCTCGAGGATGTCAGCCGCTCCGAGGGCGAGGAGATCGGCCTTCGCCTGTTCGTCGGCCAGCAGTCGGCGACCGTCGCCTCTTCCGACCTCTCCGGCGAGGCGCTTGGTCTTCTCGTCGAGCGCTGTCTGGCCATGGCGAAGGAGGCGCCGGAAGATCCCTATGCCGGCCTCGCTCCCGCCGATCTGCTGATGCGCTCCGAGCCGCCGTTTTTGGATGCCGACGACGGGCACGAACCCGACCCGACCGAACTGCGCGCGCGGGCGCTCGAGGCCGAGAACGCGGCTCTTGCGGTGGAGGGCGTCACAAACTCGAGCGGCGCGGGGGCGAGCGCCTCGGCGACGACCATCGCGCTGGCGACCTCGGGCCGCTTTTCGGGTGCCTACGGCACGTCCGGCCACGGCTGTTCTGCAGTGATGATCGCAGGCGACGGCGCGACCATGCAGCGCGACTATGCCTCGCGGAGCACACGCCATCTCGCCGATCTCGAGCCCGCTGCCGAGATCGGCCGGCGCGCGGGTATGCGAGCCGTCGCCCGCCTCAATCCCGGCCGACCCAAGCCCGGCAAATATCCGGTGCTGTTCGATCCCCGAGTCTCGTCGGGTCTGCTCGGGCATTTCGCCGGCGCGATTAGCGGCGCGGCCGTCGCCCGGAAGACCAGCTTCCTCCTCGATCGCCTCGGCCAGCAGGTCTTCGCACCCGGCGTGTCGATCGTCGACGATCCGCTTCGCCGCCGCGGCCTTCGCTCGCGCCCGTTCGATGGCGAAGGCGTTCGCGTTGCGCGCCAGGAGCTGGTGTCCGGCGGGATCCTCAACCAGTGGATCGCCGAGAGTGCGTCGGCGCGCCAGCTCGGAATCGACCCGACCGGCCATGCGGCACGCGGTGTCGGCGGCGCGCCCAGTGCGGGCCCGAGCAATCTCTACCTCGAGGCCGGCGCCCGCAGCCGCGAAGAGCTGCTCGCCGTTTTTCCCGAGGCGCTGCTGGTCATCGAGCTGATCGGGCAGGGCGTGAATCCGGTAACGGGCGACTATAGCCGCGGCGCAGTCGGTTTCATGGTCCGCGGCGGAGAGATCGCGGAGCCGGTGTCGGAGATCACCATCGCGTCCAACCTCACCGACATGTTCGCGACGCTCGAGCCGGCATCGGACCTCGAGTTCCGGCGCGGAATCGACGCGCCGACCATATTGATTCCCGAGATGACCGTGGGGGCTGCTTAGCAGTCTTTGCGAGGAGCGGCGAAGCCGCGACGCGGCAATCCAGAAATAAGGTGAATTGCTTCCCTATGCTCGCAATGACCGTCAGGCAGGCTGGCTGACGCGGGGAATTCCAAGCCGGGGAATCTCGATCTTCGGGCAGCGGTCCATCACCGCCTTGAGGCCCGCCGCCTCGGCCTTCGCGGCGGCTTCCTCGTTGATCACGCCGATCTGCATCCAGACCGCTTT
>Ga0207698_10001499_pt1 | contig 13593 bp, 9 predicted proteins | sample KBSCornC22_FD_184298 | JGI IMG/M metagenome (GOLD analysis project Ga0207698, IMG submission 184298) | Corn rhizosphere microbial communities from Kellogg Biological Station, Michigan, USA - KBS Corn C2-2 (SPAdes) (version 2) | ecosystem: Host-associated > Plants > Roots > Rhizosphere > Soil ...
CTCGCAGGCGACCGGCGCGACTATTGTCTGACAATTGTCAGGGGAAGAACGGGCTGCTACGTCGCCTGCGAGCCGCAATTTGCCGTAGTAAAGCGGGATAAGCAGGAGGATTTGGTGGGGATCATTGGAGATCGGGCGGTAAAATCCAACAAAAAGCCGGGCCGGCCAAGTCGCTTGCGGCGGGCGGCGATAGTCCTGGCCGCAATGGGCGCAATGAACTCCACCTCCTCGTTCGCATCGCCGTCGCGGCCTGCCGAAAATAGCGCCGCAGCCGCCGTCAGGTCATTCCCAACCATTCTGTATGGCGCGGCTTATTATCACGAATACATGCCCTACGACCGGCTGGACCGGGACGTGGCGATGATGAAGGCGGCCGGCCTCAACGTCGTGCGCCTGGGCGAGTCGACCTGGAGCCTGTGGGAGCCCGAGGATGGCCGCTTCGACTATGCCTGGATGGACCGGGTGGTCGACGCGATGGGCAAAGCGGGCATCAAGGTCATCATGGGCACGCCCACTTACTCCGTCCCGGCCTGGATGGCGCATCAGCACCCCGAAATCCTGGCGCGGCGGTTGAACGGGCAGGCGAATAGCTACGGCATGCGCCAGAACATGGATACCGACTCCCCCGCCTATCGTTTCTACGCCGAGCGGCTGATCCGCCACATCGTCGCGCACTACAAAGACAATCCCAACGTCATCGGCTGGCAGGTCGATAACGAGACCTCAAGCTACGGTGCAGCCAACGACGACGTCTTCATCGGCTTCCAGCATTATCTGGAAAAGAAGTTCGGCACGCCCGAGGCGCTCAGCAAGGCGTGGTTCCTCAATTATTGGGGCCAGAACATCCACAGCTGGGAAGACCTGCCGACCCGCGATGGCGCGCAGAGCACGGGCTACAAGCTCGAATGGTCGCGCTGGAGCCAGCTGCGCGTCACCGATTTCCTGCGCTGGCAATCGGACCTGGTGCGCGAATGCGCCGCGCCGAACCAGTTCGTGACGACCGACTTCGCCGGCGCCATGCACAACGACATCAACGAGGTGGACATTGCCCGCTCGCTCGACGTGCCGGCGGTCAATATCTACCATGGTGGCCCGCAGGATGGTTATAATGGCGCCGATCAGGCCGCGCAGGCGGATTTCGTCCGCTCGCTGAAGCGCGGCAACTTCCTTGTGACCGAGACCAACGCGCAGACCACGGATTGGAGTTCTTCCTACCAATATCCGCCATATGACGGCCAGTTCCGCGAGGACGTCTATACGCACATCTCCAACGGCGCCAACATGGTCGAATATTGGCACTGGGCCTCGATCCCCGCCAATCAGGAAACCTATTGGAAGGGTGTGCTGTCGCACGATCTTGAGCCCAATCGCGCTTATGCGGAAGTCAGCCGGACGGCGCACGAACTGCAGAAGATCGGGCCGCGGCTCGTCAACCTCCAGACCCACAACGATGTCGCCATCCTGTGGAGCCGCGACTCGTTCAACGCCCTCAACGACATGCCGTTCGCCAAGGAAAGTCAGTGGGGCAATAGCGGCAACCGCGCCGATTACGGCTCGCTCGTGCGGCAAATTCATCGCTCGCTTTACGATCTGAATATGGGGGCGGATTTCGTCTTTCCGGAAACCGGGGACTTCTCATCCTACAAGCTCCTGATCGTGCCGGCCCTGTACGTGGCCGACGATGCCCTGCTTCAGCGCATTTCAGACTATGTGAAAAAGGGCGGTCATGTGCTGATGACCTTCAAGAGCGGCTTCACCAACGAAAATACGGCCGTGCGCTGGACGATGGCGCCAGGGCCGCTGCGCGACGCGCTCGGTTTCCATTACCAGGAATTCTCCAACCTGGCTCAGCCGCTGGCGCTGAAGGACGATCCCTATCACGCCGGCGGAGAGAATAAGGTGCAATATTGGGCCGAATTCCTTCAACTCGACACGGCCAAGGCGCTCGCCTGGTACGATCATCCATTCTTCGGCCGGTGGCCCGCGATCACAGCCAACAGCTTCGGCGCCGGCAAGGTAATCTACGAAGGCACCTATCTTTCGGGCAAGCTTCAGACCGAGCTGTTGCGAGCCTACCTGGCCGAACTCGGCATGGTGGGACCGGACCAGCAGCTGCCGCCCCGCGTCCACACGCGGACGGGCATGAATGCCTTTCATCGCCAGCTGCGTTATTATTTCAACTATTCGGGCAGCGAGGTCAGCTTCGCTTACCCCAACCGGAGCGGGACTGACCTGCTCACCGGGCGCAAGACGGCCACGGGCGACAAACTGACACTCGCGCCCTGGGATCTGGCGATCATCGAAGAGGATGCGAAATGATCCTCCGGCGGCGGCTACCGGCGCCCGCCGCATCAGGCCGCATCGTGGAAGATGATGCCGAGCGTATGGCGACGACCGGCGCGCACTTCGCTCACGCCATGGCGTAAGGCGACGCGGTAGTCGCCGCGCGCCCCGCGCTGCGGCCGATGATTGACCGCGAACACGACCCCATCGCCTTTGGTCAGCGGAACGACCTGGGGCCGCGTCTGCATGCGCGGTCTTTGCTCGGTGATGACGAACTCGCCGCCTTCGAACTCCACGCCGGGCTCGGACAACAGCAGCGCGACCTGCAGCGGAAAGACGTGCTCGCCGTAAAGGTCCTGATGCAGGCAATTATAATCGCCCGGGCCATAGCGCAGCAGCAACGGCGTCGGCCGCATCTGCCCGGCGGTATGGCAGCGCTGTAGGAAGGCACCATGGCTGTCAGGAAAGCGCGTTCCGATGTTCATGCGCTCATGCCAGCGATTGGCGACCGGCAGCAGCTGCGCATAAAGCGGCGCACGGAGCGCCTGCACCATGTCCGGCAAGGGATAGGCAAAATAGCGATATTCGCCTTTGCCGAAGCCGTGGCGCGCCATCACCACATGGCTGCGGAACAGGTTGTTCGGCCCGTAAAGCGCTGCGATCGCATTGCATTGGTCGCGATCCAGCAGCGCCGGCAGCCGCGCCCAGCCCCGCGCATCGAGCGATTGCCGGACTGCGCCCCAGTCATAGGCCGCAACCCGATGCGCGATCTCCGTCACTGGACCTTCCTTCCATCTCGAACTGGCGTCGTGAGATGACCGCATATCCGCGGGATCAACCGACTGGCTCCCCGTTCCTTGCTGTCAAACTGTCGAGCGCCCCGCCCCGTTGACTGCAGATCCGCCGGATCGATACTGCCCGCGTGAGCGCTGCCAATGTCCACTCCGCCTGGATCAGCGAGGACGGCTCGACCGGCACCGCCGGTGCGTCGGCGGCCCTGTTTCCATGGTGGAGCTTCACCAAGACCGCGCTCGCAATCGCCGCGCTGCGGCTGGTGGGACAAGGCCGGCTTCAGCTCGACGATCCCCGTCCTGGCAAGCGCTTCACGCTCCGCCAATTGCTGACCCATCGTGCCGGGCTGCCCGATTATGGGCGGATTCCCGCTTATCAGCAGGCGGTGGCACGGCGTGATGATGCCTGGGAGCGGGCGCACTTGCTTGAGGTCGCCCGCGCGGACCAGCTCCTGTTCGAGCCTGGTACGGGCTGGGCCTATAGCAATATCGGCTATCTCTTCGTCGGCGACGCGATCGAGCAGGCCAGCGGCTTGTCACGGGCCGAGGCGCTGCGGGCGCTCGTACTGGATCCGATCGGGCTGACGGGAACGCGCCTGGCGACGCAACGTGCGGACTTCGCGGAAATTTTCTGGCCATTCCTGCGGGATTACGATCCGCGTTGGGCGTATCATGGCTGTCTGATCGGACCGCCCGCCGAGGCTGCGCGGCTGCTCCACGCGCTGTTCGAAGGCGCCCTGCTCCCTCCAACCGTGATCGCGTCGATGGTCGAGCGGTTCACGCCATTGGGTGATGCGCCGGCTGGCCACCCCGGAACCGAGGTCGGCAGCGGAATGGGTCTCATGCTGGGCAAGATGGGAAAGGCCGGCCGGGCTTTCGGTCATGCTGGCGCAGGACCCGGATGCATCAATGTCGTCGGTCATTTCCCCGATCTGACACCGGCGATCACGGTCGCGGTCTTCACGGATGGCGAGGACGATGGCCGTGCCCAATGGGAGGCCATATCCATCGCGCTTGAGGCCGGGAAAAATTGACCCGCGCCGCGCTTGCTGGCATGGGCGCCCTTCTCCCTGGGGAGTAGCCGCCCGCATCAGCGGGGCCTTCGTCAACATGCTCGGCATCACGCCGTGGCGAAGGCAGCATCAGCTTGGCGAGACCATGGATCGGCGGGCGTCCGGGCCGGGCGCGTGTGCCGGTTCATGCGTGTCCCTGCCCGGCCCGGGAACATCCGATGCATAGTCTCTGGCTTCATTTTGCGCTGCTGATCGGGTCCGCCGTCGCCATCTATCTGTCGTGCGAATTGTTCGTGAACGGGGTCGAATGGCTCGGCCACAAGCTTTCGGTCGGCGAGAAAGCGACCGGATCGATTCTGGCGGCGTTCGGCACCGCGCTTCCTGAAAGCGTCGTCACCTTGGTGGCGGTGGCGTTCGGCGGCAGCCTCGCCGCCAAGCAACTCGGCATCGGCGCGGCGCTCGGTGGACCACTCGCGCTTGCCACTGTGGCTTATGCCACCGTCGGCGTGGTGCTGCTGCTGACGCGGCGGGAACTGCCGCGCACGCCCGAAATCTGCGGCGATTTCCGGATTTTGGCACGCGACCAGGGCTGGTTCCTCACCATCTTCGTCGCGAAGATCGGGCTGGGCCTGATCCCCTTCGCCTGGAAGCCCTGGCTCGGCATCCTCTTCCTGGCCGCCTACGGCCTGTATATCCGACAGGAGATGCGCGGCCCAGCCGGAGCCGACGAACTGGAAATCGAACCCCTCACTTTCGCGCGCCACGCGGCCGTGCCCGGCCTCGCCATCACCTTCACACAGACTTTGGTCGCGCTCGTCGTGATCTTCGCCGCCTCGCATTTGTTCGTGTCGCAGCTTGGGTCGATCGGCCCCGCGCTCGGCCTGCAGCCGCAATTGGTGGCCTTGCTGCTGAGCCCGATCGCGACCGAGTTGCCCGAGACGATGAACGCGGTGATCTGGGTGCGCCAGGGCAAATATCGCCTCGCCTTGGCCAATATCTCGGGCGCGATGATGATCCAGGCGACCATCCCGACCGCCTTCGGGCTGATCTGGACGCCCTGGCTGCTCACCCCCCCTCTCCTCGTCGCCGCCGGGGTCACCGCGCTGGCGATCGCGGTCATGGTCCTCGCCTTTCGGCGCGGCATGGTTTCGCGCGCGCTGCTGGCGAGCATGGGGCTGCTCTACCTGCTGTTCGCGGCGCTACTGGTCCTGCTTCATCTGCGCTGACCCGTATTCAGCCGGTTGCCCCGGTCCGCGTGAGAACATATGGTGAACGCATGAGTCGGTTGAGCGTGCGTGACAAGCTGGAAGTCCTTGCGGACGCGGCCAAATATGATGCGTCCTGCGCTTCGTCCGGATCGGTCAGGCGCAACTCGCGCGACGGCAAGGGGCTGGGGTCGACCAACGCCGGCATGGGCATCTGCCATGCCTATGCGCCGGATGGACGCTGCATCTCGCTGCTCAAGATATTGCTCACCAACGGCTGCATCTTCGACTGCCATTACTGCATCAACCGCAAGAGCTCGAACGTGCGGCGCGCGCGCTTCATGGTCGAGGAGGTGGTCGACCTCACGCTCGCTTTCTACCGGCGCAATTATATCGAGGGCCTGTTCCTCTCCTCCGGCATCATCCGCTCGCCCGATTATACGATGGGGCAGATCGTGGAGGTGGCGCGCCGCCTGCGCGAGGAGCATGGCTTTCGCGGCTATATCCATCTGAAGACCATCCCCGACGCCGATCCGGAGCTGGTGCATCAGGCCGGTCTCCATGCCGATCGCCTGTCGATCAACGTCGAGCTGCCCACCGCCGGCGGCCTCAAGCGGCTCGCGCCCGAAAAATCGGGCGAGCGGATCGAGCGCGCCATGGGCGATCTCAAGGACGCGATCGAGGACCGGCACGATGCAAGCCGCCACTATCGTTCGGCGCCACGCTTCGCCCCCGCCGGCCAGTCCACGCAGATGATCGTGGGTGCAGACAGTGCCAATGATGCGGACATCATCGGCAGCGCCGGCCGGCTCTATGACCGCTATCACCTGAAGCGCGTTTATTATTCGGCCTTCAGCCCGATTCCCGACGCGAGCGCGATCCTGCCTCTGAGGCGCCCTCCCCTCATCCGCGAGCACCGCCTCTACCAGTCGGACTGGATGATCCGCTTCTACGGCTTCTCGCCGCAGGAAGTGGCGGCCGCGACCGACGCCGACGGGATGATGCCGCTCGACATGGATCCGAAGCTCGCCTGGGCGCTCAAGTTCCGCGACGCCTTTCCGGTCGATGTGAACCGCGCGCCGCGCGAAAGCCTGCTGCGCGTACCCGGGCTCGGCACCAAGGCGGTCGACGCGATTCTCGCGGCGCGGCGGCTGCATCGCCTGCGGCTGGACGATGTGGCGCGCCTGACGGTGTCGATCGCGAAGCTCAGGCCCTTCCTGATCGCAGCCGACTGGCGCCCGACCGCGCTCGCCGATCGCCTTCAGCCGGTGGCACGCCCGGCACCCGACGCGCAGCTGGAGCTTTTTGTCGCATGAGGCATTCTTCGCGACTGCAATATGGTAAAGCGCGATTTAACACTTTCGAACTGTCACAATTCTCGTTTATGATATGTTGCGTTGCAGCAGAATTGGTTGAAGGGGTAAACCATGTCAGCGTTGCTTGGCGTAATCACGGTGATCTACGGCGCATCGATGCTCGTGACGGCGGGTGGCAGCCTGCTTTATGCGGTGTCCCCGGACTTCCGTCGCTCGCTGAAGGGAGACACGCCCGCCATCTGATCCCGTTCCGCGGGCGGGGCTGATGCGCCTCGCCCGTCTCACCACCCAGGACGATTTCGAAGGCTGGCGCGATCTTGCCCGGGGCTTTGCTGCCGAGGGCGTCTCACCTGATCAAATATTGTGGCAGGTCGGCGATGCCGGTGCCGATCTGTTCGGCGCATTGCCCGAGCCGGTCACGCCGGCGCTTGAGGGATCGCCGGCTTTCTCCGTCCCCCGCTCCTTCATCGAACTGGCGCGATCCGTCGTCTGTCACCGCGACCAGGAGCGTTTCGCCTCGCTCTACGCAATGCTGTGCCGGCTGCGCGAGGACCCGACGCTGATCGACGACCGCACCGACCCTCTCCTGCGGCGACTCGAGGCCATGGCGCGCGACGTGCGCCGCGATATCCACAAGATGCGTGCTTTCCTGCGCTTCCGTGAGGTCGGCGAGGGTGTGGAGCAGCGCTTCGTCGCCTGGTTCGAGCCAGACCACCATATCGTCCGCGCCAATGCCGATTTCTTCGTCGACCGCTTCGCGTCGATGCGCTGGTCGATCCTCACGCCCGAATTGTCGCTCCATTGGGATGGCGCGGCGCTGAGCGAGGGACCGGGCGCATGCCGGAGCGATGCGCCCGCGGGCGATCCGATCGAGGAGATGTGGAAGACCTATTATGGCGCCATCTTCAATCCCGCGCGGGTGAAGGTCGGTGCGATGCTGCGCGAGATGCCACGCCGTTATTGGAAAAACATGCCCGAGACCGCGTTGGTGCCGCGTCTGATCGCAGGCGCGCAGGCACGGGAGAGCGCGATGGTGGCGGCAAGCCGCGAGAATCTGGGCTCGAACGTCGCGCGTTCGTGGGAGGCGCTGCGCGAGGAGGCGATGGGCTGCACGCGCTGCCCGCTCTATCGCAACGCCACCCAGACTGTGTTTGGCGAAGGACCGCTCGACGCGAAGCTCATGTTCGTCGGCGAACAGCCGGGCGACCAGGAGGACCAGGCCGGCAAGCCCTTCATCGGCCCCGCCGGCCAGATGTTCGACGATGCACTGGGCCAGGCGGGGATCGACCGCGCGCGCGTCTATGTCACCAACGCGGTCAAGCATTTCAAATATGAGCAGCGCGGCAAGCGCCGCATCCACTCCAAGCCCAATGCGGGCGAAATCCAGGCCTGCCGCTGGTGGTATGGCCAGGAACGCGAACTGATCCGCCCCGCCCTGACCGTCGCGTTGGGCGCCACCGCCGCGCGCCAGATGCTGGGCAAGGCGGTGACGATCAGCGGCACGCGTGGGGTCCCGCACCAGCTTGAGGACGGCAGCGAGGGCTGGGTGACGGTCCATCCCAGTTTCCTGCTGCGCATGCCGGATCGGGATGCGGCGGAGGCGGAGCTGGGCAGGTTCGTGGATGACCTGAAGCGGGTGCGCGAGCGGGTGGAGGCTTTGAGTTAGTGGTGAAAGCCGGGCATACGACTTTCGCGTTTCCCCATTCACGTCATCGCGAGGCGCGAAGCGCCGTGGCGATCCAGGCCCGCCGGACTGGATTGCCGCGCCCCTGCGGGGCTCGCAATGACCGGTATCAAACGTCAGCGTTCGACCAGCTTAGCCCGAACGGAGATCGTAGCCCGGAGATCCTAACTGGGGCTCAGCGCGAACGGATCGGGTCCAAATAGGGACGCTCGACTCCGCCCCTTTGCTCCGGCAGGATGTCGTGATGGCTTCAAAATCCGCTGTCCGCCCGCCTGAGCTTACCATTCGCGGTATCCTGCTCGGCTGTTTCATCACCCTCCTCTTCACCGCCGCCAATCTCTATCTCGGTCTGCGCGTGGGTCTGACGATCGCGACGTCGATCCCCGCGGCGGTGATCTCGATGGCCTTGCTCCGGAACTTCCGGAACGCGAACATCTTCGAGAATAATATCGTCCAGACGATCGCCAGCGCCGCCGGCACCTTGTCGTCGATCGGTTATGTCCTGCCCGGCCTGGTCATGATCGGCTGGTGGACCGGTTTCACCTTCTGGATGACCTTCTGGATCTGCGCGCTGGGCGGCCTGCTCGGCGTGCTGTTCAGCGTGCCGCTGCGCCGCGCGCTCGTCACCGGATCGGACCTGCCTTACCCGGAGGGCGTCGCCGCCGCGGCGGTGCTGCAGGTCGGCACCGAGACCGCCGAGGGCGTGGCCGAAAGCAAGGCCGGCCTGCGCGTGATCATCGTCGGCAGCATCGTCTCGGCTTTCTATTTCGCTTTCGCCCAGACGCAGATCGTCGCGGGCGAGATCGCCAAATGGTTCCGCGTCGGCGAGACCGGCACAGGCATCCAGGCGACCATGTCGTTCGCGCTGATCGGCGCGGGCCACCTGGTCGGGCTCACCGTCGGTCTCGCCATCCTGTGGGGCCTGGTGCTGGGCTTCGGCATCGTCACCCCGTACCTCGCTTATGTCGCGCACACGCCCGATGCGGCGGCCGATATCTGGCGCCATCAGGTCCGCTTCTTCGGCGCGGGCGTGATCGGCATCGCTGCATTGTGGACGCTCGCCACCCTGATCATGCCGATCATCGGTGGCCTCAAGGAATCGCTCGCTGCATCGCGCGCGCGCAAGGCAGGCACCGAGGTCCTGGCGATCGAGGAGCATGACATTCCGGTGCCGATGCTCGGCCTCGGCCTGTTGCTGTTGCTCGTGCCGCTGGCGATCCTGATGTACGTTTTCCTCGCGGGCGGGCCGCTCGCGCAAATGATCTGGCCGCTGATCGTGATCGGCATCCTTTATGTGATCGTCGCGGGCGCGATCGTTGCCGCCGTGTGCGGCTATATGGCAGGCCTGATCGGGGCGTCGAACAGCCCGGTTTCGGGCCTCGGTATCCTCGGCGTCGTGGGGGCGGGCCTGATGCTGCTGATCTTCGCCAAGCCCGCGCTGCCCGCCGGCGCGATCCCGCACCTGGTCGCCTTTGCCTTGTTCCTGACCGCGCTGATCTTCTCGACCGCGACCATCTCCAACGACAATCTCCAGGACCTGAAGACCGGCCAGCTGGTGGGTGCCACCCCCTGGAAGCAGCAGGTGGCGCTGATGATCGGCGTGGTTGCGGGCTCGCTCGTCATCCCCTTCACCTTCAACCTGCTCAATCAGGCCTATGGCTTCGCGCCGCTTGTGGGTGCGGCCAAGCCGCATGCCCTCCCCGCCCCGCAGGCGACATTGATCAGCACCTTGGCCAAGGGCGTGCTCGGTGCCGGGCTCGACTGGAAGCTGATCGGCTGGGGCGTCGCGGTCGGGGCCGTCCTGATCATCGTCGATGCGCTGTTCGGCAAGCTTGGCTGGCGCCGCGTGCCGCCGCTGGCGGTGGGCTTGGGCATCTATCTGCCGATGGGCGCCACCCTGCCGGTGGTGATTGGCGCGTTCATCGGGCACCTCTACGAAAAGCGCGTGAAGTCGGAGGTGGGTGAGCGCATCGGCGTGCTGCTCGCCTCGGGCTTCATCGTCGGCGAAGGCCTGCTCGGCGTCGCCAATGCCGGGCTGATCGTGGCGGTGAACAGCGCGACGCCGGTGGCTTTGGTCGGCGAAAGCTTCGAAACGCCCGCCATCTTCCTCGGTCTGGTCGTGTTCGGGGTGCTGACCGCCCTGTGCTACCGCTGGATCGCGCGCGTTTCGGCGACCTTATAGGACGTCGGGGTCGGGCCCGATCCGGCCGTCGGGCCGGTCGAGCCCGGCAATAGCATCCATATCGTCGGCATCGAGGCTGAAGCCGAACACGTGGAGATTCTCGGCCTGGCGCGCGCGGCTCGACGATTTGGGGATCACGGTCAGCCCCAGGTCGATGTGCCAACGGATGATCACCTGCGCGGCCGTGCGGCCATGCTTGCGTGCGATGCCCGCAATCACCGGATCGTTCAGCACCGCGCCGCGGCCGAGCGGCGACCAGCTGGTCGTGACGATCTTATTCTCCTCATGGAAGGCGCGCAGCTCGACCTGCTGGAAATAAGGGTGCAGCTCGATCTGGTTGACCGCCGGCACCACGCCTGTGTCGTGGATGATCCGCTCCAGATGTGCCGGCGTGAAGTTGGAGACGCCGATCGTCTTGACCCGGCCCTCGTCGCGAAGGCGGACCAGCGCCTTCCAGCTGTCGACATAGAGGTCGAGTTTCGGCTTGGGCCAATGGATTAGATAGAGATCGATCGCGTCGAGTCCGAGCGCCTTGTCGCTCGCGTCGAACGCGCGCAGCGCCTGGTCATAGCCCTGATCGTCATTCCACAATTTGGTGGTGACGAAGATCGTCCTGCCGCTTTCGCCCACGGCTTTGCCGACGCCGCTTTCGTTGCGGTAGAAGGTCGCGGTATCCACTGCCTCGTAACCCAGCTCGATCGCATCCTTCACCAGCCGCGTCGTTTCCTCGGGCGGTACCTGGAACACACCATAGCCGAGCTGCGGCATCTGGCTGCCGTCGTTGAGCGTGATACGGGGCTGATCGGTCATGCGGTGACTCCTAGGGGAATTCTTTGGCTCCAGACTGCACCGCTCGTCCCGAGCGAAGTCGAGGGACTTGGCCGAGCGGAGCCGAGGCTTCTCGCTGCGCTCGAAAATGGGTCTCGACTTCGCTCGACCCGAACGGGCCTTTAGATGGGTCCTAACCCGCCCCAAACGCCCGTTTCAAGCGATCGACCAATCGGTCCCGAGCCGGAAGTATATCCGCCGCGCGACCCTGAAGCAGGTCGCGTTCGAGGAAGTGGCCGGTCAGGCGGAATCCATCGATGATCTCACCCCACTCCCCGGCCCCGCCTTCGGTCAGGAACGGCGGCAGGACGAGCAACCGGTCGCGATAGGGTTCGCCCGCGCTGCGGCTGACCGCACCGCCGCTCTTCGGGCTGACAAAAGCGAGGTCGTCATTGCCGCCGCTCGCGACACAGGCCGACAGATCGAGCCCGAAGCCCAGCTCGGACAGCAACAGCAATTCGTAGCGCACCATCGCCGCCGCCCAGCCGCGCGCTGCCGGCGCCGCCATCACGGCCGCAAGCACGCCATCCAATGCCGCATAAAGTCGCGGATAAGGCTGGCCTTCGGGCAGCACGCTGGCGGTGAGCGCGGTTGCCCATTCGATCGCGGCCGCCGGCAGCGCCTCGCTCATCAGCCCTGCGCGGCTTTCGCTGAGCTCGACCGTCAGTGCGGGCAATTGTTCCTCGGTGCGCGCGCGATAGTCGGCGCGGATCAGATTGCCGGGCACCAGCACCGGGCGCAGCCGGCGCGACCGGCCCCCGCGCACATAGCCCGCGAGCAGCCCGTCCTCGGGCGTGAGCGCGCGCACGATCGCGCCATGCTCGCCATGAGCGCGCACCGCGCAAACGATCGCGAGAGCCTCGACATGCATGTCTGGGAATTAGGCGGTGGCGCCAGTGAAAGCGAGCCATCCTGCTGGGTGGTCACCCCGGCCCTGCACGACCGGGGTGACTGAGCGGGCAGAAGCTACGCCACCAATACGGAGCTCCACCGCCGCCCGATTTAAATCGGCTGCGTGACGATTTCGGTAAGTTCGAGAGTTAATGGCGCGAAAGGTGCGTTGGGCCGCATTTTAGATCCTCCCCACGATTCCGTGGAGAGGAGGACCGCATGACGTGCGGTTGGGGGGCTACTGCTGCATGTACAAGTAGCGTCTCCCGAGCGAAGATGCCCCTCCACCGCCTTCGGCGGTCCCCCTCCCCGACAATGTCGGGGAGGATCTATCAGGCCGGCATGTCGCTGACTGCCACTACGCGCCACTCGGATGGAAATGATCGTAGATCGCGCGCGCCATCGTGGCAGACACGCCGGGCGCCTTCTGCAAATCCTCCAGCGCCGCGCCGCGCACCGCTTTGGCCGTGCCGAAATGCATCAGCAAAGCCTTCTTGCGTGCCGGGCCGATGCCGGGAACGTCATCGAGCGGGCTGGTGGTGAGTGCGGCGGCGCGGCGGGTGCGGTGCGCGCCGATTGCGAAGCGGTGCGCCTCGTCGCGCAGCCGCTGCAGGTAGAAGAGCACCGGCGAATTGGGCGGCAGCATCGATTCGCGCCCGTCGGGCAGGTGGAAATGTTCGCGTCCGGCATTGCGGTCCGGCCCCTTCGAGATGCCGACCACCGGAATGTCGTGCACCCCCATCTCCTCCATCGTGCGATAAACGGCGGAGACCTGGCCCTTGCCGCCGTCGATCAGCAGAAGATCGGGCCATTCGCCCGACTTGCGGTCCGGATCCTCGCGTTCGAGCCGTGCGAAGCGGCGCTCGAGCACCTCGCGCATCATCGCGAAATCGTCGCCGGGCGCGGTCTCGGGCCGCTTGATGTTGAACTTGCGATACTGGCCCTTGCGGAAGCCCTCCGGCCCCGCGACCACCATCGCGCCGACCATGTTGGTGCCCATGATGTGGCTATTGTCGTAAATCTCGATCCGGTTGGGCGCGCCCTCCAGCTCGAACAGGTCGGCGACCTCCTGCAGCAGTTTCGATTGGGTCGCGCCCTCCGCGAGCCGGCGATCGAGCGCTTCCTCGGCATTGCGCGTCGCCTGGGCTAGGATGCGGCGCTGCTCGCCCCGCTGCGGCACCTTGAGCACGACCTTGCGCCCGGCTTTCTCCGCCAGAGCCTCGGCGATCAGCTCGCTTTCGGGCAGCGTGCGATCGATCAGGATCAGCCGCGGCGGCGGCACCTCCTCGTAAAATTGCATCATGAAGCTCGCGAGCACCTCGTCCTCGGGTACCTCGGCGGTATGCGTCGGGAAGAAGGCGCGATGCCCCCAATTCTGGCCGCCGCGGATGAAGAAGGCC
>Ga0207698_10001500_pt1 | contig 13586 bp, 9 predicted proteins | sample KBSCornC22_FD_184298 | JGI IMG/M metagenome (GOLD analysis project Ga0207698, IMG submission 184298) | Corn rhizosphere microbial communities from Kellogg Biological Station, Michigan, USA - KBS Corn C2-2 (SPAdes) (version 2) | ecosystem: Host-associated > Plants > Roots > Rhizosphere > Soil ...
CGAGCTGGATGCAGCCAGTTCGGTGCAGACCAGCGACAACCGCTTTATGTACACCGGCGAGCAGCTAGATCCGAACAGTGGGTTCTATTACCTGCGGGCTAGGTACATGGATCCGAGTGCGGGAAGGTTTACGCAGACAGACGATTTTAGCGGCTATGAGGAAAACCCGGGTTCTCTAAACAAGTATGTTTACGCTGGTTCTGACGCCGTAAACGCGCGAGACCCTAGTGGGAATGTAACGCTAGGAGAGATGAGTGCTGTCAACCAAATTCGGTCTGAGATCTCGAATTCGCAAATTTCAGGAGGGTTCAATCTCCTCGTACGTGAAGCAGGCCTTGAAGAAGACCTATCTCTTGTAAAAGCAGGACTAGTAACGCTGTTGGATGCTGGCTCCGACGTGCGCCACTTCCTGTTTCGTAAGTACTGCGATTACTGCGTCCTTAGCGTAAAATTTAGATTTCCACTGAAATTTAACTATCCTAGGAGCGGTTGGAGTACGCCGGGAGGTCTCTTCTATTCAAGAAACGATCCGTCTTTCAGAAACCGAATTCAGCATGTACTCGCGCATCTCAAACCAAATAGCAATAAATCTACGCACACAGTTTTCGCCGTTCCGAGGAAGGATGTTCTAAAAGTTATAGATGAAGCCTGGGCGAAGAAACGGCCGGGCGACTTGCACGTAGGTGGAAGTGGAAATGCGGAATGGACTATCGATATGGGTCGCATTGTCGGCAGTACTGGAGAAACCCGCCTAAAAATTGTGATCAAGAAAAACACAGCTGATGAGGTTATTACGGCGTTTCCAGTTCCTTAGCGTCTCTCGGGGGGCTTCATGAATTTGTGGTCCGAGGTCCAGTACCGCCTTGTCAATCATTTCGACGAGGTTGATAACTACGCAGCCGGATTGAAGTCGGTTTACCACAACGGCAAGGTAAACCATTGGATTTTCGAGGCAGCCGATGCAGATAAGTTCGATAGTGCAGTTTGCAACGATCGCGAAGCCTCTCCTGGTCACGAGCTACGCGCCTTCTTCCGATGGCTTTCCCTAGGAGCCGTGAAAAATGAGCTCGATTTTGATGAGCCGCCACGGGTTGTTGAACTCGGAGGCTTCGCCTGCGAAGGCATTCTCACGCAATTGCTGTGCGACGGCGGCGCGTACGCTCGCTTCAATAGTGATGAAATTACCAGGGCGCGACAACTGAGTTTTGCATGCATGACATCGCTCTTTGGCAGCGAACTTAACCGGGTCAGGGCCTTCGTGACATACGACTATTGGTGCAAATGGTTTCACGATAGCGGATGGGATGTGGCAATCTTTGCACTTGAGAAATCCCGACGTCGCTGGTGGATTCTTTGCGCAACTGACTTTGATTGAATACGGTCGTAATCTAGGTTACTGCGGCCCGGCGATGTCGTTACACGCCGCAATGGAACGCCCGGCTCCAGAAGCAAAAAACCCCGCGCACAGGGCGCGGGGTTTTCGCAAACACCAGATGGCACAGCAGCCCTCACGCGATCTACGCGGCGAGGGCCTCAGCGCCGACATCAGTCATCATGGTGATCATGCCCCGGTCCCGACTTCGGGCAGTGGCATGGCGCGGTGGGGCCGTATTCGGTGCCGAAGGTGCGGCCGTCGCGGTGGCGTTGCCAGTAGAACGTCGGTGCGGGCCGTGACTTTCCGCCGACTTCGGCCATGTCCGCGTCGACGTCGAACAGGCGGCCGTTGACCATGACGTAGCGGGTGTCGATGGTCGCGCGGATGTTGTCGAGCGGATTGGTGTTGAGCACGACGAGGTCGGCGCGCTTGCCGGGCACGAGGGAGCCGATCTGCTTGGACAGGCCGAGCAGGTCGGCGCCGTCGATGGTTGCGGCGCGCAGGGCCTCGTAGTTGCTGAAGCCGCCCTGGGTCAGCATCCAGATTTCCCAATTGGGAGAAAGTCCCTGCAGCTGGCCGTGGCCGCCGATCTGGATGCGGATGCCGTTGTCGCGCAGGTTCTTGGCGGCCTTGGCCACTTCGATGTGGTAGTAGTCCCAGTCCGGCGCGGTCTCGCGGCGGATCGAGCGCGCATCCAGCGTCTCGCGCGGGAAGAAGCGTGCGAGCTTCTTGTCTTCCCAGACGTTGTCGCGCGCATACCACCAATATTCGCCCGACAGGCCGCCGTAGCTCACGACGAGCGTCGGCGTGTTGCGCACGTCGGTTTCCTTCCAGAGATTGACGACGTCCTTGTACAGCGGCGCGACCGGGATGTTGTGCTCGACGCTCGTGACCCCGTCGATGATCATCGGGATGTTGAAGTTGAACGTCGAGCCGCCTTCCTCGACCACGAGCATGCCGAGTTCGCGTGCGGCCTGGTTGATCTGCTGATGCTGCTCGCGGCGCGGCTGGTTGTAGCTCTTCACGCTGAACGCGCCGTTGGCCTTCATGCGCTTGAGGTGCGCGCGCGCGTCGTCGAGCGAATTGACCACGGCTTTGAAGTCGCCGTCGGCGCCGTAGAGGATGGTGCCGGTCGAGAACACGCGCGGACCGACGAGATCTCCGGCCTTGACGAGTTCGGCCTGAGAGAAAACGGTTTCCGTGGTCGCCGACGGGTCATGCATCGTCGTCACGCCGAATGCGAGGTTGGTGTAGTACGCCCAGTTCTGCTGCGGCACCACACCGGAGTTGAAGTGGCTCGCGTGGGCATGCGCGTCGACATAGCCGGGTACGATGGTCTTGCCGGTCGCGTCGATGACGCGCGCGTTGGCCGGCACGGCGACGTCCTTGCCGAGCGCCTTGATGCTGTCGCCCTCGACGACGAGTGTGCCGTCCTCGATGACTTCCTCGCCATTCATCGTGACGAGTCGCGCATGCGTGAACGCGACGACGTCAGACGGCGTATCGACCGGCAGGCGCAGGCCGACCTCGACGCCCTTCAGCGCGGCGGGCTTGGGCAGTTCGCTCGGCGCGCCGGGCACGAAGGCGAACGCGTCCTTGAGTTCGCGCGTGAAGTATTCGTTGCCGACGAGCCAGTGCAGGCTGCCGCTGTCGTTGCCCCAGTGCAGGTAGGAGCCGACGTAGTCGGAGACCTTGCTGACCGGAATCGCGGTTGTATCCTTGTTGAGTTCTATCATCTTGCCGGTCTGCGGCATCGGCGCGACGTAGGCGTTGAACAGCTCCGTGAAAGCGACCCACTTGCCGTCCGGACTGACCGAGACGAAGTCGGTGTACTTCAGATCGAATACGTCGCGCGGCTCTTCGCCGCCGACGCCGATGCTCTGCAGCTTCTTCTTCAGGCCGCCGCCGGTCAGGAAGTAGACGCGCTGGCCGTCGGCGCTGAACTGCGGCTCGATGCCGTCGTGGCTCACGCGCTTCGGCACGCCGCCGCTGGTTGGCATCACATAGATGCCGCCTTCGCCGGCGTTGAGCGAACCCGTCATGGAACTGCCGGACTGCTTGGACCAAGTCACGTAGCGGCCGTCGCGCGAATAGCGCGGCGAGTAATAGAAGCCCGGCGCGGTGCTGAGCACGCGGTCGCTGCCGCTGGCGAGGTCGCGCTCGACGATGGCGCCCTGCTTGTCGTCCGACCAGGTCGTGTAGACCAGCTTGCGGCCGTCGGCGCTGTAGCTCGGCTGGTATTCGAAGCTGCCGTCGTTCTTGCCGAGGCGCTGCGGCGTGCCGCCGGGCAGCGACTTGGTCCACAGATGGCCGACCGCGTGGAACACGAGCGTCTTGCCGTCGGGGCTCGTCGCGGCGTCTCGGATCATCTTCGGCGCGAAGCTGCCCTTTTCCAGCGTCTGCTCGAAGCGCAGCGGCGCCGTGACGGTCTGGTCCACGTCGGCGCTGAAGGCGATCGCCTCGGGCTTGCCGCTGGCCGCGTCGACGCGCCAGAGTTTGCCCTTGGCCCAGATCACGAGCTGCTTCGAATCCGGCGTCCAGGCGAAATTCGTGTACGGGCCGAACACGGCCCAGGCTTCCTGCATGTCGTGCGAAAGGCCGTCCCACAGCGGCTTGACGTTGCCGTCCTCGAGCGTCAGCAGGTGCAGCACGCTCTTGTCGCGCACGCGCTTGACGAAGGCCAGCGACTTGCCGTCCGGCGAAGGCTGCGGCCGCACCGCGCCACCGGGCGTGGAGACGAGGTCGACGATCTCGCCGCTGTCGCGGTCCAGGCGCTTGATCGCGTAGATCGTGTCGTGCGCGTTCTTGTTGTACTGGAACGAGGGCCCCTGCGTGACATCTTCGGAAAAGTATACATAGCGGCCGTCCGGGCTGACCGCGGGCTCGCCCTGGTCCTGCTGGTCGTTCTTCTGCTTGGTCAGCTGCAGGCCGCCGCCGCCGGACTTGTGGTACAGCCACAGCTCGCCCGCACCGAGCGAGCGCTGGCCGGTGAAGTGCTTGCGTCCGATCAGGTATTCGCCGTCCGGCGTCCACGCCGGGTTGTTGAGAAGTCGGAAGTCTTCCTTGCTGACCTGCACCGGATGGCTGCCGTCGGTGCGCATGCGCCAGAGATTGTTGCCGCCGGCGCGATCCGACGTGAACGCGATCTCGCGGCCATCCGGCGAGAAGCGCGGCTGCACGTCCCAGGCCGCGCCGCTGCTGATGCGTTTGGCCTTGCCGCCGTCAATCGGCAGCAGATAGAGATCGCCGAGCAGGCTGAAGACGATCTGCTTGCCGTCGCGGCTGACGTCCAGGTCCATCCAGGTGCCTTCGTCGGTCGTGAACTTCACCGACTTGGTCTGGCCATGGGCGGCGTTGACGTCCCACTTCGCGTCTTTCTTGTCGGCCTTGTCGGCCTTCTTGTCGGCGGCGAAGCCGGGCAGGGCGAGCAACAGGCCCAGGGCGAGGGCCAGCGGATGGCGCAGCAGCATGAGTATCTCCCCGTAGTAAGGCCTGAATGCTAGGCGAGATCGCGGCGGATCGGCCTGGGCATAAAGTCCCGGTGCGCAACCCGTCGCGAGGCCGCGCAGCGTTGCGGCTGACGAGAACCGCAGCGCCGCAACACGGTGGCGCCCGCGCGGCGTGCCTCCACGCCGTCGCCACGAACGATCGCGCTAGACTCGCCGTCACCGCGGAGCCTGCCTCCGCCGCCAAGGAGAACAGCATGGCCGCAGCGCAACGTTTCTTCATCACGATCGGGGATTTGTCGCAGGCGCGCGGCGAACATGCCCAGCTCTCGTTCGACGGCATCAGCCCCGACAGCTTCGCCAGTACGCTGCAGTCCGCGCTGCGCGAACCGTCCCTGTGGGAGCGCTGGAAAGGGCTGCAGCCCGATCCCGATGCGGTCGATCAGAGTCTCGGTGCCAGCGATCCGTCCGCCACGGTCACGGCCAAGCAGTCCGACCTGCACACCGACGTCGAAGTCGTGACCAACCTGCCGCATGCCATCGTCAAGCATCGACTGAATCTGCTCGCGGGCCGGGTCTGGAAGCTGCACGACGTCAAGCTGGCCTAGGCGAGTCACATGGATACGGCGAATACCGCGCTGCTGATCATCGACGTGCAACACGCGTTGTGCCGCGGCGACGAAGCCGCGTTCGACGTCGACCGCGTGGTCGAGCGCATCAACACGGTCAGCAGCGCGGCACGCGCCGCTGGCGTGCCCGTCGTGCTGATCCAGCACGAGGAAGACGAGGGCCCGTTCCGCTTCGGCAGCGACGGCTGGCAGCTGTTCGCCGGTCTCGCGACCTCGCCCGAGGACATTCCGTTGCGCAAGCGCGCCACGGACTCGTTCCACGAAACCGGACTGCAGGCGCTGCTGCAATGGCGCGGCATTACGCGCCTCGTCGTCTGTGGCCTGCAAAGCGATTTCTGCGTCGACTCCACGATCCGCCGCGCGCTCGCGCTGGGCTACGAGGTAGCCCTCGTCGCCGACGGACATTCGACGCTGGACAACGCCGTGCTCAGCGCCGCGCAGATTTCGGCGCATCACACGGCGACGCTGTCGAACATCACGAGCTTCGGGCGGCGCGTGACGCCGGTGGCGGCGGCGGACGTGCGCTTCGGGGCGTGAACTCGGCGCTGACAGTTGCCTAGCAAAGCTGACCGCGACAACGCGGTCATGCGAACATCGCGCGCAGCGGCACAGCACGGGTCAGCCGATGCGCGTCAAGGGAATCTTGAAGAAGTGGAATGATGAACGCGGATTCGGTTTCCTCGAAACCGACGAGACGCGTGTCGAGGTCTTTGTCCACGTCAAATCGTTCGCGCCGCGCACCGGACGGCCGCAGATCGGCGATACCTTTTTCTTCGATATAGAGCCCGGGCCTGCCGGCAAGCGCCGGGCAGCAAACGTTGAAAGACTGAAGGCGCTACGGGCGCGAATGGATGTGCGGCCCGAATCGCCGCGGCGTCGCGCCAGCGCCACGCTGCTCGCGATTCCGGTGTTCGGGATCGTGTACGCGGTTGCGGTCCACCTGTGGAAGCCGCCGGCCTGGATCGCGCTGGTCTATCTGATCGCCAGCGTGGTGACGTTTCTGACGTATGCCGTCGACAAGAGCGCGGCGCGACGCGGGCGATGGCGCGTCGAGGAAGCCACGCTGCACCTGCTCGCACTGGCCGGCGGCTGGCCCGGCGCGTTGCTCGCGCAGCAGTTCCTTCGCCACAAGTCGGCCAAGATCGAGTTTCTCCGCGTGTTCTGGGTGACCGTGGTGGCGAACGCGGTCGGCTTCGTGGCGCTGAGCCACTGGCTGATGCGGCGATGACGGGTCGCACATCAGACGTCAGGGCGGACTGCGTGAGATATCGGGCTCAGTGACGCCAGTACGGAACAGACACGTCCCCTGTGGCCTGCGCGTACCATCGTTCTGCCCTCATCCTCAACGAGAGTCACATGCTGCGAAAAATCCTTGCTGCCATCGGTCTGGGCGTTGCGGCCAGCTTCGGCGCTGCCGCCGCGCCTGCGTACTCGCCGTATGCGAACCCTGCGGCGAACGACTTCTACAACCTGCTCTTCTGCGACGATCCCGCGGGCTACGCGGCAAAGCCCGGACAGACGCCGGCAGCCTGGCAGGCGACCCTCGCATCCGACGATGTGGCCGCACTGCGAGCGCTCGCGAGCGACGCGGCACAGGAGGGGCGCGTGCGCTATCTCGCGTTCTCGCGGCTGCGTGCGATCGGCCAGACGGTGACGCCGAAGATCCTGCTCGGCGTCATCGTCGAAGTCGCACTCGACGGCGGCCTCGATACGCTCGCTGCGTTCCAGGAAGGCGGCGTGCGCTACATCAACCACAGCGGCAAGCTGGTCGTGATCGAGGGTGTGGCCAGCTTCGCGCCGCGGGTGCGGCAGCTGTTCGCAACCACCCAGCCGCTCGTCGATCAACTCGGTCCGGCCGATGAGGCGCGCCGGGCGCCACCGAAGAATGGCGAAGTACGCCTGACCTTCCTGGTCTCCGACGGTCCGTACTTCGGTCAGGCGCCTGCCGACGTGATGCAGGCCGATGCGGCGGCGGGTCCCGTCATGCTCAGTGCAACGGAGCTGATGGTCGCCGTGGTCGCGGCGGGGACTGCTCCGGGTGCCGCGAAATAGCGATCCCGCGCTCGATCCGAGGGCTCCGCGTTCGGTGGCGCGATGAGCGTGCGGCGCGCTGCTATTCCAGGCCGTCCGCAAAAATCCCGTCGACACGTGCGAGGTGGAACTGCCGCACGCGCTGATCGATCCCGCTGCTGGAGCTGTTTCCGGCCGAGGCGACCGGACCGCGCACGCGCAGGTAGAAGGTCTGCGACAGCGGCGGCACGTAGTCGCGGTAGACCCAGTCCGCGCCGCTGCGGCGCATCGTGCCGAGTACCGAATACGTGCTGCCGGCCAGCGAGAACGCCACGTCGGGCGGGGCGCCGAGTTCGGGCGCCACGCCGGCGCGGCGCCAGCGGATCAGCGCCGGGCCGCTGGTGTAGGCGATCGCTTCGATGGACTGCAGCAGTGCCTGCGGCTGGTTGAGGCGCGCGAAGTTGTCGTTGTCGGCACTGCCGCCGACATCGCGGAAATAGCCGGCGCCGTAGATCTTGCCGTCGTTGGCGAGCGCGAGCCGGTCCATCAGCATCGGGCTCGTGATCGTCGCGGTCGGAAACGTCCAGGCCGGGTCCGCCGTGCCGTCGGCAAGCAGCCGGACCACTAGCGCGGTGGTACTGATGCCGACCAGCAGCTTGCCGTCGGCCTGCAGCGCGAGCGAACGCGGACTGCTGGGGAGATTCGGGTTGTACTCGGTGTCCACGGTGCCGTCCGAATGGAGTCGGGCCATGCCGGCGCGCGAGAAGCCGCCGGTCACGGTGAATGTGCCAGCCATGAGGATGCGGCCGTCCGGCTGCAGCGCGATCGCGACGACCGGGTTGTTGGCTCCCGGATGGAAATCCGCGTCGATGCTGCCATCGGGCAGCAGCCGCGCGATCTCGAAGCGGGTTGCGCCCGCGATGCTGGTGAAGTCGCCGAACACGAGGATCTTGCCGTCGGGCTGGACCACCACGCCGCGAACGCGGCCATTGGCGTTCGGATTGAAGCTCGCGTCGACCGTGCCGTCGGCATTGATCCGCGCGATGTTGTTGCGCGTCCGGCCGCCGAGAAAGCCGAACTCGCCGCCGATCACGAAGCGGCCGTCGGACTGGCGCGAGATCGCCAGCACGGTGCCGCTGGCATTCGGATTGAACGTCGCATCGAGATCGCCGTCCGCATCGAGCCGCGCCACGCGGTTGCGCGCGATACCGTCGATCTGCGTGAAGTTTCCGCCGACCACGATGGAAAGGTCCGGCTGCACGACGATGGACGTGACCACCGAGCCGGTGTTGACGGTCGGTGCGAAGGTCGTATCCACGCTGCCGTCGTGCCTGAGCCGCGCGAGCCGGTAGGCGGCCTGGCCGCCCAGCTCCGAGAACGCGCCGCCGACGATGAGACGGCCGTCGCCTTGCGCGGCCATGGCCGACGGCGTTGCCTCGATGATGGTCGGCGTGCCGTTGAAGGCGATCTCGACGGCGCCATCGGCATGCAGCCGCGCAAGGCGCCGACGCGCCTGGCCACTGACGCTGGTGAAGGTGCCGGCGATCACGATCTGTCCGTCGGCCTGCGGCGCAATTGCGACGGCGCTGCTCGACAGGCTGGTGGTGAAGCTCGCGTCGATGCTGCCGCTGACGTTGACGCGTGCGATGCGCGCATGCGGCTGTCCGCCTGCGGTCGTGAAGATGCCGCCGATCAGCGCCTTGCCATCGGCCTGCAGCGCGATGCCGATGACGCCGCCGTTGAGCACCGGGGCGTAACTCGTGTCGAGCGAGCCAGCGTCGTTGAGCCGCGCGAGATAGCTGCGTGCCTGGCCGGCCATCGTCGTGAAGTTGCCGCCGACCAGCAGCTTGCCGTCGTTCTGCAGCGCGAGCGCGCAACTGCAGACATCGGGATTCGGTGCATAGCCGGTATCCACGTTGCCGCCCGTGGTGAGGCGCACGAGGCCGCTGCGCGCCTGGCCGTCGACCTGGGTGAAACCGCCGCTGAGGATGGTCTTGCCGTCGGCCTGGAACGCGATGCCTTCGACCACACCATTCACGGACGGATTGAACGAGGCGAGCAGGCTGCCGGCGGCATTGAGTTCGGCCACGTTCGAGCGCGGAAACCCATTGACGAGCGTGAATTGGCCGCCGATCACGAGCTGGCCGTTTGCGCGCAGCGCCATCTCGTAGACCACGCCGTCAACGGTCGGCGCATAGCTCGCGTCCACGCTGCCGTCGGGCATGAGCCGCGCGAGGCGGCTGCGCACACTGCTGCCGACCTGGTTGAAGTTGCCGCCGATCACGATGCGGCCATCGGCCTGCAGCGCTATCGCCTGCACGGCACCGTCGATGTCGATGGCCGCGAAGGTAGGGTCGAGGCGGCCGTCGGCAGTGAGCCGCGCGAGCCGGTTGCGCACCGCGCCGCCAATTTCGGTGAACGCGCCGCCGGCGAGAATCTTTCCGTCCGGCTGCGTGGCCAGGGCGACGACGCTGGAGTTCGCATCCGGGTCGAACGGCGCAGCCGTCTGTGCGATGACGGGCGACGCGACCACGAAGGCGAGAATGGCCGCAGCGCACAGGCAGGCGCGGCGGCAGGAATCGATCAGGCGCGAAGGCATGCGGCAATCTCCCGGGTTTCGGAGATGGCCCACGCGTAGACGCGGCCTGCGGGGCCAGCCGTCGGCCGCAATCGCGGCGCGACGTGCCGATATGCGGAAGTGTCGTCAGCTCGCCATGCGCGGAAACAGCGCGGCGAGCCGCGCGGGCAGTGCATGCAGCGGCGCGGGATCCGAAAGGATGGCGGGCCAGGCCGCTTCGGCGTCGTCGTCGCCTTCGAACGCCATGAGGTCATCGGTCAGCGACACCGCGTCCATCACGGTCGGCTGGTCTTCGAGAGGCTCACGGCTGCCGCCATCGGCATCGTTGCTCGCGACCGCTTCGGCCGTCACGAGCATCGGCGTTGCCTGGGCGACGGTTGCGATGTCTGCCGCCGCGGACTGCTGCGGATCACGGATCGCGCGCAAGGTCGGGTTTGCGTCGCGTGTGCGCACCGGACGACCGGGTGCGACGCGTGCGAGCAGGTCGGAGATTTCGCTCGCAGGCAGCACGGCCAGCACATGGGCGATGCTTGCGATGTCGCTGTGCAGCAGGAACACGCAGTCCTCGCGCTCGACCACACTGCGAGCGCCGAAGGCCAGCGAGATCGCGTGCAACGCGCTGCCGCGCTGCGCCCACCACAGCGCGCGCTGCGCGCGATGCGTGACGCCGAGCTCGAACAGCGGCTTGAGCAGCAGTTTCAGCGGCGAGAAACCGCGGCGGTAATGCGAGTCGAGGCCGATGTCGTAGAACGCGAGCGTCGGCTTGTCCTTGACCAGCGCCGTCACGGTATTCCAGTCCGACTCGTCCAGCGCCGACAGGCCGGGTGCCTGGCGGAACTGCGCGATGACCTCGCTGCCTGCGGTCACGCGCGCCCACGCGTAGCCACCGACCGCACCGCTGCCGCTGGCGAGCACCGCGACGCAGGACTGAAGGCCGATCTCGCGCTTGAGGCGCAGGCGCGCATCAGCGGCGGTGGTCACGACGCGCCCGCCGGTGCGCGCGCAGAGCGTCTCGAGCAGCGTGCACAGCGTGTCCGCATAGCCGCGGTGGTCGAGCGCAGCGAAGTTGCTGAACAGGCTGACCGAGCGCGAGCCTTCCTGCGGAACGGCTTTGCGCAGGCGCCAGGCCTGCCACTTCCAGAACAGCCGCGTCCGGTAGCTCGACGAGGCACCCACGACGATCGAACTCATACTCACCGAGACCCCCTGAGGTCTTGAACTGAAAGTATGGTCCGCCCGTGTCCTCACATAAGCGAGTCAACAATCGTTGCGAAAGTGGATGTTTACAAAGCGATACGATTGCGCCGGGAAAGCCGTCCCGGCGTGAGGAAATGCCGCCCTCGCGTCTGAGCAAAACCCCGGGGCTGGCCGGCACTCGTGATGCTCGCCGTCCCGAGTGCCGAGCCCGCTCCGCTGCTTTCGAAGCAACGGACCGCTGCGCATAGCCCCGGCGAAATGATAAAAACCGGACACAGCCGTGCGTGACGCGCGCGGCCATGCCGGACGGTCGCGTGATGCCACGCGGCCGACTCCGGCCGAGGATCCGGGGACTCATGGGGAGTTGGTGATGACGGTATCTGAACGTTACGCTGCGCTGGCCGTGGCGGCCGCGCTGTTTCTGGCCGTACCGGCCGCGTCCGCGCAGCGCGGCTGGGATCGGGACATCGACGTCCGCTGCGAAAGTCACGGCTATGCCTACAACCTGTGCCAGGTCGATACGGGCCGCGGCGGGCGCGTTGAAATCATCGACCAGATTTCTGACACCGAATGCGTCGAAGGCCGCAGCTGGGGCTGGAATCGCGCCGGTGTGTGGGTGGACGACGGCTGCGCCGGCGTGTTCCGCGTCGAGCGGCGAGGTGGTGGCGACCGCCACGACGATCGCGGGTACGACCGGGACGACGACCGCCGCGATGACCGGCGTGACGATCACGGCGGCGGCCAGGTCCGCGGCTACAACCAGGGTTATGACGACGATCGCGGCGACGACGATGGCAGCCAGCGCATCGCGATCCGCTGCGGCAGCCAGAATTTCAGCTACCGCCTGTGCGAAGTCGACACCGGCCGCGGCAGCGAGGTGCGCCTGACGCGGCAGATCTCCGGTTCGCGCTGCATTGAAGACCGCACCTGGGGCTGGAACCGCGCCGGCATCTGGGTCGACGAAGGCTGCGAGGCTGAGTTCGTGATCGAGCGGCGCTGGCGCTGACGGTTCGAGGCCAGCCTCTCGCCAGAAGACGGAAAGAGGGACAGGCGTGGGCAGGGAGTGGCCGCGATGCAGCGGTCACCGACTCGTTTCCCGCTCCTGCCCCTCTTGTTTTCGGCTCCCCGGTTGAACTCAAAAATCCGGCACCACGCGCGGATCGAACTGCTCGTTGCGATTGGCCGCGTCGCAGCCCCAGAGCTGTAGCTGCACGCCGTTGGACGAACTGCCGCCGCTCACATCCATGCACCAGTTCCAGCCGTTGTGGCGGTTCGCGAACAGACCCTCCGGCGAGATTCTCCATTTCTCCGAGTCGCCGCCGTCGCACTTCCAGATGTTGAGCTTCGCGCCCTGCTCGCCGTCGCCGCCTTTGACGTCGGCGCAGTAGTCGGTGTTGCCCTTGGGCCGAAGTTGACCTTCGGAGGTATAGACGAAGCGCTGCGCGTCGGTGCTGTTGCAGGTGTACTGGATCAGTTCGGTGCCGTTGTCCCAGTCACTGCCGTCGACATCGACGCATTTGCCGAACGTCGTGCGCAGCTCGAAATAGCCGGGCAGGCTGCGGCGCTTGCCGACGAGCGGGATGCTCGACCGCCATGCGGGCTCGAATACCGTCGTTGCGGTCAGCGACTCGGTCACGTCCCAGCCGATTGCGCTCGCGCCGTGCGCGACCGAGATGTAGCTCCAGGCGTAGTCGGTGCTCGTGAAATCGCCCGCGGCGCCCCACTGGTGCAGGATCTGGCGGTATTCGGCCGAGCGGTTCAGCGTGTACTGGTCGTGGCTGTCGGCTTTCATGTTGGTGCAGAAATACAGCGCGGAATCCGCGGCGCTGATGTCGTCGATCGTGCCGGAGATCTCGTCGGGATCGCCCGCGTCGACATCGGGGCACAGGAACGACACGGGCCCGGCCGGCGATTCCGCGGCGAGCAGCGTGCGCGCCTCGTTCATGCGCGAATTGACGTTGCCGTAGAAGCCGCCGGTGAAGGCGACGATGATCTTGCCCTTGAGCTCGGAGATCGTCGGCCAGCCCTTGGTCTTGAGACCGGTGCGGTTCGCGTTCGGCGCGAGGTGCGTGGCGAGGTCGCGGTAGCTGTAGACGCGGCTGCCGAGATACGTGCGCACGAAGTTGTCGAGCTTGGCGATCTCGTCCGGGTTCCACGCCGCGGCGGGATTCGAATTGGCTTTCATGTCGATGAAGACGAGCAGCGGCACGTCGATGGGATTGGTGTCGAGCCAGCCGGTCAAATCGTCGAGGCAATCGCCGAGGCGATCGTCGGTCGCCGCGCTGCAATTGCTGTTGCCGGGATTCCAGCTGTGCGCGACGTACGGCCCTTTCGCGTTGAGCTCCCAGTCG